>Ga0307428_1000366_pt1 | contig 31607 bp, 26 predicted proteins | sample SalMarWE160240MG_FD_202161 | JGI IMG/M metagenome (GOLD analysis project Ga0307428, IMG submission 202161) | Salt marsh sediment microbial communities from the Plum Island Ecosystem LTER, Massachusetts, United States - WE1603-240 | ecosystem: Environmental > Aquatic > Marine > Intertidal zone >...
GGGATAAACCCCGCCGCTACAGAGAAGAGCGGGATTAGGGACTAAACGAGTTTTGTTCTATTCTCTGCGTGCTCCGCGTCCTCGGCGGTGAAAGCTTCTGCCTTTCTTGGGCTCTCTGGGTCACCTTGCCTTAACCGCGAGGAACCGCAGATAGAAGCAGCGGGGCAGCGTTACAGCCGGAACGACTCTACCACGCTATCGACACAAGCATCACCCCGGCGATGATTAGAAGAACGCCGATTGCGGAACGTTTCGAAGGGCGTTCCTTCAAGATGAGAACACTGGCCAAGAATCCGAACAGCACCACCAGGCCCCGAATTGGGGCGATGAGGTTCGCTGGTGCCCGATCGAGTGCAAACAGCCACAGCACAGATCCAAGGAAGAGGTTGGTAAAACCGGTGAGCGTGGCAATGCTCATCCCTCTTCGGGACCAGGAAAACCCGCCTAAACAGTACCGGAAAAGAGCAAATACGCCCCATGCACTGGCCGAGCCCGTGAGTGCCATCAATTGATAAGTGAGTGGAGTCATGCCGTGAGTGAGGCAGTGCTTTGCAGGCACTATCTCGGCGACTCCCCACAACACCCCTGCGGCGAGTGCGATCCATGGTCCCCAGCGCGTTGTTTGTTTATCAGATCGGTCGTGGTTAGAGGCGAGGAAGTACGCGCCCAGCACCACCAGCACCGCAGCAGCGAACGATGCGAATTGCGGTGACTCTCCGAGGAAAACAACCGCCGCTACCACGCCCCAGAATGGTGCTGTGTTGGAAAGGGATACGGTTTCGTGTGCAGGGCTTCTCTTCAAAGCGATCATATGGAGCAAGGTACCGCCGAATGAATCCAATATGCCGCCGAGAACGGCCACGATCAGTAGTTTAGGGGTGGCCATGGAAAACCCTGCCGTGAGCAGACCGAATGCAATTACGAACAGGAGAGCGGATCCCGCACGAATGAACCCGAACAGGGCGAGCGAGGTGTCCGTAAGCCCTTGCTTGGCGATGACCTGTCCTCCTCCCCACAAGAAGGCACTACAAACTGCAAAAATGACCGCGGTAGCAATGATGTGCCTCCTCTACAGCATCAGGGTCGACCTTCCGGTCAACTTGAGATTCCCTGTGGTCTTGCCACAGGGTTTCCTTATCCCCCTCTCCTTGATAGGAGAGGGTCGGGGTGAGGTGAAATAATGAAATCCCGGTTCTGACCTTCAGGTCAAAATGAAATTGGCGGAATACCCCGTAGTCTTGCTACGGGGATAGTCAATTTCAAGGGATTTCTTTATTCGAATCGTGCGCAAGGATATCCTGCGGCCATTTCTCTAGCAAGCATCATTGAGCACGTCACAGGGCTCTTGCTTGTTGATCCAGTGGAGAGAGAAGCATACGCGGGAGAGGGAAGAAGATGGTGGTGTCTGGGCGAACGATTGGAGAATCTTCGTTCTGACCTGCTCCTGGGCTTGAAAGCCTGTCTTTAAGGGTACTCCACGATTTCGGCTCTATGAAGCCACTGCGTGAGTGGGAGAGTCGATGTTAATGATTGGAGGACTTCGGTGGCCGGACTCCGACAGGAGCCCGCAGGACTACAAGAGAACCTTCCCGTTCGCGTGTTCATAGTGAGGCATCTGTTCGGCCTGAGGACACACTCTTGATGTGTAATTCATAGGGCGGTTGGTTCGAGTTCTTCCAGGCACGCCTGACATCCCACCATACCTAGAACTTTCGTGCGACACTTGTCGGTGCAGTTGCGGTGAGCATATCAAGCGTCTCTGCACGTGAAATGCAAGCTGCACTCCTGGTCAGGAGAAATCGTCCTGCGAGTGGGCTCTTGGGGCCATTCTTGGAGAAAGGAGTGCCTACACCATAGATCGGGATAGAAATTCGAGAATACGAACCTAACAAAGTGCCCCAGACTTAGAGGTGCGAATACGGGACAGCGGCAGTGGGACCAGAGCAGATGCACGTGAGAACTCGCATATGTGGCTCCCTCACGGCGTGAGAAGTCAAACCGTATTGGCGAACGCAATCGAACGTCAGTGGACTCTGATGAGGCGTATGCCTCCACAATGTCTAGAATAGGTTCTTCAAGAAGAAGATCCCTGTCGATGTCGAAGGGACAGGGATAGTAGCACAAGCGATGCCCCATTATACGGTTATGCACGATATCATATGAGATTTGAAGAAGAGCTCCATCGAATAGCACAGCGGAGTAGGCTCTTGCTTCAAGGATCCGCATATACTCCTTTATCGTCCCAAACGGTATGAGCACGCTACTGAGAGTCGACTTCATGGGCCAAGTCACCCTCATCGCCGTGTCATGAGATACGATAACTGCGGGATTTGCTGTGATGGCAATCTTCGAGCTGATAAGGAGATCGATTAAATTCTGGATATGGTTTCTGACGTGCCTTGTCGTTATCACGATTGTTGCGTATTCAGAACCTTTAGAAGTGCTTCACGCAGTTCAGGAGGTATATCCTCAAGCATCATCTGTCCAGATTCGATTGATTCTACTATTTCCCCCAATTGTTTCTTGGCGGCTTGAATACGCCCTTTCTCTTTACTCGATAGGTCTCTGTGGATCATTCTTAGCCGGTCAAGCTCATCTGGGGATGGCACTCGAAAACGTAGACGGTAAGAGGATTTTCTGACTTGATCCACTTCCTCCTGCAGGGATTTCATCTCGTGTCCCCAGCCGTACAATCGAACCCAGGCTCGTGAGCGTGTAATCGCGGTAAAAAGGGTATTACGTAGCTTTATGAGTTCGTTTCCTCCAAAACAGTCTTGGCAGTTCAGCACATATACCATCGGAGCCTCGTTGCCCTTCGCGCGATAGATGTTCGAGATCGCGACTGAACCTGCACTAAACATCTCATCTCTGCTTGTTGTGACGCCAGCAATGTGGGAGGTTATACCCTTCTGAGCAAGAGCTGTGCTAACGAGCATACCTTCAGACTTCGCCGTGAGAGGATTAGGGAGAATGATTAGGATGTCGTCAGGCTCGAGTTCATCCTCCTTTAGGTTCCTTGAAATCTCCGTTGCAACGTGTTGGGCCTGCTCTTGCTTACTCTCGAAGCCCTTGCATATCACAGCGTCTTCCTCATTGAGGAGTTCTAGGAAGTACTTAGGATAGGAATCCGGTTTGCGTTCAAGCACAACCTCTTTGCCTGGAAGAAGTTCACCACTCACTATACGGTACCCAATATTATCCCAGAGGCTACGTTCATCAAATAGCTGCACAATCCCTTCATCCCGATATATACCGAATCCTAAAGCGTGGGCAAGAGTGAGGGCCCAGTGTGTATTCCGATAGCAGACCGGGAGGACTATGTCCTGCGTAGGTTCCCCAAGACGGTTCTCAAGCGTGACAAGTTCCGTACCATCTGCATCCCGCCCGAAGAGCTCCCCAAGATCCGGCATGATGTGATCCCCAAGGTTCTGAAGCTCGTCGTATACCCAGATAATCCGCTTTGGAGACTTGGTGAAGCGGTAGATTAACCGGAAGAACGGCGAAGTAAGATCTTGAGCCTCATCGATCAACACAGCATCCCAAATTGGCTCGATATCATCGTCCTTGGTGGCATTCAGCAGTTCGACGCATACACCATGAAACGCCTCTTTCGTGCCGTACTTACTCTTTGCATAGAGGAAATCTCTGACAGTGCAGTTCGTATGCTCGGCAATCTTGGCATAGACCCCTGGCTTACTCGCGCTACCCCATGCGTGCATGATCTGCAGCATCTCGAAATCTGGCTCGTCGTTGGCGTGTTCGTAGGTAAACCGTCTTACAAGCTCAGTGAGTTGTTGATAGAGGGACTGCGTATGAAAAGTGAGAGCAATTTTCCAGTCAGGATATTGGGTGTGCAGGTAGGCGGCTTTGAACGCCAAGACGACCGTCTTGCCCGATCCCGCCAGACCGCGAATCCTTTGCGGGCTATCAGGAGTCTCAATAGCTGCTCTTTTCTGCCAGTGATCGAGGTTTGCGATTGACGCCTCGATCTGTCTCAGAATGGCTCCGCGTGAATTGTCCTTCTGGACGGCAGACCTCTTCTTTTGCGGCTTGAGAGTTGTGACTCTTTGCAGGGCAGCGTTAAGTGGACGCTCGTATTCTTGGTTGAAAGGCGCAAGCCCAGACAGAACGCTTGGGAGTGAATCCACCGTGGCGATCAGAAGTCCGCCAAGATTCGGGGGAGAGGTAGCAATGTCTGGCAGTATGCTAATAACATTCGGCGTAATCGCAAGTTTACGCCCTGCCCGGAGAGATGTATGCCGCCCAAGGTTATTTGAGAGCGCGAAGAAGAGAGAATCCTGCTTGTCGCGGATGCCGTTCCAGGACTCGTCCCCAGGCAACGGAGCTTCTTGTGATATATCGAATACAACAAGGCCGTGCTCACGGGAAACGAAAAGCGCATCGATGAAGATAGTCTCGTCGGCTGACGCAAGAATCGGATACCCGATGTAGAGCGTGCCGTCGACTCCCATCGTTTGGAGCTTGTCAGCAATTTGGATAACAGCCAAGCTGTTCTTCGACTTGCCGTGGACAACCTCAAGCATCGCTACCACCTCCGCAGCGTCCGAGATAGAGTCACTCGGATACCAATTGTACTATCCATGATCTGAGCTGTCATGTTTGGGTCCTTGGAACGTCTCTGGAAGCATGCGTCGTATCAAGGGATGTTCTTCGCATCCTGAGTTAGCCGCAGCTTGAGATGAGAAGGCAATCGCCGAAATCAGTTATTGTTACATCTTCTACCGGGTTGCAGAAATAGCTTGACATACACGGAGTCGGATCTTGCAATGCAACATACGCGCAGATACCGAGACAGGCACATCAATGAGGGTCTTCGCGATCGAAAGTGCTGTGGCTTCAGCCCACAAAAGTTCACGAAAAATCTGCACTGCCTCCGCAGGGGCAAGCCACCCCAAGTCTTCCGTAGAAAGTGTGAAGATTCCCCCATTCATCTCAGACTGACAATGATTATGGTCCGGGAATTTGTCAGGCTACCGGCAGGACTACCCACCAGGATGAAACGCCGTTCTCCATACGTACACCTTGAGTCTGTTGGCGAGAAGCAGCGAAAAGTCAGTTGGACAGAGCGATTCGGCTGTGTTCTGGTGGAGCCTGGGTAAACGATTGGAGAACCTTCGTTCTGACGTGCTCATGGGCCTGAAAGCCACTCGCAAACCTTGTTCTACGCTTTCCACCGCTTTAAGCCACTTCCTGAGAGGGAAGAGGCGATGTGAACGATTGGAGAACTCGGGTAGCCAATGGGCACGATTCCGACACGAATCGCAGCGTCTACGTTCCGTCGGACTCCGTGCCTCGTGTTGCACGGTTTCGGAGGTCTTTGCCACTTCCAACGCCATATTGCTGTTGTCGTAACCGAGCGTCATCTTTGTCCCGTTGGCGGCTGCAAAACGCGGCAGCAACTTCGAGATCCGCAGCAGCGACCGCTTGCTGCGCTGGGGCCATAGCTTCCGGGAACCTGTTGCGGCGTGCCTCAAGGAGAACAGAACCGCGAACCAGTCGGAACTCAGCGTAGTACTGGTCATCTGGCACCAGGCGCGATTGCTCTTGCACTAACTCGAAAGCTTTTCTGAGATACGCGATATCGTGATCGCGGATGAAGAGAAGGTAGTCCACATCTGCGAGATTGTTCAGCACCTGGGCACGGAGAGCGACATCATCTCGATCGCTCAGGCAGCTGTGCGCCTTCTCAGTCATATACATTGCCTGAAGCAGCACATCTTCTCTGCTTTCCCTGCTTCCCTGCTTGCTAGCGTCTTCCCCTGATTGCCGCCAGTTGACAACTGCGAGCTCTTTGTAAAAACGTGCTTGGTTGGGCTTCAGCACCAAAGCTGCCTCCAGGTCTTGCTTGGCTTCGCAGTAGTCCCCACTCAGGCGGTAGCTAATCGCTCTGAGGAAGTGGAATTCCGCCTTTGTATGCGGATCAACGGTCTCGAGAAGCGTGTCCGACAGCGCACCATCAACTAGGGTTCGAATCTCGTCCAGCTCACCCGGTTCCGAGAGAAGCGAAGCATACGCCACGAAAAGCGCCTGTTCTTGCGGATTCGTCGTCTCCAGGGCGTGCAGGATCTTCGGCAATCCCGCTGGGACCAAGCTCCGCACCAACTCCCAAGTGAGGATACTGTCAGTGAGTAACTCCCGGGCCAAAATATCTAGACTAGGATCATCGAAATGCACGAATACATACGGCTTGAGATCCTCTACAGCCTCAGGTAGCTCCACAACGCGTTGTACAGGGAGCAGCAACTTCTTGATATGCACCCAGAGTCCTCTTGGTTCTAGCTTCGCACGATATCTTTCTCTTAGTGGGCTTTCCGCTTCCAACCAGGACTTTAGCAGGTTCGAGGAGGTCTTTTCGAGAGTGGAGATCAACTCCGAGCGCACTGCTTCGCCTGCAAGCACTTCGCCAACACGAACGGCAAGGTCAAGGAGATTGTCTGCACTGGTATTCACGTTCTTCAAGCACCTCGTGAGATAGTCGTTCTCATTTGCTGCGGCGCCAAGATTCTCTATCGTTACGAGTGACTGTACTAGAACGCTCTCTGATGCCTCAATCACTGGCTGGATCGTATCCGCGAACTCAGGGAGTCCTTCGCGTAGCTTTGCGGCATTGACATACGCAGACGCCCATTTCTTGGTTCTTTCGAGATTCTCAACGTAGTCGCCGTGCATTGCGGAGTGGATGAGGTACGCGTTGATGTAACTTGGATGTCGAAGCAGGGGAAAGTCATAGGCCCGACCGTCGACTCGAACCGTTCGTCTCAGGAATGGGGAAAGAACGTCGCGAGTCAGTGACGAGTGAGTGAGCAGCAGAACGAAGCATTCCGACCCGGATAGGAGGCGATTGTACTCCAACACGAGATGCCCCGCCAATGCGTCAATGCGGTTCGCGTATTTGCTTTGGCGCCGGACCTTATCGAATCTATCAATGACGACGCGCGTGAATGGGTCGCTGAGCATTTCTTCCTTTGTGGGCAAATGGTCCTCATCTGCACCAAAGGCAGAGATCGGAGACAGACGCGATTCCAACTCGTCGATTGCTGCCTCGACCTTGTTGTAGTCCAGTTCTTGGGACAACTTCATCAGACTGAAGAGCCTATGGAACGCCCCTTGTCCAAGGATCTGCATGAACTCATTAATCTCTTCTCTTGCTTGCGTGCCCTCCTGATCCTTTGGAGTCTTAAGAACGCCGAGTAGCTCTCCGAGGCGTTTGACGTTGTGGTTTGCTCTCGATTCCTCAAAGAACCTCGTGGCGAAGGAATCACGCATCAGCAAGGCTACTTCTACCATTTCAGCAAAGATCTTACGTTTAATGGATTGATAGTGGTTCTCAAGCTCAATCCTGTAGGGCTCAAGGAGGACCAACTCCCAGTCCGAGCCGTTGAGAAGGTAGGTGATCGCGATCAGATGCCGAACAGCCTTCTCCCAGGCGACCTCCTCCGTAGCCTTTGAAGCGGAGAATTCAAGGAAGGGGTGAAGATAGTTGTAGATCTCAGCAAAGTCAACGGCCACAAGGAATCTGTAGCCGGCTTCCCTGAGTCTTGCCTCGTGGAGCAGCAAGTCGGCGTTTGCCGAAAGGACTCTCACCTCATCGTTCCTCAAAGGCACGCACCCTCCCTTCTCATGTCTGACTGTGCTCGTTGATCTGCTGGTTATCTCTCATATGAGAACGCTCCAAGCGCCGTCTGGGATCTCAGTTGACTGAAGCACTATAGTAGGAAAATCAACTCTTCCAACATCGATCAGCACCCGCTCTTCTTCAGTTATTGTCTCGGGATAAGGAATCGTTGCGGTCGACCACCCGAGCATCCGATCGAAGAACCTGTCCAGTCGACGCTGTACCTCGGCAGACAGTTCCAGCAATCCTAGAAAATGGGCACTGAGGAATCCGCCTAGATCACTGATCCCCACTTCGCAAAGGTACCCAGACACCTCTGCTGGATTGACGCGCAACTGCACCAAGTCATCCATGACATCGAGGACGATCTCGCTGCTTAGGAGCTCCGGAGCTTGTCGATGTGCGTCAAGGAACCTGGGAAAGTTCGCGAGGCCAAGGAACACATTCTTCCGATATATCGCATCGAAGCAAACCTCAGCATAACGCGGATCATCAAGGTCTCTTAGGCAAACCGCCAGCGCATCGGGACTCCTGGTTCCACACGCAAGCATCGCCTTTAGTAGGCGAAGATGCAGATCTTCTCCATCCGCCGTGACACCTCTGAGTTGCCCTGCCTTGTCCTTTGCGATTGGTACAAGAGCCTCCGAAGCATCCGCAGCTTTGAGGAGACCCACAAGGGAAAACAGGTATGCGAAATAGTCGTCGCTTTGGCTCTCTGCGGGGAACCGTAGAGCTAGTCTTGTGAGTTCCCAGTCGAATGCGGTTTGAAAGACGCCTCCCTCCTCTTCACCAAGGAGCCCCTTCGCTGAGTGGTAGAGCTCATACAGATACAGGTCTGGGCTTTCGCTTCCCGGACCCATCGCCACTTGAGACGCCAGCGCCTCGTGAATGAGGGTCTTCAGGTTTCGCTTGGTGGCGGGATCGTCGCTCTCCTGGTCAGCTTGGTAGGCTCGCAACAAGGTCTCAAACGTGAGATATGGCACTAGTTGACTCCGCTCCTCGTTCCACTGGCGCGCCCACGCCAGAGACGTGAGGCCTGCTTTCGCGAGTATTGAAGTACAAGCTTGTAGTAGTCTTGACCTGCCTCCGGCTGTACCTCGGTCCTCCCGAGCAGCCTGTAGCTGCAGTCACGGTAGCCAATGCAGGCAATGTGTAGAGCTTCTGGAAGTCCGTCCTCTGTTCTTCCGAAATGCAGAGCTCTTCCCCAGTCATCCGGTTGCCGACTCCCAGGACGGAAGAGCAGCACATCCGTGCCGGAAGTATCAAACACAGTTGGCACCAGCGTCTTCTCATCAGTAAGCGCCTCAGGAACGCAAACCTGGACCGTGAGTCGGCCAGTCCCCCTCTTCCCAACTTTGTTGTAGATCTCTGTTGGTGTACCAGTAAGCTCTCTCTCAAGCATCGCTGTGCTCGTAACCCAGAAGAAGCGAGGGTCTTCGCATCTGATGAGCGCCGGTTTGCCCGAGGCCTCATATTTCTTGAGGTGTTTCAGGTTCCATGGAAGCAGTCGGTTCTTGAGTGGTGTACTCTCATCGAACTCCGGGTCTAGTATCTTGGCAAAGCCGTTATCATCCAAGCGGTAGAACTTGTTCCGCGCTGCCCGCTTTCTGAGCGATGCGACTAACCGGATCTGACTTGAAGCCTGCAGGTGCTGCTGGTTGGTGCGCCTACCTGGCATCCGAAGATCCTTCCCGCGAACGGACAGGAACTGGGCAAGCCCCGCCACCAGGTCTGGACTACCATTCTCCTGAAGGTAGCCGTCGAACTCCCGAAGACCCCGGACCAGGATGTCAACAGGAAGATCATCGCTGTAGAGCGACGCCCGAAGCTGCCGAAGAAAGTTGTGGATAATCAGACGTTCCTCAGCTCCCTTTGGTCCGCGGACGAGCTTGGGTAGTATTGACAGGCCGGGAACAAACCGGTTCAATAGCAGAGAGGCAGATAGCATGACGATGTATCACCCCTATTACAGCTTCCATACCATTGTAGCCATTGCATCGTTCCTTGTCAACGGGCGGGGGGTACCTTAGTCACGCCGTTGGGATCAAGATGTGGAAGCGGGTTGGCATGCTCATTGTGATACGTGTCACGTTCAGACTATTGGAGGTGAGCGGATTCGAACCGCCAGCCTCCCGCGTGCAAGGCGGGCGCTCTCCCAGTTAGAGCTACACCCCCGGATTACGTACAGACAGGATTATACCGGCCTGCACATCTTGATCAACCGGTGGTCAGAGATAGACGAAGTGGCAGACGTGCCAGGCGGTGTTGAAGGACCAGGTTGCGGCAAGGGAGAGGTTGAGCACCGCAGCGATCCTCCTTCCCTTAAGCAGGATGTAGAACGGTCCGATAAGTCCGACAATCCGGAGAGAGATTAGGAGTCCGAGGCCGACGCTCCTTCCCTTCAACCAGGGAAGGAAGTAGAGCCCCTGGATCAGGTACCCCAATAGTGCGAGGAATACGAAGACCCGCGGGTCGAGCCCGTGCTCACGAGCAAGGCGTGTCGCTCGCTTCACCCACTTCAGTATATACCGCTTGAAGAACCTTCTCACCGCAATGATACCAACCTGCTCTGCTCTTAGATCTCCCATGTGGAGTACTCGGCTCTTTTCCGACAGGATATTTTCGTGAATAGAATACCGGCTCAGGGCAACGAATGCCAATGAAAATTCACCACGAAGAGCACGAAGGACACGAAGAATGGAATTCGATGTACTGTCGAATCGGGTAACTAGCCGTGCGATTGAAGTGCACCGGGAACTGGCTCCAGGATTATTGGAGTCGACCTATGAGCAGTGCCTTTTACCCCTTCGTGCTCTTCGTGTCCTTCGTGGTGAAATGAGTCCATTACACAGCTTTGTACCTCTGCGAGAGTCTTGGTGCTCGACCTCTCTCTTACGTTACCCACTCGAAACGACGAAGAGCCTCTTTTTTAGAGTCTTTCCGTGCTTCAACCCTTCTCTCGCTCTGAGGTAACAACCGCGCTTTCGGGTATCATTGCCTTCCCATGACGAAGCCCAGAGACCTTCTCACCGCAGTTCGACAGAGCCACCTGTTGCCGGTGATAGAAGCTGTTATCACGGCGCTCATCTGGTCTTCCTCCTTTATCGGAGTGAAGGTCGTCCTCCGCTATACCGGGCCACTCACAACAGCCGGGCTGCGCTACTTTATCGCCTTCCTCCTCCTCTCCCCGTGGCTGTGGCAACACTGGCGGTCCTCTCCGTACATCACCCGTGGACAGTGGTCGCGCTTCACCCTTATAGGGCTCTTCCAATACACGATTGGAAACGGCGCCCTCTTCTTTGCCCTGAAGACGCTCTCGGCAACCACCGGTTCACTCGCCCTGTGCCTTGTTCCGATCCCGGTCTTGTTGCTGGGGCTGGTGCGACTCAAGGAACGGCCTCGCCCCCTCCAACTCCTGGCTTTCTCGATCACGATCGGGGGGAGCGTTCTCTTCTTCTCGCCCAACGGAGTGGAGTTTCGGGATCCGCTCGCTCTCGGGCTCCTTGGGGTAGCAATCCTCAGCTTCTCCGCGTTTCCTGTGCTGGTGAGGGAGGTTGCCCGCAGCCACAAGGTGGACAACGTTGTCCTGACGGGGATCCCTCTGGGAATCGGTGGGGGTCTTCTTCTCCTCCTCGCGTTCATATGGGAGGGGATTCCCCGTATGCCGTTCTTCGCCTGGGGAGTGATCCTGGGGCTCGCACTGGTGAACACCCTGTTTGCCTACCTCCTCTACAATCACTCGCTCCGGCACCTCTCCGCGATCGAGGCGAACGTGATGCTCAATCTTACTCCCCTCGGTACGGCACTCATTGCCTGGGGAACCCTGGGTGAGCGACTCCTCCCGGTTCAGATCGTGGCGATGTTCCTGATTGTGGTCGGGGCAAGCTTGGTGCAGCGGTGGAGCGGGAACTACCGTCGTGAGAAGTAATCACCAAAGATGAAAAGAACCTATGAGGAACACAGGAATCCAGGAAGACTCACAAGCAGAAGCTGCAGGGCACTAGACTCTTTCCTGAATTCATGGCTTCCTTATAGTCTGTTACGTAAGCTTTGCCACTACCTGTTTTCAAACTCAAACCATAGTTTCAAGCATTTTACCGCAGATGACGCTGAGGAATTGAGAGATCGGGAGATTGGGAGGTTCAATCACTCAATCACTCACTCGCTCAATCACTCAATCCTGCTCCCCTCTCTCTGCATACTCCGCGTCCTCAGCGGTGAAAGTTTTTATTCCGCAAGGATAAGAGGCTTGTGCAACAGTCTCCCCGAGGGTTTAGAATCAAGGCATGACATTCTCTGACACGATTCAACCTACCCATCGACAACTGTGGAGCGGGCTCGCAAGCGACGATCCGGCGGCGGAGGTTGGTCTTCTTGGCGTGCCGTTCGATGGGGCGACCAGCTTTCGCAGAGGGGCATCTCTCGCCCCGAGAAAGATCCGCGAGCTGACGCCACACATCGCACCAGCGACCGAGGAGGAGGTGTCCCTTACGGGATTGCGGGTGCGCGATTACGGTGACGTCCCTATTGATCTGAATTGGGAACGGTATTTCAGTGCGGTGGAAGCGCGTGCAAGGGAGGTCTTTCGCCATCCCTTCTCCTTGTTCTTAGGAGGCGATCACTCTGTCACGATTCCGCTCACGAAGGCGTTCAGTGAGTCGGTGAAGGGAGGATTCGGCGTCATCCACATAGACGCACACGTCGACCTTGCCGATACGTTCGAGGGGCACAACTGGTCGCACGCCTGCACGGAACGCCGTGTGTTGGAACTCCCCAATATCGACCCGCACCATCTGGTCCTCGTCGGTATTCGCTCGTTCATGGACGATGAGCTTCGCTTCCTCACGGAGCATCCGGAGATTGGGCTGCACACGGCTTGCGATCTTTACCGACACGGGATCGAGACAGTCGCGCAAGGAGTGGTGCGACAACTGCGAGATGTAGATGCAATCTACGTAACGCTCGACATCGATGCTCTCGACCCCGCATTCGCCCCGGGGACCGGGACTCCGGAGGCGGGTGGCCTTTCCACCCGTGACCTGTTGGAACTTCTACGAGTGGTCTTTGCCGGGCTACCTGTCCGTGCGCTCGATATTGTGGAGGTCTCCCCACCGCTTGACCACGCCGATATCACCGCGGTCGCTGCCGCCAAGGTGATCTACGAGGTCTTCGGTTGGGTGAAAGGAGCTGCCTGCTAAACAGCGATAGACCTTAAAGGAAGTCGACTCGCCTTCCTCCCAACAAAAGCCGAGGTGTATCCAAAAAGAGGCTCTTCGTCGTTTTGAGTGGGTAGCGGCTCCTAGCTTCACACGCGCACGAAGTGAGGATTGATGGTTCCTCGCTATTACGTGTGGGTAACTAACCGCGGTCAATTCTCTCTCGACGCATAGAAGGGTGCATTGGCAGTTTGGCTCCCTTGAGATGGTCAATCCACAATTTGGTTCTCCTCCCTTGATGGGAGGAGTAAGGGGAGGGTGACGTCTACCCTTCAAGCTCCTGAAGGGTACGTTCCAACACGCCTTCGAGGTTGGTCAACACCTGGTTGTTCCAGAAGCGGAGTACCCGGAAGCCTTGAGCCTCCAACCAAGCGGTACGTTTGAGGTCGTGTTGCCGTCCTTGGGGCGTGTTGTGTTGGCCACCGTCGATCTCTACTACAAGTCTGTGTTCGAAGGAGGCGAAGTCGACGATGTACGGGCCGATGGGAGTTTGCCTGCGGAACTTGGCTCCGCCGAGTTGGCGGGCGCGAAGCTTCTGCCATAAGAGCTTCTCAGCCTCGGTGGACGCACGCCGCAGCCCGCGGGCACGCTTGACCTGTTTGCGATACATAGCGCAATGATAGTACAGATTGCTCCCCCTCACCCCAACCCTCTCCCACAACAGGGAGAGGAAGTTTAGAGCAGCGGAAGACATGCTCACCTAAACACCTTTGCACGGCGCAGAGACAAAACTCAAGACGAGCAGGATCCCTTAAAACAGTCAATCCATAACCCCCTCCCTTGATGGGAGGGGTCAGGGGAGGATGATGCAGAGCTTCCGTCTACCCACTCGAAACGACGAAGGGCCCAAAAAGACGTCTATGAAACTCCTACTCTGTCTTATTCTCTTCTTGTTCTAGGTACTCGATGATTGCCTCGACGGCGAGATAGCTTACCGAACGATCCTTCTTCTCCGCGAGCTTAGCCAACCGGGCAATGGGGCGGAGATCTTTCTTATTATTTGGGACGGCGATTGATATCTTGTCGAGTGTCTGTTTCAACATAAGAGTCCTCCTTCATAAGGGCTGATTATAACCAATACTGCTACAGATATCAGCTACAGGTGATTATTCTGCATGCGCCGACTGGATGATCTTAGGGATAGAGGCGGTTGATCTGGCGCGCAAAGGGGATCGTCTCGCGGATATGGGAGATTCCACAGATCCAGGCGATCGTTCGCGCCACGCCCAGGCCAAACCCGGAGTGAGGGACCGATCCGTAGCGGCGCAGGTCGAGGTACCATTCGTAGGCTTCACTCGAAAGGTGACTCTCTTCGAGTTGAGCCTGAAGCTCCGCCAGCGTGTCGACGCGCTGGCTTCCACCGATCAGTTCCCCATACCCCTCGGGGCCGATCAGATCAGCGGCGAGGACGCGGGAAGGGTCACTCGGATCGCGTTTCATGTAGAACGGTTTCATAGAGGTGGGGAAGCGCTCGATGAACACGGGCTTGCCAAAGTGCTCACCGAGGATGGCCTCATGAGGGGCGCCGAAGTCATCCCCGAACGCGATCTCCTGCCCGGCTTCCTGTAGGAGTTTGATCGCATCACCATAGTCCACACGCGGGAGTGGAAGGGTGGCCTCCTCACGCAGCATGTCGACATCGCGCTCCAGCTGTGCGAGCTCAACCTTGCGCTCGCTGGTGACGGTATCAACGATGTAGGCGATCATCTCCTCTTGCAGGCGGAGGTTGTCGGCGTGATCGTAATACGCCATCTCGGCTTCAGCCATCCAGAACTCGGTCAGATGCTTGCGCGTCTTCGATTTCTCTGCTCGAAAGACGGGTCCAATCCAGTAGACCTTTCCCAGTGCCATCGCGGTTGCCTCCAGGTAGAGCTGCCCACTCTGGCCAAGGTACGCCTTCTCCCCAAAGTAATCGACTTCGAACAACGTCGTCGTCCCCTCCACGGATGTGCCGGTGAGGATGGGGGCCTCTGTTGCGATGAATCCGTTCTCATGGAAGAAGTCACGCAGGGCACGGAAGACGGCGTCGCGGATACGCAGGATGGGGACCTGCCTCCCGGTGCGCATCCACAGGTGGCGGTTATCCATCAAAAAGCCGGGCGTGTGCTCGGTGAGTTCGATGGGAAAAGGATCGGTCGGTTCATGTACGACGGTTAGATTGGCAAGCTGGAGCTCGCACCCGCTCGGTGCTCGGCGGTCCTCACGCAGGGTCCCGCTGACGATGATCGATGTCTCGCGCGGTAGGCGGTCAGCGATGGCAAACAGGCTTGGTAATTCGGGTTTGGTGAGGACTCCCTGGATTACGCCCGTCCCATCGCGTAGCTGCAGGAACATGATCTTCCCACTCGAACGCTTGCTGTACAACCACCCGCGCAGGGTGACCTCCTCGCCGATAAAGCGTGGCGCCTCATCGATCGTAATCGTCTGCATCATATCTCCTTTCAGGGAGGGATTGAGTGATTCAGCGAGTGAGCGATTGAGAGATTGAGTGATTTAGTGATTTGAGTTACCAATCTCTCAATCATCCGCTCTCCCGATCTCCCGATCATTCAATCATCCAATCCTCCGATCTCCCGACCATTCAATCTTTCAAGCTCTCTGTGGTGATATCGTTAGAAGAGATTAGAGGGAGAAAGTCACCTTTGCAAGGGGTGGCTCTCCTCTACGACCACTTCGCTCGACCTCGGATCGACAGGGATTGGTTCGATCATCCGAGGCTCTTCCTTGATCACGCGGTGCTTCCAGTTCCCGGAGAGGAAGAAGGCAATCGAAAGGATAGACGTGCCCAAGTTGGATATGAACATCGCCCACCACACCCCGTCGGCTCCCATGGTTAAAGTAAATCCGAGGAAGTAGACGAGAGGGATGCGCATTCCCCACAAGCGGAATAGGGAGAAGAACATGGAGTATACGGTATGCCCCGATCCCTGATAGGTCCCGATGATGACCTGGAGGATTCCCATGAATGGGAATGCCATCGCGGTGATCGCAAACATCTGTGCTCCTAGGGCGATCACCTCGGGATCGTCGAGGAAGATTCGAACGAGTGAGTCCCGCAGGAAGTAAACCGCGATACTGCCGGCAACAAGGAAGACCGTCGAAATTCCCATCCCGGCCCAGGCAGACTGCTCCGCTCGTCTTGTCTCCTTGGCCCCCAGGTTCTGGCCGACCATCGTTGCAGTCGCCTGGCCGAGGCCCATCGCTGGCATGATCATGATCGAGATGATCCGGTTTCCGATCCCGAACGCGCTCACCACCGCGGTACCGAACCGGGCGAGGATTCCTGTCATGATCGAGAACCCGAGTGCCGTTCCCGTCTGGCCAAGAGAGGCGGGAAGACCGATCGCGAGGATGCGCTTGATCGTTCCCCAATGAAGGCGCAGGTGATGTGGACGTAGATGTATCCCGATCCTCCCCGAGAAGAGGAGGTAGATTCCGTAGAGAGCGACTACTCCGCGGGAGATAATCGTTGCCACAGCCGCCCCGGCGATTCCCCAGGCAGGGAACGGGCCCCAGCCGAAGATAAATAATGGATCGAGGAGGATGTTCAGTACGACAGAGACCCCCATCAGTTTCATCGGAGTGATCGTGTCCCCAACCCCGTTTAAGAGCGCGGTGACGATGAACAACCCGAACAGCGCCGGGATACCGGCGTAGATGATACGCAGGTACGACGCAGCAGGTTCGAGAAGGTCCGGCCCAGCTCCCATCAATACTATCAACGGTCGCGCAGCTATGGCTCCGCCCACGGCGAGGAGCACAGCGAGGATTCCGGCAAAGGTGAAGATCTGCCCTGCAGCATGGTTTGCCTCCTCATGGCGGCGGGCGCCGGTATACTGCGCAACGAGGGCCGTTCCAGCGATAGTGACCCCTGCACCAAGCGAGATCACAAGGAAGATGAGGGGCCATGCGATTGTTGGAGCAGCGACCGCCACCTTTCCCAATCGTCCTAGCCAAAGGGTATCGACGAGGTTGTAAACGGTCTGGAAGAGGTTGGAGAGCATGATCGGCCAAGCAAGAAGGAGGAGGGACCGGGCGATCGGTCCCTGCGTTAGCCTCTCTCGATTCTTCTTCATCTGCTCATGCGGCATGCCCGCCATTGTACTCGCTTTGAGGGGATATATCTCGTGTGTTGACATTTGTCAACAGGAGGATTACACTCCCGGCATGGGAAAGGCACGCTTTGGGGAGATGATCAAGAGAGCGAGGGTTGACGCTGGATTTAGCCTGCGTGAGGTAGCGGCCGAGACGGGAATCGACTTCACCCGTCTTTCGCGAATCGAGCACGGGAGCCGACCTGCCCCGGGGTTGAGCGAGATCCGGATACTAGCGGACCTCTTGAACCTTGATATGGTCGATCTGTTCGTGGCGGCGGGAACCTCACGCGAGGTGATGGAACACCTTCTTTGGTCGGAACGCTTGCACGTTGCGGAAACCCACCCGCGTGTGCGGCCGTACCGACCTGATGGATCTCCTCTCCTTTCCAAGAATACCTTCCACGTACGGGTGCTGGAGAGAGAGGGCGCACGCTGCCGGGTCGCTCTGGGGAAGGAACTGTTGACCGTTCTCTCCTTTTCCACCGTGGAGACCCTGTCGATCGAGATTCCGCCGGAGGCAATCCTCATCGCGCCGGAAGGATCTCCCACGACCACTTGCAGCGCGGAGAATGCCTTTCCCATGAGGATAAAGAAGGCTCGTCGGCTTGGGCAGGTAACGAACCTTGTCCTTGCCGGGAAAGGGTTTGAGTTAAATACGCTGCATACGACTGAAAAGATCGACTCGATGCACCTTGTGGAGGGAACAATGGTCCTTGCTATGGTGCAAGCAACAACGATTCGAACATCACCGATTACAAAGGAGTAACGATGAAAAGCAAGGTAGGATTAGCGGTACTGTTGGGGCTGATCGTTGGACTGAGCATGATTGCTCTGGCGGAGACTGGGCTCACAGTCCTCGTGCAGAAGGGAACACAGGTCGTTGAGGTGGATCTCACGACAGCTCCTGCAGTGACAGGGACCGTTGCTTACCAAGGCCCGGTCTTCAACGCGGACAGTGAAAACTGGAAGGAGGCGCACACCTACTCCGGCGCGCTGATCCGAGATCTCTTAAGTGCGGTCGGCGGGATGAGCGAGGGAGACACGTTGTCCGCCATCGCTACGGATAACTACTGCAAGGAGATCCCTTATGAGGTCCTTTACGGCACTACCTTAGCTGGCGAGGCGATCCTCGCCCTTACCATGGTCGATGCCGCGGAAGGTGAATGGGAAGACGCAGCTCTGCTCGTCTTCCTCCCTGACGACGAGCGGTTCTCGAACGACGACATGCTGAGTTCGTTCGGTGAGAATCTCTCCCACTACTATTCCGGCCGGCCCTCTACCACCGGCATGATGGTGAAGGATGTCGCTTATTTGATCGTGAACTACGACGGTGGGGCGCTCCCCGAGCGGACGCCGGTCGGAGAGAACACTGTCCTTACTCCAGGAGGGAGCCTCACCGTGGTGGCCGGAGAGAGGAGCACGAGCTACACGATCGCCAACCTGGAAGCGCTCGATGTTGTGACGGCCCAAGGGACGTTCACCAATACGCTCGGTGTGGACTACCAAGCGACCTACACCGGTGTCTCTATCTCGACACTGCTCGGAAACGTCGCTTCAGATACGACGATCCTCATCACCGCTGCGGACGGCTACTCGATGAATTACGAGGCAGGGATGCTCCTCGATCGTTCGGAAGGGACCTGGATCCTCGCGTACAAAGAGAACGGGTCCTACATGCCCTACGATCCCGGTCCGCTCCGCATCGTCCTGGTCGGTGAGGATAATCCGCACTTCGAGGGGGCGATCTCCGCGAAGATGGTGACGCGGATCGATATCCTCGGTACCTACGAGGACTATTCCCTTCTCATCAATGGTGCGATTACGCGGGTATTCTCCCGCGCTGAGCTAGAATCCGGGGTCGGCTGTCCCTGCCACACCTCCACGGTGACCGTGACGAGCAAGGGGGAGACCCACACCTACACCGGCTTTCCACTCTGGCGTCTCGTCGCTTACGTCGATGATGATAGTGCTCCCGGGCCGGAGCAGGGGATCCACTACGACGACGAGGATTTCAACGATGCCTTGGCTTCATCCGGGTATACGATCACCCTGGTCGCAGAGGACGGGTACACGCAATCGGTCTTCTCGCAGCTGGTCGCGCACGATGACAGGTTCATCGTTGCCTTCAAGCGAGACGGCCTCTTCCTCGATCCGGCGAATAACGGATACATGCGCTTCGTCTACGACGACTCCGTCCTCTTCCCAGCGGGAATGAGCCTCAGGAGCGTGAAGTTTCTCTCTTCGATCGAGGTCGGACTCCAGTAGGGAGCTGCGATGAGCGCGGAGACGAAAGAGAAACGGCCACTCTTAGAGATACGCGAGATCGTTCTCGTGGCGCTCCTCGCATCGATCGGTGGAGTCCTCTCGACCTACGTCGGCTACATCGGGAACCTGATTAATCGTCTGTTCGGGGTCCCGTTCGGGGCCGGGCAATTGATCGCGGGTCTTCACGTCCTGTGGCCGATACTTGCCCGCCTGCTCATCGGGAAGTTCGGTTCGGGGACGCTGACCGGGGTGACTAAGGGGGCGATCGAACTCCTTTCCGGGGGGACGCACGGGGTGGTGATCGTCCTCATCTCCCTGGTGGAGGGACTCCTCATCGACGTTGGGATGGGGATCTCGCGCCGCCCCTCGCTCTTGTTGACGATGCTCACCGCGGCCATCGCCTCGGCATCGAATGTCTTTATCTTCCAGGCGATCTACCTCTCAGGGGTCTCGCCGGCGTTCATCCTGGTGATGGCAGGGCTCTCCCTCGTCTCCGGGGCGTTCTTCGGCGGGTACCTGGGGTGGGACGTCCGCCGATTCCTGATCGCCTCGCGTCTCGTCCTACAGAGAGCGGAGGAACCAGTATCTCGTGTCTCCTCGTGGTGGCGGCGCCTTCTTACCCTCACCACGGTATTAGCTCTTCTCGCAGGGGGGATCTACTACTACACATCGGTCTACGATCCCTTTTCATCTCCCGACAGCGCGCGGATCGAGGGGGCCCTGTTGTCACCGTACACCTTCTGTTACTCGGATTGGGGAGAACGCGTGGTGACGATCACTGCCGAGCTTCGCGGGAGCTCCACCTACGTTCCACCGCAGGAGTACACCGGGGTTCCGCTATCCCTCATCCTGGAAGAAGGGGAACCTAAGGAGGGGGCACAGACAGTGCGAGTGATCGCCGAGGATGGCTATGAGGCAAGCTTCGACCTATTTGCTGTTCTTGGAGATGGCCGGGTGATCCTCGCCATCGATAACGGTCGACTGCGGCTGATCGCCGCGGGATACGATGGGGCGTATTGGGTGAGGAGGGTGAGCCGAATTGTCGTGCGGTAGAGAGACGGGATTTAGTGATTTAGCGAGTGAAAAATTGAGTGATCTAACTGCCCAATCTATAAATCCCTCGATCATTCAGGCTCTTTGTCATTTCAAGTCTATAAGTGAAAAGAAAGGGCCAACCGCCAAGACTCTCACAGAGGTGCAGAACTGTTTCACCACGAAGGAGGAAGAAGCGCTTGATCCCGCTCTTAAGCTCGGGTGTGTAGTAGCTGGCCCTGTTTACTACACCCCCCGAGGTAACAGCACACAGCCAATTACCGCATTTGACAGCTCATCGAATTCCATTCTTCGTGTCCTTCGTGGTGAATTCTCTTCGACCTCCGGTCTTGCTTTGCAACCGGCGCTTGTCCTATGCGAACCGAAATTGGAAGTCACCACCCACTCCTGTTTGCCTCACCGACACAGGCAGGCGAAACGACACGGGACCGTTATTCAATTATCCAATCTCAAATGGGCTCTGGAGAACTGATGATCGCGATCGAGGAGCTCTGCATTCAATATCCGGATCGGTCGTACCCAGCGATCGATTGCCTCACCGAGACGATCGAGGGCGGTGAAGTCATCGTCCTCACCGGGCCGTCGGGATGCGGTAAGTCCACCCTGTGTAGGGCTCTGGCCGGTTTTATCCCGGAGATGATCCCGGCGAAGGTCTCGGGAGAAATCACAGTCGATGGGGAATCGGTATGGACGGCCGATCCCGCACGGATCGCGACCCGTCTTGGGCTGATTCAGCAGGATCCGGACGCGCAGATATGTACCCTCAACGTATGGCAGGAGGTCGCGTTCGGCCCGGAGAACCTCTGCCTTCCGCCCGACGAGGTGGCCGCGCGGGTTGAGCAGTGCCTGGCCTTCGTCGGGATCACGCATTTGGCCGAGCGGACAACGACGACCCTCTCCGGGGGAGAGAAGCAGCGCCTGGCTATCGCGTCGATCCTGGCGATGGCCCCGGAGACGATCCTCCTCGACGAGCCGACCGCCAACCTCGATCCGGAAGGTGCGCAGGCGGTCTTCAATCTCCTGCGGGAGCTTCGTGATCAAGAGGGCCGCACCCTAATCGTGGTCGAGCACCGCCTTGCCCCGCTGCTTCCTCTCTCTCCACGGGTGTTGGTGATGAACAAGGGCGGGATCGTTACCCGCCGCGCGACCCGGCAACACGAGGACCTCGTCGCTCTTGGGCTGCGAGCCAATTGGCTGCGAGCAGACTGGGATCTCGATCTCCCGGCCCCGGGTAAACGCGGAGAGATTGCACCTCTACGGGTGGAGGACCTCACCTTCGGATATGATGGAACTCCCCTTCTTGACCGTCTCTCTATCACCGTGGAGCCGGGTGAGATTCTAGGGATAATCGGTCCGAACGGTGGTGGAAAGACGACCCTCCTTAGGCTCATCGCCGGCCTGGAGAAGCCGATCGCCGGGCGGATCGTTCGCAACCGGGAGAGCGTGCTTGGCTACCTCTTCCAGCACCCCCATCAACAGATCTTCGAACGGACCGTGAGAGGAGAGTTTGCGATCGAGGGGGTGATCAGCGACGAGTCGCTCCGTCGCTCCCTCGATGCGGCGAACCTGTCTGGCCTGGGAAGTGTTGCACCGCTCTCGCTCAGCCTGGGAGAACAGCGACGTTTGACCCTAGCGACAACCCTCGTCCGTGATCCCGATCTCCTCCTCCTCGACGAACCGTTCATCGGGCAGGATCGTGCAAACGTCGCCTGGATCATCGCAAAGATCCTCGCTGCTCGTGCAAAGGGGGCGGTGACCCTCCTTGTTTCACACGATATCCCGCTCGTCAATTCCCTGTGCGATCGACTCCTCTACCTGGGGGCGGAGTCGATTATCGGGGATCCAAGGACGGTGAGTGCCCGGCTGCAGACGATGGGTAAGGACGCGTTCACCTCGGGCTACTGGGAAGGTGAGACGAGATGATCCCGCGCGTCTCCTACTCCATGGGAGAAAAGGGGCTCCACCGCGCTTCCCCCGAGGCGAACCTGTTGCTCCTGCTCGGTTTTCTCACCGCGGTCCTCGCCACCCCAGGGGTGATGGTCAAACTTGGAACTCTCGCTCTCGTATTCATCCTTGCCGCGCTATCGGGGGAGAGGTTGCGCGCCTTCCTTCGCAGCACTCGCTTCGTCCTCATCTTTGCGGCCTTCCTCTTCGTTGCACAGGTGATCTCCATCCGTGAAGGAGAGACGCTCTTCTCGATCGGCCTGACCATCACCGATCAAGGGCTCCTCTTTGGCGCACAGATGGCCCTTCGATTCCTCGTCATCCTCTCTTCCAGCATGCTCTTCGTGATGGTGACCGACCCCGACCGGTTTGCCCACTCACTGATTCGCCTCGGTATCCCGTACCGCTATGGATTCATCCTCGTCCTCGCGCTGCGGTTCTTACCATTCTTTCGCCAGGAGTTGAAGACGGTGCGGGAGGCACAGCAGGTACGCGGAGTCTCCCCATCGATCCGTAACTTTTCCGGTCTTCGCAAGGCAATCCACTACACCTTCCTTCCGGTCCTTGTCTCGGGGTTGACGCGTGTCGACAGCATAGCCATCTCCATGAAGGGACGATGCTTCGGCCTTCATCCGAGACGGACCACTTCACAGGAGAGCCATTGGGGAAGGATGGACTGGATTGTTGTGGGGCTCTTCCTCCTTCTGATTGTAATCACCATCGTTGCTAGGAGGTATACGTGGCCGTAGAGACGCGCTTGAGACGTTGGTATCTCGTGGCGTTCATCGCCTTGATCGTGGCGGTCGTTGCCCCGTTCATCGTTCGACTCGCGATGCACGCCGATGAGCCAATAGTCGAGATCGTCAGCTTGGATGGAATCACCCGCAAGGTGGCGCTCTCCAAGATGAAACGAATGCCGATCCTGACGCGAGAGGGGACCTACCAGAACCAGTTTGATAACTGGCGTGATCAGGGGACGTACACCGGGGTACGATTGATCGACCTCATCGGCCCCGCAGTTGATTATCGCTCGATTCGCGTCGTCGCCGCAGACGGCTATGAGCTGTCGATCGAACGGGAACGTGTAGAAGACCCTGACTACCCGATGATCCTCGCCTACGTATTTGACGGGCTGGAAGTCCCCGCTTGGGAGACAGGCTTCCGCATCGTCGTTCTCCCCGAGGACGGCAATGTAAGCAACAACGAGTACAACACCGTGTCCGCCGGAAGCTTCTGGGTAAAGAACGTGGTGCGGATCATCCTGCAACGCGAGTCTTAATGCAACAATAGGCTGTCTCTCGCTATCCCAGGTCCCCTATGGATAGACGGCAAGAATAGCTAGAATACGGTGTTGCAATGCAAGGCGCGACCCTTCTCCGTTATCAGACGGTCTACAAGCTGTCCGGCAATATGCTCCGGTGTCTCCAGTTGCTTGTTGAAGAGACTCTATGGTATAAGCTGACACAGAGGTTGAGGAGGTACCCAATGAGCATTCATATCGGTGCAAAGCCCAGCGATATTGCCCCGAGCATTCTTCTACCCGGAGATCCACTCCGAGCCAAATTCATTGCGGAAACGCTGTTAGAGGGTGCAACATGCTTCAATGAAGTGCGCGGCATGTTGGGATTTACAGGCACATATCAGGGTAAGCGTGTTTCGGTCATGGGAACCGGCATGGGGATTCCATCGCACTCCATTTACGTCAACGAACTCATCAGTGAATACGGCGTCAAGACATTGGTTCGGGTCGGCACATGCGGCGGGCTTCAGTCGAATCTTGAAATCGGTGATATTGTGCTTGCAATGTCCGCATCCACCGATTCGCACATCAACCGACTTCGATTCGAGGGGATGGATTTCGCTCCGACAGCCAGCTTCGACCTGCTTCTGAAAGCATATGAAGCCGCCAAGGTCGGAGGTTTCAATGTTCGAGTAGGCAACATTCTCACTTCTGACACATTCTATCACGACGATCCGGACTCTTGGAGAATCTGGGCGGCGTTTGGCGTGTTAGTCGTCGAAATGGAGACAACAGGATTGTACACACTGGCTGCGAAACATGGCGTTGATGCGCTCTCAATCCTAACGGTGAGCGATAGCCTGATTTCCGGTGCCAAGGCGACCTCAGAGCAGCGCGAAAAAACGTTCACGCAAATGGTCGAGCTCGCTCTGGAAATCTTGCCTTAGCTCAATTCTTGGTGACAGCCTAGAAGGTTGGAATGCAGCGGAAGCTATCTGATAAAGTAGATTACAAAGGATGCTTTGGAGGTGCAGGATGAAGATTGGGATCATTGTCTACTCGCAAACTGGACATACGCTGGAAGTCGCCGAAAAACTGAAGCAAAGGCTCATTGGAGAAGGACATTCGGTCAATCTAGAGCAAGTCACGGTCGTCGGTGGCCGTACACCGCAGACGAAGGGATTCGAGTTGGAAACACTACCTGAGGCGGGATTGTATGATGCGATCGTATTCGGTTCCGCAGTCGAAGCCTTTTCACTATCCCCTGTACTGTCGCGCTACCTAAATCAAATCGACTCGCTCCAAGGCAAGCAAGTGGCTTGTTTGGTAACTCAGCAGTTCCCCTTTCCGTGGATGGGTGGAAACCGCGCCATTCGCCAAATGAAGAAGATTTGTCAATCCAAAGGTGCATCGATTCGTACCACCGGCGTTGTCAATTGGGTCAAATCACGCCGCGAGAAGACGATGATTGCAGCGGTCGATCACCTGAGTAAAGCGTTCTAGATAGGGAAAAAATGGGGTCCTAGATAGGGGAAAAATGGGGTCAGGGTCAGACCTTCATTTTTAGGATTTCACGAAAAATCCTAAAAATGAAGGTCTGACCCTACTACCACCTCTCCCTCAGCGTGTTTGCTTCGCGGGGCAGATCGAGCGGTAGGGGCAGTAGGTGCATCCTAGATAGGTGGGGTTGGCGGGGAACTCTCCGGAACGGATACCGGCTGCAGCGATCTCAATGTCTGATCGTGCCTTATCCAGTGTCTTCTCGCTCGGAACGCAGCGCCCAACGATCATTTCTGGGGTGAGAAAACGAAGTTCGAGACCCGCTGGGATCTCTCCGAACAGGTGCTCGTAAGCGAGGGCATAGATCGCAAGCTGAAGGCTCGCCTTTGTCCTCTTATTCGCTTGCTCTTCATTGGTCACAGCGGAGGTCTTGTAGTCGATGATCACGCCGGTACCGGGGTTCCTCGTATCCGGGATATCGATCTGATCGAAGATCCCGCTGATTTTCACCGCACCCTCGGTGAACGAGAAGTGCTGCTCGACGTAGGTGGGGATCGACTCTTCCGCGTTGGCATACGCGTAGAACTGTTCGAGCGCCTCCATCCCTTCCTGGAAGCGCAGCTCCTCGTGCTGTCGCGTGAGGAACCCCTCGCTCTGCCAGGCGGTGCGGAAGGCTTCCTTGAGCTCTGCGAGGGGGATCTCTTGTCCGGCGTGACGAGCAACGTTGTACCGCTTGATCGCCTGATGGATCGCGTACCCGTAGATCACTGCGTGGTGTTGACGGATCGGGACTTTCAAGACATGAATATAGCGGTACTTCATCGGGCAGGTGAGGTAATCGTCTATCCTCTGGTGGCTCAGTTCGAGGATCTTCTCTCCGCGAGGGATGAGTGTGAGTTCCTCGTTGGAGGAGGGCGTTCGGTCGGACTGAGTCCGGTCGTGACGGGTGATCGCTGCTAGTGGCGACCCTTTCACCACCTTCACCTGCGAAGGGGAGAGGTCGAGGGCTTCTGAGACGAACTGGCTCGGCTTACGGGGCCGTTTTCCGCCGTAGTCCTTGGCGCTTGTCAGGTAGAGAGACTCCTTGGCACGGGTCATCCCCACGTAGAAGAGTCGGCGCTCCTCCTGCTTGTGAAAGTCGGAGGTGGTGAGGCGGTCCTTCACTAGTGCGTCGGGGAGAGGGATCGGATCGCGGCGGTGGGACGAGGGGAACCGTCCCGAGACGAGTCCGACGAGGAAGACGATCGGGAACTCGAGCCCCTTTGCCTGATGGATGGTGAGGACGTTCACCGCGTCCTCATCCCAGTTCGCCTCTCCCACAGGGGGATTGTCCCCCGCCTCTATCAGAGCATCGAGGTAGTCGATGAACCACGGGACACGGTCGTAGGAGGCCACTTGAGTGAAGCGTTCGATGATCGAAAAGAGCTTGGCCAGGTTCTGCACGCGCAGGGTGTCCTCCGCCTCTTCGGAGTTCGACAACGCCTCAATCATCCCAGTCCGTTCGGTGAGGTACTGGTATAGGACCTCACCTGTCTTCTCCTGCGTCGCGAGCGGGAGTATCGCAGAGAGATCCTCCGAGAGCTTCTTCATCGCCACCCGCCCCTCTTCCGACAAGCCAAGGAACTCCGCGCTCTTCATCGCGATGCGGAAGACCTCGAACAGGCTCTTGTTTCGACGCTTGGCAAAGCTCGTAGCAAGGGTGAGATCCTCCGCCGGGACCCGGTAGAGTGACGAACTAGCGAGGTAGTGAAACGACATGTTGTCACGTGGATCTGCTAGGAGGCGGAGGAAGGCGACGGCGGTCTTGATCTCCTCGCGATCGTACAACCCGCGGCTCCCGGAGAAGTGCCACGAGATGTGGAGGAGGTTCAACGCGTGGAGAAACGAATCGGCCTGAGCGTTGCTCCGCACGAGGATGGCGAAATCCCGGTAAGAGCGATCCTCTTCCTTCGTCTGCCTGACAATCGTCTCGGCAACGAAGTCGCACTCCTCGTTCAATGTCTCGAAGTGGATCTGGTGAACGGGACTCCCCTCACCCATTACCGCGTGCAGGCGCTTGCAGATCCCCTCCTTCACCTCCAACCGATCGGGATTGTTGTACTGGATCAGGCGGTAGGAGGCATCGAGGATCGGTTGTGTGGAGCGGTAGTTCTTCACGAGTACGATCTTGTTCGCATCTGGGTACTCGGCACGGAAGTTCAGGATGTTGCTGATCGCGGCCCCGCGAAACTTGTAGATCGACTGGTCGTCGTCCCCGCAAACGGTGATGTTCCCCTCCCCGGAGAGAAGCTTCAGAAGCTCAAACTGAGCGTAGTTTGTATCCTGGAACTCATCGACGAGGATGTAGCGGAACTTCTCCTGATAGCGTTTAAGCACGAGAGGATGCTCGCGCAAGAGGCGCAGGGTCATGGCGATCAAGTCGCCAAAGTCGACGTAGCCGTTCTCGGCGAGGAGGCGTTGGTAGGCTTCGTAGGTCTCGGCGAGCTCGGCCTGGCTGGCGAGATCCTCTGCCAATAGTTTCTTCTCCTCTTCGCTCTTCCCCTCTGGCGGTTGCGCAGCGAGCGATTCGGCATAGGCGAGGTATTCTTGTGGCGGGGCGTCCTCGTCCTTGGCGCGGGAAAAGAGGGTCAACAGCGCGCGCAGATGCTTGACCGGGTTTCCCAGCGGGCGGAAGCGCTTGAGAGGAAGCTCGAACAGGCGCTCCTTGAGGAAGATTACCTCTTCGGCCTCGGTGAGGATGCGATAATCGGGGGAGAGCCCGAGGAGGATCGCATTCTCGCGCAGCAATGAATCGCAGAACGAGTGAAATGTGCCGATACGCGCCTCGATGTACCCGTATGGAACGAGGAGATCGACCCGCTCCTCCATCTCGGCGGCGGCCCGCTCGGTGAAGGTGAGGGCGAGGATCTCGGCCGGCTTGGCCATCTTCTGTGCGATCAGCCACGCGATCCGCCGCGTGATCACCGTTGTCTTCCCGGTTCCCACCCCGGCGATTATGAGGAGTGGCCCCTCGCCGTAAGTGACGGCGGCGCGCTGCTCCTCGTTAAGATCGGTTAACAGGTCTTCGCTCATCCTGAATAGAGTATAGGTGAAGCATTTTCAAGGAGCAATCGAAGCTGCGGCATACTACCTTTTTTTCTGCCGTGGCAGTAGTCCCGGGCTATGTAGTTGTGAAAGACCGCTTTCCTGGATAGGATCTGCGACATGATTGGAACCTGGATCAATGTGGGAACGATACTATTAGGGAGCCTTATCGGCTACCTTGGCGGGCGGGGTATTCCTGAACGGATGAATCGCCTTGTCATGGCCGGTATCGGATTGGTGACTCTGGTCATTGGGGTGAAGCTGGCGATCGAGACGCAGAACGTCCTCGTTCTCCTCCTTTCCCTTCTCCTTGGCGGCGCGCTGGGGACCGTTCTTCGGATCGAAGAACGTCTCTCTTTGCTGGGGGAAGGACTGAAGCGTCGTTTCCCGCGTCTTGCCGACCGCGGTTCGTTTGGGGAAGGGTTTGTCACTGCGAGTCTCCTCTTCTGCATCGGACCGATGGCGATTCTGGGAGCCCTGCGCGATGGGATGTACGGAGATTGGCAGCTTCTGGGGTTGAAGGCTGTGATGGACGGGATTTCCTCGGTGATCCTCGTCGCCGGTCTCGGTCCGGGGGTGATCTTCTCTGTCTTTGTCGTCCTCGTTTACCAGGGAGGGATCAGCCTTGTTGCGCAGCTTGTGAGCGGCCCTGCCACGGTTTCCACGCTCTCCCAAACGCCCGCGCTGATCGAGCTCGACGCGGTCGGCGGAGCGATCCTGATCGCCCTTGCCTTGAAACTCCTCGACCTGCGCGACCTCAAGGTGGGGAACTTACTTCCCGCGCTCGCTCTTGCTCCGCTTCTCGTCTTCCTCTTCCATCTGGTGAGTGGGTGATCGAAATGGGGCCGCATAACCGAGTACGCGCCCGGATTATTGCGCTGTTTGATCGCTACGATCACCGCTTGTGGACGCTATTCTCGGTCCGGTTCATCGTCTCTGCCGGGTTTGGCGCGGCGATGCCGTTTGTCAGCCTCTACCTCTACCGGGAACTCGGGGTGTCGATGAAGGGGGTGGGGACGATCATGCTCCTCTCCGCCCTGACCAGCGCGGCAGGAAGGCTTCTCGGCGGGGAGCTCGCCGATCGAATCGGACGCAAGCCACTCATCTCGCTCACGATGGCGGTGCGTACGGTGGTCTTCCTCGTGATGGCGTACGTGATCCATATCCGCGCCTCGTATCTCCTGGTGGCACTCGTCTTCCTCGCAATCCGCTTTGTCGGGGCACTGACTCAGCCGGGGATCAGCTCGATGGTGGCAGATATAGTCTCCCCGAAACGACGGGTGGAGGCGTTCGGGATCTTGCGGATTGGGGGGAATGCCGGCTGGGCCCTTGGCCCGGCGATCGGCGGCTTCCTTATCGCCATCTCCTACTCGTCGCTCTTCCTCGTCACAGCTGCAGCAAGCCTGATTGGTTTCTTGATCATCGTTCTCTTCACCTCGGAGTCGATCCGCACACGTGAGAAGGGACGCTTCAAACTGAAGGAACTTCTCGCTGTGGGGCATGACCGTGAATTTCTCGTCTTCTGTGCATTCAGTCTTGTACTCTTTCTCGTGATGGGGCAGTTTGCGAGCACTCTCTCGGTCTTCACAACCGAGTTCTTGGGGATCAGCGATGTGGAACTCGGCTTCTTGTACACGCTGAATGGAGTGATCATCGTCCTCTTTCAGTGGCCGGCGGCACTCCTCGGCGGACGGATGGGGACGAGGCGGGCGCTGACCCTGGGAGCGATCCTATTCGCAATCGGTTACTTCTCCGTGGGGATCGTCCCTTCGTTCCTTTTCCTCATGGGATCGATGGTCGTGATTACGTTAGGTGAGGCGGTCTTCTCCCCCAGTGCGACTACCGCGGTGGCGAATATGGCCCCGTCCGAGAAGATGGGACGTTACATGGGATTCTTCGGCCTTGCCGAGGCGCTCGGGTGGTCGACCGGGCCGTTCATCGGTGGCTTGCTCCTCGATGCCTACGGGGGGACCCCCCTTCTTCTGTGGGGAGTGATCGCCGCGATCGGTCTCGTCGCGGCGATTGGGTTCAGTATGAGTGGCCGGTGCTGTGAACGGGCCGGTTAGCCGAGCACCTTCTCGAACGCCTGTTCTAGGATGTCCATCCCCTCGTCGATCTGCTCATCGGTGATCACGAGCGAGACCAACACGCGAAGTACGTTACCTCGCAGTCCGGCCGTGGGAAAGATCGCTCCGTTTCGAAGTGCCTCGTTCGCGATCCTGGAGGTCTCCTCGCTCGCCGGTTCCTTGGTACCGCGATCCCTGACGAGTTCCATCCCCACCATCGCTCCTAGGCCGCGCACGTCCCCTACGATATCGAACCTCTCCTTGAGGACATTGAAACGGGCCTTGATCCGTTCCCCGACGTGAGCGGCGCGTTCCATCAGGCTCTCCGCGTCGATCGCCTTCAGTACCTCGATCGCGGCGCGGCAGCCGAGCGGGTTCCCGGCGTAGGTCCCGCCGATTCCGCTTGAGGCAGGCGCATCCATGATCTTTGCCTTTCCGACAACCCCGGAGAGGGGGAGGCCGGCACCGAGCGACTTAGCGACACAGATAAGATCGGGGGTGATCCCAAAGTGTTCGTAGGCAAAGAACCTGCCGGTCCGTCCGATTCCCGACTGAATCTCGTCCACAGCGAGGACAAATCCGTAACGGTCGGCCAGTTTGCGCATCGCAGGCAAGAACCAGTCCGGTGGGACGAGGAACCCACCCTCACCGATCACCGGCTCGACGACCATCACCGCGACCTCGGACGGGTCGACGAGTGAGAGGAGGGTCTGCTCAATCTCATCCGGCGTGAGATCCTTTCTGTACGTGTAGGGATAGGGAAGTCGGTATACATCGGAGGCGAACGGGCCAAACCCGGCCTTGTACGGCATGGCCTTGTGGGTCATCGTCATCGTGAGGAGGGTGCGTCCGTGGAAGGCATTCTCGAAGACGAGGACAGCCTTGCGGCCGGTGTAGGCCTTGGCGATCTTGACCGCGTTCTCCACCGCCTCGGCCCCGCTATTAAAGAAGGCGGCCTTGTACGGTCCAGGGCCGGGGACATGCTCGCAGAGCCGTTGCGCCAACTCGATGAATGGTTCGTACGGGACCGCGGTGAAGTCGGTGTGCAGATAGTGATCGATCTGATCATGAAGTGCAGCGACGACTCGCTCGTTCCTCTGTCCGACGTTCAAGCAGCCCCATCCGCCGGAGAAATCGATGAACCGGTTTCCATCGAGGTCTTCGATCAGCGCCCCCAGGCTTTCCTTGATGATGAATGGGGCGTAGGTGGCGAGGGGAGCGGCGACGTACTGCTCCTTCGTGGCGAGGACAGCGGCCGACTTGGGGCCGGGAAGTTCAGTCTCTATGCGGGTAAAACGGCGTACGATCATTGTCCCTCCTGTTCAAGGTAATGCATGCGAGGAGGATGGTACCGGAAAACAGGGATGTGTCGCAAGAGACAGAGTTGTCTCATACAAGATGAGCATGAAGCGAGGGTGTGTTTCTCGTGCGAGGTGAGCATGGGATGACACTGGCATCGCTAGCGCGTGGGTCACATCATAGGAGGCATGATTCTGATGATGACAG
>Ga0307428_1000369_pt1 | contig 31357 bp, 27 predicted proteins | sample SalMarWE160240MG_FD_202161 | JGI IMG/M metagenome (GOLD analysis project Ga0307428, IMG submission 202161) | Salt marsh sediment microbial communities from the Plum Island Ecosystem LTER, Massachusetts, United States - WE1603-240 | ecosystem: Environmental > Aquatic > Marine > Intertidal zone >...
CCAAAAATAAGAAAACAGATTCAAAGGCTTTCAAACACCTTAAGGGAATACTTTAACATTAATGAGGCTCCATTTTATGACTATATAAAGATTGGAGCATACAAAACGAAATTCTTTTTACTCCCCGACCCGCTCAACACGAAAATCCTTCTGTGACGTCACAATACGATAAAAAAATATTTTTCCATTATGAACTCTTTATTTAAAAGGGTTTTATTTTTTTTATTTCTTTCTGCGTGAAATTTCGCTAATTATTTATAGAGGTATAAATATGGCGAAAAATCAATCTTCCAAATATTCCAAAGAATTTTTAGATGAGACTATTAAAGTATGGCAACCCTATTGCCCTACCCCTCTATCTTTAAATGATGCGAGGGAAATTACAGAAAACATGACTGCTTTATTTAGTTTTTTAATTAATAATGATGGAAAACCAAAAGGAATAGAAAAATAATTTTATTCAAAATATATATTAGTTTCTGTGATAAACCCTGTTAAGTGAGTATCTATTAAACAGGGTAAAACTAAAAATGGGGAGGGTAAGCAGGGCATATTAAAAGTAAGATTTTTGACTTATGGGATAATCAAGAGAGAAGAAAAGTATCTGTTGAAGCCACTAAAAAAGAAGGTAAAAACTGGATAGCCTTATGTCCTTTTCATCCTGACCAAAATCGGCCTAATTTGTATATTGACGAAGAAAAAGAAACTTATCACTGTTTTACCTGTAAAAAAAATGGCTTCCTCTATAATCCAAATTACCGAAAATTAAGAGATAGATACCATAAAAAAATTGTTGCCACTTATAATTACAAAGATGAAAAGGGAAATTTATTATACCAGGTGGTCCGCTATAAACCGAAAGGATTCAGCCAGAGAAGACCTGACGGAAATGATGATTGGATCTGGAACATGAAGGGTGTCAATCCGGTACCCTATCACCTGCCTGAAATCATCCAGTCCATTGAACCGGTGATGATCGTAGAGGGAGAAAAAGACGTCGAAAACTTAAGAAGAATGGGTTTCACTGCGACCACCAGCCCGATGGGAGCCGGAAAATGGAGGGAGTCATATAATAGATATCTAAAAGATAAAGAAGTGATTCTTATTCCTGATCATGACAAGCCGGGTTTTCAGCATTGCCGGAATATCGGTCAATCGCTAGTGGGAATAGCTAAAAAGGTAAAATGGCTGGAACTGCCGGGTTTAGAAGAGAAAGAAGATGTCAGCGATTGGATCGGAAAAGGCAACACCAAAGAAAAGCTTTTGCAATTGATCGAGGCAGCGCCTGATTTTATTCCGGAAAAGCAGGATAATAAAAAAAGTGATGGAAAGCCAAATCATATACTATTGAAAGACAGGACAAAGTCGATTGTTCCGGATCTTATCCATTTAGTTGGAGAGGATGGCAAAACTAAATATCTTTTCTGTAAAAAAGGGCAATGGCTCATTGAAGAATATTTTATTAAAGATGGCAAAAGGTATTCTCCTAAACAAAATCTTCCTATTAAAATATTGGATGCAAATATTATTAATCGATCTTTAAAGATGGATATTACCAGACTTGCCACTGAAATTAATGCGTTTATTAAAAGTTATTTGGAGATGCCGCTTGATTCCGATTATTTGATTTTAACCATGTGGATCTTTCACACTTATTTAATCGAAAAATTCAATACCACCCCTATCCTCTATTTTTACGGCGTCAAGGAAACAGGAAAATCGAGAGCCGGAGAAGTCCTGAGCGAGCTAGCCTTTCGAGCTCAAAGATTGACTTCCCTGACTGAAGCAACTTTATTTCGTTCGGTTGAATTGTTCAAACCCACTCTCATCATCGATGAAATAAAACTCCTGGGTAAAGGGGGGAACCAGGGACTGGCGGACCTGATCAAGACCACTTATAAACGGGGATTAAAAGTATCCAGAATTAACCTGAATAAATATGGTGAAGATCAGATTGAATATTATGACACTTTTACCCCGCTGGTCATCTGTACTACGGAAAGCATTCCCGATATTATTGAAAGCCGGTGCATTCTCTTTATTATGCAGAAAAATAGCAATCCTCAAATAGAGAAAAAGATTGACAAGAAATGGGCTAATGATTTGAGAGAAAGACTAACCGTTTTTCGTGCTAATTATATGTTGCGGGAATTGCCTGAAGCGCAGTATATTGCCCGAGGAAGATTGAATGAAATTATGTTTCCGCTCTATCAAACGCTATTGATGACTGAGACGGAGAGAAAAAGTGAGTTTATCGATATCGTAAAACGGATACAGAGAAATAAAGATAATGAAGAAGGCATGGGATTGGAAGCAGAAATTGTCAAGGCCATTGATGATGAATGTCGGGAGAATCAGGACAGGCAATTCTTAACCCAGGCCATTTCCACACGCCTCAATGAGTTCCGGTCAGAGAATGAAGCCATTTCCGATCGGGTAGTCAATAACCGGATCAGGCGATTGGGATTCCATAAGAAAAGATTTAATAACGGTAGAATGGGCTTCCGCATCGATGGGGAAAGACTGCGCTCTCTAAAAAATAAATATCAGATTGGGGATACAACTGAAGCTTCAGAAAATTGAAAAAGGTTGTGGAAAACTCATCCTTTAAAAAATGTGCACATTCATTATAAAATGGAATGATCATTATAACTTTTTAGTAACAATAATGGAGGAAAATAAAACCCATGAAAAAATTTGAAAATAAATCTTTTTTGCTATATAATGCGTATATGGATGATTTAATGAAGAAATTAGAAATTTATCGGTTTGAAAATCGAATCAGCCAAAGAAAATTGGCTGACCTACTACATATCCACTTCTCAACCGTAAACCGCTGGTTCAACGGAAAAACCAAACCCAACAAAATTCAGAGATACCACATCAAAAAATTATTAGAAAATTCAGATAATGATTAATAAATAAAATCTTTATAATGGGGTGATTATATGAAAGCCATAATTTTGGCTCGTGTTTCCACTAAGGAACAAGAAGAAGAAGGTTATTCTATCCCATCTCAAGTAAGACGTCTTAGCGAGTATGCCCGGAAGAAACAGTTAACAGTTTATAAAACATTTCAGATTACTGAATCATCCTGCCTGGATACCCGGAAAGAATTCGAAAAAGTTATTACACTTATAAGGCACTCAAAAGAATCAATCGCACTAATCACCGATACCGTAGATCGATTGCAGAGAAGCTTTCGGGAATCGGTCATTTTAGAAGATTTCCGAAAATCAGGAAAACTGGAACTTCACTTTTTCCGGGAAAATTTAATACTAAACCAAAACTCAAACAGTAATGATTTAATCCGTTGGGATATGGGCGTTATGTTTGCACGAAGTTATGTCCTTCAGTTAAGCGATAATGTTAAACGGAGCATTGAACAAAAATTAAGAAATGGGGAATGGATTGGTAAAGCACCCATCGGATATATTAATACTGAGGATGAAGAAGGAAATAAAACAATTATTCCTGACCCTGAAAGAGCTCACTATGTTAGGAAAATATTTGAAATGTATGCCACCGGAAATTATTCCATGAGTGTAATTGGAATAGAAATGAAAAAGAATGGCTTAACCAATAATAGTAAATCACATAAACCTCTTTCCACGAGTCAAATTGATTGGATCTTAAAAAACCCCTTCTATTATGGACAAATGAGAGTGAAAGGCAATCTTTATCAACATAATTATGAACCTCTAATATCCCTTTACCTTTTTGAAAAAGCTCGAAAAGTAAAAGAGAGCTGGCATAAAAAACCCTTCCAGTATGCTTCTAAACCGGCTATCTTTCGAGCAATCATTAAATGCGCTGAATGCGGCTGTATGGTCACTCCGGAAATCAAAAAAGGCAAATATATTTATTACAGTTGTTCCGATTACCATAAGGTTCATAAGAAAAGAATTTATGTTAGGGAAGAAGAATTATTGAAGCCCGTTTATGAAGTTTTAAAAAGCATTCAGATTCCTGTTAATGTCCTGGAATGGCTGACTAAAGAATTAAAAAGAATTCATGAAAATAAAAGTGTATTCCACCAGGATAATTTAAAGAAACTACAAAAAGATTACGATATTTTAGAAGATCGTATCAGTAGGATGTATGATGATAAACTTGATGGATTTATTTCGGAAGAACTTTATCAAAAAAAATTAAAAGAATATAAAGTAAAACAACGGGATATTTTAATTCAGATAGAAGAACATACCAAAGCAGATGAAGATTTTTATATAACCGCTCCGAAAATTCTTAATTTAGCTAATAAAGCTCTGGAAATATTTGAAAGTTCTGAAGTGAACGAAAAAAGGGCTCTGATTAATTTGTTACTTCAGAACCCTTTACTTTCTGGACGAAAGCTTTTATTTTCCTTGCGTTCGCCCTTCTATATGATAGCCAAATGTGGCCAAAATGAAAACTGGCTCCCCAGACAGGACGAGTTTCGCAACTTTTGTTTAAGTGGCAAAACTGAAAAGGTGTATCAAAAGTTAGAAGAAGTCATTGGGGTTTGTTAAGAAATTAAATAGGCAGAACCTTCGATAAAGAAGTTCTGCCTATGTTATGGTCTGGCTCCCCTAACGTTCGCCAGTTGGAACCAAATTATACAAGATATACGTAACATCTATAAATTAAAGGAGTTAATTAACCTTCCTGTAGGTAGCATAAATCCTGTTTAATTACTTATTACAAAAATTTCAGATATTTTCTATTTCTTATTTACCTTTTTTATTAATCGTATTTTCTTATTATATAAGCTATTTATTATAGAATAGATGTAATATTGCTGTCAGGGGATGGTTGTTCCTTTATTTAATTCAACCTTGTAGATTAATGCATATATCATTCCCAATATTATCCATCTAAGCAAGCTGCTTGCTGAAAGAAAAATCCAATTGAACTCTGGCCAAATGTTGGTGTGAAGCTGTAATGCCAAGTTGTTAGGTAACATACCTAATAACCATAATAGGAATCCATAGATCGCTCCTTTACTTAAGCCTGTTCCAGGGAGTCCTTTATAAAGTAAGGCATATCCAAAGGCCCATAGGATACATATCGCAAAGCCGAATATGATCATAGTTAATGTATGGATTCCTGTTTGGGGAATCCAGAAATCAGAGGGAGTCACTCTCTTTACATAAGGAATGATTAGTTGGCCACAAACTAAAATGGAGTAGACAGCATTTGCCACAGCACCAACCACGCCGGCTATTAAAACCTTTTTCAAATTCATTTTATTTACCTCCTTATGAGATAATTCCTTCTTTCTCTTTCTACTAAAAACCCTTACTACATAAAGATTTTCTGTATTATGTTTCCGTAAAACCTTATTTCCCAAGAGAAAAAAGTCTTTTATTTACTTATAAATTAAAGAATCTAAATAAACTTATCCCCATTGTTCTAATCTTTTCCTACTAAGGTTAGTAATTTGTGATATCTTATCTTGACAAATTATGCAAATATAGTGCTATAACTTGTAGCATGAAAGAGTAGTTTAACGAAGTAATTACTGAAACATTATTAATTAGAAATTGAGTGCATTAGTTGGGGTGAATCTTTTAACCTTTGTGGTATATTAAATAGATATATTTATATTAACTAATACTATATGTACGACAAAAATTTTAAAAATCCTTCTTTTTCTGGAAAATAATTTAGAAAAAATATAAAAAGCCCTTTAGCAAAGGCCAAAGGGCTTGAAATGTCTTGGCTCCCCCTATTGGACACGTTCAGAACTTTCAAAGAGGATATAGCAATAGAAAATATTAGATTAATAAGTTAGTTATTCACAATTCGAATATCTTCAAGATCAACTGATATACATCTTTAAATACCTTTAGGTCGTAATATAGCGCTATTTTTTAAAAAATTTATAAGGGGGCTCGCCCCTTATCCCACTTTTTTTTAAATAGTTAAATTGATAAATGGTTAAAAAGCCCGAACAGCACGGACCCGGTAGGTATTGTTCTTGTAGTCGCTGGACTGAGAACCACTGCCGAAAAACTGGGAACACGCGTGGGAAGCAACGTGCTCAGACGAACTCCAGTAGTAGCCATCAGCGAAACCGCCAACACCGAAGACTTTTAGGTTCAAATACATCTGATTAAGCTCATCTTTTGATGGTAGAAACCAGTCATCATAGAGGGCACATATGTACTCATAACAATTGTAGAAAACCAGGTCATCGCAAAACTGTGCCGCACGATTTGTTTCAGAATGACTATTTAACCATGCCACAATTTTAGTCGTATTGCTTTGCCCGGTTCCAATAGCCGTTGCTGTTCCTCCAATCAACATATCATTACTACTCCATTTTAATGAGCCCGTCGGTTCAGTAGATGCAGGGGCGGCTTCCAGATACATCCAACCATCGGAGTAACCACCTTCTTTAACGTAGAAAATCAAGCCTCCTGCAGGGCCGGTATCGCGAAGAGCATAAAGAGGTGTCCATTTGGCATAGAGTGTTACATCGGCTGTTACCGTATCACTACCAAAGTCCCAGGCGTTTGTACACCCGGATTCTTTATACCAACCACCAAAGGTGTAGCCTGTCTTCGTGGGTGCTGTCGGTTCGGTCACCAGTCCGCCGTCTCCCAACTACCTGTGGACTTACTGCACTACCACCTTGAGAATCAAAGGTTACAGTGTAGGTAGAGGTAGAGGTAGACACGATAACCTGAACCGTTGCAGTAACCGTTCCGGCAGCATTAGTAGCTGTAAGGGTATAAGTAGTAGTTGCTGTAGGAGATACAGAAGCTGAACTACTTAGGGCTAAACTACTTCCTACTCCCTGATCAATGCTGACACTAGTGGCATCAGAGACATTCCAAGCCAAAGTAGAACTTTCACCTGCAGTAATGGTCAGAGGGGAAGCAGTAAAGGAATTAATTACTGGTTTAGAGGGAGTAGTAATGGTTGATGTACCACAACCTGTCATAAATATTAAGATTAAAATTATTAGTGAAACTCCCCCAGCAGGAGCTGGGGGCTTCTTAAACCTATGGCAATGTTAATTGCAGTTGCCCTTTGTCTTCTTTTTCTTGATGCTCAACGTAGGCGAGAATTTCCTTTTCATCCAAACCTATACACGATACACAGTATCCTCTCGACCAGATGCCGCCTTTCCTTGCATAGGCTTTTTGCATAAAAGGAAATTTCGCCTTGAGCTTTTTTGCCGACTGTGTTTTGATATACTGAATTGCATCGGCAACTGCAATTCTGGGAGGTATCACGACTACCATGTGAACATGATCCTCTTGTACATTAAGCTTTACTACCTCGATATCGGGATAAAGCTCTGGGATATGCGAGAGTATTTCCTCCGTATATTCCTTTACTCCTTTTGCAAAGATTTTTCTCCGATATCTCGGTATCCAGACGAGATGGTATTCCGTTTTGTAGATAGCATGTGCGCTTTTTCGAAATCTCATGCTTCATTATACCAAATGCCATCTCGTCTGGATAGCCACTACATCACCAGACAGGAGTCTGGTGTTTTATGTGGCTAAATAAAAATTTCAAATAATTATACCTTTTCATTTTATAAACCTCCTTTTATACTTTTATGTTAATTATTTTTAAAGCTAACATATTAACTGATATAAAAGATATTTATATTTTCTTATTTTCACCCTCCTTTCTCTTTATTATTAGCGTCTTTTAAAATCCTGAATCAATTGTTTTACAAAGCTTTTCGAATACCTCTATTTTATTCTTTCTAATGCCTTATCTGAATTATCCATCTTTGAAAAAACAAAAGGGCCCATAGTACGCATATTTCAATTTTTGCGTATTTACAGAAACTTTTTCCTCATATAAACAAAAAAGGACAGAGTAAGAAAATAACTATATTGCTCTCTTACTCTGTCCTTTTACCTGAAAGATTCTTCCTAAAGAAATTAGGAAATGGTTTTTAGTAAACTCTGTAAGGGTTTTCCTAAAGCTTAGGAATTGCCCCTTCGGTGCTTTTTGGTATAAAGCTCTCCAGAGTTCTGTCCGGTAACAGTCCTTTGGCCTGAAAGTTTAGATACTTTTAGTATCTTGCCCCTTCGGCTCCTCTTCTTTGTTTCGAAAAGAAAAGGTCTCTCCTGTTACCTTCATACAGGTTACAATATTAAATTTATTTATATTGTTATTTCAAAGTATAAATATTGGATTAAATTGTTTTTATTTACTATATACTGGATTTATTTAAAAATTCCTTCTTTTTCTGAAAAATAATTTATTAAAAATAAAAAGCCCCTCAGCTTGATTGCCAAAGGGCTGGAAATTGTCAGCTCCCCCTATTGGACGCGTTCAGAACTTTTAAGGGAAATATTACAACTGAAAATATTAGATTAAATCAGTTAATTCTTCAATATTAAAGTAATATCTAAAGATTAAAAGGTGAAAACTATTAGGCGAGTTTTGCAACTTTTGTATGAATAAGGAAACTGAAAAAGTGTATCAAGAGTTAGAAGAAGTAATCAGTATTTGTTAAAAATAAAAAGACAGAATTACTTGAGTTTAATTAAAGAAGGTAAATGGCGTGCTTTTACACAGAAAGCGACAAATTATTACGTTAAAACGATATTTATAATTAATTTATTACTTATCTTATAACTTTTACCAGTCATAAACTTTTAATAGTAAATAACTAGCATTATTTTTTAATATTAGTAAAGTATATGTAGTTATGCCGTTTTTAATGTTTTGGCAATTTTCTATTCCTCTATCGTTAATTTGATTGGAAGAGTTAAAAATTCTTTATCGCTTTTATGTAAGCTTAGTGTTGCATTAATCATCTTGCTAGGTCCTTTATACCAGAAAGAACCTGCCAAAGTACCTTGACTTTGGTCAAATTTAAATTCACCACTAGGCACAGGTAGAAATAATCCTAAAGAAATTTCCTCTTTCTCCCCCCATTGTCCGCCCGGTGTAGTAAAAATTATTTCAGGATGATAGAAGAAAAATGGTAAATCGCCCTCGTTTTTAAAAGTGAAACTGTATTTGATAACATAGTAACGATAATCACCATACTTACGTGCAATTGTAATTTCTCTATCTGTAATTTGTATATTTTTTGGAGATGTAAACCATGCCTCCCTTTTATAAATAACTTTTTCTGGTGTTACTGTTTTTACAGTTAAAGTATAAGGTCCTTCAGAAAAGGGTTCCTTTCCCATCCGAAGGTCTACAGTTTCAAAGTTGTCAATCAATGAGCGTTTTGATATAAATTTAATATCCGTATCTCCTTCGGGATTGGTAAGTATAAGTGCTAATTCATCAGCCGGCCCTCTTACGCTTATGCGTAGACTTGCCTCACAAGGTATAAAATAAGGATGTGGTATTGGCTTACTGCACTCAATACGGTACAAAGATGAGTCTATAATGCTTTGTTCTATTTGAATAATATGACTCTCAATAAATCCTAACTCATCAGTAGTGGGATTAAACCAATCTGATAGTATTTGCTTGTGAGTTGGATCGTAAGGGTTTTTTTGAACTTCACTATTTTTTTTAATAGTAGTATAACCAGGATAGTACCAAAATCCCGTTCTAGTGTCCTTGCCAGTTTCATAACATCCTTTTCTAATTCCAAAATGTAAGTGAGGTGAACTTTTATAATCTTCCAATTTACCAGAAACATATCCAATAGGGCTGTCAATTGATACTGATTCACCTACTGTAAGTTTGATTCCGCCTTCTTCCGGCCTCTTCATGTGATAATATACGCTACAAACATAATCTCCAGCTGGATCGTTATCAGATAATTTATGCTCTATAATTACCGTATAGCCCATAACTATATCTGCAAATTTAACTATCCCATCAGCCATAGGATAAACTGCATAATTTTTTGTATCGGCATCTTCTCTTCCCACATCCTCCCCAAGATGGTACCCATTCCACTGGTTATTCCATTTACCGAAGTCTTGCCATAAAGGCGACCAATCACCCTCGAGAGGGAAACGAAAGCTATTAGCTATAGGTACATCTTGTGCATTTGTAATAATAATTGATGTAAAAACAATTAATAAAGTAAGTAATAATAAATGTTTTACTTTCCTAAACATTTTCAGCCTCCCAAAGATTTATTTTTAAAGTATTAAAATTAGAAAAAGAATCCAGGTGCAGATAATGTAGCACCGAATATTTTGTTTTCCTGATATTGTAAACTTAGAAAATAGAGGGACAACCCGTCCTTGGCATTAAATATAGAAAGCGACAAGAATCACTTATAACTTACTTTCGCTATAAAACTTTTACTTGTAATAATATTTCCTTTTGAAGACAGGTTTACATACATATAAGAATAGGGAATCTCATCTCCTCCTTTTATAAAAGTTGGTCCCCATTTCTCAATTTTAATCTCACCATGTTGGATACACTCATCTGGATTTAAACGTATCTGTGTCTCATTGCTGAATAAACCACCCGGTATAGAAAGCATAATATAATCGATATAAATCGGTAAATCACCTTTATTTCTTATGGTAATAGTTAATTTCTCCAAAGTATAGTATACTGGAAATTCACCAGTTCTATATGCAGCTGCAGTTGGTTTTAATTCTACTTCCGCATTTTCTATTTGCACATCCGGAGGCGAAAAATTTGCCAATGTCTCATAAACAATTTTTTCTGGTGTAATTGTTTTAACAATAAGTTTATATTTTCCACTAGGTGGATTTTCTCCATATTCACACAAAGGAACATATATCTTCTCAAAATTGTCTATCAATTTAATCTTTGATATAATTCTAACGATTGATTGTCCATCTGGGTTGATGAGTATGATTGCTAAATCATCAGCTGGTCCACTTACATTTACAGGTAAGCATGGAATATAGCCGGAAAGCCAATCTGATATTATTGTTGGCTTACCGTATCCAATGCTATACAAAGAAGATTCTGTCCTCTGTTCTTCAACTATTTTGATGCTTTCTGCAGGTGTTTCGATGCTTTCTATTTTCAATTTGATTACCCATACATCTATACCACCTGCGCCTTTTGATTCGGTTACCCCAGCTATTGCATAGCCGCAGTCGGCGGTTTGGATGAGAGAAGTTCCTCGATCATTGTCGCTTCCCCCAAAAGTCTTATCCCAGAGCATATTACCTTCATGGTCAAGTTTTATTAACCAGATATCCCATTCTATTTCGCCTTTAGAGGAGGTATAACCAGTTACTGCATAACCACCATCGGTTGTTTGAATAATAGAATTTGCAAAATCATGTTCACTTCCCCTAAAAGTCTTATCCCAGAGCATATTACCTTCATGGTCAAGTTTTATTAACCAAATATCCCATTCTTCTGCGCCTTTAGATAAGGTACAACCAGCTACCGCATAACCACCATCGGTTGTTTGAATAATAGAATTTGCAAAATCATGTTCACTTCCCCTAAAAGTCTTATCCCAGAGCATATTACCTTCATGGTCAAGTTTTATTAACCAAATAACCATTTTCCCTTCACCTTTAGAGGATGTATATCCAGCTACCGCATAACCACCATCGGTTGTTTGAATAATAGAATTTGCAAAATCATGTTCACTTCCCCTAAAAGTCTTATCCCAAAGCATATTACCATCATGATCAAATCTTATTACCCAAATATCTGATTTACCAGCACCTTTGGAATAGGTATATCCAGCTACCACATAGCTGCCATCGGTGTTCTGGATAATAGAGTATGCCACATCATCTTCGCTTCCTCCAAAAGTTTTATCCCAAAGCATATTACCATCATGATCAAATCTTATTACCCAAATATCCCTTTTCCCTTCACCTTTAGAGGATGTATATCCAGCTACCGCATAACCACCATCGGTGTTCTGGATAATAGAGTATGCCACATCATCTTCGCTTCCTCCAAAAGTTTTGTCCCAGAGTATACTGCCCTGGTGGTCTAACTTTATAATCCAAAAGTCGCTTCCTCCTTTTCCTTTGGATTCAGTATATCCGGCTACTGAATAGCCACTGTCGCTGGTCTGGATTATTGATCCTGCCCAATCATTTTCACTTCCTCCGAAGGTCTTATCCCATTCAATGTATAACTCTTCTGAAATAGTTGGTACTATAGATGGTTCTTCTTTTTCTTTAACAACAATATCTTCTATCCTATCCTCATCAGTTAACCCAGAACCTAAGTCAATACATGTATTCCAATTGCCGTCTGGTGTTTGGTAAGTACAGAAGAAATGATAATCTCCCACCTTATTTAAAGTAAGAGTTCCTTGATAGTTATAAGATTCAGATGGTTCAAGGGAGATATTTTGTTTATGGGTAAAATCTGAAACGTGATTATCAGGGTCTCTCCCTCCCACACTTAAAACGGCAAAAGTAATAGAAGTTGTATTTTTATTAGTAATACTAAATTCAACATTAATTTCATCTCCTACATAGTAGGGAGAGTCAGGGATTATTTTCAAAGAAGAAGTTATAACTGGAGCAACGACTTCCTGACCAACGCTAAAATCAATTGCTGAATCGGGATTCCCTCCAAAACTTACCCACTTACTGCTAAGTCCATATTCATCTATGGCCCTTGCCCGCCAATGATAATCACCATCAGCTAATCCATAAATAGGGATCATAACTTCACTATTATTCTCAAATAGATCGCTTTGTTTTAACCCTCCTGCCTCTTCATCAAACTGTCCTCCATATTCATCAAGTCTCCTTAACTCTATCTGGAGTTTTACCTTATTCCCATCAGGATCATTTATTTTTGCTTTAAGGATTACTGTTTTTTCAGTAGTTGCTTCACCTATCTTTAATATAGTCTTCCCATCAGATTTGAATTGGATCATATTAGTAGGAGGATTTGGAGACCGGTTTAGAGCTTGCAGGATGAGTACTATTAGCATTTCGTGCTGTTCCTCTTTAAATCTGGCCAAGTTATCCGATAAAATAGCCTCTCCGTATTTATTCCATAAAGACTGAAAAAAACTTTCCGTTTGCCAGTTATCATATAAAGGCGGCATGCCTTCTCCCCAGGCTGTCTCATGGGAATCACCTTGGGAGCGATTAAATAAATAGTAAAAAAGTGCTTTTCTAGCGATTACTTTTGCCAGTTTTGCCATTGCAGCATTTATTTGAATAAGATCTATAGCTAAGAATAGAGTGCTTGTTCCTATGCCAAGTTTAGGTATCTTAAGATAAGCTTCAATAACCCCCTGGAGAGCTAATTTGGTTGTTTTGCTGGCAAAGTTTTCTTGCCAATCACTGAGATTGTCCGCCAATTTAGAAAAAAATAAGCTTGATTCTTTATCGTCAAAATGAGGGTAGCACATCTCTACTAATTTTTCTTCATATAGAGCATTAAGAATAAAAGATCCAAAGGTCAAACCAGGTGTTTCCTGGGAATTTATTTCCTTATCAAGAGCCTCTTTTAGCATAGAATCAGTATAAGAATAAAAATTAGGATCTTTTGAGAGGTTTAATTCAACTTTAATAACCTCTTTAAGTTCGTAGTCACTAATTTTTTTTATTTTTTCACCGAATAATCCAGCATTTACTGGGATAGAAATAACAAAAAAACAAAAAAGTGTAATCAATATTAAATAGGTAATAAATCTTCGCTTGCTATTTTTTAAGAGAAATACTGGAAATTCCATCTGGTACCTCCTCTTTAGAGATAAATTGTAAAGTTCTTATTTGCTATATTTAAATAAGTTTTAAAATCCTTTGCTAAAGTTATAAAAGTACTTTTGCAATTATTAAAAAATTTTATTTTTACTACTAACTTGTATATACTACACAAACTTTAAAAATCCTTGTCTTTAGGATATAAACTTTATTAAAAATTATCTTAAAGATCTTGCAAAACTTATTAAATCTTTTATAGTTCACTATTACCGCAATTTTGCTCCTTAAAAATCATGCCTTAGTGTCTTTCCTTAAGCCATTTTAATTTTTACCGATGAATAAGAATGAGACAGTATAATGGTAATCTTTTCTTCTGTATCAGAATTAAGCTTGAAATAGAATGACACAACTTTTAGGATGATGGGATGATTTAGGAAACATCAACTAAAATATGGTTAATGCAAAAGTAGAAATATTAAAAGGGGGCTAATCTTATTATTATCTTTGATAATAAATTGTGGTGACGTTTTTTATATAATGATTGCTTAGAATAATCTAATTAATATTTAATTAGTTATAAAAATTAAACTTTATATTTAGTGGATTATCCTCCTTAACAAAATAGTAAATAACTTTTTATGTAAATTTCGTAAGGTATTTCTCCATAATTAGGAATTATCCCTTCGGCCCTTTAAAGCATAAATATTAACTCAAACTATCTTTATTTATTATATACTGCATTTTTATCAAAAACCCTTCTTTTTTGAAAAATATTATAAAAAAGAAAAAAGCCCTTCAGCAAATGCCAAGGGGCTGGAAATTGTCAAGCTCCCCCTATTGGACACGTTTAGAACTTTTAAAGAGGATATAGCAATAGAAAATATTAGATTAAATCAGTTAATTTTTCAGTAAAGTAACAAAAACAATTGTTATTTGGTTCCCCAAATTGCTTTTTGAAAGAATGTATAGGATGAAAAATGGAAAATTAGAGTATTTTTCTTAAATGCTTGTAGATAAAAATCTCAAATATAAATTAACGTACATTAAAGGACACCAAGATTATAACCTGCTATGTAGGTTGGAAAATCTAAATTAAGAACAGAATATTAATAAATATTATAATAAATGCCTTTATATTATTCTAATATTCTGATTATTTCGGCATCCTTTGGAAATATTTTTTCTTTTATTTCATGAACTAAATTATATTCCAAAGCCTGCTCTGATGTATATGTGGATCCATTAATATAATCTTCTTCAATAATTTCTTTAGCTCTTTTTTTTCCAATAATACCAAATAAAACGTCTACTATATATTTTTTTTCAATTTCTAATTGTTGATAGTAAACCCCTATGTTGCCTAAATCTAATCTGAAATCTGAAAGATTATACCCAGTTTTATGATAAGTAAATCTTGAATATGGAGAACAATATCTTTTGTCACCTGCACAAAACATTATAAATGCCATTGAATTTACAGAACCAATATTGTACGTTATAATCTCTGCATCAATACCCTTTAAATAATTATAGATACGAAAACCTGCGTAGGTGTTTCCACCAGAAGATTCAATTATGATAAAGAATTTATCTTTACCTTTACTCATTTTTTCTTCTATTGTTATTATTAGCTTATTAACAGACTCACTATTTATAGTCGAAAAAAATTCTATATATACAGTCTCATTAACTTTTTCTTGCATTCCGAAAATATCATATTGAATACAGTTAAATATAACAACTAATAGTAAAATAAACAGTACCTTTTTCATTATTATTTTCCTCCTAAAAAAAATTAATATAATAAAATTTTTAAAATTACCTTCCCCCTGTTCTCCTCGCAAAAGTATAAACGAAAAGTGCCATCATAAAAGCACCGATAAATGCTTCTGAACCTGCCAAAATTCTTCCCCATCCTTCAAGAGGTCTAAAATCACCATATCCTAAAGTGGTAAAAGTAATTGTACTAAAATAAATACAATTAAAAAAGTTATTTGAAGTAATCTGCTCGATACCAACATTACTTATTCCAAATATCGTAAAAAGAGAAGCAAAAAGCAAAATAACTAAAATTGCTGATACAATTACTCTACCCGGTTTCTCTCCATAACCATAAATTGCATTTAAAAAATAAGACCAAAGCCATTTATGTATAGTCTTAAAGTTAAAATAACTTTTTCTTTCCATATCCTTTTCTTTTTTAAAAGCCCAACTTTCATCATCATATCTTCCAATACTGTGGAAGTTATTCTTAAGGCGAAGATAGACTTCCTTGGCTTGCACAAATTCCTTCCATTCTTCTTGAAGAATATGGTTTTTAATTTGATTTCCTTTAATTACATAATTTTGCAGTATTTTCTTAGTATTAAAATAAATCAATGTCTTTTTTCCCAAAATTAACTCTAAATATACATTTTCCAGATAAGCATTATCAAATTTGATTACTACTTTATTCATTATCTTGAGAGTATTAATTTCCAATGTTTTTCCTTGATTAAATAGGGCATTTGAAAAAATCATATCCTTTTTAATGGTTTTAATTCCAAAGCTAACATCTCCCTCGAAGGTTGCCTCTCCAAAGCTAACATCTCCCTCGAAGGTTGTCTCTCCAAAGCTAACATTTTCCCTGAAGATTGCCCCCTTAAAGTCAGCATCACCCCCGAAAGTTGTCCCCTTAAAATAAGCATGTCCCCCGAAGGTTGTCCCCTTAAAGCCAGTAATTCCTTCGAAGGTTACCTCCTGAAAGACAGCATTTTCCTCGAAGGTTGCCTCCCGAAAGCTAGCACCTCCTCTGAAGGTTGCCTCATAAAAGTTAGTATGTCCCTCGAAGGTTGCCTCACTAAAGTCAGCTTTTTTAAAAAAAGTAACATCTAAATCTTCTTTAAAATCTATATCTCCGATAAAGATAAAACCTTTAAAGTTATAATCTTTATCTTTCTCTTTGATTCCTTGTATATATTCTTTTAGTGCTTTCTTAAATTCCTCTTCAGTTTTTTCCTCTGCACTGGCATGGAAAATACAATATTTTGATTCTTTATAAGTTGGTCTTCCGCAGATTGGGCATTTATTAGAATGCTCTTCTTCTTTGTTCATATGGGACTCCTTTCGGATTGTACATTTATTTAAAAAATAATTTGCAGATTATAATTATGCAGGATTAATCATTTTTCATAAAATCCTTTATGATCGTTGAATCCCATTCACCTTTTTTCCAAGGACACCAGGACTTGTCAAAAACAATTTCCACATAATTATCTAATGATTCTATTGCCAATATAAGTTGGCTTTTGCTAATTTTTGGAATCCATTTCCCCTGGTCATAGGTTCTTATAATCTCTTCAATGAATGGTTTAGTCCTTTTCATATAAGAATTTCCGAAACTTGGAAAGCAAACAGTATCATAATATTTTTCTTCCCCTAATATTACTTTTACAATTACTTCATTTATGCATTGAAAATAATCAAATTGACATAACTTATCTGATAATTTTTCTATCCCTGAAAATACATCCAATACAGTGTTATTATTTTCAAGAAACCCTAATACTGTATGGCATAGAGAATTTTTAATTAACCATTTATTATCATTTAATTTTCCTATTGCGTAATAAAACCAAGAAAGATTTTTAGCAAAATCATATCTGGAACCATCTTCGATAAATGGATTTATCCTATTTATTAACAATTTAGCAAATTCAGGTTTATCCTGTAAAACACTATATGCACCCATATAATACACAATAAATATTATTTTGCTTTGTATCCAAAAAACATCAACTATTCCTTTTAATTTTGCAAAATCCAAATCAACAAATACATCTACATAGAATTTATGTAAAGAATCAATCATTCTTTCAGCAAAATCGAAAGCATAATAATCATTTGATATTTTCCAAATAATAAAGATTTTATTTAAGTAAGGAATAAAAACTTTATTTAAATTATCAATCAATAAAGATTTATCAGAGAAATTGTTCCTCCCTTCCTTAAGAGTTGAAAAAATTTGTGCAAAAATATTTTTTAAGAAACGTATTTCTATAAATGAATTTTTTTGCTTAAATATTTCAAATAATTTTTCTTCCAATTCTTTTTCACTGATTTCTAAAATATTAATTTTATCAAATCTACTATTATTTAAGGATTCTTTTTCTTGAATTGAAAGACATCTTTTAGTTGAACCTTCTTTAATAAATGCTCTCCCGCCATATTCATAATAACGGACATCTTCTGGTCTCTTGGCGAATAAAGTTAGAATTTTTTTATCGTTATAATCTTCAATTTGAATCGAAATTTTAATAGAAGGGTCAAATGTTTGTCGAATGTGTTGAATTAAAGTTCTTTGTGCTGAATCCAAGTTACCTTCTATTCCAACAACATCGTTTTCCGGAGAAATTCCAAAAAGGACCATTCCAGTACCCACCTCTGTATTTAACATACCGCATAGTGATTTACAGCCTTCTTTCATTAGATTAAAAGATTTCTTGAATTCTACTGATTGGGTTTCACCATCTTGTAGAATTCTCTTAATATCCATTATCCTCTTTCCTCCTAATATAAGTTTATCAATATTTTTAAAATAGGTACACACCCTGTTTATTAACTATTTATTTAAAGACCATCTTCAATAAGAATTTTTCTGATATAGTCTTCTACTAGCGGTTCGGTATAATCAATAGTAATCAGCTTTATGCCTAGTTTGTTACAAATATCGACTTTGTGAGCATCACGAACTCTTAGATCTTGAAGTGCTTTTTGACCTCCCCAAACTTGAAGTGGTTGAAAATGTTGTTGTCCTTGATATTCAAAGGCAAGTTTTAGAGATGGTATATAGATATCTAACTCTAAACCTTCTAACCAAACAGGTCTATAATGACGGAGTATTTCATGATTATATAAAATTCGGCATACTATTTGATAAAGAATAGTCTCACATACCCAACCCTCTCCGACTTTCTCAAAACCAAATTCTTTGCGAACAATATTCTCAATTTTTTTAGTAAATGACCTCTCAAGTTGCTGTGCTTCTCTTCGAAGCCGAACCATTTTTTTCTCTTCCCCCATCTTAACATTATGCCAATATGTTATTTCATTCGGAGCAATATCATTACGGTCAGGACCATAAACAATAGCAATCAACCGGTCATATTCCTGTTGATACTTAAGTTGAGCTTCTTTACATTTTTTTATGTCTTCTTGATATTCAGATGGACAGATTTCAGGTAAATACATATAAGTTCCTGGGTATATTCCTAATCTTAAATATGCTTGGTTATAATACCAACCAAAATGTTGTATAAATTCGACTCCATACATTTCATGACAATATCTTAAAGATGGAGTGATTAGATTGCATCTATGACATAGACCTTCGACAAATTCCAAAGATTCCGTTGGATTATGTGCATACTTCAATGATTTTTTCGCAATAATATCAGGGAAAAACCAACTATCTAATGGGGCCATTCTTAAGGTATTTGAATTTAATGAAGGTTCAATTAATTTCTTTAGCCGAATTAGATTTTCAATTATTGGTTTTGAGCAAAGACATAAAACTACTGGTGATGGTTCATCTTTGGCAAAAGCAAAAAATGTTCCGTAAGAATTTGGATAATAAATTACCGGGTAGGGCAAATTCTCTCTAACTACTGCCCCAAGAGAAACAGGGGATTTTTCTACCTTCTTTGGTTTTTTCTTTTTGATTTTCATTAAACTTCCAGTTTCATTTGTAATTAATCTAGAGGATTAATCAATTTATAGAATAATTATTTATAAAAGAGGTCTTCACATTTGACATAACTAATTACTCAAAAAGAAACTTATTTTTTTAATTATTATAAAATAATAATCTCAAATTACTTCTAATTAGACATTACGACAAATCTTTTGAAAATCCTTCTTTTTTATAAAAATTCAAATAAAAAAGCCCTTCAGCTTTATTTCTATTTATTACCAAAGGGCTAGTTATTGTCTGGCGCTCCTAACGTTCGCCAGTTGGAACCAGATTATAGAAGAATTACGAAACATCTATAAACTAAAGGAGTTAATTAATCTTCCTGTTAGTGTTCCAAATAATGTATAGCAAAATATAAGTCCTTAAATCCTAAGGATTTCTTTGTTAATCTGGTAAGTATACATGATAATAGGAGTATATAGCAGTAAGAGAGAGTATATTAGAGATAAAACGCCTGTAAGCAGTGATTTTCAGGAGTCACGAAAAACAAGAGCTAATTTAAGGGTGTTTTAAGCGCTTATTTTAAGTTGGCTGGTATGATTCCCTATGTAGCAACAAATACGCCTCGTATACGCCAAAATAGAAGCTTTTTTCAAAAACGCTAAAACCCTTATATTTCAACGGTTTCATTGATTTTTAGCAATATCAACCCGTAATTCATTGATTGTCTGTTTGATTTCCTTGATTTCAGCAGTAACATTGTGGGAAAATTCCTTTTGATTCTTCACAATTTCGGTAATAAAAAACTCTAATTTCCATACTAAATATACAGAAAGCACCAGGGGAAAGCCGTTATTTGCTATTAGTTTTAGTACATATTCAATATCCAATTCACTTATTTCCTTTCCAAGTGTGCTTTGGTCCAGGCCTAATATCAAGATGTAAGAAATTTTTCTTTTCATAATATCCAATACCATTAAATCCCATTTCATGAGCATAAAGAAGAAGATCATAAAGTAAAAAATCTTTTACGTGAATATCTACCGCCATACCCAGGAGATGATAAGAACCGGAAACTCCCCCGACCTTATGATTTTCCTCTTTACACCGGTAACCGGAATTGATATATATTGGCCTATTTATAACCATCCTTAGATGATCAATCCTGGCAAAAAGGTCCGGAGACAACATAACCCGCCTGCAGCAGGGGCACTCAAATTCATACAAAGAGAAATATTCAGTTAATTCTATATCATTAATCATATCCATAATTTATTTATATTTTAAGGTCCTGCCGTTTCTTACTACATCCGGCATGGCCTTATAGATAATTTCGTTCACCTCTGGGACAGTGGCTTTCATAAGGTCCTTTACATAGGAAATTTCACCCTCTTTTAAATTAACATTTTGCTTCCTCAATATTTCAATTAATTTTACCCAGGCTATTTTCCATTTTTCCTCACCATTCCCTATCCCCAGCTCTTCTTCAGCCCAGAGCATAGCGGAAAGAATAGCCTCTTTTATTTTGTCTGCCCTGTCCTGGCCAAACTTGCCTATCATAAATTTAGAGAGCAGACCAACCAAAAAAACAAGAGTGAAATCTAATAGATATTTAGTGATAAATACTTCTAACATTTATTACTCCTTCTCTCTCCCCAGGAAGGTCCGCGGAGCCCTCCAAGGAAGATTTTTATATTAATTTATTTATATTACACATCCATAACATCAGTAGACTTATAATCAAGTATCCGGGCATTAACTTTGGCTACTAAGTCATTACCATTATTATGGAAGATGTTCTTAGCGATTATAGTATCCATAACTCCTTCAATAGCTGCATCCTGTGCCGCAAAATCAGCGTAATCTCCATCATCCAAATTTTTAGGATTATTTAAGGTTAGATTTATGGTTTTAGCGGCACTATCTCTAAACTGCATATAGAGTCTTTTATAACTAGTTACCTCTCCTAATTCGGTTGCCATTTATTTTTCACCTCCTTTTTTGTTTATGGTTTACAATTATTAGCAATTATTCAGTAAGTTGGGATTCTTTTTCCAGTCTGATTTCATCTAAGGGGTACTTCTGCAGACCCACTAAAGCATTAGCTGTATCATAGACATCTTGGTCTAAAGCAGCAGATTTGATCTTAGTAAAGGTCTTGCTGTTAACGATAGGTGCTCCGGTCTCCGGATTGGTACCCACTACCAGTCTAAACTGCAAAGATGAATCACGAGGAACGGTTATCACTGTTGCCATTATTTTTCACCTCCTTTTTTAGAATCCCCGATCAGGTCGAGGACGGGTTTTAAATCAAGTAAACCTAAGATGTATATGTTTATATTATCATATAATCATATATTAGTCAATATTAGAACATCATTACCCTTTATAATATAAAAAGCTTCCTATTTCTTTGATTTCCTTATAAATGCTCCTTATTCTATAAAACTAAAAAAGGGGATCCTCCCCGATACAAGCCTGTCCTCGACCTGATCGGGGAAAGGACCTCTTGACTTACCTATATATAAAATTACTATTTGTAAAATTAATAAAATTAGCTATAATAAGCATAAGAATCTACGCGATTACTTTTCGAAACTTCACCTAAGGTCGTGCATAAACGAAGTAGTTCGATTATTTTAAATTATGTGCAATTCGAAAACCTGCCTTTGGAAAAGGATACCGTAAATTCATAATATTGTTACCTTCGTTTAATAAAATATTTATACATATTATACAGAGTTAGGATTGAAATAATGGAGTATCAATCAGATGTCTACATTCGTAAAATAAAACCGTCCCGCAAACAAGCTAGGGATGACATATATAGACTAGGAGAAGCATTCTCATGTTTCTTCGAAACAAAAGGTTATATAAGGCATAATCCCGTTCTTATAAGCTCTGGTATTGACCCTACTACTTATTTTATCGGTTCACACATTAGTGTTTTTAAACCCTATCTCCAAAATAGCGTTATACCATCACCAGGATATTATTTAGTGCAGGATTGTATTAGGACCCAAAACCTTAATCTCTACTTTTCTGGTGACAAGGACTTTGAATGGGCTTCCTTTTTCACAAGTCTAGGTCTACTCACACCTTCATACAGACCTGACGAAGTCTATCTTGATGCCATGAAATATTTGCTGAGTTTAGGACTAGACGAGGATGACATTAGAATAAGAGTCTGTTCTACACATGCGGATTTGCTGTATGCTTCTGAAGGGACGTGGATTAAAAGGGAGGTGGATACCATGCCCCAGACCTATTACAGGCATAAGCTTGGCTTGGAGGACATATTTGGTCGAAATCTAAATATCGCTTTGAGAAAGAGAGGCACGTCCAAATTTGCGGATGTAGGCAATGTTATTGTAATCGAGAAGGATGGCACACCTGTAGCGACAGAACTCGCCTTGGGAACATCAACAATTCTGAAGCAAGCATATGGACTAGATCATATAATGGACTGCTTCAATATCAATGGATTGGAAAAAGTAAAACCTAACATGAGAAGGAAAATGGAAGACGCAATCCTTGTGGTAGTCACACTTTACAGAGAGGGGTTGCGCCCAGGAAGTAAGGGTAAGAATAGACTCCTTGGCCAATATTTAAAATCAATTTCTTACTTTAAGAGAAAGAGTATGCTAAGTATGGAATCTCTCCAGAAGACCATAAACAATTTCGAAACAAGCGATTTCCCAATAACTGAGACCTCAGTAACTGGTGAGATAATTGATTATATTTGTAGGTTTGAAAGGAAGCCCTCACTCAACAAGGTGTTCTACACTAAATTCGGGGGATACGAATGATACTAACAGGTATCGAAATAGAGAAACAGCTGAATAATGGTAATATAGTAATTGATCCTTTCATTCATGAACAGTTGAATCCTAACAGCTACAATTATAGAATAGGAGATGAAATAATCGAATTCTATTACTTGGACGGTAAAAAGATGAAGAGGAGGGTAAAGATTCCCTCGGGAGGATTCCAATTGGAGCCTCAAACTATTTATCTCGCAAGCACTTATGAAATTTTAGGGTCTAAGAAGTATGCTATGTCCTTAATAGGCAGGAGCTCGTTAGGTCGCCTTAGCCTTTTTTTACAGATATCTGCTAACTTAGGCCACACTGGATCATGCCACAAATGGACCCTTGAACTCGTGTCTATGAAACCATTCATAATCTATTCTAAAATGAAAGTCGGGCAGATATCCTTCTGGACAAACGAAGGAGAAATACTCCTATACCACGGCGGTTACAGCTTGTTCAACTTACCTACAATATCGAAGTTGGAGGAAGAAAATGATATTGACAGGTGAAGAGATAAAGAAACGTTATCGTGAGGGAAAGATTGTGATTAACCCCTTTATAGAAATGAATATCACCACCAATTCTTATGACCTCATTTTAGGAGATAAATATTTAGTATATACCACTAAGATACTGGATCCGGCTAAGAACAACCCTTATGAAATCAGGAAAATTCCCGAAGATGGTCTCGTACTCAAAAAAGGCGATTTTGCACTGAGCTATAGCAAGGAGATCGTTGGAAGTAACTATTATGTCCCTATTATCCATGCCAAGTCAAGCATCGCCCGTCTCGGTCTATTTATACATGTTACAGCTGACCTGATAGACATAGGTTCAATAGGGAATATCACATTCCAACTCTTCGCTACCATGCCGGTAAGGATTTACTCAGGAATGCTAATAGCCCAGGTTTCATTCTGGGTCCCAGAGGGAAAAATAACACTTTATGATGGTAAGTACAAAGGTAGTAGTGGTGTGCGCCCATCAGAGGCGTACCAGGATTTTAGGAGGGGTTGTAAGTGAGACAAAGAACCCTTCAAGGCAGAAGGGTGACCCTTGAAAGGCTTACAGGAATGTACGCTTTTGAGCATTATAAATTGGTCAATGATCCGAGGATCTTAAAATATACAACTCTTCCACAACCATATAAAATAGAGGATTCCAAGAGATTCATTGCGGGTGCGATGAGGAAAAAGACTGAATTTGTCTGGGGTATCTTTGTTGAGGGAATACTGATAGGTGTGATAAGCCTAAAGAACATCAATTGTATTTACAAGTCAGCAGAATTAGGTTTCCTACTAGGCACACCATATTGGTCGAAAGGTTATATGACTGAGTCTGTCGGGGTAGTGCTGAATTTCGCTACGGAATACAATTTCAATATATATTTGAAAATTATAAAGCGAAACCATAGGTCTATTAGACTTGCTAAGAGACTTGGTATTAGGGAACTATATGACGAGAAGATTACCTTCAAGGGTAAATCCTTTATCCAGACGGTATTTATATATGATAGATGCGCATAGCCACTACGGGAAATACCCCGACGGCGTAAACGAAACCTCAATATACTTCAGGGAATGCTACGCACTGGGTGTGGACATTTCTATCCTCATGCCGGTACCATCACCAGTTATAAACATCGAGAAAGATAAAGCGAACCAGATTTTTCTTGGATATCCAGATATAATAAGCAAGATACATTCATCCCAAGCCGAAGAATTCGAATATCATACCTTCATAAGAGACAACCGAACGAGGCCTGTAGTCTTTTACAAAAGCATAAAGATTGATGGCAATTTGTATCGTGCACCAATAGAAGAGGACCCATATATCATACCTAACCTTATGCTACTCGAGCGGTTCAGGGATATCTCAAATGTGAAGCTCGCTCTCTTCCTCCATCCTAACTTCACCAATTCCTTAGTGTTTGAACTTGCTAGAAGTACTAATGTGGTGGCATTCAAGCTTCATGGGACCGCAGGTTGTTATGCCCCGGGGGATATCAGTGAGAACATTATCGACGCGTTGAAGCGCTCTGATTTGCCATTGATTGTCCATACGGACTTCGACAGAAATCCGCCAGCCTACAAGCAGGAATTTATCCTAGGCAACATGCCTGTACATTGGATTCGTTTTGCTCAAGAAATGGATTTCAAAGTCTACCTGACACATGGCGCAAGATTAGATCAAGGCTCTATTACCACTATTAACGGAAGCGAAAGATTCTTGGTCGGCCTCGGTCCTGACCTAAGAATGGCTGGACAACCCCATAAGCTCATATCTCAAGTGAGAGGGGTCGAAGACTACCTTAAATGGTTAGTGAATAATATTGGAGAGGATAGGTTAGCCTTTGATATCGATTACCCATGGAACATAAAAGAAAGAGACTTAGACTGGGAGAGCTTGGAGAGGTTGAAGCACATTATTAAGGACGAGAACCAGCTTGATAAAGTACTCGATACAAACGCAAGGAGGTTCTTCAGAATATGAGTAACAAGGATAAGTATCATCTCAGATTATTCCTCACTCCGAATTGTAATTTCCGATGCCTATACTGCAATAACAGAGGGGTTTACAAGCAAGGAAAAATTATAGATACCTGTACCGTTAAAAAGGTTCTCAAAGAAGCAATCTCCCTCGGTATTAAAAGGGTGCATTATACCGGTGGAGAACCCACACTCCGTCAAGACTTACATGCTCTGGTCAAATATGCGACATCGCTTGGATATGAAGAGCAGGTTATAACTACCAACGGTTTCACGTTCCATAAGATTGCAGAGAGGTTGAAGTCAGCAGGCTTGACCAGAGTCACTATAAGCCTTGACACCCTAGATCGTAAGAAATTCAATATGATTACATCCGTGGATGGCCTTAACAATGTTTTAAGATCCATCGATGAAACGATGAGGCTATGGGATAAACTAAAGATCAACACAGTTCTTATGAAAATCAACCTCGATGAAGTTGAGGATTTCATCAGTTTATCAGAACAATTTAATGGCCGTTTAATTTGTCGGTTTATCGAGATAAATCCAAACAATCCTGCTTTTTTTTGGAATGAAGAAAAGCTTGAAGGCCAAAGGGTTGATAGAAAGGCGTTTTTCGATTATATTAATAGTAAGTGCGGTTGTATAAGAGAGGCTGAACGGACAGGTGAGAACCCAAATTCGGAATACTACGCTTTCGAAAAGACCAGGATCATATTTGGTGTTATTACCAACCCCTCTTTGGGATATCCCTGCGGGGACTGTCATAAGATTAGAGTGAGCCCATATGGCGAGATTGGATATTGCATCGGGTTGGACAAAATTAAGATAAAGGGATTGGATGACATTAGGGATGCTCTGGAATGGGCCATAAACAAGAGAGAATCTATGACTGGGAAAAATAGGAAACACTTCTCTTCTCATTATGGCCATTGGCGTTTCGGAGATATGTCAACAGAGGACCGTACAATTTACATTATTAAGCCTGATGCATATGCAATGAAGAACGATATTTTAAAGGACATTAGAAAGGCTGGTTTTGATATACTCTCTAAAACGGACGTTCAACTCAATCCTGAAACCGTAAGAAAATTTTACGACCAAGAGGATGAAACGCTAATCTCTTTCCTGGAAGGATATGTTGGAGGTGGGATGGTGCAAGCGGGAATACTGAAGAAAAAAAATGCAATCCTTAATTTCATAGAGTTGACTGGATGGATGGCGGATCCTAGGAAGTGCGATAAAGATTCCCTTAGGTATAGGTATAGCAATACGCCGCCACTTGTAAGAGGGGACAGGATTTTTTTCTATAATGCAATACACAAGACAGTCCAGAACAACTTGGAAAAAGAGATGGAAATATACTGGAATGAAATAAAGCATCCAGACATCATTAAGGCTGTGAAGCAACTGGTAATCAAGAAAGCAGACTCTATAGAGAGAATAACCTATCATATCGCCCCTGTGGTAAGGAATGGCGTAATTCTTGCTGACAGGTATGGTGCTTCTAGGCCAATCGTAGAGATTGCATGCTACATCCATGATATAACCAGGATGACTGGAGACGAAAAGAACCATCATATATCAGGAGCCAAGGTTGCAGAAGAATTTCTCTCAAGATTCAACTATCCAGAAGAAAGAATCGATCTCATTAAGCGATGCATCCTGAACCATAGGGGAAACATTAAAAAGGAAAGAAAGACCGCTGAAGAGAGAATCGTAGCAACTGCAGACGCTATGGCTCATATTCAGTACCCTCTCCCGCTCTTCTTTACATTCTTTGGCAAAAGACATCTGGGCATTGAAGTGGGTCGCAAACAAATCATCGAGAAACTTGAGCGATCATGGGCGAAGATATATTATCCCGAGGTGAAAAATGAACTCCGAGAACGTTTTGAATTTATCATACAGATATTGAGGTATGAAAATGGATAATTATATAGAGAGCAGGAGACTGTTAACTGAGAATGGCGATATTTATCTTCCAGACCATGAACGATGTTCATGGACAATTGGAAGGGCAATCTACAATAGGGTCAAGTCTCCATCGCGTTCGGTAGTTTTTGCCTTCGACTCAGTGAACTACTTTGAGTTCAAGAAGCATTTCGAAGGCAGGATTAACCTCGATGGACTTGAGTGCTATACGAGCGTTTTTCCGACCGGATCACCTACCGCTTTCTCTTCTATCTTCTTTAAAGAACCCCCTGACAAGCACAGAATATTCGGTATAGCTTTCTATTCGGAGATTGATAAAGGAATCTACCAAACAAGCAAGGGAATCATAATAGATACGCATAATAGAATCCTTCGTAAATCTAATTTTCACATCTCGTTAAAATCCTTCCTCTCAACCCTTGCGTACCCAGTACATTATTTATATGTAGATAACTTCTGGCACTCATCCGAACTTTGGAACATTTTTTCTGCTGATACTGATAGAGTGAAGGTCAGACCTAGGGGCTACTACAAAAATAACTATGATCGTTCTGGCGAGATTAATGAACTCCTAGAGAGGACAAGGAATCTAATGTCACAGGTCGGTCACCAACTGATATGGGTTTTCCTTGACCTCGATGAGATCATTCACCAGAACGGAGTCAAGAGTAGGAGAACACAAAGTTTGCTTAAAAAAATTGCATCTACAGTCTCAGGTCTCATTAATGAGTTTAAGGATTACGACTACTATCTATTCTCTGATCATGGTCAGATTGACTTGAATGATACATTCGAGTTCCCCTATAACAAAATAAAGGAATTATGTTATTCTAACCGTGGAGGCTTAGGCCGGACTCATTATTTCTACACTAAATCACTTGATGCTATTGATATCATTATTGGGGAGATAGGGGATACCGGCATAGTACTGAAAAAAGATAATTCTCTACTTCAGCGGATTTATGGCTTTGATCCAACACCCTTCCCAGAGATAGGTGATATTGTCGCCATTGCAACCAAGCCTTCCTTTCCCAGTTACGGCTGGAAGATGAAGGCAGAACATGGTGCCCTTTCGAAGGAAGAGGTCTTCATACCTTTCCTGCGAATATATAGGCGTTAGATACTATGCTTCCCCTTTAGGAGGTCATGCAGCGTATTGGCAAGCTCCGATATGTTGACGCGGATCTGCTTTTCGGTGTCCCTATCTCGGATGGTCACATCTTGCTTCTCTAGTGATTTGTGATCGACTGTTACTACAAATGGTATGCCTACTGTAGAACTCTCCAGATAGCGCTTGCCTATGCTACCGTTCGGGTTGAACTCGATTGTAAACTCTGTCTCAAGCTCCTGTTTAATATTTATGGCCAAAACAAAGAAAAAAACAAATGCCTTAATATCGATTGTAGATGGCCTCTTTTTCTCTCTCCCCCGGTATTTTATCAAAATAATTTCTAATCTGCCTTTTTATTTATTTTCATTACATCTATTGCATTTTTCTTCAATTTATTTTAAAATAATAAATACAAAGAGGGAAAGGTTTTGGTAGTACATTTCCTTTTCTTTATATCTTTTTTAAGGGAGTGTTTTTTAAAGATTACACTCCCTTTTTTTAATATAGCTCAAAAAACGGCAATTATTTCATTAACAATCATATAATATACTAAAAAATATTATTTGCTTTATTCCTTTATGATCTCATTCCCACGACCGCCCGCCAAGAGCTTTTTTTGCTAAGAAGTATAATTGAAAGTCTGCCAATACATAACAAGACTCTATCGGACATTCTACGAGAAATAATTTCTTGCATATCTTATCCGATAAAGCTTTGTTATGTATAGCAAAAAAAGCATTATATTTTTAACCATCTAAAAGCTTTTTTAGCCTGGTTAAAAATATAAAGGCGGGCTCAATCTGATACTTCTTATCATAGGGCTCAGTGTAGATTCAAGTTGCTAATGCAACAGTTTACTAAAAACTTCATGCGGCGTTAAAAATTCTAGAGTTTTCCGCGGCCGGTCATTTAGCATATCTTGTGCTTTTTTGATGTTTGCTAATGTTACTTTTGAAAAATCCGTACCCTTCGGGAAAAATTGGCGAATCAAAGCGTTTGTGTTTTCATTGGTGCCACGCTCCCAAGGAGAATGGGGATGCGCAAAGTAAACTTTAATCTGAGTACTCTTGGTAAAAAGTTTATGTTCTGCCATTTCCTGGCCTTGGTCATAGGTTAGAGAACGCTTTAAGCCTTTGGGAAGATGCTTAAATTCTTTAGCGAAAGATTTTCGTACTGCTGTAGCATCTTTATCTTTAAGCTGAACTAAGAAAGTCATACGGGTGGTTCGTTCAACCAAGGTACACAAGGCAGAACCATTATTATGCCCCATGAGAAGATCGCCTTCCCAGTGACCAGGAATAATGCGGTCTGCTATTTCTGCAGGACGTTCTTCAATACTTATATAGTCCTGTATAGGGCAGGGTTTCTGACGAGACTTGCCGTGTATTCGGCGGTTGATATGATGGTACCGTAAACATTTAACCAATTCTTTACGTAAGGCGCCACGAGGCAAAACATATAAATACGAATAGATGCTTTCATGTGATATTTGCATTGCCATATCCATAGGATATAATATTTTTAGGCGTTTGGCAATCTGTTCCGGAGACCATAATTGGTCCAGTTTTTCAAGAACGTAGTGTCTCAACGGTAGATTCATATCCATTTTTCGTTTTTTACGGACAAGATGTCTTAATTTATTAGCACGACATTGAGCTTTAACCGCTCTGTAGGCTTGCCTGTTTGTAGTGTTACGGTTAACTTCGCGACAGATAGTACTAGATGATCGCCCAAGAGATAGTGCAATATAGTTTTTACTCAATCCTTGAGCTAATCCAAGGCTGATCTCTTCACGTTCATTAATACTTAACTGATAACATTGGGTCATATGCAACTCCTTTCTTTTGGTATATTATACCAAAGTTAAGTGTTGCATTTGTAACTTGAACCCAAGCAATCTCTATTTCTAATAATCGAATACCTTCCCCCCCCCTCCCTACCTGTTCCTGCTCATTACACTTCTACGTTTAAATATTTTTTTATCTGGTGCCTCAGCACCTTATAATCTCTTGATAAAAAAATACTAAAACTATCCCAGGAGTTTATATGTGCGACACCAGGGGCGTTTATAGAAGACTCAGCACCGCCAAAAAATGCAGGCAAACAATTTAAGCACGAGAATTTTTTGCGGCACCGGCTTCTACAAACGCCGGGACAAACAAAAAACAAAGAAAGTAAATAAAATTCTTACCAAAATTTTATCAGGAGAATTCATTATTTTTATAATAACGACATTTAATAAACTGTCCTGGTTATAACTATAATCAATGCATAAATTTTGACCAACTTTTATTTTTGATACCTTTATATATTATTTAAATTAAAGAGCTTTAAAGGGCTTATTTTAAGATCTTAAATATATTTTAGCAACGGTCCGGAATATATGGTGTATCCTCCCCTGGGATAAGCGAAAAAATAAAAAGCAGGAAAAGAAAATACATTTTATTATTATTTTTCTCACTTATCGTGTTTGTAATCACCCTTTGATATTTTCTTACACCTGTGATATGTTTAGTGTGTGGGGAAGGGTTTAGCAGTGCATTCCTTTTCTTTGTTTCTTTTCGGGGAATGTTATTTTTATAGCATTCCCCTTTTTTTAACCGATTTATCTGGTTATAAATTTATAGCCATAACTCTTTTGTTATTTTTCCGTATAGTCTTTATAAACATTTTTATACAACTTTCCCCCCTTTATGACTGCATTGCCTAAATGATTGGAAATTTAATAGCATAATAGAAGAATTTATTGATGCCGTAAAGAAGGTGATTATCTGGAC
>Ga0307428_1000372_pt1 | contig 31249 bp, 25 predicted proteins | sample SalMarWE160240MG_FD_202161 | JGI IMG/M metagenome (GOLD analysis project Ga0307428, IMG submission 202161) | Salt marsh sediment microbial communities from the Plum Island Ecosystem LTER, Massachusetts, United States - WE1603-240 | ecosystem: Environmental > Aquatic > Marine > Intertidal zone >...
ATGGAAGCTTGAATGGGCTGACATCCTGCGTGACCTGGAAGTGCTGGAAGAAGTGGGAGTACGTCATCAAGGAAAGCGGTATCTACTCCGGACGCCACTCAAAGGAGTGTGTAGCAAGGTGCTGCAAGGGACGGGGGTGGCCATCCCACCGCCGGTGAGTCCAGTGAGGGAAAAGGAAGATTGTGGTGCCAAGACCTCTTCCCGAGCCCTGTAATGCCCTTTGAAAGGTAACTTTGAATTTGCAACTGTAGAAGATGAGTCAGAGAAAACATGGATGAGAGAGAAAAGGCTAACCTTTTCACCTAACTGCAGAGAGGCTCTTAGTTTCTCGCCTCCGCATAAAGGCAGTGGTCGAATCCTTGGTAACATCATACTTGGATCCGCATTATTCCCCAGTCAATCCGGACAACAATCCTTTTCGTCGGGACTCCGTCACCGGTGCGATCACCTTACTTGATTCCCAGTTCCATTTCGACTATAGACTATAGCTCTTACCAAACAGTTGAGATGTTGAAGGAGAGACGAGATGTGGACGCTGATCGCAGGCGGGTTTATGGGATGGGGACTGGGAGCGAATGATGCTGCCAACCTGTTCGGGCCGGCGGTGGCGAGCCGGGCTATTCGATTCTGGACGGTGGCAACCCTAGCCGCGCTCTTTGTCATTCTTGGGGCTCTCTTAATGGGGAGTCGCGGTTTTGCAACCTACGGGGCGATCGGAACGCAGACCCTGCTATCGAGCGTCATCATTATGACCGCAGCGGCGTTCACCGTCATTCTGATGACCCTGCTCGGCCTCCCGATTTCGAGCACGCAGGCGACGGTGGGGGCGATCATTGGGGGAAGCTTGCTCACGACAGGAGGGGTGAATATCCAGCCACTTATAAAGATCTTCCTCTCCTGGGTCCTTACCCCTCTCGGGGGACTTATCGCTGCCTATATCCCGTATAAGATTGCCACTCTCTATCCGGGAACCATGCTCGGGCGTTTCGCTACGCGGGACCGTGCCATCCGCGTCGGTCTTGTTCTTGTTACCTGCTACGGGGCTTATTCTTTGGGGGCGAACAATGTAGCGAACGTCACCGGGGTCTACGTTAAATCCGGGCTGCTCACCCCGTTTTACGCCTCTTTATTCGGTTCCGCTACGATCGCGTTGGGGATCATGACCTTCAGCAAGAGGGTGATCCGCACGGTGGGGAGCGGTCTTGTTCCCCTTGACCCATTTGCTGCGTTCGTCGTTGTGTTGGGCGAAGCGATCACGCTTAACGTGTACGCCATGCTTGGAGTTCCTGTCTCCGCCTCACAGGCAGTGGTCGGTGCAGTGATCGGGATTGGCCTTGTGAAGGGAGTGAAGACGATCGATCTCCGTGTCCTCCTCCGCGTTCTGTTCGGCTGGCTCGGTACCCCGATGATCGCCTGCGCCCTCTCCGTTGGGCTCACCTTGCTTGTGCTGGCGATCACGCGATGATAAGAGAAAGGCCGGGATCGCTCCCGGCCTTCGTGACCGTTTGTTCAGTCGTGTTTGGTTCTTACTGGTCTTCGAGTGCTGCCTGTGCCGCTGCCAGACGGGCGATCGGCACGCGATAGGGGCTGCAACTGACGTAGTCAAGGCCCACTTTGTGGCAGAAGTGAATTGAGGACGGCTCACCGCCGTGCTCGCCACAGATCCCAAGGTGAATATCCGGCCGGGTCTTCCGCCCCAACTCGCAGGCCATCTTCAGCAACTTCCCGATTCCGTCTTGATCGAGAACCTGGAACGGATCGTGGGCGTAGATTCCCTTTGCGACGTACTCCTTCAGGAACTTACCGGCGTCGTCGCGGGAGAATCCGCATCCCATCTGAGTGAGGTCGTTTGTGCCGAAGCTGAAAAACTCCGCTTCGCGCGCGATCTCATCGGCGGTAACCGCCGCGCGTGGTACCTCGATCATCGTTCCGATCTTGTACGGAATCTCAGCCTTAGAGAGGCCGCGCTCGCCCAGCACATCCTGTGCTGTTTGCTCGATCAGGGCACGCTGCAGTTCGAGTTCCTTCACGTTTCCCACCAACGGGACCATGATCTCGGGGCGGACCTTTACTCCCTCGGAGTAGACATTGCACGCCGCCTCAATGATCGCTCGTGCCTGCATCTCGGAGATCTCGGGATACGTGATTCCCAGCCGGCAACCGCGGTGGCCTAGCATCGGGTTGAACTCGTGCAGCGCCTCCACCTTCTCCTTGATCCGTTCGACTGGTACTCCCATCACTTGAGCCACCTCGCGCTGCCCCTCCTCGTCGTGGGGGAGGAACTCGTGCAGCGGTGGATCGAGGAAGCGAATCGTCACCGGCCGTCCTTCCATCGCCTTAAAGATACCTTCGAAGTCATCCCGCTGCATGGGGAGAAGCTTGGCAAGGGGCGTCCGCCGGCCTTCCTCATCGTTGGAGAGGATCATCTCACGCACGGCGATGATCCGTTCCCCTTCGAAGAACATGTGCTCGGTGCGGCAGAGACCGATCCCCTCTGCCCCGAACTTGACCGCAGTCGCGGCGTCGTGTGGGGTATCGGCGTTGGTGCGGACCCCCAATCGCCTGAACTCATCGGCCCAGTTAAGGAGGACCCCGAAGTCACCGGATAGCTCGGGTTCGATTGTCGGAACTCTCCCAAGGTAGACAACACCGGTCGATCCGTTCAAGCTGATCGCATCTCCTGCGCGAACCGTATGCTCACCGGCGGAGACCTCTCCCTTGGTGTAATTGATCACGAGCTCGCCCGCACCGGCGACGCAGCACTTTCCCATTCCGCGGGCGACGACCGCCGCATGGCTCGTCATCCCCCCGCGGGCGGTGAGGATCCCCTCGGCCGCGTTCATCCCTCCGATGTCCTCTGGGGAGGTCTCGATCCGCACGAGGATGACCTTCTTTCCATCATTCGCCGCTTCCTCGGCCTCCTCTGCCGAGAAGACGACCGTCCCGGTGGCCGCCCCCGGGCTTGCCGGAAGCCCCTTGGTCAGTTGCGTCGCTCTTTCCTCTTCCGCAGGGTCGAAGGTGGGGTGGAGGAGCTGGTCGATCTGTTCAGGTGCTACACGCGCGATCGCTTCTTCTTTGACGATCATCCCTTCTTTTACCATCTCCACTGCTGTGCGGACTGCAGCGGCCGCGGTCCGTTTCCCGGTGCGCGTCTGCAGCATGTACAGGTTCTCATCCTGGATCGTGAACTCGATGTCCTGCATGTCACGGTAGTGGCTCTCAAGTCTCTTTCGGATCTGAAGGAGATCATCGTAAGCCTCGGGTATGACGTTCTTTAAGGTCTCGATCGGCTGCGGGGTGCGGATCCCGGCCACGACGTCCTCCCCCTGCGCGTTCATCAGGTACTCTCCGTAGAAGATATTCTCCCCGGTTGCGGGGTTACGGGTGAAGGCCACGCCGGTTCCACAGCGGTCTCCCATGTTTCCGAAGACCATCGCCTGCACGTTCACTGCGGTGCCGATCAGCCCGTGGATCTGGTTCAGCTCCCGGTACTTGATTGCACGCGGGTTGTTCCACGACTGGAAGACCGCGGTGATCGCCCCCCACAGTTGATCGATCGGGTCCTGCGGAAACTCGATCCCGAGGCGGTCCTTGATCGCCCCTTTGAACGCTTCGACGAGTTCCTTCAGGTCAGCGGCCGTCAGTTCGGTGTCGAGCGTGACTCCCTTCTTCTCCTTTAACTTTTCGAGAATCTCCTCGAACGGGTCGACGTCCTTTTCGTTTTGCGGTTTCAGCCCCAGAACCACGTCCCCGTACATCTGCACCAGTCGGCGGTAGGAGTCGTAGGCGAAGCGCTCGTTTCCCGTCTTGGCGATGATCCCCTTCACCGTCTCATCGGTTAGGCCGAGGTTGAGGACCGTATCCATCATCCCGGGCATCGATACGGCAGCGCCGGAGCGGACCGAAACGAGCAGAGGATCGGATCGATCCGCGAACTTCTTTCCGGTCGCCTTCTCGAGTTTTTTCAGGTTTTCTTCGACCTCTTCCTTCAAGCTGACGGGATAGGTTCCGGCGTGCTCGTCGTAGTAACGACAGACCTCGGTTGAAAGGGTGAATCCTGGTGGGACCGGGATCCCCAGCCCCCCCATCTCGGCGAGGTTTGCGCCCTTTCCTCCGAGGAGTTCCTTCATCGAGGCGCTCCCTTCACTTTCACCCTTGTTGAAAAAATAGACGTACTTCACTTCTAGACACCTCCGTAAGTAATTAAATGATTTAGTGATTTAGCGAGTGAGTGATTGAATGATTTAACAGCTCAATGATTCAATCTCCCGATCACTCAATGATTCAATCTCCCGATCACTCAATCCCCCAATCATTATGTCGAAAAGAGCGCTTCGACGAACTGGCTAGCGGAGAACTCGTGCAGGTCATCCACGCCTTCTCCCACCCCAATGTACAACAACGGGAGCCTTAATTCATCCCAGATCGCGAGGATTATACCTCCCTTGGCCGTTCCGTCGAGCTTGGTGAGGACGAGTCCGGTGAGGTTGATCGCCTCGTGGAAACGGGCCGCCTGGGAGATGCCGTTCTGGCCGGTAGTCGCGTCGAGGACGAGAAGGCGTTCATCAGATCCTCGCCCAAGTTTCTTCTCCACCGTGCGCTCGATCTTCTTCAGTTCCTCCATCAGGTTATGTTTCGTCTGCAGTCGTCCAGCGGTATCGATCAGGAGGAGTCCGCCGAGGCGACGGACATGGTCGAGGGCATCGAAGACGACCGCCGATGGGTCGGCGCCAATCTTGTGTTTGATCAGGTCTACGTCAACCCGATCCGCCCAGACCGCGAGTTGCTCGATCGCCGCAGCGCGGAAGGTATCGGCCGCAGCGAGGGTGATCGGTAATGAGGGATTGTGCTCTCGCAGGCGGGACGCGATCTTGGCGATGGTCGTCGTCTTTCCCGATCCGTTCACCCCGGTGACGAGGACCACGGTTGGCTCCTCATCCTTGCGCAGGGTGAGTGGTCGCTCCGATCCCGCGAGACGTTCCACTATCCCCGTTTTTAGAGCGGTCATGAAGGCCTCTCCGTTTGTCTGGCCGCGGCGGCTGCGCTCAGCGAGTTCCTCCGTGAGCTCCATTGCTACACGAACCCCAACGTCCCCGGCGATGAGGATCTCCTCGATCTCTTCTATTTCCACCGCGCTCAGCTTCTCCCCACGAGAGAAGACCTGGCCAAGCGAACTGGTGAACCCAGAGCGGGTTCGCTTCAATCCTTTCTTCAACCGATCGATCCACGCCATCACATCGCCTCCGGGGACGAGATCCCGAGGATCTCCAGGCTGCGTCGGAATACGATTCGTATGGCCTGGAGCAGTGCGAGGCGCGCCAGCATCACCTTCTCGTCCGTGCCGATCACCCGGTGCTCCCCGTAGTAGGCGTGGAAGGCCCGCGCCAGCCCCAGCGTGTAGTCAGCGAGGAGGTGCGGGGCAAAGTCGAGCGCTGCTCCGGCGACGACCTCTGGGAACCGGTCGAGCCGTTTTATCAGGTCGAACTCTGCCTGTGTTTCAAGTGGTGAGAGATCGACGCTCATCGCGTCGAAGGCCGAGAGATCAGCCTTGCGGAAGATGGAAGCGATCCGGGTGTGTGCGTACTGGATGTAATAGATCGGGTTATCGAGCGATTCCGCACGCGCGAGTTCGAGGTCGAACTGCAGGTGGCTCTCGGGCTTTCGCGCGATCATGAAGTAGCGGACTACGTCACGCCCGAGATCGTCTGTGAGGTCGCGCAAGCAGACGAATTGCCCGGCGCGGGTCGACATGCGTGCGACCCCTTCTCCCTCCTTGATGCTCACAAACTGGTGCGTCGCATAGCTGAGAAACTCCTCGGGGTAGCCGAGGATGCGCATCGCTGCCTTCATACACGATTGCTCCACCTGATGGTCCGCCCCTTGGACGTTGATGACCTGAGTGAATCCGCGGCGGTGCTTGTCGATGTGGTAGGCGATATCGACCATGAGGTAGGTCGGCCGGCCGTCACTTCGGATGAGGACGGAGTCCTTCACCCCACCGCTCTCCTCCGCCTTGAGCCAGATTGCGCCATCCTCCTCGTAGGTTCCATGACTCTCACGCAGAAGATCGAGTGCCGCGGTCACCTCCCCGCGACGATGAAGATCTCCTTCGCTGAACCAGGTATCGAACCTGATCCCGAGTTGAGCGAGGTCATCCTTGATCAGTGTCTTGATTCGGGAGACTGCTTCTTCCTTCAATGTTGATGCGGTCTGTCGATCGAAGACCAGGAACTTATTGCCGAAAGTCTCTTTCACCTTGCGGGCGATCTCGATCAGGTATTCTCCTTGGTAGCCCCCTTCCGGGATCGACACTTCTCCTCCTGCAAGCCCGCAATAGCGCGTCCATAAGGATTTTGTCAGGAGATCGATCTGGCGCCCCTCGTCGTTGAAGTAGTACTCCCGGGTAACGGTGTAACCAAGGGTCTCGTAGAGGGAGGCCAGGACATCGCCGAGAACGGCCTGGCGGCCGTGCCCGACGGTGAGGGGACCGGTGGGGTTGGAGCTAACAAATTCTACCTGTAACGTTTTTCCAGTCCCGATCGTTGAGAAACCGAATCGATCCTTCGCCTGTAGGATCTCCTGTAATGCAGTGTGGGTCACCGTAGGCTGTAGGAAGAGGTTGATAAATCCCGGTCCGGCGATCTCTACACGCGAGAACGCATCATCAGGAATCGCTGCTACCAGCCGCTCGGCCAGCTGCCGCGGGGGGAGGTTCGCCGTCTTTGCCCCGATGAGGGGAAGGTTGGTGGAGAAGTCTCCGAACTCTGGCCGCTCGGAGGGGTGAACCTCGATCGAAACCGGAGGGAGACCGAGCTTTTCCCATGTCGAACCGAGTAAACTCTCAATCCATGATCTGAGCATGATGGTGTTATTCTATAAGGTGACGAACGGGGAAGCTACCTTTCGACGATGAAGCGGATCCCGGTCTTCGTTTTCCCGTCGATTTCGAGCTCGATGAATCCAGGGATAACCTTGATCGGGGCCTTTCCCTCTTCTTCCACCATCCGCCGTGCGATGGCGATTGCTTTTACGGTCTGATTGACGGCGCCAGCACCGATTGCATGGATCTCAACGACACCATTCTCCTCCAGGACACTGGCGATCGCTCCGGCGGTCGGATTCAAATTTGAGCGGGATGCAACCCTCAATATTTCCATGGCCATTCTCCTGCTGTCGCGTGCTTTGCGATACGCTGCAACCCCTGCTCGATCAGTATAGCAACGCCCTTATTCTTCTGTCAAAGGGGGCTGTCCAGCCTGCTGAGCAAACCCTCTTTTCCCCTGTAGAAGAGCACGCAGAGGAAAGAACTGAGTGATTCAATGATTGAGTGATTTAACAGCTCAATCATTCAATCTCCCGATCACTCAATGATTCAATTCTTCAATCCCCCGATCTCTCAATCTTTCCCTCTCCGCTTCAAGAATGTGTTATAATGAGGGAACTATGCGTGTTAAAAGCCTGTTTGAGAAGAGCTTGCGCCACCCCGTGGTCACCCTGGTCGGTGGATTGGCTCTTGGGGGTATCGCTATCGGGATTGCCGTCCTCATCCTCGTGCTTGTAATTGAACCGGTGGCCACACCCGAGCTTGAAGGGACCGTTTACTATAAGGAAGGAGACTTCGTCCTTCGATACCAGAAGGATAGCCCAGGGCGGGAAGATCACGCCGCGCTCGCCGAGGTGTTAAGGAAAGATTACGAGGAACTCCTCGATCTTCTCGATGTCAATCCCGATCTTGTTCCGACTCCGATCGATGTCTTCGTCCACGACGATACTTCCTCGATGCAGACTTCGATCAGCAAACGTAAGAGCCCCGAGGCACGTTCGGTCTATCTGGCTCCACTCGATCTCCTCGTTGGGGAGGATCCGCGTGGCCGCCTGGCTGAGCTGGTACTCGCGTTTGGGTGGGGACGGTGCGGATCGCAGATCTTCCATGCGGGAACAAGGCTATACGCGACGGAGCCGAAGCGGGACTTCCATGCGGTGGTTGCAGCCCTGCCGGATCGGCTCTTCTTAGCACTACCAGAACTGATCCGCGCGGAGGAGAGGGGGCGTTTCCCGGAGTCAATCTATCAGCAGTTCGATTCCCCGTACTCCCCGGTGTCGATCGCATTCAGCGATCTCCGGAAGTTGTTTGGACTTTCCGTGCACGGAGAGGTATCGCCAGAGGATATCCTGGTGCTAGAAGCAGCCTCATTCGTTCAGTTTCTCATCGAGACGAAGGGCGGGATCCGAGCAGTGAAACAAGCATGGGGAAGGGGATCGACGGTAAACCTCCTCAACCGCATCGATTCGGCACCACCGGAGGAGATGGGCGCGCGCTGGTACGCGGCAGGGATCGAAGCAGGACTAGGTGCCCTCGATTTCCCGTTCTTATCGGTCTATTATCTGCTGGGAGGAGGGTTCCCCGATGCGGCGTGGACAAGGTCGAGCACGTGGCACGTCGAGGATCTCTCTCAGGGTGAGATCACCCTTGCTGTGCGGTGTACTCTTGCGGTAGGAGCATTCACCGAAGCAAGGACGCTGATCTCCCACCTCGAAGAGGGAGAGACGAAGGACGACATGCAGGCTCTTCTCACCCTATACGAGGGATGGACGGTGACAGAAACACACGGCCTGCGGATCTTTGTTTCGCCGCAGGTCTCCCGGGAAAGGTTGCCGGAGATCTCACAGATCGAGCACGTTTATGAAGGTATGATTAACAGGCTAGCCCTTTCACCAAGCGACCTTCCGGAGCGGATGACCCTCTTCTTCTATCCCGATACGGAAACACGGGACAGGGGAGAGTCCCTCATACCTCTCTCTTCGGAGAAGAACGCGACGCTTCACTTCCTTCCCGAGGGTGACGCTGCATACCGCATAGGAGAGGTTCTCCCCGTTTACGCTTGGGGGAAGGACACGTACTCGCGGCTTCTGCGCGCCGGAGTGGCCATGGCCCTCTCCTGTGGTGAGGATCTCCTTGTGGAAGAAGGGTGCCGGTTGCGGCAGGAGGAACTTTGGTTCTCACTATCCTCGATCGACTTTGGGATGGCTTCTCAGAGAACGGTCGAGGTGGAAGCCGGTCTCCTTCTGCATTACCTCCTTGAGAGATACGGGGGAGAAGCCCTGCGCGAGATCTGGATCGCAACCGCCCCCTTGAATAGATACCTTTCGTTCGACACGGCGCTCAGCGAGGTGTGCGCGACGACGAGAGAAGAGGTCGAAGAATCCCTCTTTTCCTCGCTTTTATCCTGCGATGAGTAAGAATGGAGTGATGTTTATGACGCTGTTTGGATGGCCGATGGATGATTGACAAAGGGGCGCTATCTGTGGTATGCTACTAATGATCAAATAGATTCCGCAGGGCTTTCCACTAGATTGGCTTGCGTATTATTGGAGGTGATGGCGCGCGGTAAGTGGGCATGTTGGGTTGATAGTGGCGAATGTAATAAGGGAGGTACAAGAATGAAATTTACTGGCCTTCGGGCACTGGTAGTTGTTGCTTGTGTGGTAGCTCTGTTCTCGATGGTGGTTGTGGCGAATCTGGAGACGATTGTCTCGGACGAGCTCATCCCCGAGATCAGCGCTGCTGCTGGAATCGCTCTTGCCGGTTCCTATGCGGATACGATGACGGAAGCGGGTCTGGTAGTTCTAGCGGCGAACGGACGCACGATCGGTCTGCGCACCGCGGCGAGCGGGGCCCTTGCCATCCAGTATCGTGCGAAGACGGAAGAAGAGATCATGGCTATTCTGAAAGGGACAGCGGATCCGATGATCCGTGCCGCTGCGATCGAACCGGCACTGATTTACCTCATCTCGGTTACGAGTGAGGCCGAGGACTTTAGTCTGACCGATTATCTCAAGGACATTGCGATAAATGGCGAGACCCACGAGATGAAACTCGCTGCTGCCAAGGCGTACTACTTCATGATGCGCGGGTCCTTGAAAGTGGAGGATCTTGAGGTGCAGGCAGTGACCAACGATAGCGATGAGCTGGCGTACGCCGCCGGTGAGGTCTTGGCCGGGTTCTACCTCTCGTTCAACCCCAAGACACAAGCCGAACTCGAGGAGTTGGTGATCAACGGGGAGAGCGCGGGGATGCGCGTGGCAGGCAGTATCGCCCTCGCTGCGCTTCTTATTAACTCGGACCTGACCGTGCTCGACTTCGAGACGACCCTTCTCTCCATCGCTGGGACGAAAACTGCCGAGTATCGCGCTGCCTACAAGGTCGCGCTGGCCGTTCGCTACGGTTCGTAGAAAGCGAGCTTGGAAACCGATTAAGGAGGTAATTCAATGAAAAAGCTAGTTTTGGTTGTGGCAAGTCTCTTGCTCGTCTTCTCCGCTTGTGCCGTGGTCTTGGCGCAGGGGTATGAGACGATGCCAGAGGACGCGCTGATCATTCCTTTGGGGGTAGAAGGTACGCCCTACGATTTTCTGGAACCAGGGGTCCGCGGTGGAACCATGTATATCTCGGATTTCACCGATCCCAAGAAGTGGAACCACACGACCTCGAAAGAGACGTCTACATCTCTGTACACGAGCCAGATGATGGCGGGATTAACCAACCAGAATCCGGTCAATGGTGCGATCGAACCGGAGCTTGCCAAGAGCTGGGATGTCTCCGATGACGGTCTTGTCATCACCTTTCACCTGCGCAAGGTTAACTGGTCCGATGGTACGCCATTCACTGCCGATGATGTACTGTTCACGTTCAATGACCTTATCTACAACGAGGACGTGGACACGAGCTCCCGCGACAATATCCAGCTTCCTGACGACACCTTCCCGGTGGTTGAGAAGGTAGACGATCATACGGTGAAGGTGACCCTCTCCATGACCTTCCGCCCGATCCTAACCCAGATCGGTGTAGCCATAATGCCTAAACATAAGCTTGCTCAGTACGTCCACAAGCTCAATCCGGACGTACCGGCAGGAACCTTTAACGAGACATGGGGGCTGGATACCGACCCCGCAGAATTGTGCGGACTGGGACCGTTCATCGTGGAGAGCTACGAGCCCGACCAGCAAGTGGTCATGCGGCGAAATCCTTACTACTATCGCTACGACGCAAATGGAACCCAGCTTCCCTACGTTGATAAGTACGTCGTTCTAATTGTCGCGAGCCAGGATGTCTCGCTCCTCAAGTTCCGCAACGGCGAACTCGACGTCTTTGGTTGTCGCCCAAGCGATGTGCCGATCCTCAAGGCCGAAGAGTTAGCCAAGGATTTCACCGTTATGGTAGCAAAAGACAAACCAGTGCTTGGGACCACATGGATTTCAGTGAACCAAGACGTGGGGCTGGCCGACGGGACCCGCGAGAACCTTCGCAACCTGTTCCGCAACCGGAAGTTCCGCGTGGCCCTATCCCATGCAATGGACAAGCAGACGATGATCAACAACCTGGTAAATGGTCTGGCTGTGCCCCAGTGGAGTCCGGTCAGCCTCATGTCACCGTTCTACGCCGGCAGGGACTACTACGGGGGCCCGATAACCGAGGCGAACGCGGTGATCTTCGAGTACGACCTCGACAAGGCCGCCTCTCTCCTTGACGAGATCGGGATCATCGACCGTAACGGCGATGGCTGGCGCGACTTCGAGGACGGGACAACCGTCGAGATGGAGTTCAACACCAACGTCGGAAATACCGTGCGTGAAGGGGCGATCCTCATCATCGCCGATGACCTACAGAAGATCGGCATCAAGGCCGTTGCAAACCCCATCGACTTCAACACCCTAGTGACCAAGCTCCTTAGTGCAGACTACGACTTCGTCTATCTCGGTCTGACTGGCGGCACGGAGCCAAACTCTGGCGGGAACGTTTACCGTCCGTGTGGAACTCTCCACGCCTGGCACTACTCCGCATGCGAGGAGCCCTATGAAGTCGAGAAGCGGATCGACGAACTTCTTGACGCCGGAGCGGCAACCCTCGATAACGACAAGGCGTTCGAGGCCTATAAGGAGTACCAGATAACTCTAGCCCGGGAAGATTTGGGCCTTCTGTACACGTTTAACAACGCCTATACCTATGTCTATTACAACCACGTTGGGAACGCACAGGTCGCTAGTCCACTCGGCTCACCGAGCAGCTACTACGGTCTGACGTGGGACTTGGTATTCAAGAAGGGCTAAGACTGGATCTATTGGCGGGGCACGTTAGCTGTGCCCCGCCCTATTGAAAAGGGGTTGTTCAGTGCTTGCATACATCATCCGGCGGATCCTATACATGCTACCACTACTGATCCTCGTGTCGTTGTTCTCCTTCACCATAATTCAGCTCATGCCCGGGGACTACCTGACACGGGCAAGGTTAGACCCGCAGATCAAGCAGGAGACTCTTAACGCAATGGCCCGTCGCTACGGGCTTGATAAGCCGTTTATGACTCGGTACTGGGCCTGGGTCAAGGGAATCTTTACTCGTGGTGATTTTGGCACATCATTTGAGACAAGGCGGCCGGTATTCTTTACCCTGTTTCTGGGAAGTCGGCTGCAGTGGACGTTGGTGGTATCGATCTCCACTATGATCATCACATGGCTTTTTGCCATCCCCCTTGGAATCTACTCTGCGACCCATCAATACAAGGTGAGTGACCATGGTCTCACTTTCTTCGGGTTTCTGGGGCTCTCCATTCCCAACTTCTTCTTCGCACTGGTCCTTTTGTGGCTCCTTGTCGCTGTGTTCAAGGTCGGACAGCATGGCCTGGGGATTGGAGGGTTGTTTGATAATCGGTTCATTGCAGCTCCCTGGTCACTTGCCAAGTTAGGGAACCTCCTATGGCACATCTGGCCGGCGTGGTTAGTCATCGGAACATCGGGGATGGCGGGGCTCTTGCGCTACATGAGGGGAAGTCTGCTTGACACCTTGTCGCTTCAATACGTCCAGACTGCACGCGCCAAGGGCCTAGCCGAGCGGAGTGTCATCTACAAGCACGCCGTTAGAAATGCGATCAACCCCCTTATCAGCATGCTCGGGATGACGCTCCCCAATCTGGTTGCTGGCTCACTCGTCACTGCCATCGTCCTTAATCTGCCAACGGTGGAACGCGCATTCTGGAGCGCTTTACAGATGCAGGACGAATACGTAATTATGGGCGGGCTCCTCTTCTTCAGCCTATTCTTGCTGATCGGAAACCTCCTGGCTGACGTTCTCCTCGCCTGGGTGGACCCACGGATCCGCTATAGCTAACACCGTCAAAGACAGGGAGAAGAAACAAACCATGGCATGGTTTCACTCAAAAGAGAAGAAACTCGTAAAAGCGCCTAAAGAGCGCGAGTATGTGAGTCGATCCCAGGGACAGATGATCTGGCGAGCGTTCAGGAAACATCGCCTGGGAAACATTGGTACAGTAATCGTTCTAGTTCTAGTCGCTACCGCCGTTTTTGCGGAGTTCTTTGCGCCGTATTACTACGCGGAGCAGTTTCGTTCGTACCCATTCGCACCGCCTTCGGGGCTTCATTTTCGAAGTGAAGGCGGGTTTACACTTCGCCCGTTCGTCTATAAGACCACCCGCGAGTTCGATCCAGAGACGTACCAAGCGACCTTTGTTGAGGATACCGGCAAGAAGTACTACATCCGCTTCTTTGTCCGGGGTTACGAATACCGTCTGTTGGGCCTGTTGAAGACAAACGTGCACCTATTTGGTGCCCGGGCAGAGGACGGTTCCGAAGCCCCGGTCTTTCTCTTTGGAACCGATACGTTTGGGCGTGATCTATTATCACGGACGATGATCGGGGGGAGGATCTCACTTGTCGTCGGGCCACTGGTCATTCTGTTTAGCTTTCCGCTCTCCATCGTCCTTGGGGGGTTATCCGGCTACTACGGAGGTGGGATCGACATGTTTCTACAGCGGTTTGGAGAGGTGTTCATGGCCATTCCTGCCCTCCCAATTCTCCTTGCAATGGGCGCGGCCCTAGGTGGCTTCGGGCTTTCGGCTACGATGATCTTCCTCGGAATCATTATCTCCCTTTCTCTTATCACTTGGGCCGGGGGGGCCCGCGTCATTCGTGGGCAGGTCCTCGCCATCCGTGAGATGGATTTCGTCACTGCGGCCAAAGCAGCCGGGGCGAACGACCTGCGCATCGTCCTGCGTCACATCATCCCCAACGTCACGAGCTATCTGGTGGTCGCGGCGACGCTTACCATTCCGGGGATGATGCTCGTCGAGGCGGCGCTCTCCTTCCTTGGTTACGGCATCCGCGAACCGATGACAAGCTGGGGCCAGCTCCTAAACGCCGCGACCAACATCTCGGGGATCGAGGAACACCCGTGGCTCTTGATCCCAGGGATCTTCATCGTCATCGCGGTCCTCGCGTTTAACTTCTTGGGGGATGCCCTGCGCGACGCGGTCGACCCGTTTACCATCATCTAAAATGTCCTTAAGTTTGCATCCCATCTAGAATTCCGGTATCCTTTACCAGTATATATCCCTATAACGAGAGGCGGGTTTCGGTATGGAGCGAATCGAGAGGACGTTCATCGAAGAGGAGATGGAGCAGTCCTACATCAACTATGCGATGAGCGTCATCCGTGGTAGGGCGATCCCCGACGTGCGCGATGGCCTGAAGCCCGTGCAGCGGCGGATCCTCTACGCCTTGCGTGAACTTGGCCTGATCCCCTCCAAACCGCACAAGAAATCGGCGCGCATCGTCGGGGAATGCATGGGAAAGTTTCATCCGCACGGAGATACGGCCATCTACGATACGATGGTCAACATGGCGCAGCCATTCTCCTACCGCTATCCGCTAGTTGATGGACAGGGAAATTTCGGGTCGATCGACGGGGATTCATCGGCAGCGATGCGTTACACCGAGGCCAAGCTTTCACCGATCGCCACCGAGTTTCTCGAAGAGCTGGGGGAGAAGACGGTCGATTGGATGCCGAACTTCGACGACTCCCTCCAGGAGCCGGTCGTCCTCCCAGCAAAGGTCCCGAACCTGTTGATGAACGGGGCATGGGGGATCTCCGTCGGGATGACGACCCAGATTCCGCCGCACAACCTGGGCGAACTTATCGATGGGATCATCGCGTTGATGGACGACCCGCACGTCTCGGCGAAGGGCCTCATGGCGCACATCCCCGGCCCGGACTTTCCTACGGGGGGAATAATCATGGGGCGGGACGGGATCGAGGAGATGTATCGCACCGGGCAGGGGAAGATGACCATGCGCGGGAAGGCCACGATCGAGGATGATCGGATCATAATCAGCGAGATCCCGTATCTGATAAAGAAAGCGACAATTGTGGAGTCGATCGCCAATAAGGTCCATGCTGCCCAGATCGACGGGATCAGTGACCTGCGCGATGAGTCCGACCGCGAAGGGATGCGCATCGTCGTCGAATTGAAGCGCTCGGCCAACCCGAACGTCGTACTGAATCAGCTCTTCAAGTACACCCCGCTCGAACGCACCTTTGCCGCGGTCTTCCTCGTTATCATCGACGGGAACCCGCGTACGCTCACGCTTAAAGAGATCTTGAACTGTTTTATCGACTTCCGCCGCGAGGTGGTGCGTCGCCGAACCGAGCACCGGTTGGACGTTGCCCGCAAGCGGGCTCACATCCTGGAAGGGTATCGCATTGCGCTCTCGAATATCGAGCGGGTGATCGAGATCATCCGGGCCGCAAAGGATACTAAGACAGCAACCGCTCACCTCAAGGAAGAGCTCGCCCTCACGGATGAACAGACCGACGCCATCCTGAAGATGCGTCTCTCTCAGTTGACCGCGCTCGAACAAGAGAAGATCGATGCTGAGTATGAGGAGAAATTGCGCGCGATCGCGGAGTACGAACGAATTCTCGGGAGCGAGATCCTGTTAGACGAGACGATCAAGCGCGAACTGCATGAGATCGCCGAGAAGTACGTGAGTGAGCGGCGAACACTGATCACCGATGAGAGTGGGAACGTCGATTTCAACAGCCTTATCCCCGACTATGACCTTATGGTGACGATCACCAACCGCGGATATGTCAACGCCCCGCGGGCGATCGAGTTCCGCAGCCAAGGGCGCGGAGGAAAGGGGGTGATCGGGCTGCGGACGAAGGACGATGACTATATCTGCTCGACTTCCCTCGTCAATGCACGCGATGAGATTCTTGTCTTCTCTGATCAGCGGAGGGTATACCGAACGCAAGGGTATCGGCTTCCGTCGATGAAGCGCGACGCGGTGGGAAAGAACCTGCGTACTGTGGTCGCCCTCGAACAGGACGAGGTTGTGCGGGCTATTCTTCCCGTCGCCGACTTTAAAGAGGTGGGAGAGCAGCGCTGCCTGATGGCGACCCATAATGGGATCGTCAACCGGAATCGGCTTGCCGATTACTCGAACGTTCATGCAGGTGGAATCATCGCCATGAATGCTGATGACGATGACCGGTTGGTTGGTGTTCACGGAACCTCGGGAGATGGTGAGCTCATACTTGCCTCGCAAGGTGGAAAATCGATCCGCTTCCGCGAGGAAGGCGTGCGCCTGACCAAGCGACCGTCGCGTGGGGTGATCGGGATCCGTCTCGAAGAGGGGGATCACGTGATCGGGATGGCCGCGATCGAGCGCGATATCACCATGGACAAGAAGCTGTTGATGGTTACCGAGCGCGGTTATGGAAAGCGTGTCTCATTGGTCGATTTTCCGCTGCAAGGGCGTGGAGGAAAGGGGGTGCTCGGAATTAAGCTCGATCGCGATTCGGGCCCGCTCGTCTCGATCGGGATCGTCTCTGGTCAGGACGAGATCATCATAATCACCGAACAGAAGGTGATCCGCATCCTCGCGGGAGAGATCAACACCTACGGCCGCTACGCCCGTGGAGTCCGGTTGATCGATCTCGATCCCGATGATCGTATCGTCTCTGTTGTTCGAACGTAGGAGCCGCCGATGGACGAAAAATTCACCAAACTCGTGAACCAAATTAGACTGCGCCCGACTGTGGATCAGCTCATTCCTGTCCCGGATCTGGTAGCGAAGCTTAAGCGATCAGAGCAGGCCGGAAAACCCCTGCGGATCAAACTTGGGATCGATCCATCAGCGCCGCACTTAACCCTCGGTCATTCGATTCCCCTGCGCAAGATGCGTCAGTTTCAAGACCTCGGTCATACGGGGGTCCTCGTAGTGGGCGACTTTACACGACGTATCGGCGACCCCTCCGGTAGATCATCCACACGTGCGGCGATGAACACAGAGGATATCGAGCGCAATATGGCCACATACGTGGAGCAAGCGTTCAAGATCCTCGATCCCAAGAAGACCGAGATCCGCTACAACTCTGAGTGGCTAGGAGAGCTCACCTTTGCCGATGTGATTACGTTAACATCTAAGTACACCGTCGCCCGCATGCTCGAACGCGACGACTTCGCGAAGAGGTTTGCCGGCAACCTCCCGATTAGTATCCTCGAGTTCCTCTATCCGCTGGCGCAGGCGTACGACTCGGTCGCGATCCATGCCGATGTTGAGCTTGGTGGGGCCGATCAGCTGTTCAACCTCCTTGTCGGGCGCGACGTTCAGCGTGAATACGGGCAGGAGCCGCAGGTAATCCTCACCGTTCCATTGTTGATCGGGACGGACGGAGAGCGCAGCATGAGCCAGACAACGGGAAACTACGTGGGGATCGGTGAAGAGCCAGGGGAGATGTACGGAAAGATCCTCTCGATACCGGATAACCTGTTGTACGAGTATTTCTACCAGCTCACCGACGTCATCGTGGAGGATGTGCAGCCGATGATCGAAGATGTACCCCGCGATGCAAAACGCGTACTGGCGAGAGAAATTGTGTCAATCTATCACGACAAGGATGCGGCGATGGCGGCGCAGGAGGAGTTCGACCGCGTGCACATTCAGCATGAGCGCCCAAGCGAGGTCCCGCAGGTGCAGATCGATCGTACCCTCATCAAGGAAGACGGGGCGATCTGGATAGTGGATTTACTGCAAGCTTCTAACCTTGTAAAGAGTCGTGGGGAGGCCAAACGCCTGATCGCACAGGGCGGGGTGAAGATCAACGATGAACGGATCTCATCGGCAGACCTCGACCTTCCCTTTGAACCTCCCATCCTCATCCAGGTAGGAAAGCGTGCCTTTGCGGAGGCGGTGTGAGGAAGAAGCTATCAGCTGTCAGCTCTCAGCACAATCAGTTTCAGCTACCAGCCGTCAGCATTTCCCGTTAGCGGAGCGGTTTGCTTTTGTTGACAGCTGAGTGCTGATCGCTGACGGCTCTTTGTATGTTGCGGTCTTCTTGATGATCTTCCGCGGGCACTTCTCGATCGCCGCTGGGGCGGGAAGGGACTTCTCCGGGTCGAAATAAGGGAGGTCCTTCTCCTCGTTCCACGTTACCTCGCCGTTCGGCGACACCTTGACGCAGATCTTGCAATGGATGCACCCATCCGCGCATCGCTTCCTACCGGGGATGTCCCGCGCTGCCTGATAATTACACCCCAGGTACTGCGGCATGTCCGCCGGGACGAGTTCGGTCAGGCCCTGTGGGCAGGCTTCCACGCACAATCCGCAACCGATACATTTCTTCCAGTCGACGATGGCGATTTTCTTCTCGGGGTCGATCGCGATCGCGCCGGTCGGACAGACCGCGACACAGTCCCCGAGCCCGAGGCAGGCATAGGGACACTCCTTGAATCCGGAAGCGATCTGCGCCGCTCCCTTACAGGTCGCTATCCCGCGGTAGTCGGCGATCGGTTCCGACTGTCCTGTACAGTGGACGACCGCCTTCTTGCCGACCGTTGTCTCGGCCTTCAGCCCGAGGTATGCCTCCAGTCTCTTCATCCCTTCTTTATCCTGGGCAAGGGTCGGGCAGGGCGTCTTGACGAAGACCTGTTTATCTTTCGCTACTGCCTGTGCGTACGCGAAGCAGCCGGGATGACCACAGGCCCCACAGTCGGCACCGGGGAGGAACTCCTTGATCCGTGCCGTCTCCTCAAACGAACTGTCCTCCTTGGGGAGAAACTTGCTCGCGAGGAAGATCGCCAAGCCCGAAACGAACCCGATGAGCGATAGCAGAATGATCGTGAGCATTTATACCATTCCTTTGAACGCGAGGAAGGAGAGGCCGAGGAGCATCGCGGTGATGAACGCAATCGGTGTCCCCTTGAACGCCTTGGGAGGATCTGCAAGATCCAAGCGCTCCCGGATCCCGGACATGATGATGAGAACCAGCGTGAACCCCGCTCCTGCCCCTAATGCGGCAGTGATCGATTCGAGGAAGCTGTAGGTCTGATCGATGTTTATGAACGTGATTCCTAGAACGGCGCAGTTGGTCGTGATGAGAGGAAGGTAGATTCCAAGGGCGTTGTACAGGGTGAGGTTCGTCCGTTTGATAGCCATCTCGATGATCTGTACGAGGGAGGCGATGACCAGGATGAAGATCACCGTCCGCATGAACTCCACCCCGTAGGGGGCGAGGAGGAAATGGTAGATCGGCCAGGTGACACCCGAGGCGACGAGCATCACCAAGAGGACCGCGATCCCCATACTAAACGCGCTCGACAGTCTCTTGGAGACCCCGAAGAAGGGGCACAGACCGAGGAACTTGACGAGGACCATGTTGTTCACCAACGCCATGCCGAAGAAGATCGCAAATAGGTTACTCACCTGTACTCACCCCCATCCATCGGAAGAGCGCGAGGAGCGTTCCGATGACGAAGAACGCCCCCATCGGTAGCATGAAGATCGCCGCGGGGTTGTCGCTCAGCCCGGGGATGGTAAAGAGAGAGCGGCCGAAGAGATCGAGCTCTCCCGTCCCCAGAAGCTGTCGAATGAAGGAGATGAGGAGTATCGCCAGGCCGAAGCCGACTCCCATCCCCAGTGCGTCGGCAATCGAGTCGGAGATCCCGTTCTTGCTCGCGAATGCCTCCGCCCGCCCAAGGATGATGCAGTTCACCACGATCAACGGGATGTACATCCCCAAAGACTTGCTCAACGCGGGAACGAACCCCTGCAGCATCAGGTCAACGATCGTCACCAATGTAGCGATGATGACGATGAATATCGGGATGCGTACGCGGTCCGGCACGTAGTTTCTAATTAACGAGATGATGATGTTCGAGGAGAGCAACACAAAGAGGAACGCGGCAGTCATCCCCACGGCGTTATCCAGGGATGTGCTGACCGCTAGGGTCGGGCACAGTCCGAGGAGGAGGATGAATGTCGGATTCGCACGGACAATCCCCTTGACGAAGTTCTTACTAAAAGAGTGCATCAGTCCCTCCCCCCTTCCGTATTCAAGGTCTCAAGTTTCTTCAAGATTTCTTCCTTCACTCCCTTGACCACCGCTGCGGAGCTGATGGTGGCACCGGTAATGGCATCGACCTTCCCCCCGTCAGCGGAGAGATCAACCTCATCCACGCTCAGCCCTTTGAATTGGGCGAGGAAGGAACCTTCGACGATCTTCGCCCCCAGTCCGGGGGTTTCCTGCTGCGAGATGATCTTGATCCCACGCAGGGTCGCATCCGGTTTCAGTCCGATCAGGATATCGATCGCGCCGCCGTACCCAGTCGCCGTCGCCATGAACGCGTGCCCGAGCTTCTCCCCATCCGCAAGCGGAGTGTATAGGCCGCTCTCCTCATCGATAGTAAAATCGTTCATCTCCGGGAAGAGGGTTGCGAGCGTCTCTGCGATCGCCTCCTTCTTGGCGAGGGCGATCTTATCCTTGGTGATCCCGTCCGTCAGGGTGAGAGCAACGACAGAGATGATCACGATGAGGGTCAAGAAGACGACCGGGAAGAAATCGCTCTTCTTATTCCTCATGAGGCCTCCTCCTTATTTGTTCTCTTCACGTACCCATAGAGCTTCGGGCGAACGTAGCGGTCGATCAGTGGGGTGAACGCGTTCATCAGCAGGATCGAGTAGCAGACCCCCTCGGGCATGCTCCCCCACGTTCGGATCAACACCACTAGGACGCCTGCTCCCACCGCAAAGATGATCTTCCCCCCTGTAGTGAGCGGGCTCGTTACGTAGTCGGTGGCCATGAAGAATGCTCCCAGCATCAGCCCCCCGGCAAGGATCTGGAATAACGGGTCCTGGCCAAGCAAGAAGCTGAGGAGGGCGACCGTGCCGATGTAGAAGACAGGAACCTGCCACTTGATCAGGCCGAACGCGAGGAGGATCACCCCTCCGATCAGGATCAACAGTGCGGAGGTCTCACCGACGCTCCCAGCGACGTTACCAAAGAAGAGGGCCCTGTATAACTCTCCCCGGCTGAGCGCGGTGGCGAAACTCTCGCTGAGTGGGGTCGCCGTTGTCACTCCATCGGCCATGAATGAGGCTACAGGTCCGATCCACCGGGTGAGGGCGCCGGCAAACGAGAGACTAGCGAATGCCCGACCGGCGAGCGCCGGATTGAAGATGTTCTGCCCCAAACCGCCAAACATCTCCTTGGCCACGGCGATGCAGAAGATCGATCCGACCGCCACAATCCACAATGGGGTGCGCGGCGGCATCACCAACACGAACAGGATCGCAGTGACGATCGCGCTCCCGTCCATGTAAAACGGTCGCTTGCGCATCCATTTCGCAACGTACTCGGTAAGAATCGCGCAGAGGAGCGCGGTCGCGAGCATGAGGAGGACGTACGCCCCGAAGAAGTAGACCGCACCGGCCGTGGGGAAGAGGAGCGCGAGGATCACGATGTACATGTCCCGTTTGATCGACGCCCCCTCGTGCAGGTGCGGAGCCGATGAGAGGACGAGCCTCTTCGTATTCTCCATCACTTCACCCCCGCCTTGCGCAACTCGACCTTTCCCGTCTTGATATAGGAGACGATCGGGATCTTCGCCGGGCAACCGTACGCGCATGCCCCACACTCGACGCAGTTTGCAATGTGATAGTCGGCCAAGCTCTCGTAGTCCTCCTTCTTGACGAGGTTTACGAACATGAGCGGCATCAGCCCCATCGGACAGGTCTCGATGCAGCGGCCGCAGCGGATACAGTCGTGTTCCTCGCGGACGTCGCTCATCTTCACGAGTATGCAATTCGTTCCCTTGATGATCGGGGTAGCAACGTGGCTCTGCGCGATTCCCATCATCGGTCCGCCGAAGATCAACTCATCGGCGCTCGGATCGGCGCCACCGCACTCTTCGATCAACGAGGAGGCGGACGTGCCGAAGCGGGCGAGGAGGTTCTTTGGGGTGCCGACGAGACCGGTCACCGTCACCACACGCTCTACCAGAGGCTTCCCAAGGGTGATCGCGTCGGCCACAGCGGCGAGGGTGGCGACGTTCTGAATGACGGTTCCCACATCCATGGGGAGCCCTCCTTCAGGAACTTCCAGACCGAGGATCGACTTGACGAGCGTCTTCTCCGCCCCCATCGGGTACTTTGCCGGGACTGCCTCGACCGTCACCGTGCCGGGGAAGGATGCCTTCTCTACGGCTTGGCGCATCCGCGCGATCGCCCGTGGTTTGTTCTCCTCTATGGCGACGTACGCTCGCTCAACGGATAGGACTCGCATCACGATCTTCAAACCAATCAGGATCCGATCCGTCTCCTCCAGCATCAGCCGATCGTCGGCAGTGATGTACGGTTCGCACTCCGCCCCGTTGACGATGACGCTCGTAATCGATTTCTCCGGAGGGGGTGAGAGCTTCACGTGGGTGGGGAATGTCGCGCCTCCCATCCCCACGATTCCCGCTCCCTTGATCCGATTGATAATCTCTTCGGTTGACAGCCCCTCTGGATCGGCGGGCGTGAGATCTATCCAATCGTCCTTCCCGTCGGATTCGATGATCACACCGAGAACCGGCTGTCCGGTGATGGGGCTTGCCACGGTGGCGAGCTGTTTCACTATGCCCGATATCGTGGCATGGATCGGCACGGAGACGAACCCACCGGCCTCGGCGATCATCTGTCCCACCTTCACCTCGTCCCCTCGCTTCACGACGGCCTTTGCCGGAGCACCGATGTGTTGCTGCAGAGGGAGGATCACCGTTTTCGGCAACTGAGCCCTCTCGATCGCCTGTTCTGCGGCGAGCTTCCGGGCAGGGGGATGGACCCCGGCGGGACGCACGAGTCCCAGTCGTACCAACAGTTGGCTGTTCATAAATCACCCTTCTTTTCGACGTACTCTTCGAGACCGCCCGAACGATAGACCCGCTCCGGTTCATCGTAGGAGACGATCAATGCTTCTACCCTGTCTAGCGAATTTGCAAGCTCGATCCCGTCTTGCGGACCGAGGACGAACGCGGCGGTGGCGAGCGCATCCGCTTGCATACACGTCCCTGCGACCACAGTTGCGCTGGACGAGGCGTGAGACGAATACCCGGTTCGCGGATCCATGATGTGTCCCACCTTGGCCTCTCTATCGAAGTAGCGTTCGTAGTTTCCCGACGTGGCGATCGCTCCGTCTGTGAGCACGAACCGCACGAGGAAATCTTCAGGATCCCTTGGATTGCGCAGAGCGAGTTCCCATTTTGCCCCGCCGGGTTTCCCTCCGAAGACGCCGATATCGCCACCGGCATCGATCAGAGCATGTGCGATTCCCGATGTACGCAGTGCGTTCAGCCCTTGATCGACCGCGTATCCTTTGGCAATGCCGCCGAACGTGACCTTCATCCCCGGTTCGAGGACGATCGAACGCTGCGGATCGGTGGAGAGCGTGATCCGATCGGCACTGACAAGGGCGAGTGCAGCGGTGATCGCCTGCTCCTGGATCTCCGGATCGAGCTCCCAGAACTGCTGTTCCGCCCCTTCCTTGTAGCGCCATAGATCGAGGAGGGGTTCGACAGTGATGTCGAACGTGCCGTCGGTGAGAGTGTAGTAATCCTTAGCAACCTCGATCAGTTTCCATAACTCAGGAGAGGGATTATCCGATCTTCCTGTTTCGTTCAAGCGAAACGCCTCGGCATGGGGATCGTAGATTGAGGCGATCCGTTCGACCTCTTCCATCCGAGCGAAGGCCGTGGCAATCGCCACTTCCGCGACTTCAGGATTCCGATCGTAGACAGTGATCGTCACCCATGTATCCATCATCTCGCGGCGATCCTGGAAGAACAGCATCGGAGGCGGGAAGAAGAAGCGATTGGCAGCGAAGACCGCGGCCAGTGCGACAATGATCACCAGTGGCAAAAGCCTTCGGTAACGCGGCGTATCACCCTTCTGCGAGGACACCCAATCTCCCCCTTAAATGGTTGAAATCAAGACCAGCGCCGAATTGTAACAACCTTTGCGGGATTTAACAACTATAAGGGAGGCTTGCCTGAATAGAATCGAGATCCTTGGATCGAGATCCTTGGATCGAGGCGTGAATTCAACTCGTAGGTGTAATTTTGGAGAGTAAAGAACCCCCAGCAAGCTGGGGGCATTGAAAGGCAGAAGCCAAAGATCTAACCGGAGTTGGTCTTCGTGCTACAATTTCATGTAGAGCTTCGTTACATCGAAAGTAACGTCGCACGCAAGGTACGACGCTACATCCATGTTTGCTCAACATGGAGGATATTTAACTGATCTTAGGCGGGGATACCAGCCGACCGTACCCTGGGGACACCAGGTAACCCTTACCCGGGGGATACTAACCCGCCCGATGACAGTATCCTCTCTAGGCATGGTACAGGTCTTCCTCACACTAAGTCTGAGACCGAGCACACGATGAATCGGCTCAATCATCGGAAAACTCGAACGACACCGGAGAACTACTTTTTCTCCTCTCGATCGATGTACTGGAGGATCGCCTCGACAACCAGGTAGTTGATCGAACGGTCGTGCTTCTTGCTCAATCGTTCCAACCGGGAGACTGGTTTCTTCTCCAACTTGCTTTTAGGGATGTAGATCGAAAGGGTCGCAATTTCCTCTTTCTTAGGCATGTGATTCACCTCCTCATCAATAAATTTAACTCTTTATATAGTTTACATCATAAAGGGGGACCAAGCAAGAATCTTTCTGCTTGTCAGTCGGCTTGATTCCATCGATCTATGAGGGCTTCTCGCTGTTTCGAGTGGGTAACGGATTCCTGATGCCAAATGATAAAACGCTGTTCTCTCGCTCGTTCGTTGTACTTCAACAGCACAACGTCGCACACAAGGTGCGACGCTACACAAGCCTTCTTCTGTAGCGTGGTAGCTCGTCTGCCACGTTGAGACTCACAGCGCAACGTCGGGTGCAGTGATCGCTAAGAACGGCGCTCCAACATCCCCTGTTGTTCTTGTTTTTCCTTTCTGTATTTTGCTTTTCCTTTACTAGAGCCCTTATGTTACGTACCCTGCTGTCTTCAGCTACCCACTCAAAACGACAAAGAGTCATTTTCTGGATTGCCTTACCTTAAACATGAGAAACCATGGTGGCTTACAGAACAGCGAGATAGCGTTCCAGTTCGTAGTTGTGGACCTGGGAGCGATAGGCTTCCCACTCGATTTTCTTGTTCTGAATGAACTTCTCGAAGATATGGTCACCCAGGGCGTGGCGGACGAGCCCGCTTCCTTTCATCGCCGCGATTGCCTCGTTTAGGCTCCCAGGGAGGGTTTCGATCCCAAGCTTGGCTCGCTCTTCATCGCTCATCCCGTAAACATCACGATCCATCGGAGCTGGAAGGGGGTAACCCTTCTCGATCCCGTCGAGCCCGGCGTGAAGAAGGATAGCGAAAGTGAGATATGGGTTACACGCAGGGTCAGGGACCCGAAACTCGATGCGAGTGGCGGTTTCTTTGCCGGGCTTGTACATGGGAACACGTATCATGTTGCTCCGATTTCGGTGGGCCCAGGTGATGTAGACCGGTGCCTCATATCCGGGGACGAGGCGCTTGTACGAGTTGACCCACTGCGCGCAAACGCCGGTGATCTCCTTGGCGTGTCTCATGATTCCAGCTATGTACCCCTTGGCGATCGAGGATAAGTAAAGAGGATCCTCAGGATCGAAGAAGGCGTTGTGGCCGTCCTTGCGAAAGAGAGACTGGTGTGTATGCATTCCCGAGCCGTTCTGGTCAGAGATCGGTTTAGGCATGAAAGTGGCATACAACCCGTGTCTTCTTGCTACCTCCTTCACGACCAACCGACAGGTCATAAGGCTATCCGCTATTGTCAAGGCATCGCCGAATCGAAGATCGATCTCCTGCTGGCCGTGAGCCACCTCATGGTGGGCCGCCTCCACCCCGATTCCCATATCCTCGAGAGCAAGGACCGTCTCTCTCCGAATCGTCGATGCCCTATCCGGAGGAACGAGATCGAAGTACCCACCACAGTCCAGAGGATCGATCTCAGAATCCGACTGAAAGTAGAAGTACTCCACCTCCGGCCCGACGTACATAGAGAATCCCTGTTCATCCGCCCGAGCGAGGGCGCGCTTAAGAACCCAGCGAGGGTCACCATGGTAAGGGGTTCCATCCGGTTTAAGAACGTCGCAGATCAGACGAGCTACATTCCCCCAGGGAAGAGTGGTGAAGGTCTCTGGATCGGGATTGATGATCATATCGCTCTCGTCGATGCGCGCGAACCCGTGGATCGATGAGCCATCAAACCCAACTCCTTCTTGGAGTGCGTCGTCCAACGCTGTCGCTGTAATCTCCACACTCTTTGGGTTCCCCAAGAGGTCGGTAAACCAAAGCTGGATGAACCGGATTCCCTTTTCCTTTACCGCCTCTAGCACCTTCTCTCGTTGTTCCTCACTCATGGGGTCTCCTCCTTGTGGAACCAATAGGAAGGATTATAGCGCTAAAAAGGAGGGATGCATCCCTCGCAAGGAAGCGCGATTATCGCAATCTTAAGCCAACCCAGCGTAGTTACTCGCTCTCTTGCCGACGGATCACGAGAGCGTCGGCCATCGCGGCCGCGTCGACCGTAACGTGATCCCCTTCCTTTACTTCGCCGGAGACGATCTTCATCGCGAGGGGGTTCTCCACAAGTAACTTCAGCACCCGTTCAAGAGGGCGCGCGCCGTAGTGTGGATCGTAGCCCTTCTTGGCGAGGACCTTCTTCGCCTCATCGGTGAGAGTGATTGAGATTCCCTGCTCTCTGAGTCGCTCGTCCAGTGTTTTAGACTTCAGATCGACGATCTTTAGAATCGCCTCTTCGGAGAGCGGATGGAAGATGATCGTCTCGTCGATCCGGTTGAGAAACTCCGGACGGAAGGTGCGTTTCAACTCCTCCTCGACCTTCTCACGGATCTGGTTCTCTGCGAGGTTGGTCGTGAAGTATTCGCTACCCACGTTAGAGGTCATGATAATGATCGTGTTCTTGAAGTCGATCGTGCGCCCGTGCCCGTCGGTCAGACGCCCCTCATCGAGGAGCTGAAGCAGTAAGTTCATCACCTGCGGGTGCGCCTTCTCAGCCTCGTCGAACAGGATAACCTGATAAGGACGCCGCCTCACCGCCTCGGTGAGCTGCCCTCCCTCTTCGTACCCCACGTACCCCGGTGGAGATCCGATCAACCGCGCCACGGCGTGCCGCTCCATGTACTCGGACATGTCGATCCGCAGGAGAGCATCATCACTTCCAAAGAGAAATGTGGCGAGCGCCTTGGCGAGCTCTGTCTTCCCCACCCCGGTCGGCCCGAGGAAGAGGAAGGTCCCGATTGGGCGGCGCGGATCGGAGAGACCAGCACGCGAATGGCGCACCGCCTCAGCGATGGCGTGCACCCCCTCTTCCTGATCGATCACGCGCTCATGGAGCAGATCCTCCATCTTCGAGAGGCGCTCTCTCTCCTCATCGACCATCCTTTCTGCCGGGATCCCTGTCCACTGCGAGACGAGCGCGGCGATATCACCTTGTGCTACCTCCTTGCCGCTTCCGTCGACTCGTAGCTTGCTCGCCGCTTCGTCGACAAGGTCGATCGCCTTGTCCGGGAGGAAGCGATCGGAGATGTAGCGCTCCGAGAGCTTCGCCGCCGCACGGATCGCGTCATCAGTGATCTTCACCTGGTGATGCTCCTCCAGCTTCTCCCGTAGTCCCTCAAGGATCTCGATCGTCTCTCCCACGGTCGGCTCACCGACGTATACCTTTTGGAACCGTCGTTCCAATGCGGAATCCTTCTCAATGTGTTCGCGGTACTCGTTCAGGGTCGTCGCCCCGATCAGTTGGAACTTCCCGCGGGAGAGCGGTTCCTTCAGCATATTGGAAGCATCGATCGCTCCCTCGGCAGCCCCGGCCCCGACGATCGTATGGACCTCGTCGATGAAGACGATCGTCTTACCTGCCGCGGCTTCGATCTCCTTGATCACCGCCTTCAACCGATCCTCGAACTCTCCGCGGAACTTGGATCCGGCGACCATCGCCGCGATGTCGAGGGCGACTATTTCCTTCCCCTTCAAGGTATCGGGCACATCATCCGCGGCGATCAGCTGCGCCAGTCCTTCGACGACCGCGGTCTTCCCCACCCCTGACTCCCCTATTAGAACGGGGTTGTTCTTGCGACGGCGGGAGAGGATCTGCTCCATGCGGCGAATCTCCGCCTCACGACCGATCACCGGATCGAGTTCGCCGCGAGCGGCCATCTCCGTCAGGTTTGTAGAGTACTTCTTCAGGACCTGATAGCGATCCTCTGGGGAGCGGTCTGTCACCCGCTGCTCCCCACGCACGTTGCGAAGCGCGGTGTAGATAGCCTCGGGAGTGATCTGATGGCGATCGAGAACCCGCTTCAGTCCAGGGTCGGTCGCACGACTGAGCGAGAGGAGGAGGTGATCGACCCCGATGAACTCATCGCGTAGTCGCTCGGCCTCCATCTGCGCGCCAGCAACGACTGCATCCAGGCGCGGGGTGATATAGATCTGCGCGCCGACCGGGCCGGAGATCGAGGGCTTACTCTTCAACAGAACATCGAGGTCCTTGGATAAGTCGGTCAGGTTTACCCCCATCTCCTGTAAGATGTCGCGCCCCGCACCCTCCTTGGTGACGAGCACGGTGAAGATGTGCTCTACATCGAGCTGGTTCTGCTTGTAGCGCGTCAGAAGGTCCTGTGCCTCGTGGAACAACTCCTGCGCACCTTCAGTCAGTTTGTCGAAGCGAATCATTGCCACCACCTCCATAATTAGCAGTCAAGTATATCGATTGCTAATTATAGGTCGAAAAGGGAGGCGTTTCAAGTAGCGTAGCATAGAGGTAGCGGTAAAAAGACCCTTGCACAAGCCAGAGAGCGTGCTCGGCAGACACATGCGCAGTGGAAATGAAGTAGTAATGTGCGGTGTCCCTTAGAGAGGATGTCATCATTATTCGTCTGTAATAACAGCCCAGCATGCCTACTTCCGCACGATCGTTGTCTGAAGCCCTCAAGAACATAACACCCTTGACACTGCCCGCTGAACGATCTAGTATCGGTGTGCAACCAAATAGTGGCTAAAAGGGACTGTTGGGAAAATCGAAGAACGGAAGAGGGTGGTCGGAAGTGACGAAACACATACAACCACTTGCGGAGGTCTTCGGGCACCTAGTAGGCGACCACACGGCCAAGGCGGAACGATATCGTTCACATCGCCTCTGTCCATTTAATAACAAGGTTCCAAATTGCACCAAGGACAAAGCGAAGAATCCTCTTGGTGTTTGTAGCATCTTCCATAATGGTAACCCAGCAATAACTTGCCCTGTCCGCTTTCGAGAAGACTGGCTTATCACTGATGATGCAGCGTCTTTCTTCTTTGATGATGGCACTGCTTGGAGTTCGCTCACTGAAGTACGCTTAAACGATGCATACGGAAAATCGGCCGGTAATATTGATATTGTACTTGCTGCATATGACAAGAACGGCAAAGTCTTTGATTTTGGAGCACTTGAGATCCAAGCGGTCTATATTTCTGGTAATGTGCGTGATCCCTTTGAGTACTACATGGAAAAACCAAGAGCACATGCTCAAATGAACTGGTTAACTAAGCCGAACTATCCACGCCCAGACTACCTGTCATCTTCTCGAAAACGATTGGTCCCCCAACTTCTTTTCAAAGGCGGAATTTTCCATTCCTGGCACAAGAAAACAGCCGTTGCCTTAACTAAGGATTTTTTCGACACACTTCCTCCGCTGAAAAGAGTGGGCAAGTCTAAAGCTGGGATTGCTTGGCTGATCTATGACCTTGAGTTGGTAGTGGAAGGTGGTCAGGACAGATACAAACTGACCAAGGTTGATGAAGTATTTACAGGATTCGAGCATGCCTTGATGGCAATCACAACTCCCACACCAGGAGACATCAACGATTTCGTGAAGCGGCTTCAAGAAAAACTCGATGAGAAGATGGAAACTCCCCCTACGAATAAAATGATTGAAAGGCCTTTCTAACATGTGCACAAATAGACAACTCTTACTATTCCCGGACTTGTCTGAAGGCATTGCCTCCCCAAAACCGGTCAATGTAGCATCTGTACGTCAGAGAAGCCCCTTTCGCTACCCCGGGGGAAAGACGTGGTTTGTGCCCACGTTTCGTAATTGGCTCGCAAATCAATATCCTAAACCTGAAATTTTGATTGAGCCGTTTGCAGGCGGAGGCATTATCAGTCTCACTGCTCTGTTCGAGAATTTGGTATCACGCGCTGTTATGGTTGAGCTAGATGATGATGTAGCTGCCGTGTGGCAAGCCGTGGTGAATGGACATTCGGCATGGATCGCTAATAGAATTCTCTCTTTTGAACTAACAAAGGAATCTGTTATACAGGAATTATCCAGAAAACCTGTAGATACAAGGGAGAAGGCTTTTCAGACTATCCTGAAGAACCGAACTTTCCACGGGGGCATACTAGCTAAAGGATCGGGTTTTCTGAAGTATGGAGAAAACGGCAAGGGAATCCGATCACGTTGGTATCCTGCTACTCTATCCAAAAGGTTCTTGAACCTAAGACTCGTTGCAGACAGAATATCGTTTCGCAAAGAAGATGGACTAGAGGTTATTGAAGAATATTCTTCGCAACACGATGTGGTCTTCTTTATCGATCCTCCATATACGGCAGGAGGCAAGAAAGCGGGAAAACGACTTTATCGCCACTTCGCACTTGACCATGACGGTTTATTTGAGCTATGTAGGTGTATAAAGGGCGATTTTCTGATGACCTACGATAATGCAGATGAGGTCAAGACTATGGCCAGAAAATACGGTTTTCAGATGCGTCTTGTTCCGATGAAAAACACTCATCACACCACGATGGAGGAACTTGTTCTCGGGAAAGACCTCTCATGGATGGATCGCTATCCTGCAGTGCATGAACCTGATGTTGCATATAATATTCAAAGGCAGTGAAGAACCCCGCCCACAGGGCGGGGTTCTTCACGAGACCCACGAAGGATGCCCCGCCTTGTAGGCGGGGAGGAATTCGTGGGTTTCAGATGGACTCGATGTCCATCTGAAACCTAAAGCTTGTTGGTGTTCTGAGGGGTACAGCTTACACTTAGC
>Ga0307428_1000373_pt1 | contig 31231 bp, 32 predicted proteins | sample SalMarWE160240MG_FD_202161 | JGI IMG/M metagenome (GOLD analysis project Ga0307428, IMG submission 202161) | Salt marsh sediment microbial communities from the Plum Island Ecosystem LTER, Massachusetts, United States - WE1603-240 | ecosystem: Environmental > Aquatic > Marine > Intertidal zone >...
GATCGAATTCGTCGATTTCAGGGTCGTTGACCTGATCGGACGGTGGCGCCATGTTACCGTGCCCGCGAAAAGGTTCACCCCACAGTTGATCGCAACAGGGATTGCCTTCGATGGCTCAAACTTCGGCTACGCGAGTGTGGAGGGAAGCGATATGGTGCTGCGCCCGGATCTTGATACGGTCGCCGTCGTATCCCACAACGATGAGAAAATCCTTTCCGTGATCAGCGACATTCACCTGGCTGGAGGCAAGGGCCCGTTCAGCGGAGACCCTCGTGGTGTTGCCAAGCGGGCTGAAGAGTACCTCGTATCCGAGGGTATTGCAGACGCTGCAATGTTGAGCCCGGAGTTTGAATTCTACGTCTTCTCCCAAGCCGAGTACAGCAGCAGAGCTTGTGAATCCTACTATGCGCTTACACCATTAAATGATGTTGCGGCCTACTCCTTTTACCACGTCTGTCCCCCCGAGGATAAGTTGTTCACACTGCGCAATGAGATCTGTAAGCGGCTGGAGAAACTAGGAATCCCTGTCAAGTACCACCACCATGAGGTCGGTTCCCTAGGGCAACTGGAGATCGAGTTAGGGTTCGGTTCGTTGCTAAAGATGGCTGATACCACGCTTATCGTCAAGAATATCGTCCGCAATCTCGCAGAGGAGGCTGGGCTGAGTGCCACCTTCATGCCAAAGCCGATCTTCGATGAGAACGGCAGTGGCCTCCACGTTCACCAATACCTAGCGAGTGGAGGGAGGAGCGTGTTCGAGAAGGATGAAGGGCTCTCTGAGGCAGGGCTTTGCTATATCGGGGGGATCTTGTCGCACGGGCGCGGCCTATTCGGGTTGACTAATCCAACAACGAATTCCTACCGTCGCCTCGTCCCGGGGTATGAAGCACCGGCCTTGTTGACGTTTGGGGAGGAGAATCGTTCGGCTGCTATTCGCATCCCTGGTTACGCCACACCCGAAGAGCGGCGGATCGAGCTGCGGACGGTCGATGCAACGTGCAATCCGTACCTTGCTTATGCCGGGATGCTGATGGCCGGTATCGATGGGATAAAACGCAACCTGAACGCGAAGGACCTCGGCTTCGGGCCTCACAACCAAGACCTCTATGCCCTATCCCCAGAAGAGACGGAAATGATTCCACAAGCACCAAACGATCTCGGAGAAGCTCTTTCTGCTCTTGAGGAAGACCACGATTACCTGACCGCAGACGGAGTTTTTACAGAAGAGCAGATCGCGCACTGGATCGCGATAAAGAAGGAGGAACAGAGCCAGCTTCGTAGGTGGCCCCACCCTTACGAGTTTTCGCTCTATTACAATCTATGATCCGTCTCTGAACGGTATGAAGTTCCTGTATCGATGCTTCATGCTCATCTTGTATGGCTCCCTCCCACCTTGGAAAGAGGGGGGCAGTTCCCTTAGTATTTAACTATCAACCCCGGAGGAGTAAACGATGGGAAAACATGAATTCATTGAACAGGCCCTGCAAAACCTGCATGAACAAGGGCTTTACAACACCATCCGCACGATCGAAAGCTCGGTCGGAGCGTGGGTGGTGGTGGAAGGGAAGCGTGTGCTCAACATGTGCTCGAACAACTACCTCGGGTTTGCCAACGACGAGCGGTTGTGCACGGCGGCGAGGAAAGCGATCGATGAGTATGGTGTGGGGCCTGGCGCTGTACGCTCGATCGCCGGGACGATGAGTCTGCATATCGAGTTGGAGGAGAAGCTGGCCGAGTTCAAGGAAACGGAGTCGGCCCTATCTGTCCAATCCGGCCTTAACACCAACCTGGCGACGATCCCCCTTCTCATGGGGAAGGAGGATGTCATATTCACCGACGAGCTGAACCACGCTTCGATCATCGACGGCTGCCGGCTCACCAAGGCGAAGCGCGTGATCTTCCCCCACCGCGATGTCGAGACACTGCGTCGGCTCCTTGAGGAGAACAAGGAGATCGAGAAGAAGCTGATCATCACCGACGGGGTCTTCTCGATGGACGGCGACCTCGCTCCGCTCCCTGGGATCGTGGACGTTGCCGAGGAGTACGGAGCGATGGTTATGGTCGACGATGCGCACGGCGAGGGAGTACTGGGGAGCCACGGCCGGGGGATCGTCGATCACTTCGGACTGCACGGCCGGGTCGATATCGAGGCGGGGACGATGTCCAAGGCGTTCGGGGTGATGGGAGGCTATGTCGCCGGAAGCGCGGATATCGTGGAGTACCTCAGGCAGCGAGCGCGACCGTTCCTCTTCTCCTCCGCTGCTACGCCCCCGGATGTCGCGGCGTGCATCGCGGCGATAGATATCCTGCAACAGACCGACGAGCCGGTGAAGAAGCTGTGGGAGAACGCGCGCTACTTCAAGGAGAATATGGTAGCCCTCGGGTTCGATACCGGGGCGAGCGAGACCCCAATCACGCCGGTGATGCTTGGCGAGGCCAAGACGGCGTGGGACTTCTCCAAACGGCTCTTTTCAGAAGGGGTCTTTGGTACGGCGATCGCCTTTCCTACTGTCCCCCGCGGCAAGGCCCGCATCCGGGTGATGCTCTCCGCGGCCCATTCCAAGGACGACCTCGACTTTGCACTCGAGAAGTTCGAAAAAGCAGGAAAGGAATTAAGGGTGATCTCGTGATGGAAAAGAAAGCGATCAAAACAAGCAAAGCTCCTGGTGCAGTGGGCCCTTACTCCCAGGGGATACGTGCTGGTGACCTTATCTTCGTCTCCGGGCAACTTCCTGCCAATGCAGAAGGAGTGCTGATCATCGACGACATCGCTGCAGCAACGCGCCATACCCTGGAGAACGTCAATGCGGTACTGAGCGCAGCCGGGGCGCAGATGAACGACGTGGTCAAGGCGACCGTCTTCCTCACCGATATGGGGGATTTTAGCGCGATGAACAAGGTCTACGGGGAATTCTTCTCCGATCCATTTCCTGCTCGTGCGTGTATTGAGGTTGCTGCACTACCGAAGGGAGCGCAGGTAGAGATAGAAGTAATCGCACGCGGATGAAATTCTTCGACACGCACTGCGATACCGTGATCAAGGTCCTTGGCGGATCGCTCGACTTTCAGACTGGGGAGGGGAGCGGGCACCTTTCTCTCCCTGGGATGCTCTCGGCCGGAAGCTGTGCCCAGGTATTCGCCTGCTTCGTGTTAAGCGAGCGCCATCCCGAGAAGGAACGCGAGACGGCCGAGGCGATGATCCGCACCATCAACGAGATGGCTGCAAAGAGTGAGGGCAAGATGGAAGTCGTACGCACCGCATCCGAACTGCGTGTGGCGTGCGATGGTGGCCCGATCGCTGCCCTGATCGGTCTGGAGGGGGCCGATCCACTGGAAGGTCGTGCGGAGAACTTGCACCATTTCTACGAGCTCGGAGTGCGCGATCTGATCCTCGCCTGGCAGGATAACCCCTTCTCCGGAACGGCGTTTGGAACGAACACTCCGCTTAGCGAAGAGGGGAGGAAGCTCGTCGAACTAACAGAAGAACTAGGAGTGATGGTCGACGTCTCCCACCTCTCCGATTCTGCGTTTAAGGACGTCTGTGAAATCACTAGGCGGCCGTTCATCGCCAGCCACTCCAACTGCCGCGCCATCTGCCCGAGCAAGCGCAACCTGACCGACGCGATGATCCGCACCCTAGCCGATCGCGGCGGAGTGATGGGGATCAACCTCGCATCAGGATTCCTCGACCCCGAGGTTTACCAGCAAGAGATGGCCTACCGAAGAAAGTTCCGCTCTGAAGGAGAAACCCCCGAGGCGACGAAGCGGATGCGCGAACAGATTGCCACGATTCCGCGGGCATCGATCGACTGGGTGGCCAAGCACATCCGTCACGCGATAGATATCGGGGGAGAGGACTGCATCGGCCTCGGCGGTGATCTCGATGGAGACGTACCCTTGCCGCTTGAGATAGACGGGGTTGTCGACTATGTGAGGATTCCCGATCTGCTCTGTCGAGTCGGGCTCCGCACCCATCAGGTGGAGAAGGTCTGCTACCAGAACATCGAGCGTGTCTTCACTGAAGTCCTTTGGTAGCGGTTCACCCGTTTCCCGCCTTGACATTGGAAAGAGCTGATCAGGGATTTGCCATTAGTCGGTCGAATGCTGAGAAGAGCATCTTCTCGACGAGGTGGGGGAAGTCAAGGCCGATGACAGCGGCGGACTTGTACATCGCGCTGTGTGGGGTCATCCCGGGCAGGGTATTGGTCTCGAGTACGTAGGGAGTCCCTTCTTCGGTTAGAAGTATATCCACGCGGGAAAACCCCCAACAACCGAGGATTTGATGCGTCTTGACACTAATATCTTGGATAACCTTTGTGAACCGATCACCAAGCGAAGCAGGAACGACCATTTTGTTCAATCCTTCAGTATATTTCGCCTCGTAGCTAAAGAAATCCGTGTTGATGTGGACCTCGATGATTGGGAGGGGTTCGTCCTTTCCATCTATCCGAAGAACAGGAACCGTGAGCTCTCGTCCGGAGATGAACTCCTCCGCAAAGAAGGGGCCGAATTTTCCATGAATGACCTTGCATGTCGGGATCAGCGTTTCAGCGGTGTCGACGCGTTTCACCCCGATGCTTGCTCCTTGGCTGTTAGATTTGATGATGACAGGCAAAGAGAACTGCATTAGAACCGTGTCCGCAAAACTTCCCAGATCTTCGTCTTGATAGGGAAGTGCTCGTGGGACGGGAACGCCTACGGAGCGAAGGACGCGCTTGCACGCAAGCTTGTCCATACCCAATGCGCTTGCATTTGGCCCGGAACCGGTATAGGGGATCCCATGCTCCTCAAGAACCTGTTGAACTCTGCCGTTTTCTCCGTCACCGCCATGGAGACAAATGAAAGCCACATCAATTTTATCGAGCCTTGACACCAGATCATTCAAATCAGTAATTTGCAGTAATGTTGCCTGAGTACCCAGTTCCACAAGCGCTTGGTAAACACACTGACCTGAGACCAGCGATACATCTCGTTCCGATGAGTCCCCCCCGGTGATAACTGTCACACATTTGCCGTTGAGCATTGTACCTCCTTAGACCAGGAGATTGTACGGATTGCGCGCACGAGGAGCAATGTAAGAATCCTCTCCATGACACAAATAAGACGGTATTATGCACAGTCCTCATACGTTACATGCAGGCTTCGACTGTCCAGTAAGCCTGAGCCGAAATGGAAGAGGCGCGGGGCAGCCTCCATTTTCAGAACACTGCACAGGAGATTTCCTTGACTCATCTCTGTGGGGGCGAGGCATTGACAGGTCACGCGGAATATGATATCATGGTGATATGATCTCAATATGAATAATATACATAAAGACACAGATGTGCTCAGGATTCTAAGGAACCGGATTATCTTTGCGGAGTATTGTCCGGGGCAAGTCCTCCCGATCAGTGAGTTGGCAGAGGACCTTGGGGTGAGCGCCACTCCAATTAGGGAAGCACTTATCTGTCTCGATGATGAGGGGCTCGTTCACCGAGTTCCAAACAGTAGCTCGCGTGTCAAAGAGATTAGCCTCCAAGATCTGAGGGACATCTTTGAGCTCAGATTGATTCTAGTTGAACAAGTAGGAATTCTTGCAGCACGGCGGATTGACAAGGGAGAGCTTGCGAAACTTCAAGATCTACTCGGGAAGTTTGTTGGTGCAAGGAAATCGATAAACGTGATGCAAGTAGATGCTCAGTTACACGATGTTGTCTATGATGCCACCAAGAATCGTGCTTTGGCAAAGGTTGCTAAAACGGTGCAGAATCAGATAACAAGACTGTGGTTCACTGTTAGAGGGGACGAGCATGTCTTCTCTGCTATGATAGAGGACTGGAAACAATTATATAAGGCATTGAAGGATCGAAACGGGCCCGAGTGCGCTACTGTATTGCGGGAACATGTTCTTAAGTTTATTGATGAAGTAAAAGCGTCAATCGGAAGTGGCGGATGATGAGTACTAGGCCACCGATTGAGGCATCTGAAACTAATCCCCACACATACCGCACAGACCAAGGTGAGATGGTTCCTCACGATGTAGAGCGAAACCGCGGAGTTGGTTGTCTCGTTTCGTGATGTTGAAATCAGCGAAGCCTTGATGTGAGGAGATGTGCCTGGGGTGATGAATTCGCAGAAAGGAGGTGAGGCGCCCTACATTTGTTCTTGATTGCCGAACACATTTACTTATGTTAAGGAGGTACTATCTATGAAAGCTAGGGCAGTGTTGTTGTTACTAGTGGGGTTTGTTTTGGTGATGGGGATTGGCGCGTTTGCAAACGGTGACGATGTCTTGACCTTCGGTGTTACTGCTGAAGCGGAGACACTCGATCCGCACATCAGCATGGATAACAATACATGGAGAGCAATTTACTATTGCTATGACCGTTTAGTTGAGTATAAGGGAGCGACGACCGAGTTGCTTCCTGGGCTCGCTACCACATGGAATGTGTCTGAGGATGGATTGTCGTATACGTTCCATCTACGTGAAGGAGTAGAGTTTGTCGATGGGACACCTCTAGATGCAGAGGCTGTCCGGCTTAGTTTTGAACGCCTGTTTGCCATTGGAAAGGGACCAGCTGGGACCTTCGGCTTTATCAAGTCTGTAGATGTTGTGGACAAGTACGTGATCCGTTTTGCTCTGAAATCGCCTTTTGCTCCCGCCCTTTCTGCATTCGCTACAGATCAGGGATGCATTGTTAGTCCAGGTGTCATGGAGCATGAGGTTAACGGAGACTATGGACAAGACTGGTTGGCGGGACATACGGCAGGGACTGGTCCGTTCTATGCCTCCGAATGGGCCCATGGGCTGAGGATGGTTCTTGCAAGAAATGACGGCTACTGGCGGGGTCCTGCGAAGCTTGCCAAGGTTATTCTCAAGTACATTCCGGAGCCCGAAGATTTACGTATGCTGCTTGAGAAAGGTGAGATTGACATTGCTGAGAAACTTACCGTTGATCAGGTCAAGGCGCTGAAAGGCGAGCCTGGGATTCGTGTCTTTGAGGCGCCAAGTTTCGCCTGCCACTATGTCTATCTAAATTGCCAACGACCCTACTTGAATGACGTGCGTGTGCGCCAAGCAATCTCCTATGCCATCGATTACCAGGGGATCCTGGATTACCTCTGGCAAGGGACGGCTGTGCAAATGGAAGGGCCGGTTCCGATTGGTTTTGCGGAACACATTCAAGTGTATCAATACTCTCAGAATCTTGATCGTGCACGTGCTCTGCTTGAAGAGGCAGGCTATGAGAACGGGTTTACGTTAAAACTCATGCATTCACCTACTGTTCCCGAGTGGCGCCCAATGGCCCTCACGATCCAGGAGAACCTTGCTGAGATTGGGATCACTGTGGAGATTGAGAGTTACGCCTGGGCCACTTTGCGCGCAAAACTGGATCAGGGAGACTTCGACATGTCTCACGGATACTGGACACCAGACTATGCCGATGCCGATATGTTCACATGGTACTGGTTCTTCTCCGAAAATTGGGGTCTCCCAGGAAACAGGGCTTGGTATAAGAACCCCGTAATGGACGACCTAGTGACTCAAGAACGACTGGAGGTTGACCCCGCGCGCCGCATGGAGCTCTTCCGGGGGATACAGTGGCTTGGGTCGAGCGATGCACCCTACCTCTACCTCCTTCAGACCAACTATCAACTTCCGATGCGAGATTGGGTTAAGGGCTACGTCTTTAACCCAATGCTTCTTAACATGCCAAATTTCTATGATATATCCATAGAAAAGTAGGCATTTCGGCTGGCTAGGGGCTTGTGGAACGCAGGCCCCTGGCTTTCTCTGGGAGATGCATGAATCTACTCGCGTTTATGGGGCGAAGACTCCTATTCCTTATCCCGACGCTCCTTGGCGTACTGGCTATTACGTTTCTTATCTCGCATATCGTCCCCGGTGATGCCGCTCAACTGGTTGCGGGACCTCGGGCGACGGCGGAGATTATTCAGCGTATTCGAGAAGATTACGGATTAGATAAACCTATACATGTTCAGTTTGGAATGTACGTCGTGCAGATATGTCGCGGTGACTTCGGAAAGTCAATCCTTACAAGACGCCCTGTTATCGCTGACATTCGAGATTTCTTTCCCGCAACTTTCGAGCTGACCACAATGGCCCTGTTTATCGCCGTTCTCCTTGGAATTCCGTTGGGGATTATCTCAGCAGTACACCGGAATAGGGCGGTAGATCACTTGAGTCGTGTGTTCTCTGTTACCGGAGTATCCATGCCGATCTTCTGGTTGGGGCTCTTGATGATGATGGTTTTCTATATGCAGCTGAGCATTCTTCCCGGTCCGGGACGGATAAGTGGGGAACCTCCAACCTATGTGACTGGGCTCTATGTGCTAGACAGTATGCTTACTCTAGATTGGCGCGCATTCGGCGACGCCACGCTTCATCTCATCATGCCTGCTTCTGCCCTGGCATTTGCGGTCTTGGCAAGGGTGACTCGGATGACACGATCCAGTATGCTGGAAGCCTTTGATCAGGACTTTGTCCGCACAGCGCGCGCAAAAGGTCTCTCGGAAGTAGTGGTGGTCTCAAAACATGCTCTGCGGAATGCGCTAATCCCAACCTTGACTGTGGTTGGGCTTGCCTACGGCGAACTGTTGGGAGGGGCGGTGGCAACGGAGCTGATCTTTGCGTGGCCTGGGATGGCGCATTATGTCGTTGGCTCTATGACATCCCTAGATTTTCCAGCTGTTATGGGAGTAACATTAGCCATTGCATTTATTTATATTATGATGAATCTTTTAGTGGATGTGACATATGCTCTTATTGACCCGAGGATCCGATATTAAAGGAAAATCTCGTAAGGAGAGTGAGTGGAGGCGCGCGTTCCGAGGGATTCGCAAGAGCCGCCTTGCCCTGTTCGGTCTTCTCATTACGGGTTTGTTGATCCTCATGGCTATATTGGCTCCGCTCATTGCACCCTATTCTCCTACGAAGATGAGTCTGAGAGAGCGATTGTCTCCGCCAAGCACGTCTCATCTATTCGGCACAGACGACGCCGGGCGCGACATCCTAAGCCGGGTGATCTATGGAAGCAGAATTACCCTGCGGATCTGCATAATCGTTGTAGGATTGACCCTCGGCATCGGGACACTGCTGGGTATACTCTCCGGGTACATCGGTGGATGGGTTGACGAGCTAATCATGCGCTTAAATGATGTGTTCCTTGCGTTTCCGGCATTGATTTTGGCAATGGCGATCGCAGCCGCCTTGGGACCAAGCCTGGAGAACGCTATTATTGCAATGGTCGTTATTTGGTGGCCTCGTTACGCACGGGTCTCCAGGGGACAGGTTCTAGCCATCCGTGAGATCGACTATGTGACGTCAGCGCGCGCTTTGGGGGCCTCTCCTGTTCGCATCATGATCCGTCACATTCTTCCAAACTGCATTTCACCGATCGTTGTACAGGCAACGCTTGACTTGGGAGAGGTAGTCCTTACCGCGGCAACGCTTAGTTTCATTGGATTTGGTGCCCAACCGCCAGTTCCTGAATGGGGCGCGATGATCAGTGTAGGGCGGAATTTCATTCGCGACTATTGGTGGTATCCGACGTTTCCCGGACTGGCGATTCTGTTAACCGTGATGGGGTTCAATCTCTTGGGAGATGCAGTTAGAGACGTATTAGACCCACGCCTTCGCCGCGGGCCATAGGAAAGGAAAAAAGGTAAAACTATGCGCGATCAAGAAGAGCTAGTGCTTACTGGGCCCGTAAAAACAAGAAGTAACTTTAATAACAGAGAATACCTTTATTTTGGCGGAACCAATTACCTGGGTTTTGCGAACCGTCCTGAACTTCAACAAGGAGCAGTTGAAGCAGTAAACAATTATGGGACAAGCTTTTCAGCATCGCGTGAAACAAGTGGAACTGGTCTACTACATCTTGAGCTTGAGCGAAGACTTGCCCAATTCAAAGGATCCGAGGACGCCTGTATCTACGCATCGGGGTACATCGGCAATCAGATCCTGCTTAGCGTTCTTGCTCGGCCCGGAGACGTTGTCATTTGCGATGAGTGGGCTCACCCCAGTATTGTGGAGGCGATTCCACGCTCTGTACGGGAAGTCCGGTTCTTCGCGCACCATGACATCGATGGTTTGGAGCGTAGCTTGCGCGGTCTAAATCGAGCGATTATCGCGATCAATGGCGTCGAACCCGGTACGGGGGAGATCGCCCCTTTGGATAGGATGATCGAGGTTTTGCCTGGAGGAGCAGTCGGGATACTGATCGATGACTGCCACGGAACGGCTGTATTGGGGGAAAACGGGCGTGGTACACCCGAACACTATGATATCCAGTCATCCAGTGTCTATCAGACGGAAACAATGAGCAAAGCCCTGGGTAGCTTCGGAGGTTTCGTCGCAGGGAGCAAGGAGTTCTGTGACAGGATCCGTAAGATGGCGACCACCTATATCGGATCGACTCCTCTTCCTCCAGCTGTACTGGGTGCTTCTCTGGCGGCTGTGAACCTGGTAATGCAAGAGCCCCATTTACGACAAACGCTTAGGGAGAACGCCAAATACGCTATTGGTAAGTTGGTGGATCTTGGCTTTGAAGCTGTTTTTCGCGGAACCCCGATCATCTTCATCTCTAATCTCGATGAGAGTAGTGCCAAGGGACTTCACCTGCGACTGCGCAAAGCCGGTATTATCGTCCCATTCGTGCATTATCCTACAGCTGATAGCCCTGGCCGCTTGCGCTTAGTTGTTACCGCAACCCATACAAGGGATGATATTGACCGGCTATGTGATGCCAGTCAACGATGCGGATGATCGGAAATCGAGGGTGAGTGGAGTTTGGATTGAACCGTGAATGGTACTTACGTACATCGATTGTCCAGAGGTTGTAGAAGTATGCTAAATAAGGAGGGGTAGGGTATGAAGATTGAGAGTATAAATGTGTATAAGGCTAATATTGCCTTAAAAGAACCGTTTCGTATTTCTCTTGACGAAGTTGAGGTTGCCGAGAATGTCTTTATCAAAATCAACACCGGCGAGCAGATATACGGTATAGGGGAAGCCAGTCCGTTTACCAGAATCGTTGGTGAGACACAAGCAACTGTACTGGCGGCTGCGCGAGATTTGGGACGGCTGTTGATTGGCAAGGATCCACTGGAAATTGAGGATCGGCTGGAAGAGCTGATGGCCTACCTTCCCAAGAACCCAACTGTAATATCTGCCTTTGATATGGCACTATATGACCTTCTTGGTAAGGCAGCAAATCTGCCTTTGTATAGACTGCTGGGGGGTAGCAAACGCAAGTTACTGACAGATCGTACTATTGGTATCAATACTCCCGACAAGATGGTGCAAGATGCGCTCGATTTCAAGAAGCGTGGTTTCCCCGCGATTAAGGTGAAATTGGGGACCACCGCCGCAGAGGACATTGATCGCATTCGATGCATCCGGGAGGCACTGGGGCCGGAGATGCCATTGCGCATCGATGCCAATCAAGGATGGGACTATGTTACCGCACTAAAGGCCCTAAAAGGCATGGAAGACCAGGGTATTCAATATTGTGAGCAGCCTGTGGCTGTTTGGGACTTTGAATCGATAAGCAAGATCAACTCTCAGACTACGATTCCTATCATGGCCGATGAATCGGTCTTTGATGATCATGACGCCTATAGATTAGTCTCGATGGGGGCTTGTGACTACCTCAACATTAAGCTTTCCAAGTCGGGCGGCATCCACGTTGCCCTCAGGATCAACGCGGTAGCCCAGGCTGCTGGCATACCTTGCATGGTCGGATGCATGAATGAGACCCGTCTCGGCCTGAGCGCGGCCGCCCATGTCATTTCATCCCGACTCAATATCCGGTTTGCCGACCTTGACAGCGCTGACATGCACAAGATAGATCCGGTCATTGGAGGGATTAGCTACAGCAAAGGAGGAGAAGTGATTCTCCCTGATGGCCCTGGACTGGGGGCCGATATCGAGCCATCATTCTTAAACAGCCTAGAGTCATTTACTATCAAGTGAAGAAACAGAGACAACACAACGCGCTCTTCTGGCAGCTTTTGCAGATGGGCCAAGAACGTCCAAGGAGTGCAAAACGGGAAAATGAAATCTAATATCCGAACTATGGGATCTGCACTTGGCCCCAGCATGGTGATCGATGGGCGCGATGTGGATTACTTTTGCGGAACAAGCTACTACACCTTGCACGGAGACCCCAGAGTGATCGGGGCCGCGTGTGAGGCAACCTATCAGTATGGTATGGGTCCCGGGACCCATATGGCGAGTCCGCCCCTTCTTGAGGTAGAGGCGAGGGCGGCAGAGTTCTTCGAAACGGAGGACGCTCAGTACATCATCTCGGGATATCTCGGGGACATGCTGCTTGTTCAATCGTTGAGCAATGATTGCGACGTGGTATTTGTCGATGCTAGTTCACATTACAGCGTCTTCGACGGAATCCGTTCGATGGGGAAGCGTATTATCCCGTTTTGTCACTTGGATGCAGATGACTTAGCGCGGAACTTACGGGATAATTTGCGACCTAAACAGATCCCCTTGGTTATGTCCGATGGTGTATTCCCAGTAACAGGAGCCATTGCTCCTCTAAGAGAGTATGTGAACGTTTTAGCCCCTTACGACGGTGCCCTATTGTGTGTGGATGATTCCCATGCAGTTGGTGTAATCGGAGAAAAAGGGCAGGGAAGCCTTGAGTACTGTGGAGTACAGGGGGAGAACCGTTACCTTAGCGGCACTCTCAGCAAGGCATTCGGCGGACTGGGAGGAATCATCCCCGGTAGTCGTGACCTGATGGACAAGATCACCCGCAACGTGAGAATCCCGGTTGGGGCCAGCCCTCCTTCCACAGCATCAGCAGCAGCCTCTGCAATGGGGTTGAAGATTCTATCGGAACATCCCGAAATGCGAATGCAGCTATGGTCCAATGTTGCTTACATGCGAACCGGCCTGAGAGAATTGGGAATAAATCTACCAGACTCACCAATTCCTATCGTTCCGGTTACGGCCCTTCCCGGAGTAGACTTGAAGCGGGTTCAGCAAGATTTGGAAAACGAAGGTGTTCTCGTAGCCTATATTCCACCGTGCGGCTATTCAGACGCCCCCAATGAGGAATCGTTGCGAATCGCCGTGTTCTCTACACACACGCAAGCGCAGATCGATCACCTTCTGGCATTACTAAGGAAATTGCTGTAAAAACCGTTTCAAAGGGTCAGGACTTCGTACCCGTCAAGTGGAGAAGGTCTGCTACCAGAACTTCGAACGAGTCTTCTGCGAGGTGTTACACGGCTAGCGAAAGTGCTGAAGCTCCTGATGCGCCCGTTCGAAGTTGGTAGCTTTCGCGGAAAGCTATCGATTGATTCCCGAAGCGGCTAATGGGAACCTTGGCTCAGCGCCTGCATGGCATGGAGCGGGCAGGGATTCGGGAAGAGTAGGCTGCTTGGAGTCGGTAACGAACCCTGACCACAAATGATAGAACGCTTCTCTCTCGCCCGCTTGTTGTTATCACTCGCTTAAGATCTGTCTGCGCCCGCCTGCCCTTCGGATGTAGACAGGTTTATGCGAGAGGATGCTCTTGCTCTCTCTCATTGCGATCACTGTTTCATGTCGGCGAATTCATCTGGCGAAAACACCATCATGAAGTGATGGAGGCGAGAGGCACATGCGCGAGTTTGCCTGAGAACCAACACGCCTGTAAGCTGACTAGCGACAATCTTCGCGTCGAACTGAGCGAAGAAAAGGGAGGGCGACTATGGCCATCAATGAGGAACTGCTGAGCTTTGTCAAGGATGCCTTGGCGCGCGGCCAGTCACGTGTGGACATCGAGAATGCCTTGCTGCAGGCTGGGTGGAAGCCCGACCAAGTGAAGGATGCATTGACTGCCTTCGCCCAGATCGACGAATTTCCGATCCCGGTACCGAGGCCCAAGCTGTATCTCTCAGCACGGGAAGCGTTTATGTACCTTGTTCTGTTCACGACCCTGTATCTCGCAACCTTCAACTTCGGGCGCCTCATCTTCCAGTTCATCAATCTTGCCTTCCCCGATCCGGCAGCATATGCAGAATTCGCCGAGTCTGCGCGGCAGGCGATTCGCTTCTCAGTGGCCTCGCTGGTCATCGCTTTCCCCATTTTCTTGTACCTGTCGCTGTTGATTGGCCGTGCCATCAAGCGCGATCCAAGCAAGCGCGCCTCGAAGGTTCGCAAGTGGCTCACATACATGACGCTGTTTGTTGCGGCCGGTGTCATCATCGGTGACTTGACCACGCTTGTGTACAACTTCCTGGGTGGTGAACTCAGTCTGCGCGTCGCGCTGAAGGTGATCACCGTCGCTGTCATCGCCGGTGGCATCTTCGGCTACTACTTGTGGGATCTTCGTCAGGAAGAACGGGAGACCCAACCGTGAGAACATCTAGCAAAGCCGTCAACATCAGGCTCATTGTGGCCATCAGTTTCACTGCTGCGGTTGTGGCTGTAGTAATCGGCGGGATCCTCCTGCTCGACTCCCCCGCGGAGGAGCGCTCGCGTCGGCTCGACGAACGGCGCGTATCTGACCTACGTGAGATTGCCTATGAGGTGGACACATTTTGGACACGCGAAGGCATGTTGCCGCCTTCATTGGAGGAGTTATCTAACGAAGAACGGATTGTACGCGAGCTGGCTGATCCCGAAACCGGCGCCCCCTACGAATATCGAGTGCTCGGTGACAACAGCTACGAGTTGTGCGCCGTCTTCGCAAGCGAAATGGATGTGAGGGGGCGTGATGTTCCCTACGAGTATGTCTGGTTCCATGGTGCAGGCAGGCAGTGTTTCCAGCTAACAGCGCAGGACGTCGAGCGAGTTATTGATCGATAGCGTGCCGCCGGATGGGGCGGGCAGTTGTGATGCTAAACCGTGCGGCGCCATCCAGCCAATCTGCGCATCAATCATGATTAGCTTGTATGAAGTTGCTGGATTGAAACCGTGAGTTCCGATCGCAAGGCACCCTCGGAGAGAGACTGCTGCTGGAGTCCTAGGCGAAGGAAGTTGAGGGATGACGAAAGAAGAATGGGAGGCACTTGGCGTCCAAACACACGGGCTACCATCAGATCTAATCGTACCGATCGCCGCCGCAAGTCTCGAAGCAATTGAGACCTATGTCGGCAAGATCCGAATGTCCCTATCTGGGCGCAAGCGGCCGACTAATGCGGTCGTGCTTATAGCTCACCGACCGGATTGAAATCCACTGGTTCCGCTGTGGAACCAATCCAAAGCTGATGAGTACTACGAACGTCTCCATCCAGCGAGTCAGCTATGGGTTCATGTTGACTACACCGGCTACAGGCGAGCATAGAAACGACTTGGCTTGGCTGATCTCACCCGTGAAGTGGTCTTGGACCACATCCGAAACCGCGCTGCGGTTCGCATCAGCGGCTACCGACATCCGTTTCTCCGGCTGTGTCCGGTTTCAAGAGAAACCAATACAAGCGGTGGGCTGGACAACGGTGCTGAGGGACTGGAGAAGATCGAGCTGCGGAAATTGGAACAGCAGCCGGAGCACATTCGAGTACAAACTAAAAGGGTGCTCGCAGCTCCGATCGTACTTGCCGACCCCATTGATCTGACCAAGATGCTCAACATACCTCCGGGACTAACTGAGTTGAGAGGTGTTGCTCCAATGCTCATGAAATACTACGAACGAAACGGTTGAGGCATCTTGCGATCAAGACCGGATCTTCGCCCTGCACGGATCGAGATCGTTGGACATGACGAAAGTAAACCGAAGTATCCGAAAGCGAAATTGGTGCTCGACTCTGCTGGTATACGTGAGCACGCCTGCGATATTCTTGATGGCGGCGTTAAGGCGTTCCAGAAGCGCAAGGACAAGTACCGCATCTAGTTGTAGCCACGTCAATGGTTCCAGTCCTTCATTCTTAGGATTTCCCAACTCCATGCACGCGCTTCGCGATCATACGGATGGTTCGAGCGCAACAATCCGCAGAAGTCTTTCGTCTGAGTCTCAAGGGCATTGTAAAGGCTTTCGAGGAGCCAAGCCCGATTCTCGCTGCAAGAGAAGAGCCTCTCCGTGCATTGCCACGGCTGGTAAGGTGCTAGACAACACCTTGGTGCTCCAAACGCAACTCCCTCACCATCGTGATCTCAGCCCATCACACAAATCCTAAGAATTAAGGTGTGGCCCCGCTCTTTTGAGCCAGCTTCTTGCGTGGGCAAATCAACCGGCTGTTGCCTGCAGAATGCTAGCCAAGTAGACACGATACTCGTCGAACGCCTTCTTGCCGCCTGCTGTCATAGAAGCCGTTGTGCGCGGAGACCTACCTACGAACTCTTTAGAGATCTTTATGTAACCGACCTCCTGAAGCCGTGTTAGCTGGACTGAGAGATTGCCGCGCGTCAAACCCGTTTCGCCCATGAGGTACATGAAGTCCGCGCTTTCGGCTACTGAGAGTACCGCCATGATCTTGAGTCTGGCTGGTTCGTGGATAACGCGATCGGGGTCGTCGGCGAACTTGAATTCCGTCATGACGACTCCACCGGTGCCTTTGGATGGCGACGGACGTAATTAATCAACGTGACGCCGCCGGTGATGACGGACGTGGCGCCAAGTACCGCCAGTAACAGCCCCATGCCTTCGACGAACCCAAAGCCAGCAAAGCCGGATGCTGCGGTGACTGCCGCGACGACAACTGCATTGGCGTACAGTCGCGGTATCCGTAGCTTGGCTGCACGAACGGCGAAGGCCACCGTCATCCCTACGCCAGCCCCCATCAGAAAAGCTTTTCCCACAATGCCGTCCAACGTGTACTCCCCACCCCACAGCGCGAGCAGCATCGCAAGTGTGGTGCACAAAAAGAGCGCGAAAAGGAGCAGCTTTCGTCCCTTGCTCATCGTATGCCGGGGGTACTTCACGTAGCCCGTCCGTGCATGGGTGATGCGGTCCTTGAGAAGGCGCACCACGTGGGCGCTGGCTGGGAATAGCAGAATCATAAGCATCAACGCCACGGTCGAAAGCATGTCGATTCCCGTGCGTGCAGATGCAATCATCGGGAAGCCGACCAAGGCCATGGCGATTCCGCCTACCAGTTCAGCAATGCCGTCGCAGTACCAATAGCCGCGAGTTCGTTGTTGTGTTCGTGCGATTTCGTTCATGTTTCCTCCCCTGTATCTCGAAGAGTAGTTTACGGTATAGACTAGTTCATGTCAAGTAAGTCATCGGACCAACCGCGACATTCGATCCAGCCTTTTCGATTGGTCGCACGCCATTGAGCACGTCAAACGCGAGCGTCAGATGCTGTATTGAAAGTCAAGTCTGAACCTCCTCTGGCACGCGGAAGTGTTCGCTGCTCTTGTACACAGCATGGGCAATCAGCAGCAGCTTTCGCGCAGCCGCAATCCTTGCCACCTTGTCTGGCTTCCCCGCGTCTTTGAGGCGACGGTAGAGCTGCTTTACGGCTGGGTTGTAGCGAGCAGCTGACAGTGTTGCCTCATACAACCGCTTTCGCACTTCACGATTTCCACGCTTGCTGATCCGCGACTTCCTGTGCACCGATGTTCCCGACTGAAACTGAATCGGATCGAGGCCTGCCAATGCCACAATCTGCCGGCGATTGGCATCACAATACTTGCGGAACAGAGCGAGCAGTGTGATTGCCGTGATCGGGCCAATACCAGGAATGCTCAACAGAGCCTCCAACGAGAGAGCTGCTGCTCCATCCTCTGCAATGATTGCTGCAGCTTGGGCAATGTACCCCGCTTCCTTCCCTTTCAACTCTACGATCTCGCCTTCAAGCTTGGAGAGTAGATCCTTCGATGTCGCCGGATCTTGCTTCAGTGCCTCCAGGAGCCCCTGGCAGGCAATCCTTCCCTTCTGCACGACACGGTAGCAGGCAAGGTAAGCTGCCACCGACTGTACCAATGCATCATGCTTGAGCTCTTCCGCTTCGGCAGCTCCTCGCTCGATCCCGTACTGGTAGAGAAGTTCTGCGTCCGTCTTATCAGTCTTCGATCGTCCACGACCCACTTGCCGAAGGTGCGGGATCACCCGCGGATTGAGCAGACAGCACGAGATCCCCTCGGTTCGACAGAGCGTCTCCAGGCGTCGGGAGTAAGTGCTCGTCGGTTCGAACACGATCAACGTATCTCCTGTTTCTTTCACGAACGATGCGAACTCCGAGAGTCCGCGGGCATTCGGGAAGACCTGTCCCACCTTTCCATCGTAGGTCACCAGCTCTTGTTTGCTGACGTCTACTCCGATACAGTGCATGTGGAACCTCCGTTATCAGTGATGTGATGGAGAGTTCGAGTGGGCTGCCCTCTCCGGCCTGACCTCGTAAACGCGAGTTGCAGCGGTTTGGCTGCGCTCTGGATGCTGTCCGGGCTTGTGGGAGGGCGGTCCATCTGACACACGAACTGGCACGCGGCCGTTCCGACCTTTACCAACCTGCCCACCCAACAATTGTCTCCATCCGCCAAACAGTATATGGATTGATCGAGAGAACAGCTCCCTCAACCCGCTAGCTAAGGTACGAGACCTTGTTTCTTGTATGGCTCAATCCTCCCCAGAAGAGGAATCATGCCAGCCTCCACGCAAGAAACAACGTCAGACCCCATGCTCGCCGCCTTCCCCGTTCCACGTTCCGCGTTCCGCCGTCCCCTTCCCCCTCACGGCCCTTACACCCAGGTTGAAGGCCGTTTGCCGGGCTTCCGGACGCGTATCGATATCCCCGTTAACATCGACCCCGCGCAGGAGAAGCTCTCCCCAATAATCGGTCTCGTACACATCGAAGAAGTACTTGACCGTTCGGATCGCCCCCTTGAATTCCTCGTGCGCGGACCCAGCGACGCAGAGGAAGACCCCACGGCGTCGCGCGCGACCGGTCGCTGTCTCGGAAAGCGGAACATGAAGAAGAAACTTCCGCACCCACTGGCATTGGGAGCGATCGACGAGCGACTTCACCTGGGCGGGAAGGTTCGCAAAGAAGAGCGGGGCAGCAAGCACGATCACATCAGAGGCAACGAGCTTCTCATCAACCGTTTGGAAATCGTCCTTCACCACGCAAAGACCGGTCTCTCGACAACCATCGCAAGCAACACAACCCGCAATGGTCAACCGAGAGGTTCTCACCTTCTCCACCGTGCCCCCAGCCTGCACTGCACCTGCCAGGAATGAATCCAGGAGCCGCTCCGTGTTCCCAGCCAAACGCGGACTGCCAGCAAGACCAAGGACTCCTATCGACCTCTCTCCATCACTCACTTGAGGTAGCAATTGAACCAGCGGGCAATCTGCTCCAACCGCGCGATACGCCGGTCGGTGCGCCCACCTCGCGAGAGACCGTGCGGCTCCGCGGGGAAGCGGATCATCTCCGTATCGACGCCAAGCTTCTTCAAGGCGACGAAGACCTGCTCGCCCTGTTCGATCGCGCAGCGGAGATCCTGCTCGCTGTGGATCACCAGGGTTGGAGTCCTCGCGTTGCCGATATACTTCATCGGCGATTGCCGCCAGTAGTTCTCGAGGTCCTCCCACGGGGGGATATCTCCAAACTCCTCCTGGAACGCCCAGTTGAAGTCACTCGAACCGTACATGCTGACGAGGTTGCTCACGCTCCTCTGCGTCACCGCGGCAGCGAAACGGTCGGTGTGGCCGATGATCCAGTTGGTCATGTAGCCTCCGTAACTCCCTCCGGTGACCCCCATGCGGGCCTCATCGATGTACGGCCTGCGCGCTACAGTGTCAACCCACGCCATCAGGTCCTCATAGTCGACCGTTCCCCAGTTGTTCCAGATCGATTTGGAGTGAGCCTCGCCATATCCCTGCCCGCCGCGGGGATTACAGAAATATACGACGTAGCCCTGCGCGGCCAAATAGTAGAACTCGTGCATGAAGAAGTTCCCATACTGCACCCTTGGGCCGCCATGAATCTCCAGGATTGAGGGGTACTTATTAGTCGGATCGAACCCCGGCGGAACGAACTCCGGCGGAGTGATGATCCAGCCCTGCAAGTCGTTTCCCGCAGCCCCTTTGAACCATACCTCCTCGATCTCTCCAAGGTCGATATCGGCGAGGAGTTCCTCATTGGCGTTCGTCAGCGCACGACAGTCGCCGTTTCTCATCTCACGCAGGAAGACCTGCCCGGGATCGCGTATATCCGCGTGGAAGTAGAGGAGCCTCTCCTGCGCACGGTCGAAGCCGAAGGTCCCCACTACGCCTTTGTCAGTAATGACATCCTCTGATTCCCCCTCGATAGAGATCGCCTTCAAGACGGTGTTCCCGTGGTGGGCAACCTGAAAATAGATCCTTCTACCGTCCTGCGACCATGTCGGTGCGACCTGCGGAAGGCTACCCATATCGTTTATCGTCCACGGCGAAACGTCGAAGTCGAACTCCGCAGTGAGGGAACACGCCTCGCCCGTTTTGTTCGTCGGAACGATCCACAATCGCGTCTGCTTCCACCCCTGTCCCTTCCCTTCATGTCCGTAGTAGGCGAGCCACTCTCCGTCCGGGGAGAAGCTGGGGTTCGCCTTCGGCCCGATCGGTGTTTCCAACCGCTCTATCTCTCCTCCTTCCGCGGAGACAAGGTAGAGGTCGATCGCGTCGGGATCGAGGTCCGGATCCTCGCTGCAATTGGAACAGAAGGCGATCTTCGCCCCGTCGGGAGACCAAACAGGGTCCCTCTCATCGTAGATATCCCCTTTCGTGATCTGTCGCGTCTCTCCGCTTGCGACATCGACAACCCACAGGTGCCACCGTTCCTCGGGAAGGTAGCCGATCCCGTCCTCCTTGAAGAAGACGCGGGTGGCATGGCGGCAGACGATCCCCAGTTCTTTCTTCTTCTCGTCTTTCTCACGCTCGATCTCCTCGGCGTCCTTGGCGCGGAACTGAAGCAGAAGACGAGTCCCGTCGGGCGACCATTCAAAGGATTCGATAGTTCCCTTAAGATCGGTCAACCGCCGCGCTTCCCCGCCATCGATTGGTATCAGGTAGATTTGAGGCTGCTTCTCGTCGTCCCGGTTAGAGAGGAAGGCAATTTCCTTCCCATCGGGGGAGAAGCGGGGGCGCGTGTCCGATTGGTCCCCGGTAGTAAACGGACGCTCCTTCCCCTTAAGGGCCAATGCCCCATCGGTTGGCCCCCCACGGGTTGGCACGACCCACAGGTTGGCGTATTTCTTCTCCGTCTCGCGATCGACCCAATGGAGTGCGTAGATGGCAATCGTCCCGTCCGGGGAGATCTGCGGTTCGGTGATCAGTTTTAACCTATAAAGGTCCTGCGCTTCGATCGAACGCTTCTTGCTCATATTCCCTCCGTTTTGCGACTTTGGCTATAACGAAAATCTCGTTGGCAAACTGGTCAGTTACACTGTTCAGTTACACCGTTCAACTCCACCAGATCTTCATTATACAACGAAATGTCCCTGCGATGAATCTATCGGACCAAGTTCCGTTTAGTACTGCAGCCTTTAGTCCATGCCAAGATAGTGACCGGTTTCCTCTCTATGATGGTCAGCGAAGGCCTGTTCTACCCACTGCCAGGAGTAAGATAGGCCCGATCAATACGTTAGGCGTGCGCCTAAAAAAGGGGTGAACCACTGTGGATGACAACCTTGTCAAGATAGGAGTTATTGCTGCAATTCTGGGGATATTACTCGCAGGAGGACTCGCGCTCAATTCTCAAAAGACAGAAGAGGTAACGACGATCGAAGTCAACATCCTCCCGCAAAAGACGCTCGAAATGCTCGCTCCGGATTATTCGGAAAAAGGTATCTACGAAGACGACACGATCCGTATCTCGTTCAAGGACTCCCTGGCCGAGGATGGAATCGAGAGCAAACTGCCGTTCTGGCTTCACAACACGTCAGACGATGTGGTGACCGTGCTCTGGGACCGCTGCTCGCTACAGCTTCCATCTGCGAATACGGTTAACATCGTTAACGAGACGCAAATCGATTCCTACGCGATCATGCATGCACGCCCCCTCTCGGTCGCACCGGGCGGCGACCTGTTCGACGCCATAATTCCGATCTCCGAGACCACGTGGACGGACGATGGCTGGGCTCTTTCCACCGATGTCCTCGACCAGGGGCCGTTCTTGTTCGTCCTCGCGGTGGAAGTAGGGAGCGAATGCATGCCACGCCAAATCCGCTACTACACCTTCCGCCTCATCATCCGCTAACTTTCTATAGAGGGGTCGGATCTTGAGTTTAGATACACACATCAAGATCCGACCGCACAGTGCTCTTGAGCCATCAAAATAAAACCTCTGTGCCCAAACTATTCTGTGCCGCAGTCCTTCTGATCACAATACTGGGAGTTGTCGGTTCGGCTTCGCCAGTATTCTTCCCGGATTCGCAGCTGGAGAGGGCTGTTCGCGAAGCAATCGGAAAAGAGACGGACACGCTTACCTCCTCCGATCTTGCCGGACTGACCGAACTAACGGCAATCGACCAGGGAATCTCGAACTTGAGCGGATTGGAAGACTGCACTTCCCTCGTCCTCCTCGACCTCGGGGAGAACTACATAGAGGACCTCAGCCCCCTTGCCAGATTGACCCGCTTGAAGACCCTTATCCTGCGGAGCAACGAGATTGAAAATATCTCATCCCTTGCCGGGTTGACAGATCTTGTGAAACTCGATCTCGACTTCAACCGCGTTGCCGATATCGCTCCTCTCGCTGGATTGATCAACCTTCGCTGGCTCGGGCTGTGGGACGGCCGGATCACGGAGATCTCCCCCCTCGCGGGATTGACAGAACTTCAAACCCTTGGCCTCGGCGGGAACCCAATAGGGGATATTGCCCCGCTTGCCGGGCTCATTCACCTCTACTGGCTCGGCCTCCCGAATACCGGAATCGAGGAGATCACGGCCCTGGCCAACCTGTGTGAAATCGTCAAGCTCAGCCTGGGAGGGAACAAGATCAAGGATGTCACACCGCTCGCCCACCTGATCACGCTCGAGGGGCTTGGGTTGAGCGATAACGAGATAGAGGATATCAGTGCCCTTTCCGGGTTGAGCAATCTCCAACGCCTGAGCCTGTGGGGAAACGAGATCACCGATATTCACCCCATAGCAGGGTTGACAAAGCTCGTTAAGCTGTGGATCGATCGGAACCAGATCCGCGATATCGACGAGCTTCGAGGGATGAGCGAGTTATCGATCCTCGGACTATCAGGAAACGAGATCACCGATCTTGCGCCACTCCTCGATAATCCCGGGCTGGGAGACGGAGACGAGATCGACCTCCGCGATAATCCCCTCGACCTCTCCCCCAGATCAGAAGACATGGACGCAATCGAGACGCTCACGGAGCGAGGCGCTCGCGTCGAGTACGAAAAGCAACAATGAGCCATCAGCTTTCAGCTAAAAGCAAAATCAGAAGCTGTCTTAAGCTGATTGCTGACAGCTGATAGCTGACGGCTGATAGCTGATTACTAATCCCGAGGTACGAGAAATGATTCACTACTCCATCCGCGAGAGCACGCGTGCCAAACACGTCCGTCTGCGGGTGCGTGCAGGTGAGGGGCTGGTCGTCGTTGTGCCACGCGGATTCGACCACAGCGCGATCCCCGGCATCTTGCAGGAGAAGCAATCGTGGATCGAGAAGGCCCTACGAGACGTTGCCGCACAAAGCAAGACCGCAGCACAATGGTGGACGCTGCCGGAGCGAATCACTCTACGTGCAATTGAAGAAGAGTGGCGTGTGATCTATCATCCCGCACCCACTTCGTGGTGTACAGCAACCCTGAGGGACTCACGGCTTGAGATTTGTGGGAAAATCGACGATCTAGGTGCTGTGCAAGCAGCCCTCTTCCGCTGGCTCCACCGTGAGACCCACATGCACCTCATACCCCGTCTGCAGGAGATCAGTGCTGCAACAGGACTACGCTACACCCGTGCCCGAGTAGCAAACCAACGCAGGCGTTGGGGAAGCTACTCCAGCAATGGCACGATCAGCATCAACCAGAAGCTCCTCTTCCTCCCCCCTCACCTTGTGCGCTACGTCTTCCTACACGAGCTCTGCCACTCAATCCAGCCCAACCACTCCCCGCAATTCTGGGCCCTCCTCCGGAAATACGAGCCGAACACCGCCGCGTGGCGAAAAGAACTCCGCGCTGCCGAGAAGTACATTCCCGCGTGGGGGCGTAAGGAATGAGCCTTTCCTCTCGCCCGTTCGTTGCACTCACTCAAGCCGCCAAGGTGTCGCGACACCAAGATCGCTAAGAAGCAAGCGCTCGGACGACGGGGATAAACCCCGCCGCTACAGAAAAAGGTGCCGAGCGTCGCGTGGATAACGGGGTTCCGTAGCGGCGTAGCTTGCCTGCGCCGGTGGAAACGGGGTCACGATGGCGGGGATAAACCCTGCTGCTACAGAGAAGGTGCCGAGCGTCGCGTGGATAACGGGGTTTCCGTAGCGGCGTAGCTCGTCTGCGCCGGTGGAAACGGGGTCACGAATGGCGGGGATGAACCCCGCCGCTACAGAGAAAGGTGTCGAGCGTCGCGTGGATAACGGGGTTCCGTAGCGGCGTAGCTCGTCTGCGCCGGTGGAAACAGGATCACGAATGGCGGGGATAAACCCCGCCGCTACAGAGCTTCTTTATCGAACTCAAACGATCCGGAGAACGGATAGCCACGATAGTCTTCTACCAGCCCCTTGCGTACCGGATTTCCCAAGATATATCGTGCTAATTGCTTTACGTCCTCTTCTTTTCTTAGGACGTGATCGTAAAATCCACGCTGCCAAAGTTTCCCTACCCCGCCGGTCTCCCAGTAGATGCGTGTGGATCTCCCTTTGTAGCGTTGTGCAAACTTACGGGGATCTATTCCTGAAACCAAAAGATGTACGTGGTCAGGCATAAAACAATACGCATAGATACGAACCTGTCCCTTCACTTCCTCGGTAAGGAGATCGACTAATTTCACTGTGAGGGCAGAGCGCGAAAGCGAAGGTTTTCGCCTGTAGGTACCCCATATCAGGTGGTAGATATACGAGGGATGATAGCCAAAACCAGGGAGGCGAAGTGATTGGCGACGGCCGAACGTTTTACGAAGAGAATCCCCCTTGCGCATATCGGTTCTTAATCTACAGGGGATCGGCATCCGAAACAAGTGACAGCACCAGGGAGGTGGGTTTCCGTAGCGGCGTAGCTTGCCTGCGCCGGTGGAAACGGGGTCACGATGGCGGGGATAAACCCTGCCGTTACAGAGAAGGTGCCGAGCGTCGCGTGGATAACGGGGTTCCGTAGCGGCGTAGCTTGCCTGCGCCGGTGGGAACGGGGTCACGATGGCGGTGATAAACCCTGCCGCTACGAAGAAAGGCTCCGAGCGTCGCGTGGATAACGGGGTTTCCGTAGCGGCGTAGCTTGCCTGCGCCGGTGGGAACGGGATCACGAATGGCGGGGATAAACCCCGCCGCTACGGAGAAGAGCGGGGTTAGGGACTAAACGAGTTTTGTTCTATTCTCTGCTGTTCTCCTCATCCTTGGCGGTGAAAGCTTCTGCCTTTCTTGGCGCTCTCTAAGGGCTGATAGGCGTCATGGCAGCTTTGCTTTTATCGTCTCTATCTCGCTTTTAGTCTTTCTACATCGCGTTCTACGCGATCAATCCGCGCGTTTGTTGCAACCCTCTCCTGATCCAAGATATGAGTAGCAAGGGCTAGAATTTTTCGTTGGCCACGCTTGATTTTGTCACAGCCCTCGTGAAACTCCTCTGTGGTAAGCAGCTTGTCGAAATCATTGCTTCTCTCGGCAAGTTGTGCCATGCGGCTATCAAACACGCTGTCAGTTTCATCACGCTTATTCATGAATTGTTGTTTCACCACCGCAAAGAACCTAGAAGTTACGCGAAGACTGCGTCCACATCGATCGAAAGACCTTTGAGAATAAGGGACTCAAACGGGGCTTTCCCTCGACGCTCATACTTACCCGCCGCTTCATATCCATTCTCTTTCAAGACGAACACCTCGATCGTCTCGTCCTCCGGATCGACCAGCCAGTATTCCTTAACCCCATACCTGGCGTACAGGGTTTTCTTGTACGTGCGGTCGCGCTTCGCCGTCGCCTCGGAGAGGATCTCAATCACCAGATCAGGAGCTCCGCGGATCCCTTCGGCGGCGAGGATCTCGGCTCTGGCTTTTGCGACGAATAGTATGTCCGGTTGTAAAACGGTATCGGCACTGAGGATAACATCAAGAGGAGAGAAAAGAACCACTCCCAGGTCGTTGTCATTAACGAACCTTCGCAAGAAGTCCACAAGGTTGCCTAAGATGAGCTGGTGTTTGAGACTGGGCGATGGTACCATGACTAATTCCCCCTCATAGAGCTCGTAGCGCTCCCGCTCTGATTCCGGGGCGTTGCGGTAGTGTTCGTAGGTGAGCTTGATCTTCGAGGCTACTTTCTCCATTTTCGTACCTCCTCTGCCTTCTACAATATGACAAGCTTACTCTCAGGCTTCTTTATCCTGGGCTTGCTGCCTTTTTAGCCACTCCGCGTTCTCACGTTCTATACGGTTAACCATATCTGTAACCATTGCCAACAGCTTGTTGAGCCGACGCATAACCTGCTCAAACCCTTTACGAAAATCCTCCTTGGTTGCTAGCGCTTTCGTCGTCTCCCTGCTCTTGCGGAAGTAAGCATCAAGCTCTTCAGCAGTGTAACCCTTCCCATCAGCCTTACCGCGGAGTAGCTCCTCTATCCTAGCGATTATGTCCTCGTCAGTTAATTCATCATCCCAGAGCTTGTTCATGATCTCCTCCATATAGATATGGAAGGCCGCGCAAGTTTCGCCTGTCTTATACCTACGGCATTGCCAGCTTCGTCTTGATCTTCTTGATATCAGTCTTGTTCTTAGCCACGTCCCTTTCTACCCGATCGAGCTGTGTATTCATGACCACCCTCTCCTGGTTCAACTGCGCAAAGCCCGACGCCAGCCCATCAAGAGTACTTATAATCTCATCGAAGTATTCTTTTGAACTTCTCACTTATACTAAGTAATCGACCTATCTGCTCATGGTTCTCGACAACCTGGTGAGAAACTCTGCTAAGCGTGGCACTGTTTGCATCGATCTTCGCGGATAGGCTCTGTTCTACCTGATCGATTCTGTGTGTTAGTTTCTGCTCCACTTGATCGATCTTCTTGCCGTTCGCATCGAGATTTGCGATGAGCTCCTGCTTCAGTCGATCGAGGTCTTTCTTCGTCGCTGGTTCGTCGCGGTGGCCGTTCATAGATACCTCCACTGGATAGTTATAGCGACTGCCGACAAGACAGTCAACTCGGAACATCGGAACGGGGAAGGCGGAGCGCGGAAGGAGGAAAGCGGGAAGCAAAAGGCAGGGGAAACGAAGCAAACGGGTGAGAGAAAAAAGTAACGTTGCACACAAGCCCTGCAGGGCAAGGTGCAACATCAATCTTTCCCCGCTTTTCCCGTTCCGCCTTCCAAGGACGTGGGAGTCTAGGCATCCATCGCTAGCTTGGTCTTTATCTTCTTGATCTCGCTCTTGTTCGTCTCTACGCTGCCTTCTACTCTCCTAATCCATGCCGTAGTAGCAACTCGTTCATCATCTACACGGGTGAAAATCCCTATCATCTCGTCCTGCCCACGCAGAAGCTCATCAAAGCGTTCGTTGACTACATCAAAGCGTTTGTCGACTGCATCAAAGCGTTTGTCGACTGCATCAAAGCGTTTGTCGACTGCATCAAAACGTTTGTCGACTTCATCCTTAATAGCCATCTGCTCACGGTTTTCGATAACCTGGAGAGCGATCTTATCGATCTTACCAGCGAGTTCTTGCTTCACCTGAGCGAGGTCTTTTCTCACCAGATCAAGATCTCCTTTTGTCGCCAGCTCATCGCGATGGGCGTTCATAAGTACCTCCACTGGATAGTTATAGCGACTGCCGGTAGAGCTGTCAAACTTCTATGACGGTAAGTGTGAATAGTAAGTAGTGGGTAGGTGGTGGGAGAGAGCTTAAAGCTTATCGCTCTCGTCTAATTCGTCACCGTGACGTTGCGCACCGCGGAATCGGTCAGTCCCTGTTCGTCGATAACGGTGAGCGTCACCACATATGTGTGGCTTGGAGCACCGGAGGAGTAGGTATGCTTCACCGTTGCCGCCGTCGTCATCGTCAGGGAACCCCCATCGCCGAAGTCCCAGACGAAGATCTTCAAGCTGTGTCCGGGTGCGGCAGTGGATAAGGCAGGATCGAACTCTACCTCGAAGAGCGAAGGTGTGCTCGGCAGATACGGTGAGGCATAGATTGTTACTGGAGTGGATGCGGTAAAGCTCGCGGTCGGCCCGTCGGTAGCCACAACGACAGGGACCATCGCCGTAATCACCAATGACGTGGTGGCAGTGGACCCACTGTTATCCGTGACTGTGAGTGTTACCGTGAAGTTGGTCGTTGCAGCTGCAGTAAACGTATGCGAGATCGTCTTTCCTGAGCCGGTCGCGCCGTCGCCGAAGTCCCACGCGTAGACGGCGATCGTCCCATCAACAGCAGATGACAGCGAGGCGTCGAACACGATCGTGAGCGGCGAGTTCCCGTAGCTCGGTTTAGCGGTGAACCTCGCCATCGGGGGATTGCTCCCCGAGGATCCTGCGAGCAGCAGCTCGATGCTCTGCGTGGCAGTTGTCGTCGCGCCGGAGTTGTCGGTGACCGTAAGAATTACAGTGAAGGTTCGCGCAGTAGTGCTGGTGAACGTGTGCGTTGGAGTAGCTCCCGTGCCTTCCGTCCCATCGCCGAAGTCCCATTCATACTTCATGATCGATCCATCCGGATCATATGAGTCGCTGGCATCGATCGTGACCGTGAGAGGAGAATTGCCGCTCAGACTGCTGGCGATCATGCTGGCAACAGGGGGCTGATTGAACAGCGCGCACCCCCCCAACAAGACCAGCAACATAACAGCCCACCCGAGACTTGTCCAGCACTTCATAATGCAGCCCATCGCAACCGCAGCTGCGGCGCCACGCGCATACCAACGGCGGCGCCGCTCTCTTGGGAGGTCGCATGGATGCCCAAGGTTCTTCTTTCCAACGTTAGATGAACAGCCTAGGGGCGAAGCGTGATTCGCCACGTATGGCTCGTCTCTGCGCCCAGGAAGTCAATCGCCGTTACTATGATATCGCGATAAACGGTTCCGCTTGTCCACTCGTAGGCATGTACGGCAGCGAATCCGCCAAGAACATCCTCCTCCACACTTCCATCACCGTCGGTGTCTCCAGCTCTGTAGAACTCAGTGGTTCCATCACCCCATTGTACCTTGAACCAATCGAGCCCCCATGCTGGGTTTGGCCATCCTGTGGGCACATACGCGTCGCCATTCGTCCATTCTTGCCCTTCAGGGTCGTAGGAGAAGTTGTTACTAGCATAGTCAGTAGGGCTCCCCGACTTTGGTGTGATGTCGCTGTCGTCATCCGTTGCCGGCGTAGGATCCGTGTTTTCCCCGGCGATGGGCAGCCTCTTGGATTGAATCCAAACCGTGTGTCCCCCAGTCTGCACCGTCAGCCCAGTGAACTCGACATCGTCGGCTTCCCAGCCAGCGGCAGCCTCCAGAGGCGGTCCGCCAATAACATCGAGGGTGTCGTAGATCTCGAACCCGGCCACCGGCTGCTTGTTCTCCACGACCACCGTGCGCTGCTCGGTGTCGGTCCCGTCCTCGTCGTCGATGACAATCAGCGTGATGGTGAACGTCTCACTCGCCCGGTCGGTCACATATCGATGGTAGACTGGGTCGTCGTTGTTCTGCGATTGTGGCGACGTCCCATCGCCGAACCGCCAGATCCACTCGGTCAGCGTCCGGCCGGCGACCGCGGCGGAGTTACCCCCGTCGCAGATGATCCGCTTTGGCGCGACGACCTTATTCGGCGCAGTGGTGAAGCTCGCGGTGGGAGCAGTGGACGGCGGTGTCGGGGTGCTTGTCGTTGCCGTGACGTCCTTCGTCGCGGTGCCCTCGGTGTTATCCGCGGCGATGATCCGTAGGACCACGTGATAGGTCGTTGTTGTCGCGGGCGAGTAGGTATGGATCGTTGTCATCCCTGTCCCGGTCACTCCGTCGCCGAAGTTCCACGAGTAATAAGTGATAGCATGTCCCTCATAGGAAGAGGCCGATGCGTTGAATGTGACCGTCAGTGGGGCTGCTCCGAGGAGCGGTGTAGCCGTAAAGGTCGCTGTTGGGCCTGTTGCGCTTCCTCCTCCGGGTTCCTCTCCAGGCAGCACGGTAATCGTCTTCTGTGCCGTATCCTGCGCTCCATCGTCGTCGGTCACTCGTAGCACAACGGGGAACGTTCCCGCTGTTGTGTACGTGTGTGAGGCCGACTCACCGGTCCCATTCAATCCGTCGCCGAAATCCCATTCGTAAGTTTTGATGATCCCATCCGAATCGCTGGATAGGATCGCACTGAAATTCACAGTCAGCGGAGCCGTTCCCGACAGAGCACTGGCAGTGAACGCTGCTATCGGAAACGTGTTAAACGGCCAACACGCCGTGACCAACACCAGCAAGGAAACCACCATCGCAAGACCAGCTACCACCCGCAGTACCCGCGCTTCATTTCGCATAGTTTTCACTCTGAGCCTCCTTACGCTAATGGCAGGATAAAGCTAAATCGTTACTAACTTATAAAAACCCAGGGCAAAAGTCAATCCATCCTTGATACTCTCAAGGTGCCCGCTTGTCCAAGAATAAGAAGACAGACGGCCTGTAGCCGGTGATAGCAATGGGTAGAGAGGAGAAAGAGGCTCTTTGTCATTTCGGGTGGGTAACTAAAGAGAAAAGGTCAAGCGCCAAGACTCTTGCAGAGGTACAAAACTGTTTCACCACGAAGGACACGAAAAGCACGAAGGGGTCAGAGAACGAAGCGCTTGATCCCGCTCTTAAGCTTGGTGACATTGAAGTTCATCAGGAGTCCGGTCTTCACTCCCGCCAGCTTCATGTAGGTCAGCAACTGCGCCTCGTGGATGCCCTTGATCTGCTCGACGCTCTTCAACGGATGTTCCCCCTTCGCAAACCGAGAAAGGCGTTTCCGGACAGTGTTTCCCCATGTTTTCTGATATATTGTAGCCACTAATCTGAGATATATATCCCTTGACATATGGATAGTATCTCTGTATAATGTACTCACTATGTACGTTGATGCTTCGACTGTTCGCACACCGACAGGCAAGAGTTACACTCGGTACCTGTTGCGAAAGTCCTACCGTAAACAGGGGAAGGTTAAGCACGATACGATTGCCAATCTCTCCAGCTGCTCGCTCGCGGAGATCGAGGCGATCCGGCTGGCGC
>Ga0307428_1000376_pt1 | contig 30919 bp, 27 predicted proteins | sample SalMarWE160240MG_FD_202161 | JGI IMG/M metagenome (GOLD analysis project Ga0307428, IMG submission 202161) | Salt marsh sediment microbial communities from the Plum Island Ecosystem LTER, Massachusetts, United States - WE1603-240 | ecosystem: Environmental > Aquatic > Marine > Intertidal zone >...
TCCGACATAGCGGATCCTCCTTTTGTTTTCTTTCCCTGATTATACCTATCAGGGCAGGATCCGCTATCTAATTTTCAACAGCCAACGGGACATCCTCTCTGAGTAAGTTCAGGGATGTAGTATTCGATTACCTCTACGAAGAAGATTTCTGGAGATACGGAGGTACATTCTACTACGAAACGCCAACAGAGTGAATACAAAGGGCCGACCTTAAGGTCGGCCCCTACTCGTCAATTTTGGGTTAAGAACTTGGCTAAACAAAGGTGGGGGATTCGAACCCCCGAGGCACGCCTACACGATCCCAAATCGGGCGCCATAAACCACTCGGCCAACCTTTCGTAATCTGCATTGTAAAACTTTATTTAATTTTGTCAATCTGTGTGGCGCAGGCTCTCCAGCCTGCGCGATTTATTAGAACAGCCTGGAGAGGCTGTTCCACACGCTCTTTTAAAAAATTGAGAAGTCTGTTTAATTATAGTTATTTTGGCTATTATTTTTAGAACAGACAGGAGTGTCTGTTCTCCATTCGACTCATGAAATAGGGACCCCGGCGGTGTGCGAAGCAACGGCGTTGGGTAAAAATTTTAGAGCGAGGCTTAAGCCTCGCTCTATTCAGTTTCACTAATCAGCAGGTCCTAATCGTTATCTCTTAACAGGACCGAAAACCGCGTTACTTGCGCTTCTTGCCGCCGGTTTTTTTCTTGGTTGCGGTTTTTTTGGTTTTTTTGGCGGTTTTCTTCTTTACAGGTGCCTTGACCTTTGCCATGCTTCCTCCACGACGTTAAAGTGTGTTTATTTTTCGTAGAGGCAGTAAGCTTGCCTCCATGTCATAAATATATGGAACGAAACCCATTTGTCAATCTGTGTGTACCTGTTAATTAGTTGATTGATTAATCCGCTGGTCAGTGGGATATAAAGTAATGGGGCCGACATTGCGGTCGGCCCCTACAAACCTTCTCACGATCTCGATCAAGTAACTGTCAAGAACAACGAGGAAGGTATCATTTGTGGTTTACCAGCGGTTGCGGTTATATCCGCCGCCACCGCCGCGGTTACGATCGAAGCCGCCGCGTTCGCCGCGCTCGCGCGGAGGACGGGCTTCCTCTACCTTTAACTCACGACCGTCGTGTTCGGTGCCGTTGATGGCACTGATGGCCGCTTTCGCTTCCTCGTCGTTCGGCATTTCCACAAAGGCAAAGCCGCGAGGGCTGTTGGTGTAGCGATCCCGGGGGACCCCTACGTTGGACACTTCCCCGTGCTGTGAGAAGATCTCACGAACCTTGTCCTCGTTATACGAGTGGGGAAGGTTTCCAATGAATAGTCGCATGTGTTTTTTCTCCTTAGTTCGACCGTCATTTGGATCGGTCGTTACTACATATTATAGATAAAAAAAGGGGCTTGTCAAGGTCGACTTGCCTCTCTTGACAATAAGTATAATGAGTGAGTAAGGCTTGCCAAGCACCCGCATTACTGATGACTTGCGGTTGACATCAAAGGGGAGGGGCCGACTCGGGAGTCGGCCCCTTCGAGCTTTCTCCCGCTCTCGATCAACTGGCTGTCAAGAATGACGAGAAAGGTATCATTTGGGGCCTACCAGCGGTTGCCGCCACCGCCTCTTGAAAAGCCCCCGCGCTCGCGCGGGGGGCGGGCTTCCTCTACCTTGATCTCACGACTTTCGTGTTCGGTGCCGTTGATGGCGTTGATGGCCGCTTTCGCTTCCTCGTCATTCGGCATGTCTACAAAGGCAAAGCCGCGAGGAGCATTGGTATAGCGATCTCTGGGAACCGCTACCTTACTTACTTCACCGTGCTCAGCGAAGATCTCGCGTACCTTCTCCTCCTCGTAGGAGCGGGGAAGGTTTCCGATTTGAGGGAGGTGTCAAGCCAGAATTATCGCTAAGCATCGGCAGGAAAGCCGGTTAGAGATCAGCAATTTCAGCGGCCTGCGGCTGATAAGATCAGAAATAACCTGTTAATCTAAGTGCGAGTCTTTAGACTCGCTAAAGGATCTTTCAAAGTAGTGGTGTATATAATAGGCTTAAGCCCTTTGTTTTTTCGACCTGGACACCCCTTCTAATGTGCTTATAATTATTTTTAAGAAGGGGTGCCTTTTAGAGCAGATTTTGAGTTCGGGAAGGAGGTGCTTCTATCTGCATAACCATATAAAAGAAAGGAGGCAAAGATGCCACGCGATGTGACCTACGTAATGGTAGGGGTGAGTAAGCGAATAGTTAAGGAATTTCCTGATTGGCAACAGGGACTACCTCAACGCACCCCAGCCGAAGTAGCCGAATACGGTCTTGGATTCCTCAAGGGTATGCTGGAGTTGGGACCGGGTCTTTTCCTTGAGGACGCCTATAAGCCTTAATTTGAGGCTTTGTTGGATGCAGCGGTTCAGCACTTCGAGGCAAACAATATCGCCGATGGCTTAACTCAGGTTGAAACCGTCATTCTACCCAAGATCACCGAATTAGTCTTGCCAGAGAATCGGGTTGCATTCCGGGATATCGTTGATTTTGCCATGCACGGCGTCAGATTTTCGGGAGAGTATTACTTTACTCCTCCCTTGGATGAGATCATGCAAAACGGTGGAATTACCGAGTGCACCACGATTCGCGTCACGTTCCACATAGAGGGCTTAACCGGTGCGAAGGCTATCTTCAATTGCACGGATGTAGAAACCGATGTCCATGTGGAGAAGGTCACTCCGCCCGAGGAAGAGTAAGGAAACCTTATGGCGTATCTATGGGTAGCCATAGCCGGAGCAATAATCTTTGCGGTAAGCAGCTTTCTGCCTTGGGTTGGGGTTTCTGTACTCGGATCGGCACCCCTTGACCTCAACATGTGGGTGGCTTTGCTTGTGGTGCAAGACGTGGAGCAATTGAATGTAGTGACCGTGATGAACACAAGCCTGTGGCTGATTCCGGCGTGCGTCGCGGCAATTCTGATGCTTGCATTGATACAACTCGTGCGTCGTCGGATAGGGAAGGGATTGACTATAGGAATGTTTATCCTTTCCCTTGTCCCCCTCATATCCCTGCTTTGGTCACTATCGACCTTCCGACCCCTTTTTCAAGCTGTTCTAGGTAAAGAAGTCTCCCTGGGTGTTATAATCGTCTTGCCAGAAATCGGCTACCTTCTTTCTCTTGTTGGCTTTTTAACCGTAATCGTCGGTTCGGCAATCGGCTTTTTTGGCAAGAAGCGCAGGTTGAACGAGGTATAAGAGATGGTTTTATTGCCCCCACCGGTCGTGAAGACCCCGATCAGAAGTATCCGGTTAATCTCAAAATTCCGCCATTTACTGGTGCAGCGCCAAACTCGGAATTTTCCTTGCCAAAGGAGTAGAAGCCGAAGAGAGAAGCGTCAAGGTTGTCAGAAAGACTCAAAGTCAACCTGGGGATCACTATCCCCGAACCGTCCACCGGACTCATGATAGCGGAAACTCCAATATTATGAAAACTTATGATCGTCTGGTCAGCTCCCAGATATAAAAGATGACGTCCCATCGCCTTGCGAAGCCCGGAGGCGCGCTCTAACCATTCGGCAAAGGTATAATCGGCTTCGGCGTCAAAACCTCTCCCGTAGTAAAGATACTCGGCCATCACGTGGGTGCGAAAGGTGAAGGTGTGATCGGCACCCACTACGAACTCAGCGTAACTCAGGGAATCTTCCTTATATATATTGTATCCCCCCTCTGCCCAGAGGCCGATATTCAAAATCTCACCAGCGAACTGCCCGCCTGCCAGAATCTGCCTCTGCGTGATCCCCGGAGTTATAGTGGTATCCCACAGCCAGGCGCCAATGGCTGATATGTCGAATCCCATGATATTTTCCTTAAGTCTCGCTGTAGCCATGATACTGTCCGTTCTCCCCGTAACACCCCGCAACATACCTATCACTTCCGCTCCTCCTCCTGATCCCCAGGATGCTGCCAGCTTCAACGCGTTCTCGCCATCCCTTCGGTAACTGGGGTCGTAGGCAAGCTTGGGGGGCACGATCTCCGTCGGGTTCCAAACGTAGCCGGTGCCCCATGCCAGGGGCTGCTTGCCCAACCTCGCCACCAGTCTCTTCCAGGATATGGACAGGTAGGCATTTGATATGCGGAACGATGGCTCAAGCCGGTATTCGTACATCCCTTGCAGAGAGTCAGGGATCAGCTCAGCCAGCGAGTCCGGCACAAAATCCAGCAGGTTGACCTCGACCGATCCGAACGGCAGGGACGCCTCGGCATCTGCGTGAAGGAAGGATGATGAGCCCAGGTCGCCTTCCAAAGAGAAGAGAAGGTTGTTGAGATCGAGGATATTCCAATCCTTAACGTACTGGACACTTAGAACGTTCTCGTACTGACCGTTTATATCCACCTGTCCGTAGACTACACCCACCAGCCCCAGGATCAGTAATAACCTATACATCTTCACGGATGAACTCCTTTAGATGTCTGGTTTGATTGAAAAGGGTTAATGCATAACCGCGCTCCAGGGTATGCTCGATGATCGAATAGGAGGCGGTTTCGGGATGAAGCTTCCAGAAGTAGGGGGCAGGGATGCCTAAGATGCCTGCAATCAAGGGCTTTATCACCGCCCGGTGGGTAAGGACCGCGAACCCTTCTCCCATCCTCTCTTCGGTTATCCGCGCCAGTGCCTTAACCGCCCTGGCCTGCACCTTCTCAAGCGTTTCGGCACCCTGCATCCTTAACTTCTCAGGCTCGGTCCGCCAGAGTCTGAACTCTTTTGGAAACTTTTCCGCTATCTCCTTCTTAGACCTACCCTCCCAGGACCCCAGGTGGATGTTGTTGAAGCCCTGCTCAACGATCGGCTCGATCCCCCTGCCTTCACATATCGCTTTAGCCGTCTCCAGCGCCCTTGATAGAGGGCTCGAGTAGATAGCGTCAAGGTTGACGTCCTTTAGCTCTCGCGCCAGAGATTCTGCCTGCTTGCATCCAACCTCGTTCAATGGGAAGTCGTATCGACCTCTAAACAATCCCTGTCTGTTACCTGCGCATTCGCCGTGCCGAATAAGATAAATCGTCGTCCGCATACCCAACTTTAACCTCCTAAGTCTCACATGTCAACTACTGAGAAGCTGAAAACTTAACGTCGCCTATCACCCGGGATATATGCTTCTCTTGCCCTCCGGACAAAAGATCGCGGTTGGAAGAGGATTAAAAGAGCAATTGAAACAAAACCTCACAAGATCGCGTCATCTACAATTATCAGAAGCCGAAGGAGGCGTTATGAAGGCAAAGTTGTCGCTGGTTCTTTTGGCCTTGCTTGTGATGAATGCATGGCTTGTAGCCGCCGAACGGCTCAAGAAAGAGTTTATAGTCGGCCCTACCCCTGAACTTATAGTCGACGTTGATGCCGGAAAGGTGACGGTTCACAGAGGCGATGCTGGCAAGATTACCGTCTACGTTGAGTTAGGGAGTCGGGACCGATACAGACTCTCAAGCGAGCAGGAGGGCGACGAGGTTCGCATCGAGTTGGAACACAAAGGCCTCTTAGGATGGTTCTTTTTTCCTTTTGACGTTATCTCCGGCGGTGAGCCGTGGGTTCGGGTAGAGGTGCCTTCCAGGTGCGACCTTGATCTGGTGATCGATGCCGGACGCATAGAGATAAGAGGTGGTGTTGAGGGAACCATCAGGGCGCGCACCAGCGCAGGTTCGATAAGGATGAATGACGTTGGAGGTGACGTTCGGGCAAGGGCCACAGGCGGTTCTATTCATATAGATGAGGCCAAGGGAAAGGTGGATGTGGAGACAAGCACCGGCGAGGTAATAATCCGGGACTCGGATGGGGAGTTCTATCTTGAGACGAGCGCCGGTTCGATTGAGATCGATCGTACATCGGGTCGGTTCCGCGTTCTATCAATCGTAGGCTCGATAGATTTCGACGGAACCATTACCGAAGGGGAGGATAATCTTCTCGAAACCTCGGTAGGCTCTATAAAAGCAAGGCTCAGCGGGCTTTCCGATATTGAGATAGACGCGGAGACCGACGTTGGCAGAGTGAGTATCTTCCCGGATATTGAACCGGTAGATGAATGGGAGCATCATCTTCGCGTCCGTATAGGTGACGGCACCAGGAGGCTTAGACTGCGTTCGGAAACCGGATCGATTCGTATCCGAAAGGGAACCGAACCAGAGAAGATCGAGGTTGAAAAAGAAGTGACAAAGCCAGAAGAATCAGAAGACGCACCGTCCGGGGAACCAATCGAGTAGTTCTCAAGGCCGCCTTGCATCCATCGTAATCGCCCTTTTATCTTTAAGGTGCCGGCCCTCTTTACTTAAGGGGATGTGCAACAAACGGCTCAGATATTGCGTCCTTTTCGTTGAAGGAGGCTTGATGAGAGGAAAACTGTTCCACGCACTTCTTCCGTTGTTTTCGGCAGTCGCCGTACTCGCGGCAGGGGAGACGCAGGTCATAGAAGAGGAGTTTTCCGTAGGCCCCGAGCCCAGGTTGATTATAGATGCGGACCCGGCGCGACTGACTGTGGAGGTAGGCGACAGCAACCGGATAGAGCTGAAGGTGGAGCTGCCCGGTGAGCACATCTACTCGCTTTCAACTGAGCAGGAGGGGGATAAGGTAACCGTGAGGGTGGAATCCGAGGGAACCTTGGGTTTAATAATGCGGCAGCTCAGACTTTATGAGGCGGACATCAGCGCCCGGGTGCCTGCAAACTGCGATGTTGTGCTGCTGACCCGGTCCGGGCGCATTGAGGTGAGGGGGGTAGGAGGAGAGATCCGCTCCCACAGCGGCTCGAAAGTTGAACAGGTGATAAGGTGGATCTTGCGTATGGGTAGCATTGTGGATACCGATCAAGCAGATTGGGAAGAGGAATAGTCTGTCCGGCGCCGGGTGAGTTCCACAACCGACGTTTGATGTATGAGCGCTGCGTGAACTTCTGTGCCGCTAACACTATCCTGCATTCTATCCGTTTAATTAAGACCGGGCTTTTACCTCTATGGGGCACGCGTCTGGAGAAAAGGAGAATTTGTTCTCCTACTTCTTTTCCCTCTTTGCGCCCCCGATGAGCCGAGCAACGAGTATCCCGATCGCCACCCCGCCGGTGGTCTCGATAACACAGATAAGGTTACCCTGCATCTCTTTCATGAAATTTGCAATGGGTCGGCTTATGAGGGGCAGCAGGTATACCATTATGACACCGGCGATGACTCCGCCCGCAAAGCTGACTACAGCGCGAAGAACAAGGATGCGCCTGGAGACCCAGTCGCCCAGATACATGAGTCCTGCAAAGAGCGCGAAGTATAACAGGGCGTACAGACCTCTGAGTAGAGGCGAGGCAGGTGAGCGGCCTGCGACCGCGACCATCGCAGAAAGGACAACGGCGCTTCCAAGCGCATAGAAGAACCCCTCCTCGTTCCAGGAAAGAACCACGAATCCCAGGACGGCGGCAAGGAATGCCACCTTTAGCCCCATCACACTGAACCATGCCCCCTGCAGGAGCCCATGCAGCAGTCCTGCAACCGCAAAGGCAACCGCAAGCACAAGGATGATCTTCAGCCAACTTCCACGTTGTTTCATTCCAACTCCTTTTCCGGTTTAAGGGTTTTTCTTTCACCCAGGAGTATCCTTGAGATCAAAAGGCCACTCGGCACCGCGACCGAGATCTCAAGTACAGGCGCTAAACCCAGCCTCAGACCTTCAAGGAACCCGCCTATGCCTGGTGTAAGCGATCCAACTACCCCAAAGGTCAGGAATCCTGCAACGGCTCCGCCAAGGAGGCCGAAAAGCCAGCGCAGGGCCTGCCGCCGCTGGCCCAGCACGTCCCCGAGCTTGATCAGCCCGACAAAGAGGACTTCGACACCAAAGATAACAAGAATCTGGATTAGTTTTGCACTCATGAATCTTCCGACAAGCCCGCCGGCAAGGGCCGCGATCAGAGCGGTCAGAAGCGCGTAGAAAAATCCCCTCTCGTGCCACGCGCAGACAAGAAACCCGATCACCCCTGCCGCAACGGCTATCTGCAAGACCCTTATCCACCCTATAGGGGCTTTGGAAAGCAATTCAACAAGGATTTGTCCTGCGCCTGCCAGGATGAGGGAGATAAACAGCGCAGCGGTCATCCTGGCCCATGAGAACCGATCTCGTGCCATGCCCCAGCATAATGGATTCCTCGCTCCTGTCAAGTCTATCACCCCACACCTTCGCTACACGAAGCTGTGGGGACCACTAAATTCTCATTGCGATTCCTCGTCCTCCGACGAAAGGAGACACGGTATTGTGGCTAATTCCCTTTCAGAAAACGGGAGGTGCGGCCATCTTTCAGTATGCGGCCTTCTGTCTGGCAGCGAGGGCAGTAGAAGGTGTCGCGGGTGGTGGTCGAGACCCACTGGACCCTGGTTCCGCAGCGCGGACAGGGCTCCCCTTTACGTCGGTGCACGGCCATGAATGGCCGTGATTCATCGATCTCCAATTTGTTCCCGGTAAGCCTGCGGGTCTCTTTGAAGGCCTCGATAAGGGTCTTGCGTATCGCTCCATGTAGTCGGGCGACTTCATCCGCACTCAGCTTATTCGCCTGCTTGAAGGGCGAAAGTCCTGCCTGCCAGCAGATCTCGTCCGCGTATGCGTTGCCTATGCCGGCGACGTTTCGCTGATTCAAAAGGAAGTTCTTTAATCTCTCGCGCGAGCCTCTAAGAAGTTCAGCCAATCGATCCACGTTGAACTCATCGGATAAAGGCTCCGGTCCCAGTTCCTTTATGTCGTTTGCTCCCTTCGCTCCTGGCAGTATCCACATGCTCATCCGCTTGAGCTTTGCTTCTTCAACGAGGTGCAGGGCGCTGCCGTCGTCGAACTCTACGAACGCGGCCGAGCTTTTGAGAGGGGGCTTTTCTCCGGGCTGTATCTTGAATCTGCCGGAAAGCATGAGGTGGACAACGATCCGGTGGCGCTCAAGCGCTATCTCGATGTACTTGCCCCGGCGTTCGATACCGGTTACCTTCTGTCCGACGAGGTCGTCAGGCAGGAGCGTTTTCTGGATGTAGGGCTTGATGATACGTAGATCGGCGATCCGCTTACCCCCTATCAGGCGTTCGAGGTTTTCCTTAAGGACCTCCAGTTCCGGGATCTCAGGCATACTTACACCCCAGACGAATGCTTCGCCTTCGTCTGGGGACCCCGAATAAACCACCCCACGCCGTCGCTTCGCGCCGTCGCAGGGACCCCGAATAAACCACCCCAAAGGAATACTTCGTCTTCCTTCGGGGACCCCTGAGTAAACACCCCACGGAATAAAGAGACCCTGAGAGATACGCTCATAGATTTAGCTTAGTCGAACGGCTTTGTTTTGTCAAGCCCTTTGGTTAAAATCTGTAGGGGCCGGTCTCAGACCGGCCCCTTTCCTTTTTATCTTTGATCTTTCGTCCTCGGGACGAAAGGAGGGCTAGTGAAGAATCATTACCTTGCGTGTGGCGTTGAACTCAGGAGTGATCATCCTCACGAAGTAGACGCCCGCAGCAACGCCTGAGGTGTTCCAGTTCATGGTGTATGACCCGGGTTCGCGTGAACCGTCAACCAGAGTCGTCACCGCCTTGCCAGCCGCGTCGTAGACGCGAATGTTTACGTGGCTCGCCTCGCTGAGGGCGAAGTTCACGGTGTGTCCGAGCACCTCAAGGCTGGTGCGCTCCGGAACCGGGGTCTCGGCAATGCTGGTGGTGTAGGTGAAGGTCTTTGAAATCGGAGGAAAGCTTATGTTGCTTCCGTCAAGCGGATTCTCGGCCCAGAAGGTAATCGTGTAGGTGCCGCTTTCAATCCCCGGGACTGGGAACGTTGCAGTCCAGGTCTCGTCGGCCGCAAAGGTATGCGAAACGGATTTTTTGTAGACCGACGTACCGGACTCGGTTATCTCGCAGATCAGATTTGCCTCGGTTGTTTCAGCGCCCGCTTTCTCGGTGTATTTGGCGGTAGGTGCAAACGACTCATTCTGCACGTCAGCCGGCAGAACGATCTCGAACGGCGTTACGTCCATGCCGACCGTGGCGTGGAAGTTCTTGTCCAGGTAGTCGTTGTCGGGGTTAATGTCGTCCGGATGCTCCAGCACGAAGAGTGCGTTGTATTCCTTGCCGCCTTCAGGGGTGAAGCTCTTGAAGCCGTATATGTCGTTCTTGCCAGGCTCGAGCGGAACGACTGAGAGCACGTCCTCGTAGACGGTTGGTCCTGCAATTTCCTTTATCTTGCAGCTTATACGGGCGTGGGACGTGCTATCGAGGTTGTTCGTTACCAGGATCTCGGGCGTGAAGGGGACGTTAGCCACTTCCTCGGTCTTGGGCCTTATGATGTGGGTCATCGCAAGGTCAAGGCTGTCTCCGCCAGGTTCCTCGCCGCCGCCGCCCGAGGCGATTACACACACATCGTCTACTGACCAGACCCCGTAGCCACCGTTGGGTGCATCGTAGTGGAATGCAATCATTATAGTCTCGCCGATGTACTCCGAGATGCGAAACTCCAATGGGTTGGGATAGTCGCTTATGTAGGTCCAGCCTGAACCGCCGTAGTCGTCGGTAAGATTCGCAATCTCATCCCAAGTACTTCCGCCGTCGTCGGATACCTTGATGAAGTTGCCGCCGGGCCAAGAGGCTGGCCAACTCTGGTAGAACGCGCTGCCCAGCGTGAGGTCCACCGAGTCCTCGGGATCGTAGCCGGTCAGATCTATGGAAAAGGTCCTGAGCCACTCGTTTTGGTAGTAGTTGCTCCACCAGATGTAGGCGCCCCAACTGCCGTGGTGGAACATGCCAGCCATGTAGTTCCCGTGGTACCAGGTGCCTGGATAGCCGCCGTCGCTGTATGTGTTGTTGATGATTTGGGTCCATCCTGCGGGCAGCCACGAGCCCTCGAAGTACTCGCAGAACAGGGTGTCTACGAATGGCGGCTTGGTCGGGGTTTTACCCTTGAACCAGTTGTAGTAGACCTCGTAGTTGCCGTCGCGCCGGTCGTACCAGCAGATGTGCACGTTGCCATTTTCATCGGCTGCAATGTTGGAGTAACGCGAGTACTGACCGTCGTCAGTGGTCAAGGCCGAGTCGCCTTCCCATGAGCCGGATATGGCATCATACTTGTTGTAGTGAACCTCGTAGGTCGAGCCTGAGCGGTCGTCCCAGGAAACCCAGACGTTGTCGTTTTTATCGCAGCAGATCGAGGGGTAGTAGGTGTAGGTGTAGGTGCTCTGGCTTACCTGTGTGGAGACCCAGCTTCCCGAAGCGTTGGTGGCAACGCGGATCAGGCGCGGGCTGTCGTAGGGGACATAGGCGATGTAGAGGTTGTCGTCACTATCGCAGCAGATCGAGGTGCCGTAGCTGTAGTAGGCGAAGTTTGTTCCGCCTATGGTCTCATGATTCCAGGTCGCCCCGCCGTCGGTGCTCCATACATGCTTGAGCCGGTAGCCGTTGTTGCTCGCAACGGATACGTGGATGGCATCATCGGACGTGATGCAGACCGAGGGGTAGTAGGCGTAGTAGTAGGAGGTGGGGGAACCGCCGTCCACGTGGGGATCGAAGGCCAGGACAGGCGAGGAGTAGGAGCCGGCGCCCGAGTTCTTTCTCTCGTAGTATACGCTGTAGCCGGGAGGCGGAGAAGAGGTGCTGCCGTAGCGGTTGAACACGTTGTGCAGGTCGCCGTCGGAATCAAAGGCGATGGCAGGATAGTAGCAAGATTGGTTGTAGACCCCGTGGTTGATTATGGAACCCCAGGAGCCGTTTTTCTCACGGGTGTAGAGATCGTAGGTGGAGTAGTAGTACCAGCTGACGTCTACCGTGCCGTCGTGGACGGCGATCGACGGGTAGTAGGCGTAGGAGGTGCTCACCGCTTCGCCGTTGGGTGTTTCCACAGGGCTTCCGATTGGGAAGGTGAAGTAGCGTGCGCGCTGGGTTGTAGTGAGGTCGTACCATGCGATGTGGACGTTCGCGTCGTCAGCCGCGATGCTCCAGCCTCCGTAACGGCTAGTGTATGATGTCCCGGTGTTGTTGGTGATCCTTGTCTCGCCTTGCCACTGGCCGAACAGCGGCACAACGGCCGCACAAAGAACCAGCGCGGCCACGATCCCTATGACTTTCTTGGTCATTATGTTCCTCCTTGCTTGGAGTTGGTTTATTCCCCAAATTTTTCTGATCGGAAAATTGAGTTTCCCACTCACTCTCCCGATTTAGCCCGTCCTTCAGCATCACCGTCTCTCTACACTAAATTTAGTCTAAATTCGGGGTTTGTCAAGCCCTTTGGTTAAAATCTGTAGGGGCCGGTCTCAGACCGGCCCCTTTCCTTTTTATCTCCGATCTTTCGTCCTCGGGACGAAAGGAGGGCTAGTGAAGAATCATCACCTTGCGTGTGGCGTTGAACTCCGGAGTTATCATCCTCACGAAGTAGACTCCCGCGGCAACGCCTGAGGTGTTCCAGTTCATGGTGTAGGACCCGGGTCCGCGGGAACCGTCAACCAGCGTCGTCACCGCCTTGCCAGCCGCGTCGTAGACGCGAATGTTTACGTGGCTCGCCTCGCTGAGGGCGAAGTTCACAGAGTGTCCGAGCACCTCAAGGCTGGTGCGCTCCGGAACCGGGGTCTCGGCAATGCTGGTGGTGTAGGTGAAGGTCTTTGAAATCGGAGGAAAGCTGATGTTGCTTCCGTCAAGCGGATTCTCGGCCCAGAAGGTAATCGTGTAGGTGCCGCTTTCAATCTCCGGGACTGGGAACGTACTTTCAGTCCAGGTCTCGTTGGCCGTAAAGGTATGCGAAACGGATTCTTTGTAGACCGACGTACCGGACTCGGTTATCTCGCAGATCAGATTTGCCTCGGTTGTATCAGCGCCCGCTTTTTCGGTGTATTTGGCGGTAGGTGCAAACGACCCATTCTGCACGTCAGCCGGCAGAACGATCTCGAACGGCGTTACGTCCATGCCGACCGTGGCGTGGAAGTTCTTGTCCAGGTGGTCGTTGTCGGGGTTAATGTCGTCGGGATGCTCCAGCACGAAGAGTGCGTTGTATTCCTTGCCGCCTTCAGGGGTGAAGTCCTTGAACCCGTATACGTCGTTCTCGCCCGGCTCGAGCGGAACGACTGCAAGCACGTCCTCGTAGACGGTTGGTCCTGCAATTTCCTTTATCTTGCAGCTTATACGGGCGTGGGACGTGCTATCGAGGTTGTTCATGACCAGTATCTCGGGCGTGAACGGGACGTTGGCCTCTTCCTCGGTCTTGGGCCTGATGATGGCCATCATCTCGAGATCAAGGCTGTCTGCACCAGGGCCGTTGCCGCCGCCGCCCGAGGCGATTAGACACACGTCGTCTAGCGACCAGACTCCACGGCCTGCGGCAGGAGCCATATACCAGTAGTTGAACCCTATCATGATGGTTTCGCCGATGTACTGCGAGATGCGGTACGACAAGGGGTTGGGGTAGTCGTCTATGTAGGTCCACTGATGCAGGGGACTTTCCTGGCATAGATCTACAAGGGTGTCTACCCACGTTGCCCCGCCGTCGGTGGAGACGCAGATGTAGGTATTATTATCGCCTCCGTAGAATGCGCTGTTGAGGGTGAGATCCACCGAGTCCTCGGGGTCGTAGCCGGTCAGATCTATGGGAAGGGTCATGAGCCACTCGTTCTGGTAGGAGTTGCTCCACCAGATGTAGGCGCCCCAACTGCCGTGGTGGAACATGCCAGCCATGTAGTTCCCGTGGTACCACGTGCATGGATAGTAGTTGACGCTTGTGTTGTAGATGATCTGGCTCCATCCAGTGGGAAGCCACGAGCCCTCGAAGTACTCGCAGAACAGGGTGTCTACGAAGGGCGGCTTGCCCCCGCCTGCATGGGCCCAGACATCCACGTCGTCTACATACCAGTAGTTCATGTTCCAGGTATAGCCGTCGCCGTAGAAGTTGATGACGACCTGGGATTCACCCGCGGCCCATGAGCTGATGTCAATGCTGTCCCGGGTCCAACTGACGCTGGACCCGTAGTAGTCGTAGATCACATTGGGGAAGGTGGAACCGCCGTCCGTGGAGCCCAGCCACTGTGACGTATAAGCACCGCTGAAATGGCTGTAGTAATGGTTCGCAACGACCCACACCTCGTCGGAACCTGAGCAGTCAAGCACCGGTGAGATAAGCTCGTCGGTGCCTGTTTCACTGGGATAGTAGCTGATGTATGCGGTCTGGGAACCGCTGTAGGAGCCTGGGTGCCAGTCTGAGGTGCCCAACGAGCCATCGTAGTTGATTGTCCAGCCTGCAGGCGGCGAGGTGGTGCTCCAGGCGCTCTCGAAATCTTCATCGAGCAGTTGGGTCCACTGGGCGTTCAGGGTAGGGACCAGGGCCGCAAACAGAACCAGCGCGGCCGCGATTCCTATGACTTTCTTGGTCATTATGTTCCTCCTTGCTTGGAGTTGGTTTATTCTCCAAATTTCCTAATCGGGGATATGAGCTTTCCGCCCACTCTCCCGATTCTGCCCGTCCTTCAGTCGGCTCCCATCTCTCAGTCCTAAATTTAGTCGAAATTCGGGGTTTGTCAAGCCCTTTGACGCGTCTTCGCGCTCATTTCAAATTGAAGATTGCAAAGTTGCTCCGCAAGCGGAATCCTACGGAACTCCGCAAGCGTCGTCCTTCGGAGCTTCGTCCGTCCTCGCAGTGACAAAAGCGATGTGGAACGTAGGCTTTCGTCCGTTCGGATACGATAGCACAGGAAGTCATCGCGATCGACCGAAGGGAAGATGACGAATTCACATGCGGCACGATCCGAAGGCTGCGCTCGCCGCCCCCCGATAATAAAGCAGGCGGCCCTGGGTGCCGTAACACACGAGGGCCGCCTGAAGGTTTAATGCGTAATCCCTGTAATGATTCCTAGTGCAACACCATCACCTTGCATGTGGCGTTGAACTCAGGAGTTATCATCCTCACGAAGTAGACGCCAGCAGCAACGCCTGAGGTGTTCCAGTTCATGGTGTAGGACCCTGGTCCGCGTGAACCGTCAACCAGAGTCGTCACCGCCTTGCCTGCCGCGTCGTAGACGCGAAGGTTTACGTTGGTCGCGGCAGGTAGTGTGAAGCTGATCCTGCTGCCTGCAACATCCAGACTGAAGCGCTCGGCAACCGGAGCCTCAGCAATGCCTGAGTATTCGAAGGTCTCCACGAGCGGCGGATTGCTGATATTGCCGCCGTGCTCCTCTGTAGCCCAGAAGGTAATCGTGTAGGCGCCGTTCTCAAGACTTTCTACCGTTAGGAACTTGATGTTCTTGGACTCTTCGGCGGTAAAGGGTTCACCTGTCACACTATCCTCGTAGACCACGGCGCGGTACTCGCCATCCTCGATCTTGCAGTGGAGTGTCGCAACCGTTAACTCTGCACCCGCATGTTCCTCGAAAGTCGCCTCTGGGTCGAATTCGTTGTACTGCTGGGGTGCAGGCGAAAGCATGACGGTCGGGGTCACGTCCATACCGGCAAAGGTGGTCCAGTGCTTATCCTTGGCGTTGTTGGTCGGGTCAATGTCGTCTGAATGCTCGATCCAGAACAGGGCAGTGTATTCCTTGTTGGCCTCAGGGGTGAAGTCGCGGAAGCCGTCCACAACGTTGTAGCCCTGCTCGAGCGGGACGCCGTTAAGCACGTCCTCGTAGACCGTCTCCCTGGTCTCGAGGTCTTTGAACCTGCATCCCATCTTGGCAGTGGCGGAGTCCAGGTTGTTGAGGACCCTGCACGCCGGCGTGAAGGATACCCCGCCTTCTTCTTCGTCGCGAGGACGGATGATCTGAACCATCTCGAGATTGAGCTCTTCGGTACCGCTGGTCTCACCGTAGATAAGCACGTTGTCTATCTGATAGAAAAATGACTGTCCGTTGCTGGTCTCATTGTACACCCAGCGCACTTGTGCATCCGCTACTCCGTCCACGCCGAAGGCGCTCAGGCTCCATACGTCGTGCATCCAGAGCTGCGACGAGGTGTAGGAGGTGATGAGCTGCCAGGTGGAGCCGTCCCAAACCTCAAGCCGCATCTCTCTCGTAGAGGCCATATAATAGGTACCTCTGTCGAATTCCAGCCAGATGTTGCCCCCGAGATTGAAGGTTGGGGTAACCAGGGCATTCTCCACGCACATGGGCCAGCCTAAGAACCACGCCTGATAGTCATCGTTTTCGGCGCAGTTTCCGCCGCCCGATGCGGCATAGTTGGACCAGAAGCCGCCAAGGCCGTTGAGATCATTCCACTGGTCGTTGCCTGAGCCGATGGTAGTGGTCCATCCGCTGGGTGGCCAGGGGCCTTCGAAGCCCTCGTTCACTACGGTGTCTATTTCGGAGGGGCCTCCGCCGCCGCCCCAGACGTCTACCTTATCCACCAGATACCAGTATGCCCAGCCCGAACCGCCGTCCTCGTCGTAGCGGAAGCGGACTTGAGCGTCGGATACTCCACCTGCCTGGGCGCTGATGTCTACGCTGTCTCTCGTGCCGCTCAGCCAGCCGTTAACCGAGACCTCCTTTGCCTGGACCCATGCTGAGCCGTTAAAGGCGTCCACATAGGCGTGCTCGGTCCCGTCATAGTCTTCCCAAGTGTAGTTGAAGGCCAGCCAGACCACGGTATAGGTGCTGGCGTCAAACGCAGACGACTCAATCGAGTTGTTACGGATATAGGCATAGCCAAAATAGTCGTCGTCGTTGGCTGCGCAGTGGCCGCCGCCACCGGTATGGTTGCCTCCGATATACCCGTGAGTCTCGTTATACCACTGATTGGAACCCGCCTCGGTTGTGATGGACCAGCCGGCAGGCGGGATGCTGCCTTCGAAGTCCTCGTGCAGCAAGCTGGTTTGGGCGTTCAGGGGCAGAACCAGGGCCGCACAAAGAATCAGCGCGGCCGCGATCCCTATGACTTTCTTGGTCATTATACTCCTCCTTCTTGGAGTTGGTTTATTCTCCAAATTTTTCTAATCGGGAACCGAAGTTTTTCGCTTACTCTCCCGATTCTGCCCGTCCTTCAGTACCCCCGTCTCTCTATCCTAAATTTAGTCGAAATTCGGGTTTTGTCAAGGGATGTTCGTTAAAATCTGTAGGGGCCGGTCTCAGACCGGCCCCTTTCCTTTTTATCTCCGATCTTTCGTTTTCAGGACGAAAGGAGGATTAGTGAAGAACCATCACCTTGCATGTGGCGTTGAACTCAGGAGTGATCATCTGCACGAAGTAGATACCCGAAGCCACATCGTGAGTGTTCCAGTGAACAGTGTAGGAACCGGCGTTACGGGAACCGTCCGCAAGCGTTGCCACCACGTTGCCCGCCGCGTCATAGACGCGCAGGGTGACGTTGGTGGTATGCCCCAGTGTGAAGCGTATCGCGGCGAAATCGACGCAAAGATTGGGTGTTACCGCATCAAGGCTGAATCGGTCGGTCATCGGAGCCTCAGCGATTCCGGTGTAGTTGAAGGTGTCCACGAGTGGAGGGTTGCTTATGTTTGTATTGGTTTCGCCGTTTGCCCAGAATCTGATTATGTAAGTACCGGTTACAAGGTACGCTGTATCGAATACGGCCAGGAAGGTGTCGTGAGGCACAAAATCGCGAAAATCTGACGAGTCACGATAGACCCATTCTTCGGTGTCAAAATCCTGAATCCAGCAGTGCATTTTCACGTCCACCGTGTTTTTGCCTAGACGCTCGGCATAATTGGCTGTGGGCATGAACGGATTGATCTGCTCAGGGGTTTCCGGAGCAAGCATCTCATAGGGTGTTACGTCATATTCGGTTTCGTGGGTGGAGAAGTTTCTTTCCATGGTGTTATTATTGGGATTTACATCATCAGGGTGCTCAACCACGAAGAGAGCGTTGTAGTAATTATTCCTGAGAGGGGTGAAGGCCGCGAACTCAACAACGGTGTAGCCCGGATTAAGGGGATAAGAGGTATGCGCGTCCTGGTAATCGACTTGCATAGTTGTAAGGTTCGTGATCTTGCAGCTTACTGTGCCGTGGGCAGCAGTGTCGAGGTTGTTGTAAATCCGGCAAGACGGTTGGAAGGGCACTCCACCCTGTTCCCAGGATTCAGGACGGATTATCTCCGCCATCACCAGGTCAAGCGGTTCGGGAGGGTCTGAGCCCCAGACGTTCACGTCGTCAACCTCATACCAGTTCGATTTTACATTGCCGGTGAACTCGCTGTAGGTAAACCGCACCCGGGCGTTCATCGCAGCTCCGACCTTGTTACTGATGTCGATGCTGTCTCGTGTTGTCTTGCGGCCCTGGGGGTGGCCCATCACCATAATCCAGCTCGAACCGTTGTATACGTACACCTGGCCCACCATACCTTCACCCACTGGATACCAGTCCACGTTGTAGGCAAGCCATATGGTTTGATAGCCACTCGCATCAAACGTTGGCGACTGCAGGATATTGTTGCCCACCCTGGCAGCGCCAGGACCTGCACCGTCGTCGTCGTTGTCTGCACAGTAACCTGAGCCGCCCGTATAGTTGGGGCGGCTCCAGTAGTCGTTGCGGAACCACTGGTTCTGACCGATAGAGGCGGAAGTACTCCAACCACCCGGGGGGAAGGGTCCTTCGAATCCCTCTGAGAGCAGGCTGGCTGGCTGGGCATTGAGGGATGAGGCAAGGATCGCAAATACCACCAGGGTACCTAATGGAAGTTTTTTGCGCATCATAGTTCCTCCAGAGTTCAGCTTGTTTATTCCCTTCAACATACACTAACAGAAGTGCCTCGCTACAAGCGCGCGCTTCATGGCACTTCTTTTTAGCCCATCGTTCCCTTGGGTCTACAGACTAGACCTTTGTTTAGATGTAAAGTTTACATCAGATTTTTCATTTGTCAAGCCCTTATTTGGGAATTATATATACTAAACATTTTATTTAGCTTTATATACGAGAAACATCTGTGTTTACCCATTTGCCTGAGGGGCTTATCGCTGGCACGACTCCTGGATGGTACTTGACAATCCGGAATGCAGGGGTAGGATAAATCGTGGAACTTCTTCTCCTTCTAATTGCCCAGACCGTTCCCTATGAGTACCCTTACTTCGAGGTAGTTAGGCGCGAGGTACGGTTTATTCCCATGCCTGGGGGGATTGACAGCACAACCTATGAGCGAAGGCTGCGCCTTGAGTGTGAAGAAGCGAGCCTTACCTCGATCGTTACCGGATTTATCCAGGAGCGCTGGCTGGACAGCGGGAACCCTGCCGCACTTCAGGAGATTCTGCACTGCGACTCGATCGTGAGAAGAGCGGATACCCTTATCGCCTACTCTTCCCTGCGGTTCGTGCTCACCAGGCTGGACGCCGGGATTCGCTTAATTGATCTGATTGTCGGTTTGCGCTATGCGGACAGAGAAGATATCAACCACACCGTGGATGAGATCCTTGAAAGGCTGGGGTTCGGCGGCAAGCCCTGCCGCCTTCTTGCGGATGCCGGGAGCCTGGTGTCCCTTGAACTCAGGCCAAAGGGAGGGGTAATCCTCGTTAACCTTAGCACCGGCGCGGTCGTCTCGGCAGATATCGTCCAGCCGCAGGCTCAGAAACACAAACGCTCCTGTCTGTTCAGGAGATAGGCCAGGTTGAGCCTTTTTCGTTGATATCCGCGGGTTAATCCATGGACCGGCGCGGGAAAGGTAATGATTGACTTGACGTGGAGCTACATATTCAGTGCCAAGCTGGAGTGAGCGTGAAGGGAGCAAACTAAGGAGAATGACATGAAGAAAGTTTGGGTCGCTTACTTGCTTTGGTTCTTTTTAGGACTTATAGGGGTGCATCGGTTCTATCTTGGTCATATCGGAATGGGAATACTCTATCTCTTTACAGGCGGTTTGTTCGGAGTAGGTTGGTTCATAGACCTTTTCTTGATCCCTTCACGGGTTGAACAAGCAAACGTTCAAGCGCGGGTAGAGCGATTGGAGACTAAACCTTAAACAAGAAAGGGGTGTGTTACGACAACTTATCAAAGGGGATTTAGTGCAGAGGTTTTTGACTCTGATACAATAACGGTTACTCCATCGAGCGGAGCGCAGACTACCTTTGCACCGGTTGATACCGAACAAGTTACTGACAGCATAGAGACCTTTGTGGGGCAACCTGACGAGATAGAGATAATCGAAGCAGGGATCAGGCAGGTGGAGGAACAGGCGCGCTCCTTGCGCCCGGGGCGAACACAAAGAGCACAGCGGCTAACAACCTGACCAGCCGGGTGCTGGTGTAGAGGTCTGCAAGCTCAGGGTACAGCTGAAGAGAGACCCAGATGATAACGCAAACGACGAACGTCCCTATAACGAGTCCTATCACGAAACCCACAAGCTTGTTGGCCCATCCCAGAAGGATGGCATCAAAGAGCTTGTTCAAAAGGAAGACTACCAAAGCGGCGACTATCATCACCGCGATAAAGATTGCAAGGAAGGCCAGCACCTTGCCGAAGAATACGGAGCTTATTTTGGGGATTAGGAGTTCAGCAAGCGCAGGGGTGAAGCGCCAGCCCAGGATTATGGCGGCCACAACGCCTGCAATCGCCCCGAGGATGCGTATCGCCCCCTTGATGAGACCTGAGACAGCCGAGCCGAGGATCAAGAGCGCTGCGATACCGTCTACGATCCAGGGCAGCAGTGCTCCCCACGAGGTCTCAGCAGGCGTCACCCGCGTTCCAGCATCTTGAGGATTTCTTCAAGTTCCTGCTTGAACCTTTCCAAGGGATTGGTTTGAACCTCTGAGAGCGGCAGTTGAAGCTGGTTAGAAAGCGCAAGAAGCTTCCCTACCCGCCTGCGTGCGCCCGCTATGGAGTAGCCTTCCTTGTGCAGGAGCCTCGCGATCAGCGTAATCAGTTCGATGTCGTGCTCCGAGTAGATGCGGCGGCCCGCCGAGTTCTTGCGCGGGCGAAGCCAGCTAAACTCCTTCTCCCAGTAGCGCAGAACGTGGGGTTTGATCCTTAGCATACGCGCCACCTGGGTTATCGTATAAAAATGTTCCTCTACCATACCTCCTCCTTCAGCGGTCTGGCAAGCAACCTTGACATCTCGGAGTGTGGATCGGCGCCCCGGAACAGCACCCGGTAGGTCGCCTCGGTTATGGGCATCTCGATACCGTGCATCCTGCCCAGTTTACGGGTAATCCGGCAGGTCTCAACCCCTTCGGCAACCATACCGATTTCGGCAAGGATCGCCTCCAGGTTCTTACCTCTTGCGAGTCCCAGTCCCACCCTATGATTGCGCGAGGCAGGGTTCCAGACGGTGGTGACAAGATCGCCCCAGCCTGCAAGCCCTGAAAACGTCCGCGCTTTCGCCCCCAGCTTCTCGCCCAATCTCGTAATCTCAGCCAACCCTCGTGAAAGAAGCGCCGCACGGGTGTTGGTCCCTGCACCAAGCCCTTCGGAGATACCACAGGCTACGGCGATAACGTTCTTCAAGGCTCCACCCAACTCTACGCCAACTGCATCGTCCGAGCGGTAGACTCGCAGATTGTCAAACGAGAATATCCGCTGAATACTCTTCACCGCTTCCTTATCCTCCCCTGCCGCCACAAGCGCGGTGGGATGACCGTGAAGCACTTCGATGGCGATCGATGGACCGGAAAGCACACTCGCCGGACGGCGAGGGAAAAACCCGGCCCAGGCCTGGCTTGGTCGAAAACCTGTCCGGCGCTCCAGTCCCTTTATGAGACTCACCACCATCCTCGGCGGCTCATATCCTCTGGGCAGCCTCTTCAGCGTGGCCTTCAGCGCCTGGCAGGGTACCGCAAGGACTAAGAGATCGGCTTCAGCCAACGCCTCTTCAATATCCGAGGTGTAGTGTAGTTGGCTGGGTATCCTTGCCCCAGGCAGTACACCTGGAAGCCTGCGGGTATAGCGCAGTTTGGTTACCCTCGCCTGGTTGATCTCCCACAGCCTTACATCGTGCCCCTCACGCGAGAGCATGATCCCCATGGTCGAGCCCCACGCACCTGCGCCGAGGAAACTTACCCTCATCTTTTCCACAGCTTTTTCCACAATTTTGTCCTCGGTTCCTTGCCTGCGGCAAGACGCATCATGTTCCCCCGGTGCGCCCATCCCACCAGGAGAGCGCAGCCGGCTGCAGCGGAGATTACCGAGATCTCAGGATTGAATCTTCCCCACAGAAAGATAAGGGCAGGCAGCGCCGTAATCGAGAATATCGAAGCGATTGACACGTAGCCGGTGGTGAGGAGAAGCAGTACCCCTATGCCGAGTGCGGTAAGTGCGGGGAAGGGGGCCAGAACAAGGAATACGGCAAAGGTGGTTGCCACACCCTTGCCCCCCTTGAACCTAAGCCAGGGCGAGAACACGTGGCCTAAAACAGCGGCAGCACCAACTATTCCCGGCAAGGGCGAGAACTGCAAAGCAAGGTAAGCTGGCACCGCTCCCTTGATCGCGTCCAGCAGCCCTACCCCCATACCCCAGCCCGTTCCCAGCACCCTTATCGCGTTTGTCGCGCCTATGTTGCCCGAACCCATCTTGCGGATGTCCATACCCTTTGCTGAGGCTATAAGATAACCGAAGGGGATCGAACCGGATAGAAATCCGAACACCGCCAATATCACCGTGTCCCACAAAGGCGAAATCATTTCTTCTTCCTCTGCGTCGGTTCAAGCTTCAGGTTGGTGCCTCTCAAGTCGAACGTATCGCGAAGCCTGTTGGTTAAGAATCGCATATAGGTCTCTTCGAGCTCATCCGGCTTGTTTGTCTCCACGAGAAAGAGGGGCGGCGCGCCTTCCTTCTGTATCAATCGGTATATCTTTATCATTCGTCCGGGTGAGCGCTCCTGAGTAACCTGCTGGGCGAACTCTCCTAAAAGCTCCTTCGAGATGCGCTGGCTGCGTCTTTCCAGGAGTGCCGTAACCGCCCCGACCAGTTCACCCAACCCTTCCTTTTCCTTGCCTGAGACAAGCACCCTGAAGAAGGGCTCCATCCCGCGAAGCTGGTAGGATGCCCCATCTATCTTTGACCGAAGTGCCTGCCGGTCGAAGAGATCCGCCTTGTTCAAAACGAAGATCAGCCCCTTGCGCCTTGATATGACCTCGGCGGCCAGCCTTTTATCCTGTCTCGTGACACCCTCGGTAAGATCGATCAGGAGAAGTATGATCTGGGCCCTGGCTATAGCCTTCCTTAACCTCGTCGAGGCGTAGTACTCCACCTCCTCCTTTATCCTTGTTCTTCGCCTCAGCCCTGCCGTATCTACTATCCGCCATATCCTGCCGGAAACCTCCAGATAGGTATCCACCGGATCGCGGGTAGTTCCGGGCGAGGAGTCCACAACCGCGCGCTCGGAGCCCACAAGGGAGTTGAGCAAGGTAGACTTGCCTGAATTCGGACGTCCGGCTATCAGAAGCCTCACTTCAGGCTTAACCTCAGTCTCTTCCTCAAAGGTAAGCCTCTCGCATACAGCTTCCAGCAGGTCACCGAACCCCACACCATGCTCCGCCGATACGAGGAAAAGCTCCGCACCGCCCAGAACGTGAAAGCTATGGTGCTCCCACTCAGCGGTCCGCACGTCCGACTTGTTCACAACCACGATGTATGGCTTTTCCTGTTTTCTCAGAACCTCTGCCAGCATCTCGTCCGATGGATGCAGGCCTTCCTTGCCATCTACCGCTAAAAGAATAAGCTCGGCTTCTTTGATAGCCAGCTGGACCTGGCGGCGCATCTGCTCTTCCAGCGGCAGCTCAGGCGCGGGAATGAATCCCCCGGTGTCTATCAGGGTAAAGCTCTTGGAAAGCCAGTGCACGGTGCCGTAAAGCCTGTCCCTTGTTATCCCAGGGGTCTTCAGGGTAATTGCCTCCCTGCGGCCCACCAGACGGTTGAACAAAGTCGACTTCCCCACGTTGGGCCGCCCGACCAGCGCCACTACCGCGTTCATAACTTCAGCAATTCCTTAATCTTACGGTTAAAATCTCAAGTCGCTTCGGATAACGCCCCATAAGCCATGAAATTAAGTGTGCCTTACCCATTCCGTAATGATAACCACTTATTGGATATTAGTCAACACCTGCCCTTCAGCGTCCCCCTTCCTCCTGTACAAGGGGAGGGGGATTTTTTAAGGTCAAGTTGTTGATAAGAAAGGAGGTTGACAAGGAGTTAAGAGGTTAATTATATTAACACTCCCAAAGAGTGGAATATAAGGTTTTAGCGATGGTTCTCTGTGTGGTTACAGAGGTATACTCATATTGTTATTGTTGTCCGAGTTAGAGTTGTTCTTAGATGCCTTCTTGAAGGTGGCATTTACTTGGCGGATGGGAGGCATATCGATACCCTTTCCTTCCAATAGTTGAGCTACGGTAACAACTTGTAACTTAGAATAATTTTTATTCCAACCTGGTGAGTGGTAGAATCCAGCTTTTGCAGCCTCTGCTCGCATTTCTCTCGTGGGATCTTTCATTGTAATAAGTACCCCTATTTCGGCTTTTTCCCGGTCCACTACCCCTCTAAGGTCACGCACATGAGCGGAAGTGATATGACCGGCTTTAACTGAAAGTATAACCTGTTTGGTTTTTCCGCTGTCGGACTCATCGTGGAAGTAAAGTCGTCCGTCTATTCCTTTGTCACTTCCTTTTTTTTGTTCGACGGGTCGCGCCCCTACGAGACCCAACGCCCACCACTGGAATTGATAGGGATCTTGGGTTGCTAGGTCTTTTGCGTCGGGTAGAGTGACGGGTTCACCAATCACATTATAGTGAACTTGATCTCCAAATATGTTTCTCAAACGATGCTTTATAAGTGTTACGGCCAGGTGGGTAATATCAATACCTATCCAGCGGCGGTTGAGGCGTTGGGCTACTACGGTAGCCGTGCCGCACCCGCAAAACGGGTCAAGAACTAAATCTCCTTCGTTGCTACTTGCTTTCAGGATACGTTCAAGTAGAGGTTCAGGTTTTTGAGTAGGAAACAACTGTTTTATTGGAGGGACTCGCCCGATATCCCATACATCGTCTTGACGTACCCCTTTAGATTCCTGTTTTTTTGTCCGAGAAGGAATACGCCCTCCGGTTTTGTCGTAACCGGATATAATCTCGGCATTTCCGAACCGCTTTAAGGTCGATGCGGCACGCTGCATATATAGCTGATTGAAGATTCTTTCCCTTTTCGCGGAACGCGAGTAAAAAAGTAGCACGTCATGGTTTCGCTGGAAACAATACTTTCCCGTAGGCCATTTCCGGTAATGCCAAACGATCTCGTTCTGGAAGTTCTTCGGTCCGAATACTGCATCCATAAGCATTTTCAAATAGTGACTTGCAGTGGGGTCGCAATGCAAATAAATACTGCCTGCAGGCTTCAATACACGTTTTAATTCTGTCAAACGAGGAGCCATCATAGACAAATAAGCCATCATGTCGTTGCCGCCTAAAAATTTCCAAAAGGCCTGCATAACCTCAGAAACCCTGCCGCCAGCTTCCACTACTTCTTGGTAAGATTTTTGGGATGATTGATCCCAATGCCAAGTGTCTTCGAAGGCCTTAACCTGAGCTGCAGCCCTCGTACCATCTTGTTCGGCAAATAGTACATTGTACGTGGCTTTACTATTGAAAGGAGGATCTAAATAGATAAGGTCTACTGATTCCTCCTTGATATAGCGGCGCAAGATATCAAGGTTATCTCCATAATAAAGCAAGTTCTCCGGCGTGATAACCTCCTTAGTCTAAGGAGCATTCTATCCGGATCAGAGAAGTTGTCAAGTATTTCACCTTCCCCCCTTGACGGGGGAGGACAAAGGAGGGGGTGATTCATCCTCCTCTATCTCCTACCTAAATGGACACGATGTCCCGTTAACAGAGGGGTACTGCGATCTTTTTGCGTTAGCAAAAAGGAGCATTAAATCCGCAGATTGACACGGATTAGGTTGATCCCTCCGTCCGCTCTTCTGAGCGGCCACCTCCCTTGAAAAGGGAGGCTTCCTTAAGCGTCTCCCTTACTAAGGGAGAACCAAAGAGGGATCGAAATATCCCCCTTATTAAGGGGGACACAGGGGGATTAACGTAGGGGCCGACCTTTAGGTCGGCCTTGACTTTATTTGTAAATATGCCTTTTTACAAGCTTGTGCCAACCTAAAATTGTTTTGGATAGTGTAAGGATCCTCGACGATAAATCTTCAGCCTTATTTCCATCTATCTCACCTGATTTGTTGAAAATGTCTAAGTCCTCTGACACCTTATCTAACTTGCGTTTGACCTCACCAAGAGCGAGTGCATTAGCAATCTCGACTAGTTCCTTAGAGTCTTTGTGTGACATTTTTGATTTTCGCATATGATGATAAGCATCCTTCATCCGTGAAGAAATATCCTCATACGCTAAGTTCGTCTCATCCAACTTCTCGGATAATTTTTTCAACTCCTTTATTTGCTTTTGCTTGGCTTTTTCCTCACGCCTTCTTAACTCCTTGAAATACGAAGAGACTTTACTCCTATAATACGCCGGTAACGACGCTGCCAGCTCTTCTAGAAATCTAAGTTTTGCAGAATAGACAACCGCCTCTGTTACTTGGCTATCCGAAATATAGCCTATCTTAACCGAGTGAACTGTATGACCCCGTTCATAAGGTGTTTCCCAGTGATCGGTAGTCCATTGAATAGGTTGGTAACCTTTATATAATAAACCACCAAGTCCGAGATAAGCAGCGGCGGCGTCTGTTAGCATCTCATTTTCGGACTCTCCCGGTAAACTGATTTCATGTTGATCAAGGTAATGGTGGGTAGATTCATGTGCTAATATTGCCAAGATATGCTCTAAACTGAATCTGAATTTCTTGGTAAGCTGGATCTCTCTATAATAGCCTCCCCTAACCTTGTAAAGACCCACTTGGTCAGCCCTTTCCGTTTGTCCCCTTCCAGCCAACATATATTCGGAACTTTCAATACCAACAGTTACTTTCACGCTATTTAATAATCCCAAAAAGTGTCCAATGTGATCTGCAACCTTTTGAAGAGTAGGTTGAGAGAAATTGGTTGTGCGAATTTGTCTTTCAAGATATTCAGGTAACCTGTAAGCACCCTGAATTGCGGTCGGTTGTTTAGGCAAATGACCGTGCAAGTAGTTTATCTTTTCTTTGAGAGCTCCATTAATCGTTTCTATCTTTGCTGTCTTTCTTTTTCTCCGTGTACGTTTTCTAAGAAAAATGGCTAGAAATATTACCACCCCTATAAAGAGTAAAGCTAGGATTATTTTCCACTCCATACCGATTAACTATACTTCTCCCATGTCCTATGTCAAATGTAAATGGCCGACCTTGCGGTCGGCCACTGTGAACTTTCCTGAAAACCGAAAAACACCCGATCCCCCCCCCCCAATGCTCCCAAATACCCGAAATTGTCCCATTTTTGTCCAGCTTTTGTCCAGCTTTTGTCCAATTTAATCGCGACGAGTGGCACTCAAACCTGACGAGTTCGCGGCAAATTTCGCCCGAAACGTGGCACCGAAAGCAAAGGACCGACCTTTCGGTCGGCCCCTTAAGTGTCAAGCTATCTTTAACTTAGCGTGTCAGGAGTTGCACCTGTGGCAGTCGCCTGCGAACTCCGAGTCTACGGTGATCATGCGGTCGGCGAAGCGGTATTCGGAGAGCGCCTGCGCGGCTCTGTTTGCAGCAGGCCGCTGCTCGCGGTTCACCGTCCCTATGTTTAATACCTGTGCGGACTTGGAGCCGTCGCGGTAAACGGTAACACCCTTGCAGCCCAGCCTATATGCCAGCATGTAAACGTCGGCCACGTCCATGGGCGTTGCGTGGTTGGGCAGGTTTACGGTCTTTGAAACCGCGTTGTCGGTGTGTTTCTGAAACGCAGCCTGCATCTTCACGTGCCATGAGGGATTGATGTCGTGCGCGGTAACGAAGATGCGTTTGACCGAGTCCGGAATCTTGCGGATATGAGCAATCGTGCCGTGCCGTGCTATCTCCTTCATCAATCCTTCGTTGTAGAAACTCATCTCTTTGGCCAGCTTCTCAAAGACAGGATTGACCTCCAGGAGCTCTGTGTTGTCCATCACGTTGCGGATGAAGCTAATGGCGAAGATAGGCTCGATTCCTGATGAGCAGCCAGCGATGATGGAGATGGTGCCTGTTGGTGCGATGGTGGTAAGTGTTGCGTTTCGGCGCGGTTCCTCGCCACGCTTGGCGAAGATAGAGTTGGGGAAGCTGGGGAATGCGCCGCGCGTTTTGGCAATCTCACGTGATGCGGCCACAGCCTCTTTTTGTATGAACTCCATTACCTTTGCACCGAGCTCAAGCGCCTCATCGGAGTCGTATGGGATGCCCAGTGAGAAGAGCATGTCTGCCCAACCCATTACCCCGAGCCCGATCTTCCGGTTGCGCTTCACCATCTCGTCTATCTCAGACAGAGGATAGCGGCTGGCGTCTATAACGTTGTCAAGGAAGTGAATTGTGGTATGGACGGTTTTACGCAGGTGTTCGTAATCCACCGAGTGATTGGTCACCATCTTGGCTAGGTTCACCGAACCCAGGTTGCAGGCCTCGTACGGAAGGAGAGGCTGCTCGCCGCAGGGGTTTGTGGCCTCGATGGAGCCAAGCTCTGGCGTGGGGTTGTCTTGGTTGATGCGGTCAAGGAAGACGATGCCTGGATCGCCTGTGCGCCAGGCCATGGTGACCATGAGGTTGAAAACGTCCTTGGCGCGCAAACGGCCTGCCTCCTTGCCGGTACGCGGGTTTTTAAGGCTGTAGTTTTCGTCCGCCTCAACCGCGTGCATGAACTCCTCTGTTACCCCTACCGAGATGTTGAAGTTGGCAAGGATTCCTTCCGATTCCTTGCAGGTGACGAACTCAAGGATGTCGGGATGATCGACCCGGAGTATTCCCATGTTTGCGCCTCGGCGCCTGCCGCCCTGTTTGATGACCTCGGTGGCCACGTCAAAGACCCGCATGAACGAAACCGGTCCTGAGGCTATACCTCCGGTGGAACGCACCATGTCGTTCTTGGGGCGCAACCGTGAGAAGCTGAACCCGGTGCCACCGCCGGTTTTGTGGATGATCGCCGCGTGCTTTACCGACTCGAATATCCTGTCCATCTCGTCTGCGACCGGCAAAACGAAGCATGCGGCAAGCTGACCCAACTCGGTGCCCGCGTTCATGAGCGTGGGCGAGTTGGGCATGAACTCGAAGGAGGTCATGAGATTGTAGAAGCTCTTTTCGGTGCGTGCCACGTCGTCGCCGTAGCGTTCGTCAGGCGCGGCGATTGCCGCGGCCACACGCTTGAATAACTGGGCGGGCGTCTCGTGAACCTCACCTTCCTCGTTCTTTAAAAGGTAACGGCGTTCCAGAACCTTCAAGGCGTTCAGCGAGAGCTTGAGGTCGTCCTGGATGCCTACGAAAAACTCTTTGGCCTCGCGCAGCTCGGCGCGCTTGCGACGGTAAAGGATGTAGGCCTTGGCGGTTTTGGCGTGACCGGAGCGAATCAATACCGTCTCGACAATATCCTGCACCTCCTCCACAGAGGGGATGCCAGTATCCCCGTGGCGCTTTATAAGTTCGTCAACCACCCTCTGGGCCAGGGCATCGGCCAGCTCCCGATTCTCACCGCCAACTGCCTGTGCAGCTTTGAAGATGGCGTTGGTTATCTTTTCTATGTCGAAATCAACAACTCGACCGTCTCTTTTACGAATCTTTGCAGGACCAAGTTTGTTCATTCTTCGTCCTCCTTCGTAGTAGTTTAGGCGGATTAAGCGCGCTTGTCAAGCAGGTTAAGGGTCAATTGCCCGTAACAGTATAACTCTCTGTATTAGAGCGGGTTGCGAGTTAAAATCTACAGTTTAACCAGGCTACAAACGCGCCTACTATTTATGTATAGATATTGCCCCAGCCCCTGTGGATTACGTGTTGATAATTTGTGGACAACCCTAAGTCGCGTAGATATTGACCGATCTGGGGGTTAGGAAGCGCATCTCGCCTGAAATATCCACACTCGATATGCTCCTTTTTGCCGAAGGCAAAAAGATCGCAGAACGGCCAGAGGCCGCCTTAAGGGTTTCCGCTCAGCCGCGTAGCAGATGAGTGGGATGTCAGTCCCCCCCTGATGGAGAGGGATTGAGGGGGGTGCAAAGTAAACCTGAGTTGACTTTTTGAAAATCTCGCGTAAGATGTTTTTTAAAAGGAGGCAAGATGCAGGAAATATCTGCTCAACTAGATCGACCTAGGTGGAGTCTTACCGTTTCATTCTGGATCGTTCTGGGCGGTGTGGCGCTTTATTTCGTGGCAAGCTTCTTGCCCTTATTGTGGGGAAATACGACTGGCGTTGCGGAAGCACAAAACTTATGGCGGATTGCGTTCGGAGACCGGTTTGAAGTGATTGGTGATTTCTGGACGTTTATGGGACTTCTGGTAATGATACTTGTTGTTTTTTCTCTTATAGTTCAACTCTTTCGCCGACGAACGATGAAGGCTTTTATGGCAATTAATCTGGTTCTTTCTGCTGCTGGACTCCTTACAATAGTCAGACTTGCCGTAATCTTTTTTTATCACCGAATGATGCAGCTGAAGATAGTCGGGAGGTATTTAGATTGTGGTATCCTCGGGCTCGGAGTAGGTTTTTACCTTCTTTTAATTGCGTTACTGATTGTCGCGGCTGGTTCAATAATTGGGTTAGTGGGTAAAGGTAAGAAAAAAGGTACGGGAAAATAGTCTGGCCGCCACCCATATACTCGTTTCTCGGCTACATAACCATGAGAATCGAGGTATCCGTCGTCCTTCGGTGGCTCGCAATGACACCTTCTCTTACACTACCCTCCGTCAAGATCGTATGGGCTGACGTTCACAACCTTCGGTTGTGCGCTTCGCGTAAGGTCGGCCTGCCGACCTTCTCCATTTAAAAATTCCCCCTCCCTGGTGGAGGGGGATAAAGGGGGAGGGGAAAGTAAACTTGAGTTGACTTTTTGAAAATCTCGCGTAAGATGTTTTTTAAAAGGAGGCAAGATGCAGGAAATATCTGCTCAACTAGATCGACCTAGGTGGAGTCTTACCGTTTCATTCTGGATC
>Ga0307428_1000377_pt1 | contig 30904 bp, 29 predicted proteins | sample SalMarWE160240MG_FD_202161 | JGI IMG/M metagenome (GOLD analysis project Ga0307428, IMG submission 202161) | Salt marsh sediment microbial communities from the Plum Island Ecosystem LTER, Massachusetts, United States - WE1603-240 | ecosystem: Environmental > Aquatic > Marine > Intertidal zone >...
GCATCACTGCAATACAAGTCCCAGACTTGCTTCCGGAACAGGACATAGCGAAGGAAACTCTCAAGCAATGCCTGAGGGATGAAGCCCCGCATTTTCTGCACACTGTTCTCAATGTCTACCTCCCGCCAGCCATTGGTCGTCTGCGAATACCAGTCATTGAGACAGACAGCAAACTTGAGGCTATCGAATTGAAGCGTGACTTGCTCGGAGACTTTGTTGATCTCTTCTGTGAGAAAACTGACGGCGAGGACCTGAACTTCGCCGTATTCTACGAGGCGTTTATCGGGTGGATACCTGAGGAAGTACGCTCTGAGTGGACGCTGCAAAAAGTGGCCCAGAAACTAACGTGGCCGCGAAAAAGAATCAAAGGTGCAACTCACATCCTGAACATGGCAATGAAATCGGAGACACAGAAGAATGGCAAAAGCGAAGAAGCGTAGTTTCTATGCCGAAGGTGATGTCAATAGCACAGCCAAGGGATCAGGAGCCCGAGCTAATCGAGGCAAACCGGCCTTGTCACTTGTTCCTCTACATCTGTTCGCCGGCGCGGCCCGAGTATTCATGGGTGGCAAGTTGAAGTACGCTGAGTGGAACTGGGCCAAAGGAATGAAGTGGTCAACTCCAATGGATTGTCTCCTGCGCCACTTGTTCAAGTGGTGGTATTTTGGCGAAGAGACCGATCCGGAAAGTGGCGAACATCATCTGGACTATGCCATCTGCAATCTGGTCATGCTTCGCCACTACGTAACGGCCCACCCTGACGGTGATGATCGGCCGCCAACAGACCTCACCGGATTTGGCACGGCATGGGAAGACTTCTGCAAAACATTTGATGAGGCGGATTTCCTTAAACGAAATCCTGCCATACGCGAGCTACTCGAAGAACGAGCAAGAGCCGTCAAGAAAAAGTCAAAGAAGAAAAAGAAGAAGAAACGATGAGCAAAATCTACCCCGGTATGACGCATCTGACCGGAAGCCTGTTGGCGGCCATCGACTTTGAGACAACTGGCCGGCGACCAGGCTATCACGAGATCATTCAGATAGCCATTTTGCCGCTCGACCACGAGCTACAAGTCAACACAGACGTGCCGACTTTCTACTTGAACATTCGGCCCGATTATCCGGAGCGATGCGAAAAGGGAGCCTTCTATGTTCATGGCATTGATCTCGACATGCTTCAACTGCACGCCCCGAGCCAGGACCGAGCAATTGACTTGCTATGCGACTGGTTCAATCAGTTAGACTTGCCGCAGAATCGCGTCGTGGTCCCTCTGGCGCACAACTGGGCTTTCGAGAGCGCTTTTCTGAAAGGCTGGCTTGGGCCCGCTCTCGTGGACCAGATGTTCCACAGCCACGGGCGCGACTCCATGACCATGGCGGCAGCCATCAACGACAAAGCCTTCTTCAAAGGCGAGAAGCTCATCTTCCCGAAGCTAGGGCTTGTCCCTCTGTGCGCCCAACTCGGCATCCCCTACGAAAACGCCCATGACGCCCTGGCTGACTGTCAAGCGACGGCCGAACTGTACCGCCGACTCTTGCTGACCCATCTTTGATACCCCACACGAACTATGCGTAACCACCAAGACGTAGTAACACAGATAGAGGAGACCCTTCCCCCTTTTGTGGAGGGTCGTGATCGGCCGTTCCACTTCGAGCCAGATGGGACCCTCGTCTATGATCGCGCAGACGGCCCAGAGGCCGCTGAAATCGACTGGGAACCGCCACGACCTATCGACGGCTTCGAGGCCGACCCAGAAGACCCCTGGCGACTGAGGCCGCTGTGGGGCCACTGTGGGGCTCGTATGCACACTGCCGTCAGATTCACTGCCTGTGGCTGCTTGGGCCTCATCACACGCTGCACGGAGCCGGGAGTTCACTTCCTGTCCAGAGTGAGCTACGAGATGTGTCAGCAATGCCCACTCGCAGCCAAAGAGAGCCAAGAGGAGACAGACCATGCCGTGTGAAGGCTGCCCAGACGACGCCCAGGCGATCCAGCCGGTGCCGTCACCGGTGCCGCCGCCCGCCGCACCGTGCGAAGGATGCCCAGAGTACCTATCTGCACGCGACGGGACTCGTGGTGCGGCGATAATCGTTTACACAGGCGGGCCGCCAGCTTATGCAGCATTCGCAAACGTCATCCGGGCTCTCCCACCAGACGTAGATGGGGTCGTGACCAAATGGAGCCGCCCGACCGTACACCCAAAGGGCGAAATCGAGTACCAACAAAATGAGGCGGAGCCTCCGGGAATAGAAGGCTATGAACGCGATGCCTCCAATTCCCGGCTACTCCGCCCAATCTGGCCACCGTGTGTGTGGCGTATGCTCCATGTCTGGCGCGAAGACACGGGCGCTGTCTCAATCTCTGCCGGCTGTCTCACGCCGGCCTCGGGGGTACAGGTTCACGAATCGTTGAGACTGAACCAATGTGCAACTTGCACCGCGCGCTCTATTTGATCTATTCCTCAGTCTTCGCAACAGGTGACACTTGTGAATCAGTCACCAGTTTGAAGACACGGCAGTCAGAGAAGTCTGTCAGCTTGCACCGCGAAACGAAGACGCCAAATTGTCGGAGTTCCCTGCGTGTCGCCTCTGTCAAACGATCATTCAACTGATCGGCCGCTACCATATCAAGTATCTCTTGGAAAGTGTGCCCAGCTATCACACTCACCACGGCCGCCTGTGTGATGTCATTGATCGTTGTATCAACATCCCAGTTGATCTTTCCTATCGCCTGTACAATGTCTCTGATCTTGTACACTACGACCAAACCAATGACAACCTTCTTGTTGTCCTTGATAGTCAATATCTGTTTCGGCGGCGCAAGTGTCTGGCGTGCTGTGACAATCACTTCAATCTCTGTCACAAGTGGCCAGTAGATATGTAACCCTGGCATCATCGGGCGAACGTCACTTCCATGCCTCCATTTGACGCCACAATGTGTTGCCCGGATAATCAGAATCCGAGGGATGAACATCAAGATGGCTTCAAAAATCTGGCCAAGCCAAGCAAACGCAGCTTCCATACATCACCTCGTTGGTTGATTACCCTTCTTCCGCCACACGGCCCTGCCAGTTAATCGTCACGGAGGAAAGCGGTGCCTGCGCCCCACAAATCGTAGTCGTCGGCCCACTTGAAGTCAAAAATCTCGCCATCTGGATGCTCATCATCAGCAATCTTGGCAGTCTTCTTCAGCGTCAATTGTTTGGACTCATTGATGCCATATATGAGACTACTCAAATGAGCATACGCATTTGGCGAGTCTTGACTGTCAATGATATGCGTCTTGCGGATGTCAATCACTACCGCTGTCTGCAAATCAGACGGGCTATCCGGATTCGTTGGCTCTGCCATGAAAGTGCGCAGATTCAAACGTGGCTTTGATACGCCAGTCACTTCCCCGTAGCTGGATGTGTTGACCACTTCCTGTGCAGTGAAACCGACATCAGTCGGGGTGCTGTCACCGCGATCACTCTGCGGTCGAAAGACTACATTTGGTCCGCCAACGATAACAATATCGTCTCCCCAATCCTCAAAGTAGCCAATGGGAAGACTCCCACTAACATCAGCCCCCTGCCCGTCACCACCGGCATCGCCAGCAGCAATCTCATCTGGTGGCGGCCACGTCAACAAAATAGAGAGTCCCGAGGGCCAAAACCAATCGTACTTTTCCATTTGCCCAGACTTCACAGGCACAAGACAAACAAAATCAATGCGGTTGGTGCCAGAGTTGTATGTTGCCTCCTCCACGATAGCTTTTACCGCACCGTCTGCTACATAATCTTGCGTGAAGTCAAGGGTCACACAATCGAATGGTTCGAGCCGTAGCTTGTGGAGAAAGGTACTGAAAGTGATGCGCTTCCACGTATTCGATTTTCGGATCAGCCAAAATGTGGCGGCTTTGTAAACGATGTCTGGCTGATTATACGTGTAGAAGTCAGTCTCACTTTCCTGTATGCCGTACCGACTCACATTGTGCCGCAAGATGATCTGCTGCTCGCTCTTGTCCTTTTCGCGGTCTGTAATGCCGGGACACCAACGCATCCTCCACTTGGCGCGCATCTTTGTCACGAGATTTTCTGTTGACGTAAGCTCAACACGAACACTCTGCTCTGCATCAATATCGCTGACGGTGATTGTGTCAATACTATCTGGTTCCTCGGGCAGGTACTTCAAATAAACCACCCCGTTACTGATCCACAAGGCGCAACGCGCCTGGTAGGCGATGTCCTGAAGCACTTCTACCGTATTCTTCCGATCAAGGATCGGAAAATTCATCGGAAACTGATTCAACTTCGCCTGCGTCTCTACAAACGACGAGGGGTCTGGTGTGAGATCGGTGTAATTCTCAATGATGTACTCCAGAATCTCTGTCACAACACCATCAGCAGTGATGCCAGATTCGACTGTGACATAGAGATCGTCCGTCCAGCCTTGGTCCTTGTAAGAACTGAGTGGCTTTTGCGTGACAATCTGGAGCGTGCGGAGATTACCATACGAGACATTCTGCACCGTGTAATAGCTAGACGGAACATCCACCAGACGACGCTCACCTGGAAACTCTTTGTAGGCTTTGACAGCGAGAACAGTCCCGGCCGAATAGGGAGCATAAGCGTGAGACACAATGTATGTGATCGGTTCTTCACTATAAATTCGGACAGTGGCCCCGGGCTCGGCCCAAAACTGTTGCGGTATCGGATCATCCGAAATCTTCGAGGCGCGACCGTCACCAGTCAGAATGAAAAAACCGTAGTGCCGACAGAGGCAGTCAGTGAAGAACTGATTGCCACAGCCGCAAGGCACAGGAATCCGGTAGTCAAACTTGTTGTTTCCACTGCCGGATGAAACAGCATACGGGCATGTCTCCTCTCTGTCACCAGCCTGATCGTCAGCCTCAGTCTCTCCCTCCGGCCATGACCGGCTATTGATGTAGAAGTTCTGACCTTCAAAATAACCAGTGAAAAGTGCTCCGTTGATTTCAAGTGTGAGCGATACCCCCTGAGGAAAGTCTTCGCCCCCGAGAACACGAAGGGGGTTGCAACCATATCCTTGCGAAGTGGCGTCCGCTAACTGTTTACTGCGCTGCCACTGCGCGCACATTTGCTGCGAGGCGGCTCGCGACACGATCTCCGCCCTTTGCTTGTAAAGCTCGTTTATCTGGTCCAACAACTCGCTGGCTTTGCCGTCGTCATACCCGCTGTAGCAGTAGCGTGCGCACCAAAGCGTACTGATCTGCATTGAAATCTGTCCGAGCGACACAAAGGTGCTCGAATCAGAATTTGATCCATTGCTGAAAAGAGGCATTGACGACAAATAACTCAGACCTGCAATCTCTCCAACTCCACACAAAGTGACACCGGAGACCGCCTCATTGATTTGCAGGGCCGGACAATCAAGCACCCTACCAAAAATCAACGGCCAAGGCTTACCAACCATCGCTGACGGAAGCCAAGTAAACTGCCCTTCCTCCGGACTGAAACCTACTTCCTTGTCTTCAAGCTGTGACACGACTGTAAACTTCACGGTGCGATCGCGCTCATCCCAAAGCACAGGTGAACTGATCTTCCCAGAAAAGAGAAGAAACTTGTCACTCAAAGCCAGGCCATGAAAATACTGGTAGACACGCACTGTGCGTTTGTGAATATCGTGACTATTGAAGATGGCTTTAATAGAACCATCAGTGTCATCCAAGACAACATCAATCTGTTGCGACGAGTTGTTTAGCGACACACCAACAACAGTGTCAAGTCCACCGACCTCCAAAATCTTGCCAGGTATACTTTCAACAGTCTTGTCAGCATACCACGCCGGCGGCGCAGCAGAGCCCATCCACTCTGCCGAGATTATGATAATCGGTTCTGTACCGTGTGTCTTTGCTAACTCTGTCAGCGCGTTTGCAGATATGTAGCGTGCCATTATTGCTCTTCTCCCTCGAACTCAATCTCGACGCTCATTGTCTCGCCACGGGGCATCGGATTGATAGCCGGAGCCGCCCGGCCAATAGCTTCAAATTCAAATGGGTTGCTAGTGAAATGTCCAATCCACGTCCGGCTTCGGTGGTCGGTGATGCGAATCTGTGAGGCAAAATATGATTTGAAGAACGCCTGCACTTCCAAAGCTTTGGGACGCGACAATCGAAATGTCCACAGCATCTTTCGACGTGTCCGCCGGCGCACATACGTGTACCGAGTACCATCCATTGCTGTGTTTCTACTCACAGTATTCAGATTCGTCTCTTGATCTGAAAACTGCGGGTTCGGCATCACAGTCAAGGTCTGTAATGACGGGTACGGTGCTTCCATCCTAAACATACTTCACCTCGCCTACGGGCTGTATGTCGCCAACTCGCCTTCAAACTCGAAACCAACACTATACTGACAACCACGCCCATCCTGAACAATTGGATCGTCAAGCTTTGTGATAACGCCACTCCAGAAACGATGCTCCCAGTCAAGCATACCGACTTCTTGTCCGAGGTGGTCATCCATGAATGTGTGCAACCCATCGGCTTCAGACCACGACAACCCAGAGAAATTGAGTACAAGAGTCTGAATCTTAGGCCATATCGGATCGGCGTAGACAACTAACGTCCCGCCGCGTGTCTCACGACTGATGCGATTCATTTGAAGACGATCACGGTTGCCAAGATTCGGCGCTCTCAACACAAGTGTGTCACTGAACGGGCCAACCACAGGGTAGACCAGTTTGAATGGATCAGTGATGCCTGGGATCGGGCCGTCAAGTTCGATGTCTGGCGGATCAGGGTTAGAACTCGGGCCTGTACCAACAAACGGATGATACGCATAGAGATAGTCTTCCAGCGCATTGTAATACAGAATCGCTTCGCCAATTGACAAAGTATCACTGGCCGAGAGGTTGTTGCGGACGATACTGAAGCTCGCGGTCTCAGTAAGCTCCAAATCCTCAACCAGCAATTTTGAGGACACGACCGCAGCCGTCTCTGTCAATGCGAGTGTGTCAGTTGCGTCACCAAGACGATTCCTAGATGCCTTCTCAGTCAATACCAGAGCATCTGAAGCAATCGCTTCTATTGCGCCAGCATTGATCTTAATGCACTCTGCGCGCTCAGCAGGGTACAGACGATCGCTGACTTCGCGCGCTGCCGATGGCACAAGAGCCGATGTGGCCGTATCCTGTAGACCGGTGTACGTAATGATTGGTTCATACGTCTCCGGATCATAATCAACATACTCTACCTGTACCGCATCACTCGCCTCAACACGATGAAAACCAGGCCAGGCTCGCTCGTCTAAAATCAGGCCGGCATCTTGTGCTCTTACATTTCGAGTGATATTGTAGGAGGCGACCTCACTCAGAGACAAATCGTCCGAGCAAGTAATACGATCGCGAGTTGCGTCCGCATACTCATAAAGCTCTACTGTCTCGATGGCATACTTGCACTTGTCTACGCTGGCCACATCAGTAATGACCAGCGTCTCCTCAGGCGCGTCGAAAATCACTGCGGCGTCTTCTAACAAACCGATAGCATCACTAGCGGCAGCGTCCAATTCGCGGTCAGTGTTTGCTTCGTCGGTCGCAGTGATCGTGTCCCATGCACTACGATAAAATACGCCTACATACGTCGCTCCGGTGTCGTCATCAAGCGTCAACTCATCGTGAATCAGGCGTACTTTTTCGGCGTCGGCTACATCAGTTATTACCAGTGTCTCTTCGTCTACGACACGGCAACGATCACCGATGGCATCTTCTACGAAACTGAGTGTATCTTCTTCATCACGCTGAGTCGTGTGACCCGGTGTGGCGGTCTCAGCAGAAGAAAAATCAAGTGTGTCACTAGCGGAGCACGTATGCTCGGTGGAGGAAGTTGCCTCGTCACTCAACACAAGCGCATCGCCAGAAGAAAGTATCCTGTCTGCAACCGCTGCTTCAGAAAGCACAAGAGAATCAGATGCAGTAAGAATACGGGCAGCCTGTTCAGATAGTGACAGAGCCTCAAAAACTCTGCGACGATACACAACAGATGCCGCAGCAGTATCCTGAAGCTGAGTCGCCAACTCATTGTCAGCGGCGGATCGAGGGTATACGCCAACAAAAGTTGCCCCGTCAGTATCGTTTACTACCAGATCATCGGTCACATGCCGGGTGACTTGTACATCGGCGATTGCTTCATCACTCAATGATAATGTGTCATAAGATGCACGGACAAGAACGGCCGCCGCTTGCTCGCCAAAAGATACCAAATCGAATGATACTACCTCAAAGACGCGCTGCACAAGATCATCGAGACTTAAACTCAAGCCATCGTCAATAGCAACCCGCTGATAGATGGCATTGCATAGCGGACCATCATCATCCAACTCAAGTGCATCAGAAGCATGGACATTATATGACGGAGCGAAAAGCGTTTCGGAACCCAATTGAAAACGCACACCGAGGAGAGAATTGAAAGTAGCCAACATACCGGTATAGGCGGAGACTGGCTCCTCATACACAGGAGCAGTAGGCTGTATCTCAGCAGGAAGACCGAGTGGGTGGCCAAGAAGAAGCGTCGAGCCGGCGAGAGAAGATCGGGCAGTTCCAAGTAGACTTGTGAACCCACGTTGAATGTTAGTAGCGCATACGTCCATCCACAACGCTGTAATACGCAATGAGGGCGCGTAATCATAGCCTGACGCCACCACGTCGATCCATTGATCTGTCACACGAAGATCAGGATCGTAGTCATAACCAGAAGCAAGTACGTCGATCCACTGATCCGTGACCCTGAGATCAGAACTCTCCGCATCGCCAGTGGCAAACTCGACAAAATGTTGAGTTACACGCAGTGCCATAAGTCACATCCTCGCCTAGCCAACTTCAATACCGAACTTAGCAGCATTGACAGTGCTGTATGTCCACGCGCCTGAGATGTCTGGATTTTCTGGGAGTAGCGCACTAACCAAATTGTACTCATCCCACATCAACTTCTCAGTGGCGGCATCGACCTCAGTTACATTGCTGAGGCACTTAGTCTTGAGAGTCATAAGTTGCGGGTTAGTAGTACGTACCACCGTATGAAGCACAACAAGATGGATTGTAGCACTACTGAATTCGCTCGGGAGATCGTCAAATTCGTACAAGTCTTTCGTTGTCGCCGTGTCCGAGTACACATAGTCAGTGTCAGTCCAGACATTCGTTCTGTCTGTCGGATGCACAGGAACATCGTCAACTGCCTCGTGGTTGCTTCCGGCTCCAAAAAGAGTCCAGTTTGTCGTGTGCGCTGCGCTCGGCTTCAAACTTTTGACTTTCACATCTCCAAGGAACCCGTCCTTCGAGATATAGATGTCATCGTAAATCGACTCGTTACCGAAACTCTTGAAAAGAATCGAAGTCCATCCATCATAGCCTCGATAACGTGTATCAACTCCAGAATCAGAGACAATAGTGTCACCATTAACGCGCATCTCATACGCGCCGGCCGTATCATGGATGTAGAAATAGAACTCCAAGTAATACCAACGGTACGGGGACAAGCTAGGCAGAAAACTTCCGGACGCAGCGGGATAGATACGCGCGCTACCGTCGAGCCACATGTTGAAATAGCATTGGTACTCGCTGTACCGCCGCACTTCGATAATCGTGTCGCTGTTATAGAAGCTATTGCCCACTCGCACAGCAAACCCGATGTAGACGCCAAATGTGTCATCAACAGTTTGCAGAGCGGGTGTTTGAAAAGACTGGCCATAGCTCTTCCAGAGAATGCCAGTTCCTCCCTGTCGGCCGTTTGTTGTTCTAGTGTCAACATCAGTCCCGAAATTAAGATCAGGATACCGCTTCGCCATCGCATACGCAAGCTGAGCGTCTGTGTCTATCGCCGGGTCAATCCAGTCAAAACCTTCCAACCAAAGAATTGCCATGTTAGCCTACCTCCACGCCAAACTCAGCGGCGTTCAAATCAGTGTGTGTCCACAGATTGCTGGTGTCTGGGTTGGTCTCTACAAGACTGGTTTCAAGCCCGTAGTCATCCCACATGAGTTTCGTTGTGTCAACAACGTCCTCCCCTCCAGTTTGCAGGCAAATCATCTTGAGTGTCATCATCTGAGGGTTAGTGACACGCGAGACAGTTTGCAGTTGGATGGCGTGGATTGTCCCGTAAGCAAACTCATCTGACAAGTCCTCAAAGCCGTAGAAATCATCCGTGTCTGTCACGCTGGCTTCAACATACCCAGTCTCCGTCCACTTACGCGAGGTTAGCGGTTCGATAGGCACGTCTACAAGAGCCGCATGATTTTCACTCTCTCCGTGAGGTGTCCAGTTGCTAGTTAAAGTGGAGTCAGGTTTCTTAGTTACGATTCTCACGTCGCCGAGAAAATCATTGTTCACTGATCCCGAACCATTGAGAACGTAGAGATCGTCAAGAACGCAATCGTACCCGTGACTGAACAATTTGATACTGCTCCACCCGTCCCAGGACCGGTACGCCATATCCACGCCTGTGGCCTCAAGAACAGTCTCTCCGTTGACTCTTAATTCGTATGCGCCGCCCGAACTTTGAACAAGAAAATACCACTCCAAATAGTACCAGCGATTCGCTTTGATTCCAATGTCAGTCCATACTGCTCCCATACCGGGATAGATGTTGCATTCCGCAGTGTCGCCATTCGGCCGAAACCTGGCGTAACAATTCCAATCATTGTAAGCAAAGACCTGCAACACCGAGTCAGACCCGAAAAAAGAACTACCTGTCTTCACTGCGTAGCCAACGTAGCAGTGATTTGCAGTAGCCATACCCTGCAAAACAGGAGTTTGAATTGACTGGGAATAGGAACTAAAACCGATGCCAGTGCCGCCGCACCGCCCATCCACGGCGCGCGCATACGTGACATTGGCGTAGCGATTCAAGAGTGCGTAAGAGCACTCAGTCGTGCCCAGAGGCGGCTTAATCCAATCAAAACCATCCATCCAGAGTATCATGCTATCCGATCTCCACGCCGAACTGCGTATTGTCGATGTTAGTCTTTGTCCAGCTACCGCCAGCCGGGTGACTCTCCATCAAATCGAGCGCTTGAATGAAAGTGCCACTAGCGATATTTTGAGCCGCTTGAGGGTATAGTACACTGCTGTACTTTGCTGTCTGTTTCAAATCGAGAGCGGCGTCGTCCGTCCGAACCCCACTGCAAATCTGCAAGCCCTTGATATTGTCGCCCATGCTAGCGGGGACTGCTTCACACGTAAATAGCGTGCGCTGTCCGGTAGTGTCATCGTAAATGTATGTAGTGTCGCCGTCAACGGGCTCATTCTCATAAACCAGCGTGAAGCTATCCGTCCCTGTGCTAAGCTCCCACTGTTCATCATCACCGTCACCACTAGGTACAAGATGGAGAACACGCACCGGCCCCAGAAAATCAGACCCAGCCCCAGAACAAATGTAAACATCATCCAAGTAATGTCCAGAACTGGCCACGGGGATGTAGTTTCCAGTTGTGCCAAAAGCGATCTTATCGACGCCGGTCGGGGCGTACCGATCGGTGTCCAAATTCTCTTCAAAAAGGACTTGCTCCCCGTTGATGCGAATGTCCACATAGCCAGCAGTAGCGTGAAAGTACACCTTTATTTCGCAGTAGAAAGCAAAGTCGTGAGCCCTGACGATTGGTTCGTCCGTAAAAAGTGAGAGATTAAGATTGTCAGAGTAGCGAAGAAATCCCTCGGCTCCAGAGACCTGTAAGTATCCCTGAAGCTCGTTATCGCTGTTGAAAAACGAAACCAATCTCTGAACGCCACTTATATCGCGTCCACGGGCACTGACATGTAACCCAACAACACACAAATCATCTTCGGCCGCTACAAACGAGGGGGTGCGGATATAATGGTCGTCGTCACGAAATACCAACGCGCGACCACTACCAAAAACTCCGGTGCGTGTGATAGCATCGGTCCCGTAATAAAGGTTGTGGGCAGGGTACCTCTTCCCAATGACTGTTTGAAGCGGTGTGCCAGTGACATCTGCATCAATCCAGTCAAAACCATCAATCCAGCGCAGTGCCATTAGCCGAAGCTCCAGTGCTTGAGGTATGTAAGATGGTCGGTTCCGTAAACGTCATTTCCGGCGCGGTCATGGCCGAATCCAATACGGTCGCCGCCATTACTGAGCCAAGCAGTCCGAGACTGAGTGAGCAAATGCAGCCACTTTACCCCATCAACACTCATGTAAAATGAGTGGTCCACCCCATCGTCGCCGAATCGGAACCACACTACCTCACTCAATAGACCCGCTGTTCTGTAATCAAATGGATCAGAATTGAACGAAGTGTAGCTATTCATGTGGCAAATCTGAATGCCAGTTTGAGCATTGACCCTTGAATACAATGACAGCGTAACAAGCTTACCGTCACCACTATTCTCCAGAATCAAACCACATTGCGGGTAAGTTGACCCGTTTTGTATCCACAGTATAGACAATGCAGCCGTCACAGTGTATGGAGTTGAAGGAGGAGTCATGTACTTACCGCGCCACTGGTTACCAGCACCACCTAGCGTTGTCAACAAAATCGAGCCGTCATCCAAATCCTCCGCGCTAGCCTCGCCACCTTGATTAAACCACGTGAAACCAGTATGACCAACAGGCGTGCCGCCAGTATTGAATATCCGGCACGGCAGTGAGCCGCCAGGAATGAAAAGAGGGCTGAAATCTGACAAATGCTTCTCCAATGCCCCCTCAGTCACAATCACTCGCACGGTGGAACCATCAACATGCTCGGCCGGTGTCGTCCCTTCGATCCCCCTCACAACAGTGAGATTGTTGCCGGCACGTGCGGTAACAAGCATCAATTCCGCCTCGACAAGAACGCGATAATCGCCTTCAGACGGGAAACCAGTACCGTCAGTTAGAGGAACCGTCGTAACACCGGAGCCCAACGGACTGCCGCCAGTATCCAATGTTGAATAGGTGTTATTCACATGGCGTTCTTGTCGCATGATTTCTTATCCCTCAATCCAGGTATGAACAGTTGCATAGAATGCCGCATTCGCGTCTCTATCGTTGCCGATGATGGCGATCTCATCTGGAGTCAGAAAGGTCCCGCGCGCCTCAGAGAAAGTTGACACCCAGTTGGCTCCGTCGTGGCTAACGTAACAAGTCAAATCAGCGCCATCGTCTTCAAGTTTAACCCAAATTTGACCGCCGAAGGTGGCGTATGACGTTCCGACCGCGCCAACATAGTCTTCTTCATCATTCCATTTCTGAGCAACCACACCGCTAGCTGTTCGTCCGATGTTTAGCATCTTGCCAGTGGTGCTCTCACGAAAGGCTATGCCGAACATACCACCGTCAATTGGCGTGTTCCCACGAACCATAGCGACCACAGTAAACGGAGTCGATGGGGCAGCCCTCTTGTAGACTCGCACGCTATTAGAGACGGCAGCAGGGATATACAACAAAACACCTCCGCTGTCATGGTTCGTCAGCGATGAGCCACCTTGATTGAAATCGTCAAAATCTGACGCATCGAGAATGACTCCAGCGTCGTCCACCATGTAATTAACAAGGGGGACATTTGTATCATTGAAAAATGGCACACTACCCCGTATGTGTCGCAACAGGCTCCCCGCTGTCAGAATATGTGCCACAACAGACCCATCATCGTGGGCAACATTACTGGAGCCCTCGTGCCCCCGCACACAGGACGTGAATGTATCGCCCGACACACTCTTCACAAGAATGATCTCATCATCGACGATGATGACAAAATCACCGCTGGCCGGAAACGCAGAGGCATCCGACACAGCAATCGACGTGGCTATGTCAGTGATAGCTCCTGACAGATACGTGATTGCATTGTTGACGATTTGTTCGCGTGCCATGGTTGCTCCTCAAAACTCCGTGTATGTAAAAGAAATAGGCCGGACCGGGGCCAAAGTGACTCCGGCCCGGCCTTGGCGAGGGAGAGTTCCCTTTATGTACTGGTGGTATACGTGACCTTCAATTGGTCATCGTCAGCCACCGTCACTGCTCCTGATGCGAAACCAGTGACACACCAGAGGATGTTCTGATTCGGCGAGGAGCCAGCCGTATTGTCTCCCTTCGATGCAGCGTTTGGACCCGCACAGGCAAACAATCCGTAGACAGCGCCGCTGGCACTGATAGTGAAGACAACCGGGGACGCATTGGTGATGGATTGGCTAGCTGCCGCGCCATTCCCCCATGCAGGTCGTGTTGCTTCATCATAGCTTTCCCACTCATCCCACACATTGGAGCCATTGATCTGGGCGTAGGTATCTCCGGCCGCCGGGGAAGGAGTCGGGTCCGCATTGTCAACCAACCCCAGATACCACGTCTCGTATCGAGCAGCCGTGGTAGCGAGATAAAACATCGTGTTGAGCAGACGATTCTTGCCCTCGTTGGTAATCAAGTTGGGCACGTCGTACACGCCGATCAAAGCTCCGGCGCGCCAGTGCTCTACGTGAAAATGACCTCTCGGATCGAAGTCATCCCACACTTTCTTGGCAGCCCGGACCACTTCACAAGCTGCACCTTCTCGAACTCGCAGTCGATCGTTCATTCGTCGATCTCCTCTTGCTACAGGGTTGTAGTACCGCGCCGCAGTTCGCGTCTTAACTCGGCGGCGATAGACCTAGCCGTCTGGCGGCCAGTCGCGCCGCCCGAAACAGTTACATTGATGTCACCGATGTTAGTGACGCTACCACCATCGCTACGGAAGTTGGGCTGTACACCGGCGTTCATTGCCACAAGCTGGGAGGCAAACTTGCTTGCCGACCCAGCATTCATCACAAACTCCCCGCGTGAAAGCCACGAGGGTACCACATCCGTGCCGGCAGGACCGCCCATCGCTAAGTAGCGACCGGCACGCCCGCCACGAGCCGCAAGCTCCGCACCTGTCGGCATCTGTACCGACTGGGAGGCGCTGGCAAGATTCCACATGTTGTTCGCGGCCTGACCAATCTGGCTTACCAGATTGCTCATGTCCGTCTGTGAGAGCGATGTCAACTCGCCTCGTGCGGCGGCTGTCTCTGTCTTCACTTTCTGAATGGCAGAATCCGATTCCTGCATCGCTGCTTTCGCTCGATTCAAGCCTTCCTCCAACAGCGGCATCAAAGACTGAGCCTCTGTAGCACGTGTCTCCATGCCTTGGAGACCTTGTAGAAGCTTCGCTCGTTGTTCAGCAGTCGATGCCGCAAGCTCAGCCTCTTGCATGAAACTGAGAAGAGCTTCTCTCACTGTCTCAGGCGGATCAAGAGCTTCAAGATATGCTGTGTATGCAGTATTCAGCCGCTCGAAATCCTCCGTGTTGAGCGCGCCTACTGGCATATCGGTAAAGCGACCGGCCTCTTTGATGAACTCCTCAAATGTCTTGGCCCATTCACCGAGAGGAATGAATCCTTTGCGGCGGGCTTTGATATATTTCACTGTGCCAGCTACATCAGCAGTGTTGACCCATTGATCCAAGGCCGCCACAGCATCGCGTTGCGCCGCCGCAATCGTAGTATTTGCGTTCGAGAACTTGTTGCCCATGTCCTTGTAATCTTCCATGATCTTGCCGAGAGTCGTCATCTCGTGGGAGAAGATGTCCATAGATTCCTCTGCCGTGGTTCCCTTCAAAGCCTCCTGAAGTCTGGCTGGAAGTTGCGGTATAACGTAATCGAACATCACTCGAACAGGTCCGATGCCCTTCTCGATTTGCTCCCGGAAACTCGCAAACCGCTCAGGGGCCGCCCAAAGTTCTTGCACCTCTACTTTATCGACTCCGGCCGCCATGACTGTCTGGACACGCTGTTGCAATTTGTCAAAAGCCAGCATGTCACCGACATCGACTTTATCGCCGCGCAGCCATAGCTCTCGCATCCGCTGGATGCTTTGATTCAAGCGTTCTTGCTGACCCTTCAATTGAAGCGGGTCTTTTGGTCCCTTCTTATCGAAAGCTTGAAGATCAGTGAGAATAGTCTTCATCAACGTCTTCATCTCATTGAGATGCTTCTGTTCCTCAGCGGCTTTCTGAGCGAGACGTTGCGCCTCTTCGGCTTGAATCTTCTGAAGAGTCTGTTCAGACTCTATCTTCTGGCGCATGATGAACAGGATTCTTCGCTGCGCGTCCCCTTGCAGTATCGAACTCTTTGTTCCCTGTGCAAGATTCTCAGCTTCTTGAGCCGCCGCCTCTGCTCGCTGGAAGATGGCCTGAGCCGCTGAAATCTGCTCCGGTGTGCGCGCCTTTGTCATCGCCTCTTGGGCTTCCTTTGCCAAGAAAGCTGCCCGTGACATGTAGGACTCTGCCTTCCTATACGCCCCTTCATTTTGCCGAGAATACTTGAAGACAGCATCAGCATATTCGGATTCGGCTGAAATCTGCCGTTGTCGCGATTGAGACACTGCATTAGCGGCAGCCTGCGCCGACTTGCGGTACGCGGACACAACACGCTCCTGCGACTTGACCATGGACCCAAGAGTCTCACGAGTGCTGTCAATAAGTTCCTTGTCCTTATCCTTCAGAGCGTCAATAGCCTTGTAGTACGTCTTACGAACATCTGCCATGCCTTGCTGATAGATTTGATTGCGCTCTTGGTTCTGCTTCCGCAGTGCTTCCATCTCTTCACGCTGAGCGTCTTCAATCTCCCGCAACTCTTCCATTCTCGCAGCACGTCGTTCTTCTGTCGTCCGCCGAATATCAGCGATCATCATCGCTGTAGCATACGAATTCTTTGCTACAAGAACAGTGATCGCGGCCGATATTCCAAGAATAACCCAGCCGATCGGTCCCATGGCTGCCCACATAGAGGCAAAGGCCGCAGATGTTATAGCGAGGTAACCAGACAGCGCAAGCAAGCCTACGCCAAGCACAACGCCTGCTTTAGCAATTGTCTGCAAAGCCGCCGATATTCTGTCCGCGCCACCGACGAACTTTACCATGTCACCTAGAAGCGTAGATAACATGTTACCAAAGTCGCGTGTCAAAGTGACCTTCAGCTTGTTGATTTCCTTTGTTAATGCTTCGGCTGGCATAGATGTGAACTGCTTGTAGATTTCCTCCATGCTGTCAGCAGTTACATTCTTCATCGCCTCCAGAGCTTCATTGTATTTCTCTGACTCTTCACGAGTCAAGCTCAGAACACCAGTCAAAGCTCGGACACGCCGGATGGATTTCGCAACTTCCGAGACCATACCGTCAGATGCCTGAGCCACTTTATCCAAAGCGCCGCCCCAGCCTTCGGCCTGTATGATCTGCTCGGCATTAGCGTAGCCCAAATCTTTGAGGACTTTCTTCATGTCCTCGGACGGTTTGATGAAAGCCAACATCGCTTGACGGAGGGATGTAGCAGACTTGCGGGCGTCAAGACCGCCAATCGTCATTGAGACATAGGAGGCAGTGACTTCATCTAATGATATACCCAATTGAGCCGCAATCGGCACCACTTGACCGATAGTGTCGGCCAATTCTTTTCCACGTACACGTCCCAATTGAATCGTGCGGAAGAACTTTGCTGCAACAAGCTCCACATTCGATGAGGATTCGCCATAAGCATTCAAAGCTCCGGTCAGCAACAGAACCGAGTCCCTCACGTCCATCACGCCAACACGTGCCAGCTTCATAGACGCCTCCATAACGCGGGCGCGTTCAGAGACTTCCACAAACTGGTTCGAGATTGTCTGATACATACCCTCTGCCACATCGGGAAGAGGAATGTTGAAACGGGCCGCAGCAGCAGCAGCCTCGGCCCCTAGCCTTTCAAAAGAGGCCGTCGGAGGGGAGATGGCTTCAATCTCGGCCAAGGAACGCTGAAGCTCAATCGCCGAAGTTGTGGCCTCACGAAGAGCATTCCTGATTTGTGACAGGGTACGAACGATCAACTGCGTCATAATGATGCGGCCGATCATCTTGAGCGACATGAAAAGTCGCCCGGCGCTTTGTGACGCTCCGTTGAGTGCTTGACCACCTGTGGCTCCGGCCTGAGTCATCGCATTCCCTGCGGACGCTGCCGTACCGGCCAGTTGTGACATGCCTTGATTGGCTTGATTGATCTGCGTCTGTAAGCCAGGCGGGAGCCAAAGACCGCCACCAGCCGGCTGAGCAGCAGTTGGCGTAGCAGAAGGTGGAGTCGGAAGAGTGATGCCACCAGCCGTCTGAGCCATCTCCTTCATCGTGGCCAAAGCAGCCCTGGCTTGTGTATTCCAGGCATTCAACTGTTGGGCGTGCGCATTAAACGCCGTGCCAGAGGCGTTCAACTGACTGTCGAGTTGGCGCAGAGCGTCCAGCGCTTGCTGAACGTCAAAGCCTAGTTTACTGAGAATCTCGTCAGCCATTTCTTATCTCCGCACCGAAACGCCCCGTATGTACGGGGCGACTTTCGGTAGCCCTACTTGTCGCGTTTCATGGATAAATGCTGCCGCCCCTTTCGCCTGGAAGTTGTAGGGGCCCGGCTTTTTCAATCGACCGAACAACGTGGGGTCAGGGTCGATATTCGCGTTGTGGTACTCATTCCAAATCAGCCATGGTAGCGAGGTGCCATAGACAAAAGCATACTCACCCGTGCCGATGTCAGCAATCAACTTGCCTTTGCTGGCTGCCTCACCAATCCCGGTACGGTCTTCGGGGGCAGTGCCCCCGCCGACCGTGACAGAAAATCCTATCTCGCCCGCTATCTTCAAGAAGGTAGCACGCGAAGCTCCGCTCCAAACTGGCACTTCAGCCGTCACGACATCAAGCCAGGCGGCTAACCCCATCGCCAACATCTCGCGCATGTGCTTGTCAAGGTCCTTCTTGAAGCGCTCAAGATTCAACTTGGGGCGGCGGAACTTGTACGTAAACTTCATGGTCAGACTCAGCGCCTTGGTCTAGGTGAATGACGAGTCGGCCGTGCAGTTGGGCGTCCTGAGGCCGGAGCGTCCGTCTTCGCGCCGGCCAACTTCGCTTGCCAGCGCTCCTCATCGTAAGCCATGACCTGATCGAACGCGATAATCAAAGCCTGAGTCTCAACGCCACAATCATCCCACGACTCTTTCACACCAGGCGGCCGAATTCCTAGCCTTCCACAGGCCCGCCAGACGGCGTATTCGGCTGTTCGGTAGCTGGGCCAGAGGATTCTTGCTGAGCCTGAGCCTGACCAAGAAGAAAAACCTCCCGAGCCTGCTTCAGTTTGGCCTCATCAAGAGCATTTGCCTCCATGACCAGCGCAAGCACTCGGCTGCACTCAATCTCACTGAAGCCGGCCTCTCGCAGGTCTTTCTCCCACATCGGCCATGTCCGTGGATCATCTTCAACCACATGATCCCACTCAATTTCGCTTGGCTTCAGCGAATGGTAGACAATGTAACCAAGACGCTTCTTAGCCCACTGGTCAAGCACTTGCGTGAACGTAGGATCGTTAGCATTCGCGACAAAGCCATCGCGAGTCAACTTACCTGGCGGCTTCGGCTGTGGACACTTGGCATTGAACACATCCATGTCTTTCAGACCGCGTGCGCGAAAAACAATGTCTTGCTCGCCACGCGGCAACACAAGCAGTACCTCATTACAGAGGGTACTAGGATCAACTCCTGCAATTTTCATAGTTTATTCTCCCTCGAAAGAAAACATTCAGTTGATGAATGAAAATAACACCGGTGCCGGATGCAAGCCGGCACCGGTGATAGCTGCTTAGCTCTAGTCAGTCCGATTGACCACCGGCTCAGTCACATTGCACTTGCCGGATACCGAAATTGCCGCATCCTGGTAGTTGACTTCCTTCGTGTCGGCCCGAAAATCCGGGAAGAGCACGGTTTCGACTTGTGACGTTCCGCAGGGCGGGGTATGCTCGACTTCAATGTCAATCGCATACGGCTCACACTGGTCAGACGCCGAAGACACCCACTCCGAAGCGCCCCCGATCTGCTTCAGCGCATCCATCGGGGCAATCGCTTCCGAAGTACCCGTTGTAATGTGCTCGAAGGTGCATTCCAGATTCACGTCGAGCGGAACCTGATCGCCTTCACGCACGGTATCAAGATCGCCCCGATCCAAGAGGTACTCATACGTCTTGTTTTCGGTATAAGTAATGTTGCCATCACCGACCTTGATCTCGATTTGCTGCGGCAGGAAAGTGATGACAGCACCATCCCCTGGGTCTGAAGCCAGGGGGACCGTCGTAAACGTCAACTGGCATGTCAAGGTGCCAATGGCTGACGTAAGTGCGATCGTGCCTTCCTCGCTACCGCCGCCGGTTAGACTGGAGTCGTCGATCGTCATTGACAGAGTTGGGGAAGTTCCATCCGGTGTCACCAACTCAATGAGGTAGCTACCAACACTGCCGTAGACATTAACCGTAGTAATCGACGAGATCAACTCCAACGCGGCCTTCACCTCGGCAGGGGTTGCATCATAGTCAATACCGACGGTAGTCTGACCGTCGTAAGTCAGAGTAAATGTCCCACCAGTGGCATCAGTAATCGTAACCATCCATGTCTCATTGGCATCCTGCGCTGTCACTATGTGAACAGGGGAGCCCGTCTCACCAGCAACAGTAAAACGAGCACCTACCGGGACAAGATCAGTGTTATTAGTTAGACCTGTAACACCGTCGATCTCCATCACGGTATCATCCACCAACAGTACGTCGTCGGGGTCGTTCACTACAGCCAATCCACCAAACCCATCCTTGAAACGGACCGTGCAGTCTCGAAGTTCAATTCGCGCCATGAGTCATTCTCCTTCTATATTCGATCAACCTGCGGCTCTGTCACATTGCACTTGCCGGATACCGAAATCGCCGCATCCTGGTAGTTGACTTCCTTCGTGTCCGCCCGAAAATCCGGGAAGAGCACAGTTTCCATCTGTGCCGTACCGCAAGACGGTGTGTGCTCGACTTCAATGTCGATCGCATACGGTTCACACAGGTCAGAAGACGAAGACACCCACTCGGCCGCGCCCCCGATCTGCTTCAGCGCATCCATCGGGGCAATCGCTTCCGAAGTACCCGTTGTAATGTGCTCGAAGGTGCACTCCAGATTCACGTCGAGCGGAACCTGATCGCCTTCACGCACGGTATCAAGATCGCCCCGATCCAAGAGGTACTCATACGTCTTGTTTTCGGTATAAGTAATGTTGCCATCACCGACCTTGATCTCGATTTGCTGCGGCAGGAAAGTGATCGTTCGCTGTTCATCCGACGTATAGGTGCCTGCGCCCAAAGCGGGCGTAAACACAATGTTCGTCGTCGGAGATGTGGAAACCGGTGTTCTGTCCGTGACCGTATGAACCGGCGTGCCTGTTTCACCAGCGATTGTGAAACGCGCACCAACGGGAACCAAATCCGTGTCCGTTGTGTTCAAAACGGGGGACGTGATGTCTTCATCCACGTCAAGCGCCGCAACCGGCGCGGTAGCAAGGGCCGAACCACTCAACCCATCCTTGAATCGAACGATACAGTCACGAAGTTCAATTCGAGCCATTGGAAGTTCTCCTCTCTCGGCTTAGATGTTTGATAACTCCATCTCGTACCAGCAATCGACCATCGACTGCCGTAGGCGGTCTGTCGGGCCCATCTGACCAAAATAATGCACTTTAATTGCGTCATTCTTGCCGTTCAATGGTGACAAACAGCCAAGCAGAGTTTGGTCATCTTCTGGCCCATCTCCATAACGATAAACCGCAATCGCAGCGTCCATTGCTTCGTGGTAGAGACCAGCAATCAGTTGCGGTGTGTACCGATTCTCGGGTGACTTGTCCATCCGACTTTGAATCAGCACGCGAATTCCTACACGTAGAATGTAGTACCCACGACTTGCTTCACGGGAAAATGGTCCTGTGATAGCGATCTCGACGTGAGACGACGCTTCCATCACAGCGTCAGTGCGATCTTCAACTCCCTCAACAAACGCAGGGATTTCATTGTCGGTCGCAACCTCTCTCAGGTACTTTGCCAGCGAGGAGAAAATCCAGCGCGCCCAATTACTGTCAACTGACATGATTACGCCTCCCCCACTGTCCCGGTCGCCAGGTCTACAGTGTCGTCTGCATCGACAGTCTGCTGCAAACCAGTTTCCAAGTCGGTCTCACCAAGTAGTACCTTGCCTGTGATGATCCAGCCTGAGCCAAAATCCATCTCTTCAATCTTCTCAAACTGGTATTTTCGTCCGCCGTACACGAGCCAATCATCCAAACTCAAAACCAGAGAACGAGCATCGCGGCTATCCACGATGAAAACCTTCTTGCCGACATCGAAACCGCCACCCTGTACGATTAACTTATCGGCTGAGATCAAAGAGATGTTGCGGACAACCTCTCTCGTAAGCCGCGCCGGCAAGACAATCACTCGCTTGATGCGAATGGCGAGTGTTTCAACTTCAGCTACTCCGGTTTCAAGATTCACTTCAGAGGTAAGAAGACGGTAGATGACGACGGGGCCGCCATACTGCCGTTTCAAGGCGTACAAGGCCGTCTGCATCTGACGATTCAGAAAGTATTGGTGCGGCTCCATGTCAAACCCGTCTACTCATGCTCATTTGGACAATCAGACTTACACGTCCATCGCTCGTCCATGGCTCGCTCCAACCGACGCATGATAAGTGTGTTTCGGGTGATTACCTTCGTACACTTACTCACGAGTGGAAGAAGCACTTTTCGCTGTTCATCTTCCAGCTTATTGATGCGCCCACCAAGGCGGCATTCACGCATCCATCCCTGCCACAGCAAAAAGCACACCATCAAGACCAGAGGCCCGTACTGCTTCAGGATCAATAACGCAGCGTGCCAATCCATGCTAGCCTCCAATCAACGAGACGGAAAGCTACCCTCCCAGTCGCCTGAGAGGGTAGCCCATTGCAATCAAACAATTGCCGACTGTTGCTTAGCCGAGCAGAACCACGGCCAGATTGGAATCCAGAATCGCGACACCAGCAAGGATGTCGAGATTCACGACGGTCCCACCTTCCTGGATGTCGTACTGCATCGTCACTCGCATGGCGATGTCATTGTACGCACCAACGTGGCTCATCACGCCGAGCACGTTGTTCGGCACGGCCAGAGGCCGGGTGACGAGAGCCAAGGAATTGCGATGCAAAGCCATGTTCAGCGAGCCAGCCGGGCCGGGGAACGCCTTGTCGCCGTCGGCAAGAGCGACTTCCAGGGGCCGATCAAAGATGATCGACTGCTCACCGACAGCCGACAGCCAGCTTTCGATGACCGTGTAGACCTTGCGGCTTGCACCAGTCCCGAAGGCAACCAACTGACCGACAGCCGGAGGCACTGTGGTCCAGCCGTCCAGAACGATCGCCTCGCTGTAGCCGAGGATATAATCGCCCTTCACGTCGCACGCGGTGTAGACCGAGAGCACTGCGCCGCCAGCGGTGGCGTACTTGTTGGCCTCGTTCAGCGTGATGTGATCGGTCGGCGAACCAGCAGCCGCAGTAATGTAAGTTGGCTGATCGTTGCCAGCCACAACGGCATACTCACCAACAGTCACATCGACCGCCAGCGTGCAAACCTGCGAACCACTCCCACCAGCCGCCAGAGCGTTGGTGATCGTCCCTTCGGTGACCTCGGAAGCCGAGACCGAAGCGTAGAGCAGGCTGTTGACATTCTGGTCCATGTAGGTCTGGAACCCGAGAATGCGACCAAGCTCTGCGTTCTCCAGAGCCGAACCACCATCGCCGCGCTCGTTGGCCTTGACGAACAGGTCCGTCTTCAGCATCGCGGTCTCGCTGGCCGGGGCTAAAACGAAATTGCGACCCTGTACTGGGGCCTTGTTCACGTTGAGAATCTCGCGCGCCTCAAGGACGTAATCCTTGGCTGTGGTGCTGGAGAGATTCTGAAGCCGGCCGACGCGCTTCGCCGGAGTGCTCAGGAAGCCATGGACCCGACCGAGCACGGCACGATCGACCGCGCGAGCAATCGACTGCATACCGGGCCGCAAGTACACGTCCACCAAATCCTGGAAGGACTTGCTGGCCTCGCCATCCTTGATGACGAACGAGGTATAGAACCACTGATCCAGAGGCACCGGCACGTTGGTCGCGCTGGCGTCTTGCTGGGCGAGAGTGGTCCCGTCCTTCTTACGGCTGATGCGGAACGTGCCAGGCTTCCGGGTGTTCACGACATCGCCGAAGTCCCTGACTTCGTTCTCGAAGTCACGGTGAACGAGGTTCGCCATGACCATGTTCTCTTCGAGGATCGCCAGACCCTCTTGGGCCCACCAAACTGTTATCACCGCACTGCGGTAGGTAGGTCATTTCTGCCTACCTCTGCATGTCGCCATGCAGATCAGACTCTATCTTCATCCGAGTTTCTATAAACCGCACACAACACTTCAGTCTATAGAAATGTTCAGGCGACTCATCACGAAGCGTATGATTACATCGAAGACAAACCATACCAAGTACCCGATTTTCAATGTGATGGATATGTTGATGTTGTTGCTTCTCGATCTCTGTTCCGCAACACTCACAAATCAAAATCGAGTAAAGCCGTTCAGCTTCTTCACGACTAATGCCGTAACGGCTCATCGCCTTATGAAGTCGCTGACAAGACTTGCAATACTGATAAGGTTTACCTTTGACACTGGCAAATCCATCCAACGGTTTCCAAAGTTGACAATCGCAGCACCAAATTTTCTCGTCTCTTACAACACGAGTCCATCGACGCTTTTCACTATCAAACTTATAGCCCTCTCCTTTGAGCTTCCGGTAACCACCACATTTTCGTCTCTTCCTTCTCGGAGCGGTGCGTATAGTCGTTGAGGGTTCCGACTCCATCTTCGGTCTTCCCTGCTGATTGTCCGCAGCAATCAGATTATCACGGTCTATTGACTCGTACTGTTGCATACTCGGGGTTTCCAGCATATAGCACCGTTTGTTCAGTCAGTTTTCACTGAGAGGGAACCTATGGGCTATTTAAGCTCCGGAATGAACGCATCGTTGTCATTCGCAAAACAAGCGACCTGGGCATTGGACAAATACAGTTTGTTCATCTGTGTTTTCTCCACAAAGGTTTGTCACGGCACTGCACAGTAGCAATGCCAATTTGTCAATTCGCCCCCAATTGATGGCGGCGACCAGTCAACCTACTTTGGCTGATTCGGCCGCAATCCGAGAAGCTCAGGGTTCTCTGATCGGATTTTTCGGTACTGAGCAGGTGTCAACTTCGACACGTCAATCTTACCGCCTTTGCCCGGTGTACCACCGGTAGCCGTGCCTGCTCCGATGCCACTTACGACACCTGACTTAAACAGGTTGCCGTAAACATCGGGCAGTTCCTTCATCCGCTTCACCGCTTCCTCCGGTGTGCAGGACAACTTTACCGGATCACCAGTCTTGGGGTCATTGCCTTCCATCTCGACCACAGGACGATACCTGCCGGTTGTGGTGCCACTGGTCTCATCCACCTCTTCGAGCAGCTTTGTGTTGCTGCGAAGCAGGATAACGACTTGGCTCGGGTTGAAGGCGTCGTTCTTAACGGCCGCGTCCTGCAAGGCACGGTCAATCGTGCTCTCGCGATACAGGCCCTCCCAGAAGACGAGCTTCTTCTTCAACTCCGTCAACTCGCCATGGTGAGCAGCCTCCAACTGCTTCTTCTCATGCGCAAGTTGCTGTTCCTTCGTTCGCATCTGACCTTGAACAGCGGCCAGATTCTCCTCCAGCGCCTTCCTTGTTGCCTCAGTCATCGACTTGTCGGCGAGCGCTTCGTGCAGCTTTGCCTCCATCTGAGACAGAGCCGTCTGGTGCTTTCGCTTGTCTTCGGCAAGGAAACGATTCACGTCATCCTGCGTGAACGTGTTCTGTTTGCCACCTTGCTGACCACCTGCGTTACCGGTCGCGCCGGCATTTCCGCTGGCATTTCCACTGACCGGACTGCCGGCACTACCGGCTGCTCCACCTGCGTTGCCACCGGCCTGGCCATCGCCGGCACCATCGCCACCGCTGTCATCGCCACCGTCGCCATCCCCATCGAAACAAGCCACAAGACCGTGAGACAAATACAGATCGTTCATCTCTGAACCTCCGTTGTTACCTGGCGTACTGATTGAGAACCCTTGTGGCGAGACGCCAGTCTCTCGCGGGTTCGCCCGACAGTTTGTGCCCGCCGGTACAGCAGCGCACGACGACAAGTCGTGCCTGACGAAAAGGGTTACGACACCCTCGATAGTTCGATCGAATCTCCGTCACGAAGATACGGTCGCAGTAGCCGCCATGCGACGGCATTTGGAATCATGTTAATCAAATGCTCAATCGGAACTTGTCCACGCTCGTACACGGTCTTCACACCTCCGTAAGTCGAGCTTGCCACTGCTAGAGTTTCCAACTCTAACTCGGGGTCTTTGTTATCCAGTAGACTGTGTGCCAACTCGTACTGAGCAATGCGGATGTCCTCAGGCACTATAGTATCAGCGCCGCGAGGAAACTCGTTAGCTTGTGAGGCTTCCGCCGCGCGGACTTCAGCAAGTTGATCATCCGTGAGTACAACACCCTCAGCATACGTCTCCATAACGAGGTACACAGCATTCTTGTAGCCCTTGTACGCGAGTCCATCAATCAAACGACGAGCGGCAATAAGCGCCTTCTCTTTGTCGCCAGAAGATGCCACAGACCATGCCCACTCATGCAGGCGGTTGCTGAAGTATTCCTCGGCTTCCACAAGCGTGCCATAGTAAGTCACGTTAAGAGCCATGTATCACCTCGTTAGTACGTTCGCAACCAATCAAGATTGCGTCGGTCATCGTGAATCTCGTACCAGCCCTTATTCCAGAGATCAGCAAGCATCTCAAAGTATTCCTGATACCGCCATCTCACACGATCCATGCTGTAATTTGCTACGGCGCGTTGGTGGATATACCACGGATCAATCTCATTCACATGCTGAGCCGCCCACACGAAATGATCCAATGTATGACATCGGAAACCAGTGCGGCCGTGCTCCACTGTCTCCGTGAATGCGCCGAAGTCTGTCGTAATCGGAGGTGTTCCGGCCATCTGTGCCTCAATCGCGACAGCACCAAACGGTTCGATGTATGTCGTTGGAACAAACACTCCCTTCGCATTCTGATACAGTTGGGCTCGTTTGTCACCGGTTGCGAAGCCGACATACTCCAAGTTGTCGCCCTCATACACCTCTCCATCTGAACAATGAATCCTGTTTCCCTCTACCTTTGTGCATCCTTGCCCAGCGATCTTCAGCTTGGCTCCAATCCGATTGCAGGTCTCGACCGCTATATGAATGCCTTTCCTCTTGATGAGCCGGCCAAGAAACAAGTAGTAGTCTTCCTTCTCGCATTGAAAAGGATAGTCCGCTGGATTCAAGTAGTTTGGAATCACAGCGTCATAGAGCCGACCGTCAGGATCAAAGCCGCCGCCGGCTCCCCAAATCTTGTGCATGTGAGCATAGGATTCAAACACTCGATACTTGGCAAAAGTACCGTTGTACCCGATGCCGTATTCCACAGTCATCACGTCTGCCGGAAGGGCATCAGCGAGGGGCCTGTTAAGTGTGCCCATGATGACACAAACAAAGTCGCCCGGTTGCTTTCTCTCTACGATGGCTGCGGCCGACCGCTCATTGACCATCTTCCAGTATGGAGCTTTCCCACTCCAATCGACCTGGTACAATGCGCCGGGATCATACTCGCCGAAGAAACCAACTTGCTCTGCCTTTGACATTATCTGCACATGCTCCGCCGTGCAATCACTGACTTCGCTGCCTTCGACGCCATAGTGGTACACCTCATGGCCAAGACCGTGCATCATCTGACAGAAGTGCAAAATCTTCATTGTGAAGGCGCAAGCCGAATGGCTCATCGCTGTCCAAGTGTGAGGCAAAGCCACTACGTGAAATCGGAACTTCTTCATATTACTCATTGTTTCACTCTCCCTTTGTTTTCCACCTACCGGCCGGCGGAGCCGCCAAACTCCGTCGGCCGGGCTTTCAGTCAAGGACTACGGATTCGTGTCCGTGACCCAACTGGCTACGCCGCCAGAGAGGACAAGATTGTAGGTTCCATCCGCTGGCTTTACCGGAAGCCAATCAGCACTGTCAGGACCACTTGGACCACTCGGACCACTCGGACCTGTTGGACCACCACTTGGGCCACTTGGACCACTTGGACCACTTGGACCACTTGGGCCAGTCGCACCATTAGGGCCAGTCGGGCCAGTCGCACCATCCGGGCCGGTCGGGCCAGTCGCACCACTCGGACCTGTTGGGCCAGTCGCACCGGCATCGCCAGCATCACCCTGGGCACCGCTCGGACCTGTCGGGCCTGTGGCCCCGGCCGCCCCAGCATCACCTTGGGCACCGCTCGGACCTGTCGGGCCTGTGGCCCCGGCATCGCCGGCATCACCTTGGGCACCGCTCGGACCTGTCGGGCCAGTCGCACCGGCATCGCCGGCATCGCCCTGGGCACCGCTCGGACCTGTCGGGCCAGTCGCACCGGCATCGCCGGCATCGCCCTGGGCACCACTCGGACCTGTTGGGCCTGTGGCCCCATCAAGGCCTGTGGCCCCTGTCGCGCCGTCGGGACCTGTCGGACCAGTCGCGCCTACGGGGCCTGGACCTGTTGGGCCACTCGCCCCTGTTGGGCCGCTCGCACCATCGGGACCACTCGGGCCGCTCGGACCGCTCGGACCTGTGGGGCCACTTGGCCCAGTCTCCAAGTCAGCAATCACATTTAACTGCACTTGTGTGGCAATCACCTCTGAAGAAAGCTGATCCCAGTCATTGAAATCTGGATCAACTTGATCCTGACGAGAACTTCGCCACGGGTTGTCGGTAGAGCCATCCCATACTGTCGTGGGATAATGTGGCTTTCTTTCTGGCATGTTTTTCTTCTCCACTGATTACACTGTTACAGAAGTAGTAAATCCAAGTTCTCCCCCTGAATATGTTTCTTTGACTACTCCCACGATTCGCTTCCGCTAGAAAGCAATCCAAGTCACTGGCGTATCGGCCTCAGTGCTGATAAGCCACACCTTGCTCAGGTCGTCCCCGTAAATCATGGGGCTCGTCTCACCAGCGGGGACAATGAAACCGGTATCGGCATCTGTCTCAGTCTTGCCTATTGATACCAATGCGCCTGCTGGTAGCGTGCCAACACGCAAATAGACACCCTTCCTGATCTCGTGCTTCACGCTGCTTAACCTCACAGCCGTGAGACCAACAGTAATGGTGCCCGTCCAAAAATCAGGCAGTGATTCTTTCTCGATCTGCATACTACGGTCTCCTATTTATCGACTGTTTTCTTACGCCGTCCGCGACCGCGTACACGTTTCTTTGTTGATTCCTGTAAGTCAATTTGCCGACTTTTCGCCTTTTCGGCCCGTGCGCCACCGGTGTCAACAGCTAAATCTTGAACACCGCGAGCGGCTGGATTTTCAGGTTCGCCACTCGGGCCGTTTGCTTCACTCGCTGCGCCGCCCCCGGCACGCTGCGATTCCGTAATCCTCTTAATTCGGGCTGTATGATCGCTTCGGGCTGTGAGATATTCTTTGTCATCAAAACCGAGTGCAACAGACGCAACCTTTTCGCCACACAGACCGGCTTCAACTGCCGAGATAATCGTCTCTGGATCACTGGTTGTGTAATCGGCCCTATCAATCTCAGTCTCAATCCTTTGCAGTGTCTCAAGATCAACTTTACCGGCCAGCAATGCGGCTACAATCAACTTTCCAAGTTCACGTTTCACAGTGCGGCCTGGTACTGCCGTCATCAAATCTCGCAGACTATCGGCTTCCTTAACGCGGTCGGCATCGGTCTTCAAACTGTATCGGTCAGGATACTTGATGGTTGCAATGTCGCGCCGGTTTGCCACGCGGTCTTCATAAGCTGCCCAATAATGAGTAATCTGTCGTTCTGCATTCTCTAGGACAAGCCCAATATACGACAGACCAGCTTCTAGCCCCTGGTTATCAAACTCTTTTGAGTCGGCCGACACCCTAGTGCCGGCATTGATAATGGCAAGGTTGATGAGCTTTCGGATGTCTTCTTCCAACTTTCGCTGCAATGTCAGCGAAGCATTCAGCGGCTCGGCAGAGGGATTGATAAAGGACGGTGCATTCATGCCCTTATCGTAGGCACGACCATGAGTCGTCCCTACTTGTACGTCTTCATCAGCGGCCCCTTGGCCGCCAGATGTAGCGGTCCCGTCTGCTGTTGCAACACGCTTCAAGTGTGCCCCGGTAGCCCGAAGATCGCGTTGCTCTACAAGAAACGGAAAGTTTGCCCGAAGAGCATAGCTCACATCACTAGATACCAGATTCAACAAAGCAACCTGATAATAGGCCACGTCCTTCAGCAAGCTGTCCTCAATGTCCAGCATAACAAAAGGAATCTGATCCAACTCAAGCTGCACGGGTCCCATTGAAGGTAAACCATCAGGCCCAATCTCTTGCCCTTCAAGGTTGTAAAACTGAAGCATTACCTTACCCGTCTCTTCGTCAATCCACATGAGACGGTAACGCTGCCCGGTTGTGGAAGGCAACATAGTACGCTGGTCGAATTCAAGCACGGTATCACGTAAAAGAATCGACTGAAATTGTGACGGCTTATCCGGTCCGGCCATCTTCCAATTCAAGATGTCTTCGACTGGATATTGGTACAAATATGGCTGTGTGAAAGGTGCTTCAGCCAACGTCAAAACATCTGGTGTAATGGGAGCATCCACATAGACACCAACCCTGCCCATCACCAGCAAATCGGTTAAGACCTTCATGCCCAAGAAGGCGTTCATCGTTGATCCGCGCCGATCCACACCACCTTCAAGTCCATTTATAGCCCGTTGGTACGCTTCGCTGCCGCCACGCCGCAGAATGTCACGCATTCTCTGAAAAATCGCATTTCGTACATCATTCAGTGCAGCCTTGGCAAATGTTGGAATGGGAGTGATCGCTTTTCGCGCGTTGAAATCTGTTGTGTCCTCACGATTAGTGAACTGCTTCAGGTACGCATCTCGAAATTCTAAGCCGCCTTCGTATGTCGTT
>Ga0307428_1000379_pt1 | contig 30782 bp, 30 predicted proteins | sample SalMarWE160240MG_FD_202161 | JGI IMG/M metagenome (GOLD analysis project Ga0307428, IMG submission 202161) | Salt marsh sediment microbial communities from the Plum Island Ecosystem LTER, Massachusetts, United States - WE1603-240 | ecosystem: Environmental > Aquatic > Marine > Intertidal zone >...
CGTGAACACCTATCGCTTCGCGCAGGCCGGCGACTACCGCGTCTGGCCGGGCCCCAACAGCAACAGCTTCACCGCCGCCATCCTGCGCACGGTGCCAGAGCTGGGCGTGAGCCTGCCGCCCAATGCCGTGGGCCGCGACTACCGCGATCGTTTCTATGCCTGGTTAACCGACAGCGGCACCGGCTTCGAGCTCAATCTGCACGGGCTCGCCGCGTTCAAGGTCGGCTGGGTCGAGGGCATCGAACTCAACCTGTTCGGCCTAGTCGCGGGGCTCGACCTGCGCCATCCCGGCTTGAAATTGCCGGGCTACGGCCGCATCGGGCTGGAACCACCGGTCGCCACCGCGCTCGCGCGCTAACGGCCCGATTTCACGGGTTGCTCACGTCATTTTGTCCGGGTTGGCCCCCGAAAGGGGTAACCTTTGGTCAAGATCGTGCGAAATTGAAAACAACGGATTCCTCGCAAGGCCCGTGTGAAAATGCGCGATACGCTGCCGCTGCTCGACAAGATTCCCTTTCCCGTCGTCCGCAGGGGCACGCTCGACACGCTGCAGATCAATGTCGGCTACCGCTGCAACCAGTCCTGCTACCATTGCCACGTCAATGCCGGGCCCAACCGCACCGAAGAAATGGCGGGTGACATCGCCGACACGGTGCTCGAATTCACTAAGCGCCGCGGCATTACCACGCTCGACATCACCGGCGGCGCGCCCGAACTCAACGCGCATTTCCGCCGCATGGTCGTCGACGCGCGTAAGCTTGGCGTCAAGGTGATGGACCGCTGCAATCTCACCATCCTGGAGCAACCGGGCCAGGAGGATCTCGCTGAATTTCTCGCCGCACATCAGGTCGAGGTGGTGGCCTCGATGCCATGCTATCTGCAGGACAATGTCGAGCGTCAGCGCGGCAAGGGCGTGTTCGACGGTTCTATCCGCGGGTTGAAGAAGCTCAACGCCCGCGGCTACGGCCGCGATCCGGCGTTGGTGCTCAATCTGGTCTATAACCCGCAAGGTCCGGCGCTACCGCCAGCGCAAGGCGCGCTCGAAGCTGACTACAGGCGCGTGCTGGGCGAGCTATACGGCATCGTGTTCAATAAACTGTTCGTGCTCGCCAATATGCCGATCCAGCGCTTTGGTTCCGCGCTTGTGACCAAAGGTGAATTCGACGGCTATCTGCAGCTTTTGCAGGATGCCCATCTCGACGCTAACCTCGACACCGTAATGTGCCGTAATCTGATCTCGGTGGACTGGCGCGGCTTCGTCTACGATTGCGATTTTAACCAGATGCTCGACCTGCCGCTGATGCGGGGAAAGCGCAAGCACGTGCATCTGGCCGACCTCATCGATGACGATCTCGAGGGCATGCCGGTGCGCGTTGCCGGCCATTGCTACGGCTGCACCGCCGGGCAAGGCTCGAGCTGCGGCGGCGCGCTAAAAGAGGCCGCGGAATGAATGTCGTACCCCGTCCCTTGCCGGCGGCGGAAAACTCCGCCGGCCGCATCTGTCCGCGCGACTATCGCTACGCGCCATGGGTGTTCGCGCGCGTGGCCGATCTTTCCGCCGACACGCTGTATGTGGTGGGCGGACTCTACGGCAATCTCGCCGCGCTCGCAGCGATCGAAAGCTTGGCCGCAGCAGAGCCCAGGCCGCCGCATATTGTGTTCAATGGCGATTTCCATTGGTTCGACGCCGAGCCGGACTGGTTCGCGGGCATCGAGCAAGGCGTGGCGACGCATCGCCTTTTGCGCGGAAATATCGAGACCGAGATCGCGCGCAGCGCGGATATCGGGGCCGGCTGTGGTTGCGCCTATCCCGATAATGTCGATGACGATGTGGTGCGCTACTCGAACCAGATTATGACGCGGCTGCGGGCCGAGATTGCGCCGGCGGCACGCGCGCCCTTGCGTGATCTACCGATGCATCTGGTGGCGCAAATCGGAGCTCTGCGCGTCGGTATCGTGCACGGTGATGCGGAATCACTCGCCGGTTGGCGCTTCGCCCATGACGCGCTCGATGATCCGCGCCATCGGCGCTGGCTCGACGACGTCGCCCGCGCCGCGCAAGTCGATGTTTTCGCTTCAACGCACACATGCCTCGCCGCACTGCACGATTTTCAGCTCAGCGCCGGCCAGCTGACCGTCATCAACAATGGCGCCGCCGGCATGCCAAATTTTTCCGGCGCCCGTTTCGGCCTCGTGACCCGCATCGGCACGTCGCCATCGCCGTACACACCGCTCTATGGGATCGCGCGCGACGGCGTGCATATCGAGGCTATCGCGGTTGAATACGACCACGATGCCTTTCTGGATCGTTTCCTCGAGCGCTGGCCGGAGGGCTCGCCGGCCCATGCTTCCTATTACCGCCGCATCGTCGACGGGCCGGACTATTCGACCGCTCAGGCGGCCCCGCGATGAACCTGTCGATCATCATGCCGGTGCTGGATGAGGCCGCGGAAATCGAAGCGGCCTTGCGGGCGCTGGCGCCATTTCGCGCGCGCGGCGCCGAGGTGATCGTGGTGGACGGCGGCAGCAGTGACGCCACAGCGGAGATCGCCCGCCCCTTTGCCGACAAGGTGCTCAAAAGCCAGCGCGGCCGCGCGGCGCAGATGAATGCTGGCGCGGCAGCGGCGCGCGGCGATGTGCTGCTGTTCCTGCATGCCGATACCCGGCTGCCCGACGACGCCGACCACCTCATTCGGGATGGCCTTAGCCGATCACGCCGCGCTTGGGGCCGCTTCGACGTGCGCTTTGACGACGGCGGCTGGCTGCGCGTTGTTGCCCTGATGATGAACGTCCGCTCGCGCCTGACCGCCATCTGCACCGGCGACCAGGCGCTGTTCGTCACTCGCGCGGCCTTCGACGGCATCGGCGGCTTTCCGCCGATCCCGCTGATGGAGGACGTGGCGGCCGCGACGCTGCTCAAGCGCGTGAGCCGGCCGGTCTGCCTGCATGCGCGCGTCACCGTCTCGGGGCGCCGTTGGCGACAACACGGCGTCTGGCGCACCATCCTGCTGATGTGGCGGCTGCGACTGGCTTATTATTTCGGGATCGATCCCAGCCGCCTGGCGAAGCAATACGGCTATGTCCCGGCCGATAGCGCATGATCCCGAAAAGTGGGAACCGGCTTTCGGAAAAGATCATGCGCCAGCAAAAGACCTCCATCGCCGTGATGGCGAAGGCGCCGATCCCGGGGCTGGCCAAGACCCGGCTCATCCCTTCCATCGGCGCGCATGCGGCGGCGGTGTTGCAGGAGCGGCTAACCGAGCAGGCGGTTGAGACCGCGCTGGCCGCCGCCATCGGCCCGGTGACCTTATGGTGCGCGCCCGATACCACACACGCCTCGTTCCGCGGCCTCGCTGCCCGTTTTCCCATAGCGCTTACGCGCCAGCCGGACGGCGATCTCGGCACCCGCATGCTGGCGGCGCTCGAAGCCGGCGTCGGACCGGCGCTGGTGATCGGCAGCGACTGCCCCGCCTTCACGCCCGCGCACCTGCGCGCCGCCGCCGCCGCGCTCGAGTTCGCCGACGTGGCACTCATCCCGGCCGAGGACGGCGGCTACGTGCTGATCGGCGCGCGCGCGCCGCGAGCGGAACTGTTCAGTGGCGTCAATTGGGGCACGCCGACAGTGCTGGCCGAGACCCACGAACGCATCGCGGCGCTGAATTTGAAAACCGTCGAACTTGACGCGCTCTGGGACGTCGACACCGAAAGCGACCTCGCCCGGCTCGAACGCGAGCTTCCTGCACTGGCGCTCGGATGAGCGACTCAGTGTTCAGACTTTTGCCACCGCGGGCGCCCACAGCTTGGGGCCGGCGCGGGCATATTGCGGTGGGCGCGCGACTTCAGCGCCGAGCGCTTTCGCCGCGTGCCAGCCCCAATGCGGATCGTCGAGGAAGCCGCGCGCCAGCGACACCATGTCGGCCTGGCCTAGCGCGACGATTTGCTCGGCCTGCTCGGGCGTGAGGATCATCCCGACCGTGCGGGTGGCGATGCCGGCTTCTTTCTTCACCCGCGCGGCGATCGGCACGTTATAGCCGGGCTCGGTCGGCGTGCGCGTGTCGGCCGTGATACCGCCGGACGAGATGCAGATGAAATCGATACCTTCCGCTTTCAGCGCCTGGGCGATGGCAACGGCGTCGTCGGGCGTCAGCCCGTCCGGCCGCCAGTCGCTGCCGGTGATGCGGGCGCCGAGCGGTATTTCCTTCGGCACAACGCTGCGCACAGCGCGCGCGATCGACAGCGGAAAGCGCAAGCGGTTCTCGAACGCGCCGCCATATTGATCGCTGCGCTTGTTGGAGACCGGCGACATGAAGCCGTGCGCCAGATAGCCGTGCGCGAAGTGTAGTTCGATCTCGTCGAAGCCGATGCGCAAAGATCGCTGCGTCGCCGAGACGAAGGCGTTACGCACACGCTCCATGTCCTCCTCGGTGACCTCGCGCGGCGTTTGCCAGTTGTCGCCGAATGGAATCGGCGATGCCGCCATGGTCTGCCACGGATCAGCGCCGGGTTTGAGCGAGCCGCCGCCTTCCCACGGGCGTTGCGCCGATCCTTTGCGTCCGGAATGCGCAAGCTGGATGCCCCATTTGGCGGCGCCGGCGCGCCGCGCCGCCAGCATGACGCGGGCGAGCGCCGCCTCGTTATCGTCGTTGTAGAGGCCGAGGCAACCGTGGGTGATGCGGCCGGCGCGCTCCACATGGCTCGCCTCGACGATCACAAGAGCGGCGCCGGAATTGGCCAGCATGCCGAGATGCATCAGATGCCAATCGTTGGCGCAGCCGTCGTCGGCCGAATACTGGCACATGGGTGAGACCACAAGCCGGTTGGAAAGATCGAGAGCGGCCAGCTTGTAGGACGAGAAAAGGGCACTGCTCATGGGAAACGCACTCAATGTGGAGGACGGTCAGCGCTGCTGGATGGACTTCAGGTACGCGATGATGGCACCGACATCGTCGGCGTCATACTGGAATTCCGGCATGTCGGGGTGGCCGGACATGAGGCCCTCGCCCAGCGCCTCTTCCAGGGATTCGATCGGATAGTGCCGGCCAAGCGTGCGGAACGCCAGCGCCGCCTGGTCCGGGCTCTCGCCGCTGCGGCCGATGGCATGGCATTCCGCGCAATCGCGCTGCAGCAGCACTTCGCCACGCTTGAGGTCGTCGGCGGCCAAAGCCGGCCGCATCGCCGCCGCCACGAGCGCCGCCGCAACGACTGTCGGCCAAATCGTCATGCCGCCGGACGCAAATCGGTTTCATAGTCATCGGCAAGGCTCTGCACACCGGCGAGGCCCACGTCTCCAGCGAGCCGCGCCCAGATCTGTGCCGCCTTGATCGCCTCATGCATCTTCTCGGCGAACTCCTCCCGTGAGGCGTAATAACGCGTCCAGCGCCCGCTGCGATAGAGACCGCTGTAATATAACAGCCGGCGCTCGGCGAGCCGCAACCACTTGTGCGCGATGGGTTCGAAGTTGAATGCGCCGGTAGTGCGCGGCATGAGAAGGCCCGAGGCGAAAAGAAATGGAAACGCCGACGCGTAGCCTGTGGATAACTCCCGCCGTGTAAGCTGATTCGCGAATGATTTAAATAGCCTAGCGGCGGGGCCGCGGCCCGCCGGTTTAGGCCTTGAACTTCTTGGCCAGCGCGTCGGCGTTCTTGGCGAGCAGGCCGACGTCGGCGCCGACCGCCACAAACAAATAGCCCCAGCCGATATAGCGGCGCGCCTCATCTTCGCTGCCGGTGAGGATACCGGCCGGCTTACTAAGCGCTTTCAGCCGGTTGACGGCGTCCTGCATGGCCTTTTGCACCTCGGCGTGCTGCGGATTGCCGAGATGGCCGAGCGAGGCCGCCAGATCGGACGGTCCGATGAACACGCCGTCGACGCCCTCGACCTTGGCGATGGCCTCAAGCTCATCGAGCGCGCTGCGGGTCTCGACCTGCACCAGCACGCACATCTCGCTGTTGGCCTTGGTCAGGTAGCCGGGCGTGCGGCCGTAGCGGCTGGCACGCGCGGCCACCGACACGCCGCGGATACCCGCGGGCGGATAGCGCGTGGAGACGACCGCCCGGCGCGCCTCCTCGGCGTTCTGCACGTAGGGAAAGAGCAAGGTCTGCGCGCCGATGTCGAGCGCGCGCTTGGCCATGACCGCGTCGTTCCACGCCGGCCGGATGATCGGCGTGGCGGTGCCGCGCGCCACCGCCTGCAACTGCGACATCAGGTTGGGAATTTCGTTGGGCGAGTGCTCGCTGTCGAGCAGGATCCAGTCGAAGCCGGAATCGGAAATAATCTCGGCCGCGATATTGCTGCACAGACTCGACCACAGGCCGATCTGCAGCTTGCCTTGCGCAAGCGCGTGCTTGAAGGAGTTACGTTGCAGATCCATGGAATGCGCTCACGCGAATTGGATGACGATACGAGGGCTGGCGGGGCGTCGTCTCACCGGCCAAAGTTTGCGCCGCCGCAACTAGCTTTCCGTTCGTCCTTTGCCCTTTATTTTCTCGATCTTACCATTGGTGAAATGCAGCACGCGCGCGAGCGGCCGGTGCATCACCGGTACGTCGTGGGCGAGAAGCGCAAGGCCGACCGGCAGCATCCAGATGCCGAGCACCGGCAGGAAGCTGAATATGCCGCCGCCGGTAAGCGCGATGCCAGCCGGCACGCGCACCCAAACCGCGCGCGGCTGGCGCAAGCGGTCAAGATTGCGGCCGGCCCAGTCGGGCATGTGGCCCTGCAGGCGGTCCATTTCCTGATGGAAATCGGGCATCCGGGTCATCCCTCTTCACTGGGGCGCCCGCTTTCGCGGGTTAGGGTAACCGGTTCAATGCTTCAGTTTCGCATCAACCTTGAAGTTCGCCTCAGTCTTCTGCTTGATCTCGTCCACCGTCACGCCGGGGGCGAGTTCGATCAGAGTCATGCCGGCGCCCTTGCGGTCGATGTTGAACACGCCGAGATCGGTGATCACCATGTCCACCACGCCGGCGCCGGTGAGCGGCAGGTTGCACTTGTGCAAGAGCTTGGGCTGATCCTTGGCGGTGTGCTCCATGATCACCACCACCTTTTTCACGCCGGCGACCAGATCCATGGCGCCGCCCATGCCCTTGACCATCTTGCCGGGGATCATCCAGTTGGCGAGATTCCCGTTCTCCGCCACCTGCATGGCGCCGAGCAGCGCCAGGTCGATATGGCCGCCGCGGATCATCGCGAATGAATCCGCGGAGGAAAAAAAGCTAGTGGTCGGTAGCTCGGTTACGGTCTGCTTGCCGGCATTGATCAGGTCCGGGTCTTCCTCGCCCTCATAGGGGAACGGCCCGAAACCGAGCATGCCGTTCTCGCTCTGCAGCTGCACGGTCATGCCGTCGGGAATGTAGTTCGACACCAGCGTCGGGATGCCGATACCGAGATTGACGTAGAAGCCATCGCGCAATTCCTTGGCCGCGCGCTCGGCCATCTGGTCGCGGGTCCAAGGCATTACACTTCCTCCCCGGTTCCGGCGGGTGCCACGCGCTTGCGCACGGTGCGCTGCTCGATGTGCTTGGGTGCGTCCGCCACATGAACGATGCGTTGAACGTAGACGCCAGGCGTGATGATGTGGTCGGGATTGAAATCGCCGGGGTGCACCAGGTGCTCGACCTCGGCCACCGTCGTTTTGGCGGCGGCCGCCATCATTGGATTGAAATTGCGCGCGGTCTTGCGGTAGACGAGATTGCCTTCGGTGTCGCCCATCCAGGCGTGCACGATCGACAGGTCGGCGCCGAGCCCGCGCTCCATGATGTAGCGCTCGCCGTCGAATTCCCGCTCCTCCTTGCCCTCGGCGATCTCGGTGCCGGCACCGGTGCGGGTGAAGAAGGCTGGAATGCCTGCACCGCCGGCGCGGATGCGCTCGGCCAGCGTGCCTTGCGGGTTGAACTCGATCTCCAGTTCGCCAGCGAGGTATTGCTGGGCAAACAATTTGTTCTCGCCCACATAGGACGAGATCATCTTCTTGACCTGCTTGGTGTCGAGCAGCAGGCCGAGGCCGGCGCCGTCGACGCCGGCGTTGTTCGACACGATGGTGAGGTTCTTCACGCCCGAGTCGCGGACGGCCTTAATCAGCGTTTCCGGGATGCCGCAAAGGCCGAAGCCGCCGGCCATGATCAACATGCCGTCCTTGAGCAGGCCGGCCAGCGCCGCCTTGGCGTCGGGATAGACTTTTTTCATGCAATGATATCGCGCGCCTTCCCGGCTGCGCTCCTTTCCTAAGATTGAGAAAACATCATCAGGGCGGCTGAATGCAAGCCTATTGCGGATTGCTCGGGGGTGGTGTGACGGTTGTGACCGGATTTTTCGGGGGTGTGATGTCGGTGACCGGGTTGCGCGGCTTTTGCGGGGTCGCGGGCGCCGCCGGCATTCCGGCGGGCTCGGCGGTCGCCGCCGGCTCGGGCGTCACCGTGATCGGTAGCGGCAAGCCATGCGGGTAATACGTCCAAAATATGAGGATCACCGCGAACGCCAGCGCCGACAGCAGCGCCGCCATACCGCGGTTGCTAAAGGACAACAGATTGCCGATGTAGGTGGCGACGAAGACGAATATCGCCAGCACGATAACATAAAGCCAGTTCACGCTTGCAAGATCGATCGGCATGGTTGTTGACTCCCGCAGCAGCCGTTTTGGCCATGTTAGCGCAGACCCGCCATGCGGGCCACCACGGCGCCTGGATTATGGCACGCGCGCGTTGTTTCCCGGCCCAGGATCACGCGGTATACAGGCGCCGCCATGCCCCACGTGCTCATCCTCACCGAAGTCCAGGAAGCCATGCGCGCCTGCTACCGGGCCATGTTGCTGGAACGGTTCCCGCAGCTGACCATCGACGTGGTCGGCCATCACAACGACGTTGGTCCCTATATCGCCGATATCGACATCCTGTTGTGCTTTTCGCCGCCCATGGCCGACCATGTGGTGCGCGACGCCAAGAAGCTGAAATGGATCCAGGCGCTCGGCACCGGAGTGGACAATATCGTCGACCTGCCGTCGCTCGGCAAGGAAGTGCTCGTCACCAATGTCCGCGGCATCCACGGGCCGCCGGTGTCGGAAGCCACCATCGCTTATATGCTCTCGCTCGTCCGCGACCTGCCGCGCGCGGCCCGCGCGCAGGACAAGGGCCAATGGGAACGCTGGCCGGCGCAACTCTTGGACGGCAAGACCGTCGGCATTTTGGGCGTCGGACTAATCGCGGAATATCTGGCGCCGATTTGCAAGCAATTCCGCATGAAAGTCGTCGGCATCAGCGGCTCGCCGCGGATGGCGCCCGGTTTCGACCGCATGGTCGCGCGCCATGATCTCGTGAAAGTCGCGCCCGAACTCGATTTCTTGGTGGTGCTCACGCCGGTCACGACCGAGACGCGCGGAATCATCGGTGCAAAGGTGTTCGCCGCCATGAAGCACTCCGCCTATCTGGTCAACGTAGCGCGCGGCGGCGTGGTCGATGAGCCTGCCCTGATCAAGGCGCTGGAGGGCGGGACAATCGCCGGCGCCGCGCTCGACGTGTTCGCGCAGGAGCCGCTGCCGGCTACCAGCCCGCTCTGGACGACGAAAAATGTGACGATTTTCTCGCATCTCGGCGGCTATTCGCTGGGCTACGAGGATCGCGCCATGCCGACCATCGCCGGCAACATGGCCAAGTTTCTTGCCGGCGACCTGAAGTCTATGATCAACATCGTCAAGCGCCCTGCCTCCTGGGGAGACTGAATTCATGGCTAAGTCCGAACGGTTGAACGCGCCAATTTCGACCGCGGAGCTCGAGCGCCGCTGGAAGGCGGTGCGCACCGCCATGGTGCGCGAAAAAATTGACGCGCTGCTGATGCAGAACAACAACGACTACATGGGCGGCTATGTGCGCTGGTTCACCGACATGCCGGCGACCAACGGCTATCCCAACACGGTGGTGTTTCCGCGCGACGACGAGATGACCGTGGTCTGCCAGGGCCCGTTTGGCGGCAGCGAAAAAAACAACGCGATCTGGCGCGGCGTGAAGCAGGTGCTCACCACGCCGAGCTATTCTTCCGCGCACTACACCAAGGACTACGATCCCGAGCTGGCGGCCAAGGCGCTCAAGCCCTTCGCCAAGGGCACCATCGGCTATGTCGGCACCTACCAGATGTCTTACGCGCTGCTCGACTACATCAGGCGCGCCTTCCCCGCGGCAACCTATGTCGACGCCTCCGATATGGTCGATCAGATCAAGGTGATCAAAAGCGCGGAGGAAATGGAGCTGGTCAAGCGCGCGGCAGCGATGCAAGACGGCGCCATGCGCGCCGCCTTCGCCGCGGTGAAGCCCGGCATGCGCGACATCGAGGTGGCGGCGGTGGCGCAGCATTACAGCCTCGCCCACGGCAGCGAGAACGGCATTTATCTGTGCGCCTCGATGCCGTTCGGCACACCGTCTAAATTCGGCAACCGGCATGTGCAGAACCGCGTGATCCAGAAAGGCGACCAGATCGCCCTGCTGGTCGAGGACAACGGACCGGGCGGCATGTACACCGAACTCGGCCGCTCCTGCGTGGTCGGCAAGGTGCCGCAGCAAATGAAGGACGAGCTTGAGTTTTGCAAGGCCTCGCGCAAGCTCACCCTCGACCTGCTCAAGCCCGGCACACCCTGCAAGGACATCTGGGACGCCTTCAACGATTTCATGCGCAAGAACGGCCGGCCGGAGGAAGCGCGGCTTTATTGCCACGGGCAAGGCTACGATCTGGTCGAGCGGCCGCTGGTGCGCGGCGACGAGCCGATGACCATCGAGATGGACATGAACATCGTCGTGCATCCGACTTACATTCACGCCGGCTTCTTGAACTGGCTGTGCGACAATTACCTGATCGGCGGCAATGGGCCGGGCCAGCGGCTGCACCAGTTTCCGGAAGAGATCGTCGAAGCCGGCTGAAACGGAGCATTGCGATGACGGATATCAGAATCGTCAACCCCGACGCGCTCGGCAAGCCGCTCGGGCAGTATTCGCAGATGACGCGCGTGAAGGCATCGGAATTCCTGTTCATCGCCGGCCAAGTCGGCGTACACAAGGACGGCAAGCTCGCCGGCGAAGACTTCGAGGCGCAATGCGCGCAGACCTTCGCCAATATCGAGGTGGCTCTGAAGTCGCAGGGCGCGGGCTGGGGCAATGTGGTCGAGTTCACCACTTATCTCGTGCACTCGCAGGACATCCCGAAATTCATGGCGTTCCGCCTGCGCGAATTTCCCAAAATGTTTCCGAACAGCGCCTACCCGCCCAACACGCTGTTGATAATTGACCGGCTGGTGCGGGAAGCGCTGCTAATCGAAGTCTCGACTGTGGCGGCGCTGTAGGAGACTTTCCCCTCATGGTGAGGAGCGCCGCAGGCGCGTCTTAAACCATGAGGCCCGTGGTCTTGGCCATCCTTCGAGACGCCGCGCTTACGCGCGGCTCCTCAGGATGAGGTCCGAGTTCGCCAACGCTCCGCCGCCCCTGTTCTTTGACGGCGCGGGGGCGCCGGTTCGCTTTTTCCTCTCCCTCGTAAGAGGGAATGGAGCGCCGGGAGGCGCCAGGGGCTTGGCGAAAGCCCCTTTGGGCTGCCCTTGCGATCGGGCCCACCGCGCGCCGTGCGAAGGCGCCCGCCCGCTTGCGAAGCAGGCTGCGCCTCCCGGCGCTCCATTCGTCAAGCTGGCGCAGTCTGCGCAAGCTTGACGGCGCGGCACGCGTTGTCGGCATGCCGGCCCTGTTCCACCTGTCGGGGCGCGTCGACGGCGCCCCGGAAGCGGACTGGACGTATTGGACTATAATCCTATATTGGAAAATGTCAACGGGGATATCTTTGGCCGGCGCGCTTAGTCCACGAACGTCTGGCGCCGGCGCTCGGCCGCGTATTTGATCAGCGCCAGCAGACGATAGAGCCCGTGCACGAACTTGCCGTAGGGCAGGCTCAGGAACAGGCCGAACACCACGCCGAGATGCAGGGCCAGCAACAGCCCCATGGCGGCAGTGTCGCGCAGGATCATCAGCGCGAAGCCGGTAAGGCTGGTCAAGAACAGCATGGCGATGAAGGCGGTGTCCATGCCGGTGCCGGCGTCGTCGACGAGGATGGGATCGCGCCGCCGCGCCAGCGCGAACAGACCGGCCGGGCCGATCAGCAAGCCGATGCCGCCGGCGATGCCGAGCAACACCGGCAGGCTGTACAGCGCATAGGGCGCGCGCCAATCGAAGGCATAATGATAAAGCGTGGCGACCGCGGTGGCGGCGAAGCACAAGAGAAAGCCGTAGAAGGTGAAATGGTGGTAGAGGCGGCGCTGGCTCGACGGCTGCTCGTCTTCGCTAGTGCAACCGCCACCCCCGCCGCCGAGATAGCGCAATGTAAACGTATCGCGGACCGCCTGCCCCAGCGCCGCCACGCCCGTGCTTGGGTTGTCGCCGTTAATGTCGCGCCAGAACGCGCGCAGGCTGAAGACAAAGGCCAGGATGGCGTAGAGCGCGACCAAGCCGAACAGCGCCACCATGGCGCCGTGCGGCATGACGTTATAAAAATCGCCGGCCTGCGCTGAAAACAATGCCGCGGAATCGGCGAAGCCCACGAAGCCGATGATGAAAGCGGCCACGCTCGCCGCCGTCAGCAAAGTGACGATCAAGCCGTTGCGGGCGACGGCACCGGCAAGAAATCCTGGCCAAGCATAGGCCGCGTAGCTGTCGTTGCGCAGCTTGGCGAGCGTTTCCGGCACGTTGACGTCGAATTCGTGCGGCGGCGAATACTGGCAGTCGTAAAAGCAGGCGCCGCAGTGGTGGCAGAGATTGGCCAAGTAATTGAGATCGCCGTCGTTAAAGGTACGGCGCATTTCCATGGCCGGGAACACCGCGCACAAGCCCTCGCAATAGCGGCAGGCATTGCACACGGTCATCAGCCGGTCGGCTTCGCGCAGCGTGTCAGTTGCGTGCATGCGCCGCCGCTCCCTCGCCCGCGATGCGGCCGAACACCGCGCCGATGGTCATGCCGATGCCGGCGAGATAGCCCTTGCCCAAAACATTGCCGGCCATGATCTCGCCGGCCGCGAACATGTTGCCGGCGCCCGTGCCGTCCTTCAGCAGCATGCGCGACTGCTCGTTCACCCGCAGGCCGAGATAGGTGAAGGTGATGCCGGGGCGCAGCGGGTAGCCGTAGAACGGCGGCGTGTCGAGCTTGCGCGCCCAATGGCTTTTCGGGATGGCGAGTCCGGAGGTTGTGCAATCGTCGAGCACCGTGTGGTCGAACGTGCCCGGCTGCACCGCGGCGTTGAAATCGTCGACCGTTTTCGTGAGTGTTACCGGATCGAGTTCGAGCTTGGTCGCAAGTTCAGGAATGGTTTGCGCTTCGACCGCCGGGAAGATCGACGGCATAAACAACCGAATCGATTTGGCGTCGACGATCGAATAGGCGATCTGGCCCGGCTGCTGCGCGATCAGCCGGCCCCAAATGGCATAGCGCTTGGGCCAGGTGTCCTCGCCCTCGTCGTAGAAGCGGCTGCCATCGCGATTGACGACGATACCGAAAATGACGCTGTCGAGCCTTGTGGCGATGCCGCCGTCGAATTTGGGCGCGCGCGCGTCAATGGCGACCGCATGGCATTGAGTCGGATCGCCCACCGACGCAACGCCTGCATCGAGCAGCATGCGCAGCACGGAGCCGGTATTGTAAGGCGTGCCGCGGATCAGGAAATTGTCGGCGGCCTCGCCCCAATATTGCTTCAGCCATTCGATATTGGCCTCGAAGCCGCCGGCCGCCGCCACCAGCGCGCGGCCGCGGATGCTTTTCACCTGGCCGGCATGCCTGATCGCAGCCGACATGAAAAACCCGTGCTCGATGGTGAACGCCGTCACCGGCGCATCGTAGAGTACGGCGACGCCGAGCGCCGCGGCGCGGCGGTAGAGCGCGTTGAGCGCGCCGCGCCCGCCGCCGAGGAAGAAGGCATTGGTGCGCCCGAGATTGAGCGTACCGCCGAGCGGCGGCTGGAAGCGCACGCCCTGCTCGGTGAGCCAGCTGAGCAATTCGCTCGAGCGCGCGATGGTGAGTTCGGCCAGCACTTTGTCGGTCTGGCCGCCAGTGACGCGATAGAGATCGTCGAGGAACTCGTCCTGCGCGTAGGGTCCGGTCATGGTCGGCGTCGTGCCATCATGGGCGAGCCGCAAGTTGCGGGTGTGGCGGGTGTTGCCGCCGCGATAGAATTCGGGCGCGCCCTCCAGCACGATGACGCGGCAGCCGGCTTGCGCCGCGGTGATGGCGGCGCAGAGCGCGGCGTTGCCGCCGCCCACCACCACCACGTCGAACGGTTCGCTGAGATCGACCACCGGCATCTTCCTTTTTCGCCCGTGGAAATCCCACGCCGGCTGTGCCGCTGCATCAATGCCCCGCTTCGCCGAAGCTGGCAATGGCCGGCGGCCGCCGCGCGCCAGTGCTTTCGGAAGCGGTGCAAAAATCGTAGCCTGATGACGCAAGATAGAGGAAAGCTAATGGCCTCACGCAAACGCCCCGAAGAGCTGCGCAGCCATCGCTGGCTCGGTCCCAGCGATCTACGCTCATTCGGGCATCGCTCGCGGCTGCGCCAGGGCGGCTACGACGCCAAGGATTGGGCCGGCAAGCCGGTGATCGGCATCATCAATACCTGGAGCGACATCAACTTCTGCCACACGCATCTGCGTGCGCGCGCCGAAGACGTCAAACGCGGGGTGCTACAGGCCGGCGGATTTCCGGTCGAACTGCCGGCGCTGTCTTTGTCGGAGCCGTTCGTCAAGCCGTCCACCATGATCTATCGCAATCTGCTGGCGATGGAGACGGAGGAACTGCTGCGCAGCCATCCGATCGACGGCGCGGTGCTGCTCGGCGGCTGCGACAAGACGACCCCCGGCGTGATTATGGGCGCGATCAGCATGGGCGTGCCGGCGATCTACGCGCCGGCGGGACCGCAATTGCGCGGTAATTGGCACGGCCAGGTGCTCGGCTCCGGCACCGACGCCTGGAAATACTGGGACGAAAAGCGCGCGGGCCGCATCACCGAAGAGGAATGGGCCGAGATCGAAGGCGGCATCTCGCGCTCGTTCGGCACCTGCATGGTGATGGGCACCGCCGCAACCATGATGGCGATTTCGGAAGCGCTGGGCATGACGCTGCCGGGCGCGTCCTCGATTCCTGCCGCCGACAGCGCTCATCCGCGCATGTGCGCCGCCGCCGGCCGCCGCATCGTCGATATGGTGTGGGAAGACCTGACGCCGAAGAAGATTTTGACGCCGGCCGCCTTCGACAACGCCATCCGCGTGCACATGGCCATGGGTGGCTCGACCAACGCCATCATCCACGTGGTGGCGATGGCGCGCCGCGCCGGCCTGCCCATGGACATGAAGCGCTTCGACGAGATTTCGCGCGAGATCCCGGTGCTCGCCAATGTGAGGCCATCCGGCAGCCTGCTGATGGAGGACTTCTATTACGCCGGCGGCTTGCGCGCGCTGATGGCGGAACTCAAGCACAAGCTCGATCTCTCCTGCCTAACGGTGACCGGCAAGAGTGTGGGCGAGAATATCGAAGGCGCCGAAGTCTATCTGCCCGACGTAATCCGCCCGTTCAACAATCCGGTCTCCAGCGCGGAGGCGACCGCCGTGCTCACCGGAAATCTGGCGCCGCGCGGCTGCGTGATGAAGCCCTCGGCCGCCGAGCCGCGTCTGCTGCGCCACCGCGGCAAGGCCATCGCCTTCGAGGACTACAACCACATGGCGCGCGAAGTGGAGCGCGACGGCCTCGATGTGACGCCCGACCACATCCTGGTGCTCAAAAACGGCGGGCCCAAGGGCGCGCCCGGCATGCCGGAATGGGGCATGCTGCCGATCCCCAAGAAGCTGGTAAAGGCCGGCGTGCGCGACATGCTGCGCATTTCCGACGCGCGCATGAGCGGCACCAGCTACGGCGCCTGCATCCTACACGTGGCGCCGGAAAGCTTCGTCGGCGGGCCACTGGCTTTCGTGCAAACCGGGGACGAGATCGAGGTGGACGTTCCGGCGCGCCGCATCCACCTGCATGTCTCGGACGCCGAGCTTACCCGCCGCCGCGCCGCCTGGACGCCACCGCCCCCGCGCTATCCGCGCGGCTACGGCGCGATGTATTCGGACCATATCGGCCAAGCCGACGAAGGCTGCGATTTCGATTTTCTGGCGCCGCTGGGGGCGATCCCAGAACCGGAGATTCACTAGAGTCCGATCTATTCAGCTTGAATCAGTTGCATCCCTAACATTCGTTTGCGCATGATCTTATCCGAAAACCGGTTCCCACTTTTCGGGATCATGCGCTAGGCTTTAGAGATAGTCGATGATCTTCCAGCTTCCCGGCTCGGCATTGACCACGTTCTTCGAGGGCTTGCCCGGCCGCCGGTCGGCGTAGACCTGGCCTTCCTTCATCACCAACTGGATGTTCTTCTTCTCCTGCAGGCAGGCGATGTCGGCGAGCGGGTCGCCGGCAACCGCCACGATGTCGGCGAGCGTGCCCGCCTCCGCCTCCAGCGTGCCCAGGTCTTTGTCCATCTTGAGCGCTTTGGCGGCGTCTATTTGCCGGTTTCCATTACGCTTCGCCTCGCTGTAGGTTTTGGACTTCCGCTGCTAGGACGGGGCAATCTGGCGTTGGCCTGATCGTCAGCCGCTAGCGCATGATCCCGAAAGGTCGGCACCGGTCTCGGACAAGATCATGCGCAAGCAAATTGTCAGGGATGCAAAGTGATTCAAGCGAATTGGATCACGCTCTAGGAAGGTCCTCATGACGAATCCCGCACCAACACTCGACACGCCGTTGTGGGCTTTTTCGCTTGCGGTCTACGGCGCGGACGGTGTCGAGCCCGAATGTCTCGACCTGCAGGAGCGCTTCGGTGTTGACGTCAACCTTTTGCTGTTCGTGGCCTATGCCGGCGCAGTGGAATGCGTGCAATTGGACGCGGCGGACATCGTCGACGCGGTCGCTACCGTCGCGGCCTGGCACGGCGAGATCGTGCGCGCGCTACGTGGCGTCCGTCGCGGCCTCAAGCCCATCAGTCTCGATGACGGCAATCCGCTGCGCGCAGCGACCGCGGACTTGCGCGCGCAGGTGAAGGCGGCCGAGCTCAATGCGGAGAAGATCGAGCAAGCGATGCTGTGGATTTGGTCGCGGCGGCAATTGGCTGGAGGCTCCCGCGGCGACGCGGTCGCGGCGCTCGCTGCGAATCTTCGCGCATTGCTTGCCCACTACGGCGCTCCTGGCGAGTGCGCCGCACCAGCAATGCTGCAAACCGCCGCCTTGGCTTTCGCCGCGTCAAAATCATAAGGCCCACACCAGCATATACTGCCGCTTTATGCCGCATTGCGGGTGCAAGTCTTGCTTACGACTTTGACAGACTGGCGCCCCGGTGTGACAATATCGGCGATTATTTTGCTTCGCGCCCCAGCTTAGGTCCAATGGAGGACTCCCATGGCGTCTCTGCAAGACAAGCCGATTGTCCGCATTGCTCCCAACAACCCCGTCTTCGATCTTCCGGTCATCGTCGGCATCGAGGAAGGCCTGTTTGACCAGGCCGGGCTCGACGTGCAGTTCAGCGCGACCTATGCCGACCGCGAGAAGGACCGCGCCGGCAAACCGGTGATGACCCGACTGAAGGAGCAGATGTTCGATACCGGCTCGGCCGACAGTTACAATGTCTGCGAATGGGCCAGCATCGACCGCCTGGAAAAGGGCGAGCGCGGCGGCAAGCTCGCGGCCTTGCGCGCCTCGGTGGCGGCGCAAGCCATTCTGACTTTCGACGATTCGCTGCAAATCCCGCGCGATCTCGCCGACATCCCGGTCTACGTCCAGGAATTCACCGGCTCGCATTACTGCACGGTGCAGATGCTGGAAAGTGCGCTCGGCGCCGAACACGTCAAGATCGGGCAAGGGGGCTTGCCGCAGCAGCGCTACGCGGGATTGAAGGACGGCACCCATCGCGTCGTCACCGTGATGGAGCCGTTCATCAGCCTCGGGCTGAAGGAAGGCGCTCATATCATCGCCGCCATGTTCTACCGCGGCGGCGAGGTGATCTCGCCCGATCTCACGCCCGAGCAGCGCAAGGCCTATTACGACGCTGAGAACAAGGCGGTCGACCTGATCAACGCCGATTTCTACAAATACGCCCACCACGTCGCGGCGCATGCCAAGGGCGCGCTGAAGCCAAACGAATTGCTGCGGGCCTTCGTGCGATACAAGCACGTCGATTATTACGACGCGACGCTGTTTGACCGGACCTATGACTGGATGAAAGTGCGCGGCTTTTCCACCGGCGAATCCGAGCACGGCACATTGGTCGTCGGCTGAGCCGGGGCAAACCATTTAGAGAAGTTACGGCAACGGTGGCGATTGACGCCGACAGTAAAACTGCGCGGCGCGACCACTCAAAAAAGCAAGGGGAGGACTAAGGCCATGAACATAAAGACAGTAGCGGTGGCCGTCGGCGCGATCGTCGGGCTGGGCGCACCGGCCGCGGCGCAGACCTACACCATCGGCGCCAACCCGCAGGGTTCGGTGTTTTATGCCGCTGCCGCGGCGATCGCGAAAGTCGAAGTGGACAAGACCGGTCTGCAATTCCGCGTTGCGCCCTATTCCGGTTCGTCCACCTACATCCCGCTGGTCGACAAGGGCGAGCTGGCGTTCGGCATGTCGAACGGCGCCGAATACGCGTTCGCCTATTCCGGCACCGAGCTGTTCAAGGGCCATCCGAACAAGAACCTGCGCAGCGTGATGTTCACCTTCCCGCTCACCAACGGCTTTGCCGTGCGCAACGATTCCAACATCAAGACCGCCGCCGACCTCAAGGGAAAAAAGATTCCCGGCGTGTACAGCTCGGGTGTCATCTTTGCCTACCTGCATAGGGCTTGGCTTGCGGCCGCCGGCATGACCGAAAAGGACGTGACCGTTGTTCCGGCTTCTAACTTCGTCGTCGGCGTCAAGGCGTTCATGGAAGGGCGCACTGACGCGGCCTACGTGCCGTTCAATTCTGGCATCGGCAAGCAGGCGATGGCGAAGATTCCGGGCGGTTGGCATTATTTGTCGACCGGCACCGCCGAGAATGCCGACGCGAAGGCGGGCGAGGCCTTGCCCACCGCGCGCACCGTGAAGATCAAGGCCGGCAAAAACGCCACCGGCGTGTCCGATGACCCGACCACCATGATCGCGATCGACGTCGCCATGTTCACCAATGCCAGCGTGCCGGAGGACGTCGTCTACAAGGCCGTCAAGACCATTTACGGAAGCAAGCCGGACCTGATCAAGGCGCTGGGCGCGTTCGCCCGCTTCGACCCCAAGAAGATGGTACGCAAGAGCTCGGTGCCGTATCATCCCGGAGCGATCAAGGCTTACAAGGAATTGGGCATTTGGCCGGAGAAGTAATACGATCCGCTTAGACACGGTTGCAGCGCCGCCAGCCGCAACGGGGCGCCGGCGGCGTTGTCATTTAGTCAGGAGCGCGGCGTTTGACGAGCCAAACTACGGAGGCCCGATCCGAGCCGGCGACTGCTGCACTTTACCTGGCACGCCTGTGCGGCGCCTTGTTCGTCGCGCTTGCGATCACATGGGCGTTCCAGGTGCCGAGCCGGCTCGGCATCAGCGTCTACAAGGAGCAGTTCATGCTGCTCTGCCTCGGCCTGTCGGGCGCCATCGTCTACCTGACCATTCGCGTCAATCGCAGCAGGTCGTATACGCCGCCTTTGTATGATTGGGCGCTCGCCCTGCTCATGCTGGGGCTGACGTTCTACGTCTCCTGGGAATACGAGTGGGTCCTGCTCAACGCGGCCTACACGCCGGTGCTGATGCTAGTGCTGGGGCCCATCATTATCGCCCTGGTGATGGAGGGGCTGCGCCGCGTCTCCGGCTGGGTGCTGCTTACCATTGTCATCATCTTCATGATCTATGCGCTGATCGCCCATCTGGTGCCGGCGCCGCTGACCGGCACGCGCTCGGATATCGACCAGCTCGCGCTCTATCTCGCCTTCGACACCAACGCGCTGATCGGCATTCCGCTCGGCGTGGCGACGACCATCGTGGTCATCTTCATCTTCATGGGCCAGGTGCTGTTTAACACCGGCGGCGGCGAGTTTTTCACCGATATTGCCACCGCCACCATGGGGCGCCGGCGCGGCGGCGCTGCCAAGGTGTCGGTGGTTGCCTCGGCGCTGTTCGGCTCGATCTCCGGCAGCGCGATTTCCAACGTCACCACCACCGGGGTGGTGACCATCCCGTTGATGAAAAAATCGGGTTACACGGGCGTCGATGCCGGCGCAATCGAGGCCAACGCCTCGACCGGCGGCCAGTTCATGCCGCCGATCATGGGCGCGGCGGCATTCCTGATGGCCGAGTTTCTCGAGATGGACTATGCGGACGTCGTCATCGCCGCTCTGGTCCCCGCGCTGCTCTATTACTTCGCCATCTTCGTGCAGGTCGATCTGGTCGCCGCACGCGACCGCATCAAGTTCGTCGCCGATCAGTTGCCGAGCGCGCGCGCCGTCCTCGCCCAAGGTTGGCACTTCATCGTGCCCTTCGCGGTGCTGCTCTACGCCCTCTACGGCATGCATGCCGAAGCCGAGATCGCCGCGCTCTACGCGGTTGCCGCCATCATGGTGCTCGGCGTATTCCGGAGCTACAAGGGCAAGCGCATGGATCTGCGCAACTTTTGCGCATCGTTCTGGGACGCCGGCATCGCCACCACCGAGTTGGTATTGATCGTCGCCGCGGCGGGTTTCGTCATTGGCATTTTGAACAAGAGCGGCGGCGGCTTCGCTCTCACCCTATTCCTGGTCAAGCTCGGCGGCGGCAATCTGTACATTCTGCTGCTGCTGGCCGCTGCAATCTGCATCGTGCTCGGCATGGGCATGCCGACCACCGGCGTCTATGTGCTGCTGGCCGCGGTGGTAGCGCCCTCGCTGATCGAGGCCGGGGTCGCCAAACTGTCGGCGCACATGTTCATCCTCTATTTCGGCATGATGTCGATGATAACGCCGCCCATTGCGCTCGCCGCCTTCGCCGCGTCGTCGATCAGCCGCGCCGACCCGATGCGGACCGGTTATGCCGCCATGCGCATGGGCTGGGTCGCCTACGTGATCCCGTTCCTGTTCGTGCTGTCGCCGACGCTGATCATGGTCGGCACGTCGTGGATGATCGCGCTCAACGTCGTTACCGCCACGGTCGGCGTGTTCACAGCCTCGGTGGCGGTGGTCGGTTTTTTCACCCGCCCGCTCGGCGCCGTCACGCGCATCGTGCTGGGAATTGGCGGCCTAGCCGCGGTATTTCCCGATTCGGCCATCGGCGCCGGCGGCTTCGTCGACATCGCCGGCATTGCGCTGTCGGCTGCGATTCTCGGCCGCGAATATCTGGCCACCGGCAGACCGACCGCGACGCCCGCAGGCGCGGCGCCGTCGTGATCAGGATTTGCCGTTGCCGCTTTTGCCGTCACCGTCAGGCCGGTACTTGGTCTCGGGCTTGAGGCCTTTGCGGCGCAATTTTTCGCTGATGCGGCCATTGTCGAGATAACGCCCTTGCGCCGCTCGCTTGGCGGCTTCGTCCCATTGCGGCAGCCAGTCGCCGAGGGAATAGCCGAACCACGGCGGCTGCGGCCGCAGCGGCCCGAGATCGAGCTCCTGCCAGATCGCCTTGGCGCGCTCCATGTATTCCTGCTTGGGCAGCGCCAGCGGCGGCATGTCGGACTTCATGGTCGCGTCCATCAGCAGGGTCGAATCCTCCTCCTGATTGTGTTCGCGCTTGGGCCCATGGCCCTGGCCGCGATGCGGCACGATCTGCACGTCCTCGACCGGATTCATGCGGTAGGCAATCGCCCACAACAGCGCGTCGGCATTGTCGACGTCGATGTCCTCATTGACCGCAATGCAGATCTTGCCACAGTCGCCCTTAAAGAAGGCTGCGCCGTAAAGCGCACGCCAGACCTCGGTGCGCGAGCTGCCCTTTTCCAGCGTGATGACCGTGACGCGTAACAGTCCGGTGAGCGGCTCGTGCAGCGCGACTTTCTTCACGCCCTTGATGCCCAGGACGTTGCGCAAATGCGAGGTGAACAGCGGCTCATAGGCGACGCGCTTAATCACGCTCGATTCAGATGGCGCCACCTGGCTGATATAGGACGGGATGATCGGGTTCTTGCGGTGGGTGATCGCCGTCACCCGCATCGGCATGTTGAACTCTTCCAGCGCCACGTGCCCATGTGACTCGCCAAACGGCGCCTCCGGCTCGAGATATTCGGTATCGATCATTCCCTCGATGACCAGCTCCGATTCCGCCGGGATCATCAGATCGACGGTGCGCGCACGCACGATATTGATCGGCCCGCCAGCGAGCCCGCCGGCGACGGTGAGCTCGTCGACACCGATCGGCAGCTTCTGTGGCCCCATGAAGGCGACGTAAGGCGGGCAGCCGAGCACGATGGCGCAGGGCATCGGCCGCCTTAGCTTCTGGTATTTCAAGTAGTGCTGGTAACCGCCGGCGCCGCCGACGCGCGTCGCCATGCGCACCACCAGCCGGTCGGGTGCTTTCAAAGCGGCCCGATAAGTGCCCATGTTCTGCACGCCGGTTTCCGGATCGCGCGTGATGACGTTGGTGGCGGTCAGCGTCGGCGCGCTGTCGAAGCCCGGCGTTGAGATCGGGATCGGCAGCCGGTCGAGGCCCCTGCCCTCGCCTTTGAGCGCCTCGTCTTCGTGCACGACTTCATGACACACAGCGTCGTTGACAAGGCGCGGCTCGACCGGGTTGGCGATGGCTTGATCCCATTTGGCCTGGATCTCGGGCAGTGGCGCCTGCATGCCCACGCTGTAGATGTCAGGATTGGCGGCGATGGCGCCGACCACCACCGGAATGTCGTAGGAACGGCCGAGGCCGTCGGTGATGTTGGTGAACAGAAAGGCCTTGCGCTCGGCCTCGTCGATGCCGCCGACAAACTGCCAGCGCACCAGCGGATGCAGTTCGGAATCCTTGTCGATTCTGCGGTCGATCCGGCGCAACAGCCCGCGCTCCTCCAGCGCGGCCAAGTGCTCGTGCAGATCCGGATAGTTGCGCGGCGCAGTCGTCATTCCGCACTCCTCGCGGCATTAGCGGCCATCATGGCCGGGGAACGGGCCGATTGTCACGCGGCTTTCCAAAGCGGGGCAAACTGCGTGGCCACCACCTGCTCGTAGGTTAACGGCCAGTCGATCAGGCCCAAGTCCTGCGCAAATCTGCTCATGCCGGCAACGAAAGCGGGGGTGATGTGAGCGTCATAGTACGGCAGATCGCGCTCGATCAGCGCCGCGATCAGGCCGGCCTCCGGTCCCGGGAACAGCTTGCGGCCGACTTGCGTCGCGCGCGACACGTCCTGCCGAAGCGCACTTTGCGTCTTGACGATCGCCCGCACCGCGGCGGCGGCGACGTCGGGCTGCTGCACGATTAGGCGGTCGGTGGCCGCCAGCGAGGCCATGGTATAGTTGAACGCCGCGGGCGGACCGTCGCCGCGCCGCACGTCCAGCACCACGGTGCCGACGCCGCCCTTGACCGCGATTTCGGCCGCCATGCCGTTGGCCCAGAAGCCGTCGATCTTGCGTTCTTCGAGCGCGCGCGCCGCCGTCAGCCCGAAATTGACGCCCGCGCCCTGCGCGCCCGGCACCGGCGCGATGCGGACTTGATCGCGCGCCAAGTCCATTCCGGCGGCAATCAGCAGCCGGCGCAGCCCCATGTCCACCCAGGGCGCGGCGCCGATATTGCGGCCCTTGATCGCGGCGAGATCGCCGCGCCCGGCGCCGAAATCCTTATGCAGCACCAGGAACCAATACATGCCCTGGGCCTGCGCGCAGAGCAGCTTCACACCTTCGAAACCCGGAAAGGCGGCCAGCGCCGAATGCGCCGAGCCGGCGACAAAATCCACTGCGCCATCGCGCAGCGCTTCGTAGGCTTTATCGACCGGGAAGATCAGCTCGAGCGCGACATCGAGCCCCTGCTCGCGGAAAAATCCGAGCTCCACCGCTGCCTCGGCCGGAAAATAGGAATTCGAGATCATGTCGGGAACGGCGAGCTTCATCCCCCGTCACACCTCTTCCAGCGTCATGGCATCGGCGCGTCGCTGGCTGGCGATCATGGAAGTGCGCAGCAGGAATTGCCGCGCCTTCTCCGGATCGGCGGCCGTCGCCCGCAGCTCGTCGAGATTGTGCTTGCGCGCTTGGCTGTCGCGCGCCTCCAGCCGCTGCTTGTTGGCGATCGACTGCTGCTGCACGAACTCCACCGCTACGGTGCGGCGCTGGCGGTCGTAGAGATCGAGCAGCCGCTCCGGCGCGCCGTCAAGCAGCACTTGCGCCAGCTTGCCGGACAGATTTGCGGCGTCCTGGATACCGCCGTTGAGGCCCATGCCGCCGATCGGATTGTTGACATGGGCGGCGTCACCCGCGAGTAGCACGCGGCCTTGGCGGAAGCGCGCGGCCACCCGCTGATGGGTGACGTAGAGATTGCGGTGGACGATCTCGTATGGCTGCGGCGCCGGGAAAAACGACTGCATGCGCGCCTGCACGCTTTCGTCGCTCATGACCTCGTCGTCGCTTTGCGCCGGATCGACCGGATAGACCGTGCGCCACAGGCCGGGCGGGCCGTCGGCGGAAACCTTGAAGCAATTGCACCAGGCGCCGATGTCGGCAAAGTAGCTGCGATAGCAATAACCGCGCTCGGCATCAAAGTCATAGGGCGTCGTCAGCACGACAAAGCGCTCGGGCCAGGTGAAGCCCTCGAATTCAATCGCACATTCCTTGCGCACGGCGCTGCGCCCACCGTCGGCGCCGATCAAATAGGCGCCGGTGCGTTTCGTTTCGCCGCGCGCGTCGCGCACCCGCACCGTGACGGCATCGCCGCATTGCACCACGCCCGTTAGCGTATGGCCGAAATTCACCTCGACATTCGATAACGTATGCAAGTGATCGAGGATCAGCTTCGCGGTCTTGAACTGCTCACATTGCACCACATAGGGAAAGCGCGTGTCATTCTTGAGCAGGGCGTGATCGAATTGCGCGACCAGTTTGCCGGAGGGCCGATCCCAGAACTGGAAGATCGGCGCCACCAGCCCGACGCGCGCCATGTCGGAGGCCAATCCGTCGTCGGCCAAAAGCTCCAGCGTCGCCGGGTGGGTGGTGGCGGCGCGTGGATCGGCCTGCGGCTGATCGTTGTCGTCGAACAGCGCGACCGGAATGCCACGCCGGCCCAACAGCCAGGCGCATAACAGCCCGACCGGGCCGCCGCCCGCAATCAGCACGCGTTTTCCGTCACCGCTCATGCGCGGTCACGTAGCCTCATCCGCGCGCCAGCGCTTGACCAACCCGCTGTCGATGTCGAACAGGTCGAGGCAGCGACCGACGGTTTGGTTGACGATGTCGTCGATGGTCTTCGGCTGGTGATAGAAGGCCGGTACCGGCGGCATGATGATGGCGCCGTTCTCGGTCGCGGCCAGCATGCTTTTCAAATGTCCTGCGTGCAGCGGCGTCTCGCGCACCACCAGCACCAGCCGCCGCCGCTCCTTCAGGATCACGTCGGCAGCGCGGCTCATCAGGCTGTCGGTGGTGCCATACGCAATGTCGGAGACGGTGCGGATTGAGCATGGAATGATGACCATGCCGCGGGTCTTGAACGAGCCGCTCGACACCGCAGCGCCGACGTCGCCATTGGCATAAGTGACGGCGGCGAATTTACGCACCTCGCTGACGGACAGCCCCGCCTCTTCCTTAAGCGTCACCGCCGCCGACTTGGACACAATCAGATGCGTCGGCACGCCGACAGCGCGCAGCGCCTTGAGCAGCTGTACACCGTAGATCGCGCCGGAGGCGCCGCTGATGCCGACAATGAGAGGAAGCGCCATGCCGCTGTCTCAGCCTTAAGCCTCGGATTTCCCATCATAAATGGGGACGGCGGCGGAAGCTATGGGCGCCCGGTGAAATAGCGCTGATTGCGCAACGTTTTGGCCGCCAGCACCAGCCAAGGTCTTATTTTTCTGACGCAAATGAACTGTCCAGCGAGGGGCTACGTCTTTTTCTTGATCAATTGTCGCCGCAACGGGTTGGTCTGCATTGAGGAAACTGGACCAATTTGAATGAGAGTTTTCCGGTTAGGCTTTGATTGAAAGGAGCCTGCCGATGAAGAAGTCGAGGTTTAGCGATCAGCAGATCGCCTTTGCCCTGCAACAGGCGGAGACGGGGACGTCGGTTGCGGATGTCTGCCGGAAGCTGGGGATATCCGAGGCCACGTTTTATCGCTGGAAAGAACGCTATGGTGGGCTGATGCCCTCGGAGGTGCGTAAGCTAAAGCACTTCGAAGAAGAGAACGCTCGGCTGCGCCGGCTGGTTTCGGATCTGAGCTTGGACAAGGAGATGTTGCAGGAGGTTCTCAGAAAAAAGTCTAAGGCCTGCCCAGGAACGGGAGCTGGTGGATCATGTCCGCACCTGCTTTCGGGTCGGTACGCGCCGGGCGTGCCGTGTGCTGACCCTGCATCGGTCGATGTACTTATACAGATCGAGGCGCCCTGAGCAGGCCGTGCTACGCAAAAGGATTCGTGAGATCGCGGAGACGCGGGTCCGATACGACTATCGGCGGATCCACATCCTGTTGCAACGCGAGGGTTGGTCTGCGGGCCGAACCCGGGTGTACCGGCTCTATAGGCTAGAAGGGTTGCAAATGCGTCACAAACCGCCCCGGCGCAGGGTCATGGCCAAACTTCGAGACGACCGTGCGACGGCTATTGCACCCAATGACTGCTGGTCCATGGATTGGATGTACGATCAGCTCTTCGATGGAAGGCGGCTTTGGGTCCTGACCCTGGTCGACAACTACTCCAGGGTGTGCCCCGCACTTTGGGTTGGACATCAGGCCAAAACATCTGACGTAGTGTCTATGCTCAATCAGGCCGTCGCCGCGTTCGGCAAACCGCGAACCATCCGAGTGGACAACGACAGCCAGTTCACCTTGCGCGAGTTCGACCTGTGGGCCTATGCGAACGGTGTCATCCTGGACTTTAGCCGGCCCGGCAAACCCACGGACAATGCCTTCATCGAAAGCTTTAACGCTCGCGTTCGCCTTGAATGCCTGAACCAGCATTGGTTCATTGATCTTGACGACGCCCGCACAAAGATCGAGCTTTGGCGCCAAGACTACAACGATGTGAGACCGCATAGTGCAATCGGTGAGAGGACGCCGATGATCATGTTCACCGCCCATACGAATACCCTGATGGGCTCAACAGTGCCGGAGGCTCTCGTTTAAACTGGTCCAAATATCCAAAGCGGACCAAACATGCATTAGCCTCTCAGCTCGCCTGGTACAAAATATCGGTCAGGCCAATCAGACCGCACTCAGCACTCAACTATAGGCTGCCGACGCCGCAGACATTCGCACCCTTGGCTCACCACCTAGATGAGATCATCTCGATGCAGTAATATCCATGTCGCTGGTATGAAAAAGCTGTCGAGTCATCATAGCCGTTGAAGATCGATGAGGTAGCCAATGTCAAAAGCTATGGAACGACTATCGTTACTTTGCGTTCTCGTAGCGCTGGCGAATGTATCGAGTATGGTGCCTGCTTCCGCAATTAGCGCCGATCTCGCGAAGAAGTGTCGGAATTTGGCGAGTAAGGCGCATCCAATTCCGGTCGCAGGGAGCAAAAACACGGGAGCAGCAAAGGCGCAACGTGAGGCTTACCAAACTTGCATCGCAAAGGGTGATGATACCCAAAGTGACAATCAGGTCGACAGCATAAAAAAATAAATAATTGTACGCGAAGTTAGGCTTTGTTGATCGGCCATCGTCTGCGGAAACAAGGAAGTACATTAATGTTACGAACAGCAGTGTTTCAGTTTCTGGTGATATTGCTCGCGCTTGTAATGGTTGACGTGGCAAATGGGCAAGGCACCAGCAGTAACTGCAATAGGAACGCCGGCGGCGCGACCAATACAAATTGCGGGGTTAGGACCGGCCACGGTCCGTTAACACAACCAATCCCTCCGGCTGTCAGTACAATTAATTCTCAAAATAATCAGAACCCACAAGGTATTCAACGTTCACAGAATTTGCCAGGGCCCGCGCAGACGAATCTGCCACAGCAACCCTTCGGCACACGATAAAGGCCCCGAGATGAAACTAATTTCGCTTTGACGTTGCGCACAAGAGGTTTGGTTGTCGCGACTAACGGCTAGGCACCGGTTGCTAAGAAAATGCAAACAGCCACTGGCGGAAATTGATGTGAGTTTTGAGAGGAGTTGACACCGTCATCGACGTCTCACGCAAGCTCCAACCGTGGACCGTTGTAATTCAGCAGGCATGTAATCGCATTTCATGCTTGTGGCTCCCCACCCACCATGACCCACCCGCCACTACGCTTTGCACAGTACGGAGCCATTGGGGTAAAAGTCGGCGACAAATTCACCGTACCGCTTCGCCGCGGCCATCGCCGGCAATCGTATCACGCGGGTAATGAAATTTCGTAGTAGCGAGACCTCAACATCAACGCGCTTCCAATCGCCAAAAACCTTTGGAACAGAAACGTACTCAATTTCGCCGACGACCAATGATGCGCCAAACGGTTGATACATTTTCGATCACTGTCGCACTTAGGCGAGAACTAGAGACCATTTGCGTAACGGATGAATTCCTTCTTGCGTAATTAGCTCGTCCTTTCCAAAAACTCTTACAGTCTATACATGGCATAGAAAATTAGTATTATCAAAGCGTTGCACGATAGCGAAGGTCAAAAACTATGAAGCTCGCACTTAAGCAACGGCTCACTGCCGTTATTCTCTGGTTGAGCATTGCTCTATCCGTCGCGGCACATCCATTGGCGGATGGTGTTGGCGCTGACAAGAAAAACGAAGAATACGTAGCCGTCTTGAAACAATTACGTCCGTTAGCTGCACAGGGCGATGCGCTCGCCCAAACAATAATCGGATTCATGTACGCTCATGGGCAAGGTGTGCAGCGGAATTATGCTGAGGCGATGAAGTGGTATCACCGTGCCGCTGACCAAGGTAACGCTATTGCTCAGTTCAATATCGGTGTCGCGTACGCCCACGGCCGAGGCGTAGCGCAGGACTATGCCGAGGCAGCGAAGTGGTATCGGCTCGCTGCCAACCAAGGAAATGCCGCGGCTGAGCTCAATCTCGGGGCGCTGTACCGCGACGGCCAAGGTGTTCCTCAGAGCGATGCTGATGCGATAAAATGGACCAAACTAGCCGCCGATCAAGGTAGTGCCGACGCCCAGTTCAATCTCGCGCTCCATTACCTGCAAGGTCGCGGCGCTCCGCAGAACTACGCCGACGCAGTAAAGTGGTTTCGCGCTGCTGCGGATCAGGGCAACGCCAGCGCCGAATTCAATCTCGGGATTGCGTACGCGAACGGCCGGGGGATAGCGCAGAATTATACTGAGGCGATAAAGTGGTATCGTCTTGCCGCGGACCATGGCCACGATGGAGCCCAGTACAATCTAGGACTCATGTATATCAGACGCGTGCCCAGGGAGATTGCCCGCGGATACATGTGGCTCTATTTATCGGCGGCGCAGGGCAACAAAAAAGCAGCAGCTAGTCGTGACGAACTTGCCAAGCACATGACCCCAGCCCAGCTGACCGCAGCGCAGAAGCTCATAAGTGCGTGGAAGCCGACTAAGCAGACGTCTCAATAAGGTGTGTGAATATCTTCAGCGAACGTCAGTGAAGCCTACCCAGCAGCCGCCATATCCGGACCCGGGAAGCCGAACCAGCTCAGCTTTGCTAAGGCGCCGCCGCTTTGGCAGGTTTTTGGGCGATCGGCTGCTGGACTGGGCATTGCGAAAATATCGATCCATTTGCCGTCGCAAATGTCTCGATGCAAAACTCCGGCGATTTCACGGGCCCCTCGACCGTAAAATCATATCCGACTCGATTCATAACGAGCGCGTAGCGTCCCGCAGCGAGTGTTTCGTTTTCATCAGGGCGCGCGATTACCATTTCACGCTGGCCCGGTACGGGTGAAACTTTAAATTCCTTTGAAATGTTTCGAATCCGCCACGCTCCATCGATACCCGTCACGCTTGGCTTTCCAGCAACAATTTTCGTGTCCAGTTTCAACTGCGCAACCACGCGTACCGCGACTTTTTGCGGGGCGTTGTTCAACAGATCGCGTCTAAACAGAATGAAAGACGGCTTGTTGCTGGATATCATTGTCGTAGAAGCCTTTGTCAATGCGGCTGAAATCGCTACGCGCGGATCAGGAACACTGATCGGCAAACGCTTTAGTTCAGTTAGTTTGTTATCACTCAACGCATAAATGCCATATGACTTTGGCAATGGGTATGGGACTTTCGGCACATCTTCTTCTTGCTTTAGGCTTACACTTTTTCCGGCGGTCGCGCCATTCTTGGCCAGATTGTCCGCAGTTTCTATATGGGAAGAGAGCGGCGAGCGCCATAGCACACCGGCGACAATCACAGTACCAATAAACATTATCCCAAGAATCAAAACGACGATTAGCTGATTTGCGAATCGTACATTCGGCAGGATCTGGTCGACGCGCCGATCAGGTGGATTTTCAAACTGGTTAGGCCCGATTAGGAGCGGAGCGAAAGGCGCCGGCGGTAATATTTGGAAAGCGTTGTTCGATAGCCTCTCGGTATCGTGCCGTTGGGCGTGTCTGTCGGGTTGGTATTCATTTCCCAAATAACTCCCACCAGAATCCGCTTCGATACGGTCAACCGCGAGTTCAAACTCATTAACGTGCTGAACAAGATCGGTTAAGCGCATCGATGAATATCCGTAAAGAATATC
>Ga0307428_1000381_pt1 | contig 30667 bp, 42 predicted proteins | sample SalMarWE160240MG_FD_202161 | JGI IMG/M metagenome (GOLD analysis project Ga0307428, IMG submission 202161) | Salt marsh sediment microbial communities from the Plum Island Ecosystem LTER, Massachusetts, United States - WE1603-240 | ecosystem: Environmental > Aquatic > Marine > Intertidal zone >...
GCTGAGGAGGCCGAGGACCCCCGGGACACGGGGGAGGTGGTGGAGCTCGCCGTCCAGCACATGAGGTGGATGGAGTCTGAGGGCTGGAAGGCTGGGACCATAAAGAACTTCGTGACGGCCATCAACGTGTTCTTCAGCGTCAACAAGTGTGACGGGTTCGAGATCCCTAAGGTGGATGTTCCCTTCGCCGATCCTGATGGGCAGCACGTTATCACGAAGGCTCAGATAGGGAGGGCTTGGGATCGGACGGGTGAGGAGTTCAAGCTTCGTAATAGGGCTATGATAATGTTGGCTAAGGACATTGGTCTCAGGATAGGCGACGTGGCGGAGATCACCGTCAGGGAGTACCTGGCGGCTGAGGACCTGACCGGTCAGAGGTTCCCCGTGGAGGATAACGGGAGGGAGATCATGGTTCGGGGTGACGGGTTCAGGCGGTGGGTAAGGCCCATAGTAACCAGGAAGAGGAGGAGAAACGCGTACCCCCACATAGGGTCGGAGTCGATAGAGGCGGTCGACGCCTACATCGAGGAGCGGCAGAGACGATCCGGTGAGAGATACCAGGTGACTCACCAGAGTAGAACCGAGATGAGGCTCTACCCGGTCTTCGACGTGGACCAGAAACTCTTCCTAGGGAGGGCGGGGCGGCCCCTCTCGAAGGATGCCCTGGGCCAGCAGTTCGAGAGGCTGTGCGACGGCTTCGCCAAGATCTCGGCCCACAGCTTCAGGAAGTTTCACCGTACCATGCTGGAGGGCGCCGGCATGCCCGAGGCGTGGGTCAAGAAGCTCCAGGGCAAGGCGGCGAGCGTCTACAGCCAGCCAGAGAAGACGGGGCACCTCACCGGAAAATATATCCAGTGCTACCACGCCCTCAAAGTCTTCCCCAAGGACGACGAGGAAATCAACAAACTGCAGGAGACGGTGATGGAGCTAGAGGAGAGGCTCGCGGAGGCGTCACGTAACGATGTCCAGCGCCAGGTAGCCGACCAGCAGCGCATCATAGAGGATATGCAGAGGTCCTTGGAGGCGATCAACAGAAGGGACGCCGAGAGGAGAGAGTGGGAGAGAAGGAGGGAGTCTCCTCCCTAGCGAGCGCTGTAAAATAGTTTTATAGGCATAGAGCTTCTTTTTCTATTTGAGAAGCCGTGTCCGTTAAACAATCATTAGAAGATATTTTAACAGTTATCCGTTTTACCAAGGGAATAGACAAGTGCAAGGTTCAGACCTTAGAAGGCACCATTGATGTTGAATGCAAAGATCTCCACGTTCTAGGTAAGACCGCCGCCCATGTAGTCGCGGAGGACAACGAAACGTTCGTGATATTTGAGGAAGGTGTAAAATGCGAACTATCGGATGGAAGTATGACTTGCTGGAAAGTATTGTGAACTACACCATAAGGGAATTAAAGTAATGGCTGAAATAAAAGAGAGTGATGAGGCAGCCCGTCGCCGTTGCTTTGTAAAGGGAAAGATAGTGGGAGAAGATCTGTCAAAGCTCCACAACGAGATGAGGCTTCTTGAGACTAGTCCAAGATGGCCCTCTATAATGTCTCCAGAAAAGAAGGCTGAGTTTGAACTAGAGACCCTTGAAGGTATAGAAAGAGATGTTAACCAAGCCTTCACGGGCTATCCAGACGGGCTTCCCCGATGCTTCAGCCCAAGGCAAATGGCCTGCTGGAGGCCCACCGTTGAGGCCGTGAGGGATAGCATCGAGAGTAAGGACTGGGGTGAGGCGGCTAAAGGGATAAAATTCGGGATGGAAGAATGCCTGGTCTTCGGGATGCTCGGAGTTACAATAGTAAGTGACATAGCCGAGTTAGAGTACATCCTCAAGAAAAGGCTGAAAGGAGAACCCCTCCCATTTGAACGAGAGGAGTAGGAAGTCTCCTAAAGAGTCTCCTTAATCTTCTCCCATTTCTCAACGCCGTATTTCTCTATCGACTTAGCCCTATCCTCCTCTGTCCGTTTCTTGATCCTAGTATCCTCACGCTCATAACTGTTAAACAGGATACGCCTCCAGAGACTGCAAAACTTGTCGGCCTTGGGCTCAACATAGCCAACCTCCAAAAACTGTTCAGGGTCATATCTTGCCTCCGATACACCTAGGAAGACGGCGTTAGCGTTATCAAGTAGGTTAGCCACGTGGAACCTAATGTCCTGGCTTGCATTAGGATCATTTCTAAAAAACTCGCCTCTTATGCCTAGGTTCACAAGGTCTTGAGATTCACTAATTCCATGCAGAACCTCAGACTTGCAGGCGACTCGCTTATCGAAGTCCTCTACGATATCGCATTTCTCCATCTCAGGCCTCCAGACATCTTTAATCTGCTTCTCGAAACGATCCCTATCCGCCCTAGCCAGGTGCTTCGTGAAACCGCTTATAGGCTCCTCCTCGCGTGACATCCTAACTCAGAAAAATAGAACCCTATACGTGAATAAATCTAATACTAATCCTCGATTTTCTCGACCCTGTATATGACGACGTCTTTGGCCTTGAATATCTCGGCGATGCCCTTGATGGCCAGCGCCGTCTTAAAGTGATCGCATTCATAGACGCCTCTCTGAACTCGCCTAACGCCTCCAAGCCTATCGTTTAACCGTTCAAGATTATCGTAAAACCGTCGAGATATCTTCTCCCCCGATGAATGATCGAACCCGTAAATAACAACGTAGAGGCCCACGACGTCTTTTATATCCGCGAGCTCCTCGAGGACTTTATCTATATGGCTTTTACGCGGCATCTTCAAGTTAAATAAAGGCAGTCATGACTACTTATATCTTACATTGTTCAATAGAAAAAGCCAGAAAACGCATGCATAAATTCGATGTTGATTATTTCTTTTCATGAAGCTTAATGGCTTCCTCAGCGAAACTTACAGTATCACAGAACTCCCTGGGCTTCCTCCTCATGGCCCCTAAGGGCTTGTGGATCGCCCCCGCCTCATTGACGATCTCATCAATAACGGCTCCTCCGTAGATAGGGTTATAGTCGACGTCCCAGCAGCCTATTACCCACTTTGACTCCTCATCTACCCTTATGAGGCAACTACCGAATTTTTTCCCCAGAATATCGGCTAGACGCTTACCGCATTTAATGGCGTCCTTCTCGGTGTATCTATCCGCCATGTCCCTCTATTACTCATATTAAAATTACTAGTGTTTAGAGGTTTCCATAAAAAAATAATTACGTTTGATATGACAAAAAATATTATCCTAATTTTTGTTAAAGTCCGCAAAAAAAAATAAGGGGTTTAGATCTGTTCCCCGTCTTCCTTGTCTCGGAGACCCTTTAGAGCCTTGGCCTCTCTCTCGAGGTGACTTATGTTGCCCTCGATGGATCTTAGCATTGCTGAGACTATGACCCTATATCGAGGGCTCATACGCATGCCCGCGTACTTGGGGAGCCTAGAGAAATGTACGGGGGGAAGGTACCCGAGCCTAACGTATGCCTCTACTATGTCCCAGCTTAGATCCATGCCTCCGCCGGTTAAGGCTAGCGCGTACTCCTCAGACTCTGTGAAGTACACTAGGCACACGTTGAGGCTGTCGATTGCCTTCGCGTCTTCGCTGTCTAACTCGTCACCTTCGCCTATAGGGTAAAGGTAGTTCATCATGGGCTGGTTAGACTCTTCCATAGCCTCGAAGCTGCCATAACCTAGTTTTTCCTCGGCCTCTTCGCTGTACTCGTAGGGGTCCCCGTATTCCTCGAAGTCCTCCACGGTGTAAGGCTGTACTACTTCCCAACTTTCGTAAGGAAGATCGGACCAGTCGATATGCCTAGGCTTTTCGTTGTCGCAACCATAGAATAGATCCTCGACGTTTACGGCCTCGGTCTCGCTGTTGATTTTTCTACTCATCTATCTCACCCCCTGCATATAGCCTGTAAATCTCGTCAACTGCGGCGCATGCCGCGGCGCATCGGGCCTGATAGTCACCTTTTACTGGTAACTCCTCTATTACCTTTTCCTCTTCGACGGGGGTCCCCTCGGGGAAGATCTCCGCTGCCAGGTCCTGGTTTATCAGCTGTTCCCGCTCCTCGGGGGTTAGCTGGTCCTCTTTACCGAAGACGTCGATCATGTAATTGTCGTACATGGTGCCTAGGGCCTGTCTCTCCTCGGGGCTTAGGTCAAGGGCTTCGAATTCCTCTATGTCCTCTATTGCCTGGGGCTCTTCTAGTATCCCCTTCGGTGTGTCCCTCTCGCAGTCGTCTTCATGGGGGCATTCTATGCATGTCGTGTGTCCGCCTATCTCGTGGGTCCCGTAACACTCAGGCAAATCCTCTTCGACTTGGGGCTCTGTTGCCTGGATATCCGCTAAGGTAATGGGGTTGTAGTCTTTTACACGTTCATCGAGGATTGATGGGTCTTTCATCCACCGCTCGACAAACTCCATAACCTTGGCCTTGTCCTCTCCGTGTGTCTTATCGAAGTCGGCGCCGGTTATCCACCGGGTTCCCGCCCAGTCATGGACCTTTTTATGGATCGCTAAGTCGGTTCCCCAGTATACTTGTACCCTCCAGCCGCCTAACCCCTGTTTACGGTAGAGGTCCCCGTCTTCCCCTGAGTATGCGAAAAACCCTAGGTCCTCCAGGGCCTGATAATAGCTTATGGGCTCTTCGATCGGTGCCTCTTCTTGGGGCTCCTCTTCCCTGTAGTCTTCGGGTCTGTAAGGTTGGTAACCCCTTATGCTGCTGCTGCTGTTGGCCGTGTGATCCTCTATCCTGGGCTCCTGGTTTCGCTCCTTTAGGGCCTTGATGAATAGGGGAGCATCACAGTCTTCCTCTAGGTAAGCGTATTTCCCTTTTACGTAGCTGTATCTTGTTATCTTCCCGGCTATTCCTAGCGTTACAAGGTCCTTTATGGGTACCTTTAGCCACCCGTGACCCGGGTCCATATAGAATTGATAGACCGGTGCCTCTACTGCCTGGGGCTCTTCGACCTGGGGCTCTTCTTGGGGCTCTTCGACCGGTGCCTCTTCTTGGGGCTCTATGACTTGGGGCTCTTCGATCGGTGCCTCTATTGCCTGGGGCTCTTCGACCGGTGCCTCTTCTTGGGGCTCTTCGATTATCTTGGGTGCTGAGTAGTATACTAGCTGAGCATTTACCCACGGTAACCATGCGGTTAGCTTCATGGGCATATCCTCGGAGTACTCTAGGGTCACCGTATCGGTTAGGGGCCTGAGCCCCTTCATGAATCCCTTGAAGTGCTTAACCCTGTAGTGTGCCTGTTGTGTGCCCTCGACGGTTAGCCTAAGCAGCTCTTCCGCGTCTTTTTCTAGATAGTTTTCCTCGAGCCAGTCTTCCCCGTCCGTACAGGTGAACCGTATACCCTCGCAGGCGGCCGTTACCTTAAACAGCTCGCTTACTGTACAGTCTTCGATTACCTGTTTCAAGGCTTTTAGGGTCATGTCGGCCTTAGCCTTGTAGCTTATCCGGGGCTCCGGTGTCTCCTCCTCCAGGGGCTCCATGAGCCTTATCGTCTTAACCTGTTTTGATCTGTTCTTCTTGATCTCGGCCTCGATCACGTCTTCCTTGAATACGAGACTAAGATCCACGTCCTTCAGGGACCCGTTGCGCTTACCGAATAGAATCGTTAAGGCCTCTTTCACGTTAAAGCATACAGTAAAAGGTACAAGAACCTCATAGGCGTCGAAGGCCTCACATGGGATAAAGAGGCTTACCATGGTCCAGTGCTCTGAATCCATTGAAGCCACCCTTATTCCCGTGGGCCCTATTTCCAGGTTAGCGTCTTCGACGGTTATGTTAGCGGCCTTAAGGAGGTCCCTTAGAAACGTCGGATCGTAGACTCGGATTTTCCCTTTTTCTTGTTTGGTGTCCGTTTTAACCACCGTTATAAAATCTGTTGCTAGCCATATAAACATATCGGGTTTAATTACTATTAAACCCAATTAATATATTAAAACTGTAATTACGGTTATATGACAAATTTAACCCTAAACAATTCCCTAAAGAATTTTTTAAAAAATCTTAGATCATATTATTCCTAAAAATCCTAAAGTCCTAAAATCCTAAAGATCATGACTGATCCTTTTCTGAAACCTATTTATCCGGTTTAACCGGGATTTACTCATTTTTAATTGGATATTATCGGATTGATTATATTTGTTTATAATGGTTAGATATGGCTAGTGATGTTTAGATGTCCACCGTCGAATACCTAGCATGTCCATTCTGCGGGAAGACCGTCGTACTGAGCAAGATCAGGCCCGAGACATTGGAGAACTATAGCGCGGACTGGGAGGTTCTCCAGGTCCGGGAGGCTCAGCCAGGCCCGGGCAGGGGCAGGAAAATCAAGGGAGTCGGCGGGTTCGTCTTAGATCCTGTGAGGAGTATGCCGATACACAGGATGCTTGAGAGTCCTGAGCACAGGGATCTTGCAGTCGCCGTTAAGAATCGGCTCCTGAAAATAATCGGTGAATACCTCCGCGTAAGAGCGATCACCCGGGAAGAGGTTGAGGCGTTAATGGAGTCGATTTAACTTACTCTTTTCCCTCTTCGTCTTAGGTATGTCTGGGCCTTAGTAGGGCTCTGTACTCTTTGTACTCCTTGCCGATCTCAGATTGCTCAACTTCCTTGCATCCCCCTAGAGTCCGCGTTCTTCTTACTATGTCTATGAGTACGGGAGATACGCTGAACTCCCCCATCGGGGCATATCCAAAATCCTTAGTCTCGCACTCTATCAAGCACATCATTTCAGGTAATAGCGCCTGTTCGTCTAACTTGCATTTTATAGTACATTTGTCGCCCGTTGGACCCTCGACAACTATTTGTTCGACCAAAGCTATCAATTTTAGATATCTAGTAGATGAAATATAATAATGCTGATTATCTTGTATAGTAACTTATTATATTCCCTTCAACAATTCTAGAATCGGGATGCCTTACTGCATAAAGGAGGGAGCCGACACGATCAAAGCAGTGGAAAATCTCCTAATCACCTTCAGCTTATGGAGGGAGGCAGGACACCTCTGCAGGTTCCACGACAAGAAGGACGAATGCAAAAGATTGGAGCCATTAGAAGGTAGCTACGACAACGCAAAGGACAAAGCATACGAGAATATCATGGAGCTATCCACCTGTCTTATGAAGAAGTAGGTGAAGCATAGATCAGACATGTGGAGTGGAGCTTATGGGTGAGGAGCTGAAGGCATCGGACCTGAACATGGACGCCATAGACCAGACATGCATGATACTCAAGATAGAAGAAGACGGCTGCAGGCTCATGCGGGACGCCGCCATAGAGGTCTACGGAGAGAAGGAGAAGAAGACCAGGAAGAAGCGTGCCCCAAGTGAATACAACATCTTCATAGGAGAATGCATAAAGGGTGAAACAGGACCGGTTCCCGAGAGGATGAAAACTTGCGCGATAGAATGGAAAGAAGAAAAAAAGAAAAAGGGTATCTAGGGAAACTACTTTCCAGAGCAGCTCTTCGCAGCCGCGGCGAACGCAGTCCTTACGGCTGCCTGGTTCCCAGGACTCTTACCGGCGAGTGCCGTCGCAACGCAGCTTCGGAAGCTGATGAGCCTCGAGGAAGTGGCGATGGTGTGCTTGCTCCTGATGTAAGGGGGCTGCTTGATGCAGGACGGCTTACGGCAGGTAGGCACGACGGGAATCTGAGAAGCCATTACAGCAGAAATAGCGGACTTTCTTGCCATCGGTTCAACACCTGTCTGAGTTAATTATAATAAGCCATATTTAAACTTAGTTAATTGTTAGAAAAATTTATTAACACAAGTAGATATTTAACATAATAAGTGAAAAATGAGGACCATCAACGTCAAGGACGGGACATACCGCGAACTCATAAAAGCCAAGGCAACCCTAGAGCTACAGGAAGAGAAAAACATCTCCATGGACGAGCTAATAACCAGAATGCTAGACGAGTTCCCTAAAATAGACTTGGTCTGGGAAACCGAGGAGAAAGAACAGCCTACACGTAGTCAACCGTCGTGAGCTTATCGGTCTTAAGGGCGTCCTTCTCCTCCTCGCTCTTCTCGCCCCACTTCGCGGCGCAGGCCTTCATCTTCTCCCGGGGATCACCGTCGCCGTCAAGCATGCACGTCCCCATAAACTTTATGTAAGGATTCTCCAGCCTAAGCTTCGTGGCCTCGCGGGTGACAAGCCTCTTCGCCTCCTGGAGCTCGCTCGCGTAGTCAAGCTCGCCTCCTAACAGGGCCTTCTCCGTCTCAAGGTCTATCAGCTCCCGGACGCGGTTCTTAACCCTCGGTTCAAGCGGCATTCATCGGTGACCTCCTATACTAAGGGAGGTGCACCTAGTTGGTAAAAGCTTTTTATCTACAAGGCACATCTTCCCCTCCTCTTTATCGTACATCACCAGAGTGGGGACGGCCATTATCCCCAGCTCGAGGGCTATCTTGGCGGCGTCGTCACTCTTAGCGATGTCCATGACCCGGGCATTTTCCCCGAGCAGCCTCTTAGCCTCCTCGCACCCCGGGCACCCCTCACTTACTATGAGGAGAACCTCCTTTCCGACCATCATCTCTTGAGTAAGGGTTCTGCCCCACAAATATATTTATCCAGTGCAGAGAGTTTAGGAGTAATATGAGTGGTCTTGAGGAGAAGCTTCTAGCGGTTGACAGCCTTTTTAGGCGTGGATCTAAAGGGTTACAATGCGCCGTCGAGGTAGTTAGGAAAGGCAGACGCGTCTCAATGGACGAAAGGGCCCTAATATGCGAGAAAGTAGACTGTTCCCTTAAGACTTTAGAGGGTGCCTTGACAAGGCTTAGAAAAGCTGGACTATACGGTAGCACTGATGAACCCTTAACCACTGAAAAACCTATAAAAACTCAAGAATTTGAGAGTATTACTGAGGAGTCTAGACCCACCCCTAAAGAGGAACCAAAGCCTAAAGTTGAAGTTGAGGAATTTGAGGAAGTTGAGGAGCCTGAGGAAAAATACGTCACGGTCGACAAGTTCAACCGGCTCGTGGAGGAGATAAGGATCATGTCGGGTATCACGCCAATTCAGGAACCTGAGGATGACTACGTAGAGGAAGAGTTTGAGTCCCCAATGCCGGAGAGCGTCGACCTCGAGAAGGCGACGATGAAACAGTATGGCACATGGGTTAAGTCGCAGAACCAGCTCCTGTTCGACTTCACAAAACAGGGCGCCTTTGACGGCGCCCTCGAGGACTTTAATGGGAACTGGAGCGACTGGGTGAACCTGTGCCTAGAGGACTACTTCAGTATTGTCCACAACGTGGGCATAGGACTCCTCAGCAGGAGATTTGCGCGATGAGCGAAAAAAAGAAGGGCGACAAGGTCGTACCCCAGAAGCCTACGGATCAGTCCGCGAGGCTTCTGGTAGATCCAGCCCTCACGGGCGGCTACAGGAGGTTAAGGAGGAAAAGCTCGTTGGACGACGAGTTAGAGGCCGAGGACGATATGCAGGCAAGGGAGCTGAGAGACCTGAGGGTAAAGAAGCTAACATTGAAGCGTGAGGCTGAAGTAGCGAAGCTGGAGCGCGAAATAAAGGAGATCGCGGAATTACCAGCGGAACCTAAGACCAGGGAAGCACCGAAGATCCCGGGAATAAGCATAAACGTGGCTAGGCAGATAGCGGCCCTCCCTGAGGAGGAGAGGAACAGGGTACTTGAGACCTATATGCTGATGCAGGCAGCCGAGGCTAAACAAGCTAACGCCGTGTTGCCGGCAATCGTTGGGTTCGCGCGAGCCAACCCTGGATCATCTCCTAACCAGTACATGGATTTCGCCAAGGCGATGTCTGACCAGTTCAGGACTGGAGTAGAGGTTGCGCAGAAAATGGCACCGCCCCAACAGGACCAATGGAAGCCGGTGGAGATAATGATGGAGATGGCCAAGGAGAGGTCGGAAGCCAAGGTAGATCCCTGGAAGCCCGTTGAGATGGTAATGGACATGGTGAAGGAGAGCGTGAGGGAGCCGCTGGATAGGATGTCTCAGAGTATGCATCCCCAGACCGGTTTCTTCGAGTCGCTGCTGATGAATCCAGAGTTGTTCGATAGAGCCAAGGATCTCGGCATATTCGGCGGCAGACACGAAGGCGGAGCCGGAACAAGCGAGATGGACCTGAAGATAGAGCAGCTACGAACCGAGCGGGACCTAGGCATGAAGAAGATCGACCTCGAATGGAAGAAGTCGATGCTTGAACGCGAGTCACAGGACAAGAGAACGGACAACCTTCTAGCAGCACTGGCACCCCTGAGCGCCGTCCTCGCGGGTCCGGTAAACCAGAGGATGCGACAGTTTGGACAGCAACAGGCTTATACTCATAACCCAGGCGGCCCGCCCGGGGCTATACCTCCCTTAGAAAACACCATCCTGATCAAATGCTCCTGCGGCTACCAAGGCCCAATGACATTCCCAGGACCCCCCCCAGATACCATCCCATGCCCCAGTTGTGGACAGACGCTTGTAGTGGGAGGAGCCCCAAGTGGTAGAGAGCCTCAGGAAACAGATAGAGGAACTTGAGGCCGAAATAGCGGAACTCGAGGAAAAGATCAGGACGAAAAAGGCTGAGAAGGCGACCACAACAGCCCAGGTACAGGCCCGCATATTCCTCGAGAGTATATTCGCGCCCTACATGGACGGACTCTGCGATGTCTGGGGTCTGAGCCCAGAGGAGGGCCTACGCGTGTTGATCAAGGAGAACTTCTCGCTTGACAGGATCGCAAAAGATAACCGTGAAGCCCTAACAGAATTTATAAGTCAACCAGAGGTCAGGGTGATAACCGCCGTAGCCAGCCCCCTCGGAAACGTGCCAGACGAGTGGATAAAGGATAAGATGATCGTGCTCCTCGATGTCATGGGGAAAATAAGACCCGAACTAGCCAACGTGATAATAACTACACCGGGAGGCCAAAAGTGGTTCTACGACAGCTTGATAGGGCTCCGGAACATCCTATTCGGTAGACAATAAATATAGAGAAACCCTAGTTAAAACTGAAAAGGTCGAAGGCTTTGAGCATGGTTAGTGGAATATCGAAGGAGGGCTACTACCTTAATTTCAACAGAGACGAAATATTCAAGAACCTGATAGCCAGCGAGGGCCACTTCCGCAACTTCACTAACCTAAAAGAGGACGAAAAAGGCTTCCTGAATTGCATAGTTAAACACCTCGCCGACGCCGAAGGGCACTGCGACGAGGCGATAAGCCACGCCCTAATAGCCGAGAACGAGGAGACAAGCAGGAGCTTCCTAGAACTCCGCGACACTATACGCGACTTCCGAAGGTACATACAGTCGAGCCCGATAACCAGAGACGAGGGGATAAGGGAGATAAGGAAATTGCGTCGCCGCTTCGAGGCCTTCAACCCCGATTATGACGTGTCCAAATGCGAGACATGCGGAGACCCCGCGGAGGTCATGAATGAGATCACCAAGATACTAGACAACCTCAAGAAGACGCCCCTAGCCGTGGCTGCCCACGAGCCCATAGCCAACGAGTTCCTTCTGATGGAGAGGGAGATGGCTGAGAAGCTGATCACCAAACTCTCAGAGAAGTACAGGGTAGATCAACCCAAGATAGAGATACTAGATACATGCCACGAACCCTCCGACGCCACCTACTCGGAGGGACGCATATACGTCTGCAGAAGCGGCGTAAACCTACATGTTTTGGCGCACGAGTTCTGGCACCACATCCAGAGAGAGAATGGAATGCACCTAGACGAGGGCGAAGCGGAGAAATTCGCCGTAGAACTCTTCGAGGCACCTACTCAAAAAGGCTTATATGCGAACCATAACCATTCTCATAATGAACGGAAGATGGTAAAATCCATCAAAGACGTCGGAATCCTATATGGTTTACAGCAGCTAGGCTTCGCAGCCGACTACGCCCTAAAATACGCTGACACTCTTAGGCCAGTTGGATTTCTCGGACAGCCAGTAAGCTTCTGGGGGGACATCCTCGGTGCCGTGGGAGGCGTCGCAGGTGCCCTTTACTTGGATGCTCCATACGACCTTGCATCTGCCATGGTTGGAGGCTACCTGTCCACAGACCTCTGGAACCAGATAGCACGCCTAGTCCCCATGCGTGTAGCGACACCTCCGCTTGTGTACACACCTCCTATAAGCACCGTTGTCAGACCCACTCCGACCGTTACACCATCCGCGGTTGTAGCCCAAAGTGGCAGATACGTAATCACTGGCTAGAGGGCCTATTTCCGACGTAAACCCTAGCGTGCCCTCCTAACCTAGAGGATTCTATTTTACTTTGTCTTTTCTGCGGACTCAACGTATATTCTCTCATCATCAAGTATCCAGATGAGCTTGTCTCCGTCCTCAACGTCTAGGCTCCGTCTCACATCTACGGGGACACAGGTTTTACCCCGCTGAAAAATGGTGCTTACCGCTAAGAGCCTTGTGGTTAGCAAGTATCTCCCTCGGCGACTGTGTACCATTTTGTATCTCTACGTAGCCTTAGATACGACTTCGCTTTTAACCTTGTTTTCTGGTTTCTATTTTGAAAAGGAGATAGTATATTGGGACAAGGCGGTTACATATTTGCAGAATGGGATTCAATAAAGAAGGAGTACCCCGACTTTCAGAGAGCTTTCGCTGATTTAGAGGCTAAGACCATCAGAAGCTGCACAGACAAATGGTTCCCGAAGCTGACGCCCGAGCAGGCGTTCGGAGGCCTGACACCAAACAGCGACCAGTTTGGGAGGACCACCATCCTTCCGGCTTTGTTCGACGACAACGCTGGCAACCCCATGGATAATACAGCTGGCATGGGAGGTAGCCCCGCTGGCACATGGCGGCAACTGTTCGACTCCTCGGGACACCAGATGATACTACAGGGGAACCGGACAGGAGAGGTGATACCTGAGGACTTCCAGGTGAGCTGGGTCGGTCTGGCGTTCCCGAACAAGGAGCAGCATATCTCAGAGATCAGATGGCAGACGAGCGACCGCAAGTATGGCAGGATAAACATCGAGGAGATGAGGACCTACAACAAGCCGGCGATCATCTTCGAAGAAGGCTTTCTCCTGAAAGAGGAGCAAGCCTTCCACCTGTACGGCTACGTCGAGGGACCCATCCCCGTGGACCATGAGGGGAATGAGAGACTCTTCCAACGCATAGTGATGCTAGGCTCGGCCTACTACCGGGTGATTGACAAGGTGCTCGGAGCACCGGGGAGCGCGATCTAGATGTCAGGCGGATACGTGATTTGCGAATACGAGAAGGTGAAACAGGAGTTCCCGAAATTCCAATCAGTGCTGACTACGCTTAGAAACCGGCTGATCGCTAAGGCCGAGAAGGATTGGAACATGCCTTTCGCTGGCCACCGGAAGATATCTGAGGCGGCAGCCAGAGGCATACCCCTAAACGCTCCTGGGCCCGGCTTAGACGTCGACGTCGGTAGAGGCGAGTTCGGTGAGACAACGATCCTTCCAGCGCTCTTCAACGGCGTGACAGCCGCGTACCAGCCCATGCCTACTTGGGAACAGTGGTTTAGCACCACTGGCAGCCAGATAATCATACAGGGCGCAGCCTCGGCAGGCCGCATCTACGAGGACTACAAGGTCGGTTTCGCCGGTCTGGTGTTCCTCGACAAGGCTATCAGGATCAGCGAGATCAAGATGCAGATCAGCGACAGGAAGTTGCCCAGAGTGAACATCGAGGAGGCCCTCGCCTACAACAAGCCAGCCATCGTCTTCGAGGAAGGGTATATACTAGACGAGGAGAAGGGCTTCGAGCTCTACGCCAACGTCTTGACGAAGGGACCTCAACGCATCAAGCTTCTCGGACTTCAGGTGAACAAGATCAAGGACAAGATTCTGACCAGTACGGGGGCGGCCCTAGTTTAGAGGTGACATGAATGGTACAAGTAGTAAGAGGATTAGCAGCTGACCACGCCGACTACGGCGGTGGCGCCCCACTCGTGCACATACACTACATCGAGAGGGATGTCTTCGGGAACGGCATAGGAATCAAGGTCTACGGCGAGCTGAAGATTGCAGCGAAAGAGGTCATCTTCGCCAGGGAACTGAAGCTCAACACGCTTCAGGAGATCCAGCTGACCATCGAGACCGGCAGCGACTGGATGTACACAGCCCAGAAGAACATCCACAGCAAAGGCGAGTACGACAACTACGCTAGCATCGACATCCTCGCAGTTGCGACGGCCCCCTACGAGGGGCTAGCCTCGGGACTCACCGTGGTAGGCCGGGAACGACCCTCATACCTTCCGTCGGATGCAAGCATCTGGCTGAACTTCGAGGCCCTCGGCGAGTAGTCCAGGAGAGACCTCGCAAAAAACAATAGGAGAGGTTGAAATGACGGACTACAGAGACTGGACGGGCCCGGAGGCGGGCTGGATCAAGGAAGGCCACTACATCAGCTACGCCAGGCAGGGCACCCGCTACTACGAGCATGTCGTAGGCAGGGACATCGCCCACTACGAATACGAATGGTTCGAGACCATCGACGCCGGCGAGGAGTCGGGACCACAGGTTCCCACCGATCTCATAGTGACGAAGGGCTACGACGCGGAGACCACCCTCAACCATGTCTGGCAGGTTCTCTTCGGGATCAAGGGGCAGGTCTACATATACGTGGAGCTGCCGACCGACATACACAGACACGGGGTTCCGAAGAAGCCGAAGCCATCGTTGGCCCTGAGGGCGGTCAGCCACTTCCAGGAGTACATGAGCCCTTACCACGACCCCAGTTTCATCACGGAGCACATCATGATGAAGCCGGGCTACGACAGGATCAACTTGTCGGCATACAACCCCAACGCAATCGACATGACGGACGTGAAGCTGAACTTCTTCATAAGCCGCATGATCACCGAGAGAGTCGGCACCGAGAGGTACGGAAGGTACAATACGGTCACCGTCCGGAACGACGCGGAACTAACGGCCCTCATGAATGCCAAGTGGCAGGAGACTCTGGAGAAGTTGTGGAAGAGGCAGATACCCTGTAGGCCGCTGACGCTAGAGCCGGTTCGCGCACCGGAGGCGGAGGAGTGACCTGATGGTACAGATAACTAAGAACATGCCCAAGGACCTCGGCCTCCAGAGGGAGGTCTTCGAGGCCCTACCCTACGCAGTAGTCGGAGGCGCCTGGGAGGCGAGCTTCGACAGCCCCATAGACACGTTCACCGCGCTGTCGCACATCGTACCGGCTGGCCAGCAACTGAAGATCCTGTTCCTCAGGGTGTGGACCCAGGAGAGCGGGGGCGCCAGATTCAGCATACAACAGACGAACCCTGCAGCAACAGGAGCGACAGGGGCAGTCGAAGCCTACCCCGTGGTGGGCAGCACCCCCAGCGGAACACGAGACTACCCGATGCTCGAGGCCCCGGGGGCCGAGGTGCTGCACGGAAGCCTGGTGGACCCCATCCACGTCATAGAGGGGAGCATCGACTTCAAGGTACACGACAGCCCGACACCCGCGACGGGAAGCTACTACGGACTCGTCTGGTGGGGCGTCGAGAAGATTCCTGAGGAGTGACAGTAGATGGCTGTAGGCAGGTACGCGCGTCACACTCTTCCGGGGCTCCGCCAGGAGCTTAGGGAGGAGGAGCTCTACGCCGAGGACATGTACGGCACCTCGCCCTGGGCGGGAGCCGACCCCACCAAGGGCTTAACTGGAGACAGCCCCAGATGGCAGTTCGACCCCGACACCAACCAGGGAGTCTGTGGAGACTGGAAGATACCCGAGGACAGGGTCCCCGGGACGCCGATCAGTGTGTACTTCATCTTCAGCCTACCTGGCAACGGTGGACAAGAGATCGTGTGGGTGCTGACACACCTTGTGGTTCAGATTGGAGCCGCAGCGACTCCAGACCCCACCGTAAGAACAACAGAAGCCAACACAGTAGGGTTGAACATTCTCCAGAAAGCCCCTACGATATACTTGGCCGCGTCGCTCTTCGACAACAAGCAGGCTCCAGTAAACCTTCAGCTGACATTCAACCGGTTCGCAGCGGCCGGGGATGACACCGACACCAACGTCGCAGATCTCTATAAGGTAATCTTCGAGTACATGGCTTACGTCTGAGAACCCTTACCCCCTTTTTTTATATCTTCTCAGTTTTTACTTAGTGGAGACGATCTATGACCGGAGCAACTAGCCACACGAAGAAGGACTACCAGACACTACAGGAATTAGCCGACCTTGACTCAGAGGTAAGTGCCGCAAGAATTGCGGAGCAGGACGACATCGCCGCCGTACAACATCACTGGCACACTCGTTGGAGGGTCTATCCTCAGGATATTACTTCGTCCATTACCCTTGTTGCTGCGGCTGTGGCGAATACCTTCGGAGACTGGGCGTTGATCATCCCCCTTAACACGGTGCCCTTTGACTTCGACATAGTAGGCTTGGTTGTGGAGGAAGCGGATACCACTCTAACCTCCTACTTCATGCAGGTCGGATACAACACAATAAACGCGGTTCCTGGAGCGAACATGGAGATGGGTGAACGAAGATTCAGGATAGCTGAGACTCCGATAAAGAATGCAAACGAATTACTGCCAATTCGTAGTCAACATATTCCGGCGAATAGCACGGTCTGGGGCAGGCTGAAGACATCCGGTGGGGCCTCCGAGGAGCTTGAGATAAGCGTTGTCATAGACAGACACATTGCTGTTGAACGAGAAGTACCTCTATGGCCCGCGTTTCCCTGGTAGTTGAGGGATATGAAAGATAGTTCTTATCTGAATAGGCGATGTCCTGAATGCGGCTGGAGTACGCATAGCAGCATTTCCCGTGGCTACAAGTACTGTCCCATATGCAGGACGATGCTTGAGGAATACGATATGAGCGAGATAGCTTCTAAGCCTCAAAGATGAAGGATACAGCTCTAGATTTGAGTTTGTATCCATATTTTGATAAGAACGATATGACTGCGTTAACTAGCCTTGGGCCTTCATGGAGTTCAGCGGCTATGTATGGTTTATGCTTCTCAAGGATCTTCTCCGCTCCTCTCAGAACTTCCAATTCCGACCTTTCCACGTCTATTTTTAGAAAATCAACTTTCCCAGTCACGATATCGTCCAAGCGTGCCGTCTTGACTTCATAAGCTGCTTCCCTTCCGTTATATGAAAACAGACTATGGCCTCCCGTGTTCCCTTTACTATGGTACAGTGTCTTAGATCCCTCAGAGCTCCAAAGGGCCGTCTCAAAGATTTCGACGTTTTTCAGCCCTTTTGTATTTAAGGATAGATACTTGAAGTTCTCACGTTCAGGCTCGAAGGCGTAGACTTTGCCCGTTTTCCCTACCTTTAGGCTGGCCCTGACGGTGAAAACACCAATATGAGCCCCAGCGTCGACGACAACGTCACCCTCCTGGAGGGGCCTCAGCTTGTCATAGACCTCTCCGAAGAAGACCTCAGCGATGATGAATCCATCGGTGGTCTTACGCCTCCATGTGAGAAAGCGGGGTATTAGCGGATCTTCCAGTGCCCTCTCGTCATAAGATTTAGTCAATTTTTAGCCACCAATAATCAGAGGCACCTTTAGAAGGACCTCGTGGAATGGGAAGCCGGGGTCATGCCCAATCTTATGATGTTCCCCCATTAATTCCCCATGGTCACTCGTGAATATGACTCTATCAGCTAGAGGAAGCAGTGGCTTTATGACTAGATCGAGGTGTGATATTGCCTTTCTACTTCTCTCTGCAGCGACTGACGGGGCATCATTATCATAGCCCCGAATATTGTAATCCCCGAACAACTGCAGTATCCGTCTCACCTCTGACTCCGGTTCAGGCTCATAACCGTAGTTCCCATGGGTTTCAGCGAAGATCATGGCGATGAAGAACTCTTTCTCCCTCTCCATTACTTCCTTTGCGCCTTCAACCATCTTCTTGGCTGGGAAGGAGCCAAAACCTGTTATCTCCTGATATGCCCTAGGTCCTGCTTTGAGCATCCAAGCGTTGGCGTTGAAGAAGAAGGAGGGAACCTCCTTCCCGAACATCCCGCTCCCAAGCAATTTATGGGTTATACTGTAAGGGTTCTTGTATTTTTCATTGTAGGGAAGAAATCCGCTCAGAATGCTCACCATGCTTGGTCTACTCCATGTGCCGTGAGTCCAGGCTAGTGCGGCCTCGCCAAGGCTGTCCAATGTAGGGGTGTGGGCCTCGACAAACCTGTCATACCGAACGCTGTCAAACATTATTAGTAAATCTCTGATCTTGTCACTTCCCATATTTTTCACGCTGCCTCTTGTGGAGCTCCAGCCAGAGGGTTCCATCTATCATCTTATCCACCGCTTCCTCACCGATCTTGTCCATGAGCGGCTGCATTGAACGACCCGCTCCCCCCTTCCAAATACCGCTGGACGCGCCGAGAGCTCCGACATGGTGTAAGACTACGTTCTCGCTGATGAGGCTCCTGCATCGGGTCGCCAGCACCCGGATCCCATAGTCGAGATCCTCAAAGGCATCTAACCTCTCCTCCTTGAACCCAACCTCGTCGATGAGCTCTCTACCAGTCATATAGACCCCTACCTGCCACCCGTGGTCGGTCACCAAGCCCGGGCGACTCACCGCTATCGGTATCCCGTTCCACATCTTCCAGGGAAATCCCCACCTAGATAGTTCGGATATGACCTTCTCAGGGGGTACGATGTGCGTGAGAAACGTGTCCCAGGGTATGAGATCGAGGCTCATCGGGTACGAGAGGAGCCTGAAGGTGGTGACGCAAGGCACACCGTAATGCTTCTCGGAGTCCACTAGGTTCTTCACCGCACATGCCAGCCATTTCCAGCTAACGAGAAGATCCGTGTGAAGGACGACGAGGTAATCGGCGTCGAAGTTTCTCATGGCCAAGTTGCAGCCAGCAGAGTAGCTTCGGGTGTCGTTCCTCAGAATATCGATGTCCGGCACCTTCTCATCCAAGTCCTTGCGGGCCCGGGGGTGCATCATGTTATCTATGATAGTGAGCTTGTAAGGGTACTCGGTGAGCTCCCGTATGGACTTGATCTGCAAGGCGAGGACATCGTTGAAGTGGAGCTCGTTCTCGTCGGCGTAGTGGATTATGGAGATCTGGACTGTTTTACCTATGATTCCTCACTTCTTCCTTGCCAAATAGAGGCATCCACCCCTTTCAATTTCCAATCCATTGAAGTTTTCCAAGCCTTTGATGAAATTCGCAATCTCCTGAGCATTATAGCTCTGCTCATAATGCCCCCTAATGGTTAGATTATAGTTAGTGGGGTTATTATTTGTAGGTAGGTAGAAGGCAATCATCATCAGTTTTCTCGTCACCCTCCACATCTCCTTGATGGCCTGTTTATAGCCATCAGGTGGGAGGTGCTCGAATAGATCCTTGCAGTAGACGCTGCCATAGGAGCCATCGGAAAACGGCAAATCATAGGCGGTCCCCACTCTCGCATCAATACCAGGGTACAACTCCTTTGCTCGTTTTATGAATTTCTCCGTGATGTCAATTCCAGTATAACGTATTCCGGCTTTCTTGAAACGGGGGTAATCCACACAGGAATCACACCCGACATCCAAGACAGAGTCCCCAACCTTTGAGGCCTCCTCGGCTATTCTCTTCCGTGATGGGTGTTCCAACTGCTCGGGGACACGAAGAAAATCTGGGTGGACTCCCTCCCAATATCTTTCAAAAGACCTCCTTCCTATCTTATTTCTTTCACTCATTTTATTCTCCTCGCCGGGACTCCGCCCCACACCTCACCAGCGGGTATATCCTTCTTTACGAGGGATAGAGCCCCGACGACGGCCTCCTCGCCTATGGTGACCCCGGGGAGGACGACGCTATTACCCCCCACGCAGGCGCCCCTCTTGATCACCACCTTCCCCCGGGTGCCGTCAATGGTGTTCACAGAGTATATTTTGCAGCCTCCGGAGATCTGGACGTCGTCTTCGAGGATCACGCCCTCCTCCGCCTGAATAAGGGTGAATGCTCCAACGTCCACATTCCTGCCGATCTCAAGATTCTCAGGGTGGATGCACATCCAGTTCCACCGGGTCATCCCGCTCTCGTCGAAGGTGGGGGGCTCCCACTCCTTAAACCTCGACAAACTCCCTCACCGCCTCGGCGATGTAATCCATCTCCTCAGTCTTCAGCCCAGAGTACATCGGGAGGGTGAGCACCTGGCTCGCCACCTTCTCGGCTATGGGGAGCGGATGCATGGCTGGGAAGTAGACCTTCGTGTCGATCCCCTTCTCCTCAAGGTATCCCTTCAACGCGTCCCTGCCACTCTCGACCCTTATGGTATAGAACTGATAGCTGTGCGTGGACCCCTCGGGTATGTAGGGGAGCCTGATCTTACCTATGCTGTGCAACCGGTACATTTTGTTCGAGAGGTAGTGTGCGTTCTGCCTCCTTTTGGCGAGGAGCTTGTCCAGCTTCTTGAACTGGGTGAGGCCGAGGGCTGACTGGATGGTGGACAGGTGCCAGCTGTGCCTCTTCCTTATCTCCACCAGCCTCTCTTTGATGTCGTGGGAGTCCGTTAGGGCCATTCCGCCCTCCCCGGTGGTGACGATCTTGTTGCCGGCGAAGCTGAGAATTGCCCCGTCGCCATAGGATCCGCACTTCACCCCGAGTGACTCCGCGCCGAGGGCCTCAGCTGCGTCCTCTATTAGGAGTAGTCCGTGCCTGTCCACGAGGTCGCGGAGCTCCACTATGTTGCAGGGCAGCCCATAGATGTGGACGGCTATTACGGCCTTCGTCTTATCGGTGATTCGCCTCTCCACGTCGTCGATGTCGAGACCGTAGGTCTCCTCCTCGATGTCCGCGAAAACAGGGGTAGCTCCAGCGAACCTGACGGCGTCGACGGTGGCGGGATAGGTAAACGCGGGCACTATCACCTCGTCGCCGGGGCCTATGTCGTAGGCGAGGAGGAGGGCTGTGAGTGCTGAGGTCCCGGAGTTGAAGGCCAACCCATGCCTCCTGTCCAGGTATCTAGAGACCTCTGCCTCAAGTTGGGTGTTCTCTTGGCCTCCTGTCCAGTACATGCCCCGACGTATGACCTGGGTGACGGCCCTGACATCTTCCTTGGTCCATGCCACCTTGTAGAGGGGTATCTGCAGTTTCATACACCTCTGTATGTATCGTAGAGGTAGTGGGCTGTCCCCAGATAATCCAGTTTAGCATCGATCCTCAAGAACCGGCCCTCCCGGGTGGCTATTTCCTCCTCCTCATCCGTCATCAGGGGCTCGTGGAGACGTTCTCCCACCCGCCTGCCAATTACCTTTATGGGTACACCGTATTTCTCGCTGAACTCCTCGGCTATTTCCATGATGCTACGTTCGGGCACATCGGCGGGTACGAAGATGTCCCCTCCCTCGGAGACCTCGAGGGCCTCTAGGGTGAGCTCGGCGGCCTCCCTTAGGCTTACGAAGTACCGGGCCATCTCCTTGTCGGTCACCGTTATGGGGATGCCCTCCTCTCCCTGTTTCTGCCAAGTCTGGATAACGGAGCCGTCGGAGCCGTAGAAGTTGGGGAACCTCACGGTGCAGAAGGCCTTCTGGCTCACCCTGCTCGCATAGGTGAAGAGGCGCTCCTGAAGGGCCTTCGTGTGGCCGTAGACGCTGCAGGGGTTACAGGCCTTATCGCTGCCTATTACGATGGCCTTATGGACGAAGGGGGCCTTGATGGCCGCTTTCACCACGTTGATGGTTCCCTGGATGTTGGTGCGGATTGACGGGAAGGGGTGACACTCAACGTAGTTTACGAACTTGCACGCCGCCGTGTGGATGACCAGGTTGATTCCAAGCATGGCCTTCTCCACGGCGTCGAGGTCACCTATGTCGCCGAGGATGTAGGAGACTTGGGGATAACTGCGGAACTCGAGTTCGCACTTGTAGAGCTGTTGCTCTGAGTTGTCGAATATCCTTACCTCGCGAGGCTCCTTCTCGAGGAGAAGAGCCACTAACTCGCGGCCGAGACTGCCTCCTCCCGTAATAAGTAAACTATTATCTTTGTAGAACACCTTCTCACCCCCCAGAACACCAAGTATGATAGCAGTCTGAGCATCTCATAGGAGTGCCAGAGGGGCACTCATGTAGATTGGTTTCATGTGCGTTTTCAGAGCCACATTTAGGGCAGACAATAACATAGAGAGGCAGGGGCTTCCTGATTGAGGGAAGGTGCTCTTTCTCAGAGTATGTTTTGCATATTAGAATCCCCTTAGTTACTTGAACCGAAGCCAAGGGAGAGACCTCTACCACAATATTATCGTCGAACTCCTCAGAGTCGATGGTTCTAAGGTTAATTTCTTCAGCTTGACATAATCCATCTTCGTTATTTTTACAACTCTCAACATTACAATGTTTCATCCATCTTCACCTCTATAGAGTATCTAGTCTCTCCTCCCTGAGGTCAAAAACGGGCTTATGGGACTTCCAGAGATTGAAAAGGGGACCCCGACAGTCGTCCTGGAACATGCCCGGGTTGGGGCTACAAGGTGGCCGCAGGGTCTCCGCTACGATCTCCTCGATCTCCTCTTCTGTGAGCTCGTAGCTGTGAGCCCTCCAGTGGTTCCGATTCATGCTGTTCAGCATGACCGCGTGGTTGCACTTGATGTTCTCGCAGGGCAGGTCGATGACCCTGTTCGAGACGGGCTGATGCTCGTGCTCTATCACCCACATACCCTTGTCCAGGAGAAACAGGTTCTGGTAGCCGGCCATCCACAGGCGGACACCGAAGTCTACGTCCATCTGCGAGGCGTCGCCGTCGAGGAGCTCGTCGAAGCCGTTGACCTTGAGGGCGGCGTCCAAGCTGAAGCCGCTGTAGCCGTAGAACTGGTTCTGCTCTGCTGTGAGCCGGCCGCCAGCTGCCTCGACCCTGCGCCACCTGCTGTCCCTAATGGGAGAGCCGTCAGGGTAGACCTCGCTGAGAACCTTAAGCACTTGCTCCTTATCGACTTGGGGCTGGTGGTGACCCTCCTCGGTGGCCTTTACCTCGTAGCCCCCCTCCTTGTACTCCTTGTCGAAGTACGCCTGCTTCCCCCCTCGGTAGCGGGTGTGCATCACCATGGGGAAGTAGCCGCTCTGGTACTCCTCCCACATCCGCTCAAGAAGATCGGGGGCGAACTTGCAACAGTCGTCCACCTTCACCACAAGCTCTCCCTCCGCGTGGAGGAATCCCGTATTCATGGCGCCGGAGGCGTTGAAGCGGCGGCGGTCCAGCCAGAACCGGTGATTGGGGTGAACGGACACGTGCTTCACTGGGAATGGTAGTTCGCCGAAGGGCTCTCCCTCGAACATGTGGGGCCTGTGCTCGTGGAGGCTGTCGACGACGATGAGCTCGAAACTCTTGTACGTCTGCGCCTCGAGGCTCTCTATGCAGGGTCCCAGGATATGGGTATCCGGCAGCCCTATGATGGCGAAATCCTCGCGTGCTGTAATCAAAACAAGGCTAATGTCATACATACCGACAACCTTAATTCGACAACCTTAATTATATTAACCTTATAAAATCCTTACGAGGGTAGGGAAAAAACTTGTGCAGTTCAACTGCCCAGAGAAGTTATTGAAGCAAGTTGATGAAAAAATCGAGGAGGATGGGAGACACTCAGATAGGACCGACCTTCTCTTGTCCCTACTAAGAAAGTATGTAAATGAGAAGAGGTGAAGAAATCGAGGTTAATGTGGCTTTCTGACAGGATCATTGGTGGATTTAGTGCGTATTCCAAGGTTTCCTATCAGGTCTGCACCAGGCTGGCTCGGATGGGGCACAGCGTCGCCCACGTCCCCATGGGCCGGGCTAACAAGATGGGGAAACAGAGCTACCACGACGTCCTGATCTACCCTAGCGGGAACCATGTCTTCGCGGAGGATGTGGCGGTGCCTCACTACTGCGACTGGAAGTCCGACATGCTCATAGCCTTCAAGGAGGTTTGGGCCTTCAACGACATATTCAAGTACGCCATAAACTTCGTTCCCTATGTTCCGATTGACCATTCTCCAGTGAGCCCCAGCGTCACCTCGCGGCTGCACACCGCCTTCAAGGTCATAACGCCGAGCAAGTTCGGGCAGAACGAGCTCAGGAACGCCGGCATAAAGAACGTCGTCAGAATACCCCACGGCGTCGACACGAGCCTCTACCGGCCCATCGAGGACCAGGCCGCCTGCCGTGAGCGGTTCTCCTTCGACCCCGACGAGTTCGTCGTCCTCTACATAGGCTGGAACCGGCCCAGGAAGATGCTGAGCCACATGCTCCGGGGCTACAAGCTCTTCACCGAACGAAACCCCGACGTGAAGACCCACTTCATGCTCTGGACCCCCGTTAGTCCCCCCAGGGTGCCTCAGGAGACGCCGCTTGGCGTCTCCCAGACCAGCATCAACATCCTCCCCGAAATCGTCAACCTAGACCTCTACGCGGGACAGGGGAGCTGCCGCTGGCCCGACTGGGACGAGGTCCTCCAGCTGGGAGGCCTCCCCGAGTACGACCCCGTCGGCGGCTGGGACATGGTTCGGCTGATCAACTCCGCCGATGTCGTCCTCGGCTGCACCGGCGGCGAGGGCTACTGGCTCGTCGGAGACGAGGCCCAGGCCTGTGGCGTGCCAGTTATTGTCACTGACTACGCAGCCGCGCCCGAGAGGGTGGGCGCCGGCCTCACCGTCCCCGCGAAGGACTACGTAATCATCAACACGCCTGGAACACGCTATGCCATCCCGGACATAGACAAGATGGCCGACGCCATCACCAAGATCATGAACTCCGACAAGGAAAAACTCAGCCGCCGGGCCCGCAGCTTCGCCATGAGATCGGACTGGGAACACGTAATGAACCGCCACTGGAAACCCTTCCTCGAAGACTGCTCCACAGAGCTACATCCACTGATCACTAAGACGGGGGTGAAGGCATGGGCTTGAAGGTTGCCATGGTAACCACCCATAGGGTGCGATGCGGAATAGCCAGTTATTCGAGGGACCTGTCGAAGGCCCTCGCCGAGGCCGGAGTTGATGTCTACATAATAAGAATGCCTAGATTTGGCATAAAAACACCAAATATAATGAAGCTCGTAGCCGACTCCGTGCCCGAGGAGGTCGACCTGGTGCATGTCCAGCATGAATACGGTCTCTTCAAAAATCTTGAAGGTATATTCTACGGCGTGGAGGGGCTGAAGAAGCATGGAAAGCCCATTTTGTCGACACTCCATGCTGTTGGTAATTGGAACCTGGATAAGGTTATCTGCGGGGCGTCGGACAGGGTTATCACCCACAACGAGTTCTGCTCGCGGAGGCTGGGCTTCGAGAACGTGATCATCCCCCACGGCTGCACGCCCCGGGAGCCCCTGCCGATGATCGAGGCGAAGGCGAGCTACGGGTTAAGGGCTAAGTGGGGGATAGTAGGCTATCTTGGGTTCATCTCAGAATACAAGAACCTAGAACTCCTAGTGGCGGCGATGACGGGGATCCCCGAGGCTGCACTGCTGATCGGCGGTGGTTGGCATGTGGAGGGGGGGACGGCGTATATTGAGCATTTGAAGCAGTGGAGCATGGAGAAACTGCCGGGTCGGGTGCAGTGGCTGGGCTACGTGGAGGACAGGGATATGCCTCGGGCCTATGGGGCTATGGATATTATAGCCTATCCGAGCAGATTTACCACCGAGTCGGGGGCTTTACTTACAGCTTTATCTTATGGGAAGGCGTGTGTCGCCTCGCGGCTTAAGCCCTTCCAGGAGAAGGAGAAGCTGGGCGCCCTAGTGACCTTTAAGGGATTGAACAGCCTGCGCCGACGGATAAGGACGCTACTGAGGGATGGGGAGGCCCGCCGCGAGCTTGAGGAGGGCGCTAGGGAGTACACGGAAAAAAACTCGTGGAGTTCGGTTGCCGAGAGGCACGTGGGGCTTTACGAGGAAGTCATATCAAAGTTTTGAAGTAGAAGCTCCCTCGGCGGTTGTGTACCATTACGTAGCATTAGATACGACTTCGCTTTTAACTCTGTTTTCTGATTTTTCTTCTTTGATTAGCGTTGAGCAAGAAAAAGCACCCTGAGAAGGCCATCATAAAGATCAGCGGGTGCAGCACCAGTGTCTTCAAGGTTTCCACGGACCATGTGGAGCTCGTAAAGGTTAATCCGAAGCGGGGTGGCTGAAAATTCAGTTTCCTGAAATCCTGATCCCCCTGATAGCGAAGGGTGTCACGCGGCTCCCGGATCAGGTATTAACCTTCTGGCATGAAACTCTCATGTTTGTCTGGCCCCCGGCTACGGTGATACCCTACCCTCAGACCATCACCTACGCGCCTAGGTCGGGGTACAAGTACCTGGTGTTCGGCATGACCATGGGGAAGGTCAGGGACTTCGCCACCGGCGACACCCTCACCACGGATGACTACGGCTTCTATCACCGTCACGGTCAGATGAAATACCACTGGGACCCCGGGGTAGAGAGTATCTACGATTTTGACTATCCTCACTGGCTGGAGCTTACGGCGGAGGATCCGGCGGAGCTGGTGTTCTACAATAACACGGGGTTGACGATCATTCAGGACTTCAGCATCTGGATGTTTGAGTGTGGCACGGAGCAGTGGAGGGAGCATGTGCTGCCGTATCTGAAGGGGCACTACAAGCTCTTCGATACCATCGGGAGGATGTCTGAAGCCGATTTGAGGAAGATAGTGGGGGTGAAGTGATGGCTGAGAAGCGGCGTGCGACAACCTTCAGGACGAGCAGGGGCGCCATCGTCTACGTCGAGGCCCCTGAGATTTACTTTCCCCCCCAGATAACCGTTTCTCAGTTGAAGCAGGGTCTAAGAGAGGAGATGGACATCCACACAACCTTCCAGTGGGAGCGTTTCCTGAGGGATGGGCTTAACGCGCATTTCATCGGTCGTACCGTGGACCTCAATATGACGGAGAGTTTCGTTGAAGCCGATGATTACTGGAGCCAGGTAGGCTATCGGGAAACTGGTTTAGCTACAGAGTTCGCCGGGGCGTTCACCTTATCCAAGAATCTATCTCGATTTGCAGTGTACAGCATTAGGGCGTTCGAGTATGCCCAGTTTATAGTTAACAGCAGGCTCCCAACCCTAAGACTTCTGGGCAACGAGACGGAGATGCACCACTACTTCGGCCTTGAAAACGGCGCAAACTTCTACAACGGCCTTCTTTGCTTCAGTCTAACGAAGACCGCTACAGTTGATAACGAGCTACACGCCTTCGTGGGAACCTCAAGCGGCGTGGCAGATGTCAACATAAATATAGACAGACCCGCAGACTACACAACGGCGCTCCATGTCTACAGGATACTTCTATCAAAGAACCTAGCCACCTTCCTGATAGATGACGACCCCGTCCTGTTCGTTGTACTAAGCGGTAGATCCGACCCCGTTAAAATAAAGGAGAATGTACAGCCCTACTCGATAGTCCTCGCACAGAGTATGCCTAGCTCGTTGACTGCCTTCCTAGAACTTTGGACGAACAGGACAGCGGCAGGCTCCGCGAACCTGATTTCTCCAGTGAGTCCTTACAGGCTCCGCTTATCTGACGGCCACGAGATAACGCCAATGCAGCTCCCGCTATACGACGAGGACACGGACACCCGGTTTGCGGGTCTGGTTATAGCGGCGGGCTCCGAGACTTCTCACCCGGTTCCCGTGTTCGGCTTCAACATGAGAACCTTCCACTTCCGCGCCGACCAGGCAGGGGATATAGACATAGAGATACTGACGGAGGCGGGGAACTGGAGAATATACAGTCCCGACGCCACCGGTCACACCGAGGGAACCTACACGGCAAACGAGCTGTGGAGCTTCGTGATGACCGGGGACTTGGTTCTCGCTAGGCTGACTTTCACGCCTGACGCCTTCCCCTGCACGGTCTCAGACGCGGAGGTCGTGATGAGATGAGCGACAGCAACCTCCCATTATGGGATGTCCTGAGGAACTGGTGGGACATCCTCCAGGAAGTTGACACCCGGACATCAACAATCGTGGTAGCTGCGAGCAATAGCGTCGACCCCACCCTAGCCCCAGCCGCGTACAGATGCAGCGGAGCGGCAGACGAGGTTGAGATCAACGCCGCCCTCACAGCCGCCTCCGCCGTCGGAGGCGAAGTCCTTCTACTTGAGGGCATGTATGTACCCGCGGCCACCATCACGTATCCCGCGAACATTCTCGGCCTAAGAGGATTAGGCAGGGCGACACTTATTCAACCAGCAGCGATGTTTGGAGACGCAATCACCGTCTCAGGCAGAGACGACATAGTCATACGTGACTTGGCAATAGACACCAAGACAGGCGCGACTTTCGGCCACTGCATCTTCATAGAGGACGGCTCAGACAGATTCCGCATTGAGAACGTATGGATAATCGACAGCGACTCCGACGGCATCCACGTAGAGGGCACCACCATAGACACGGGACACATAGAGGGCTGTCACATACTGGACGCCGACGGAACCGGCATAGAAGTGGACATGGATGCCGCGAACTTCATGTACCGGCTCCATGTAGATGGCAACGATATCCGGAACTGTGGGGCGATAGGTATATCCTTTCTCTCCAGTGGAGGGAACCATTACTGCGAGGTAACCAACAACATCATCCTCTCCTGCACCTCCGACGGCATATTCGTCTCAGACGGCGACTACAGCATGGTTCGGGGGAACATCTGCATATCCAACGGCGGCGAAGGAATAGATCTACTGTCCACTGAGAATGCCCAGGTTCTGGGGAACACCTGTCAGGGAAACACCTTGGACGGCATCTACACTAACACATCTAATAACATCACGGTCGTGGGGAACACCTGCCAAGGAAACACCTTGAGCGGCATCTCCCTATTATCTTCAAACGGCTGCAATTTGACTGGGAACACATGCAATGAAAACGTCAGGCACGGCATATACATGGAATCATCGAACGACGGCACGGTTGTGGGGAATGCCTGCAACGGGAACGACTCCGGGGCCACGGGTAACTACGACGGCATCAGCATACTCGTCGCAGTCGGTAACCTGATACTTGGGAACCAGAGCCGGGATAACGGTGGGTGGGGTATCATGGTGGGCAATGCCTCGGACTACAACAAGGTGTCTAACAACTACACGGAAAATAACACGGCGGGGAGCATCCGGGTTAACAACGCCGCCTGCGACAACAACCAGATAGAGTTCAACACCGTAGAGGAGGGCGCACCCAGCGACGCCGGAACCCTCACCCGCAGCTACGGGAACTACGACCCCAGCACGAACACGTTCGTCGGAAACGTGGGAGCCGCACCGTGGTAGGCTCCATAGGTGTCCCTTATGGATGGCTTAGAGGAGGTTCGCAGGGAGTTCTGGGAAGCCTGGAACGGTCTGAGCCAAGTCCACACCCAGAAGGAGCTAGAAGCCCAATCCAAGAAGATGTGGGCGGCTAGGAAGAGGCTCCTTAAAGTGGATCCAGAGTTCAGAGCCATGATAAAGGCTAGGGAGGACAAAGCCAACGCGGAAGCCGAGGAGCACAGTAGGCAGATACAGGCAAAACACAAGGCGATCCTCTCTGAGGCGGAGGCAGAGGTCGCCGCCGCCAAGATGAAAGCCAGGGCCGTCATGAGAGTGCCTGATGAAGACACTGATGAATGGGTTCAGAATCACAGACTCAAGGTAATGACGCCGGAGGAGGCGGAAACCAAGTCCAAGAGTAAGCTGATCTGCCCAATCTGCCACGACCCCGACAGGGGAAACACCCTTAACGGAAAACCCACATGCTTCGAGTGCATGCACGAACTAGTCTCCGAATCGGAGATGAAGAACTACAACAGGGAATACCGCCGCCGATGGAATAGAAGCAGAAGGAAACATTGACCTCAATTCTTTAAGAAGGGATACCGTTAAATACCTTTAAATGCCTCCACCCTTCAGGTGACAGAGTAAATTGAACGTTGTTGAAGAGAAGGCATTCATCGACCAGAGGATTCGTCTTGACTATAGCCGGTGGGTTAACTGTGTTTTCAAGGGATGTGAGATCGTAGCTGTCACCGGAGATTTCGAACTGATAGGCTGTGATTTCCAGAATTGCAAACTCATACTCGAAGGAGAGGCACAAACCGTAGCTCGGCTCATGTACATTTTCTACCCAGACAAGATCCCCCTCATCTTTCCTGAGGGAGATTCAGGGCCACTAGCCAAGCCTAGCCATTGACAGAACTCACTAAGCTTTCACTTCACCCGTATCTAGGTTATAGTGAATCCAGAAAAACGCTTTTCCCCCAGGCACGTATTCTCCTATCACTTTCCCGTCGACAACGATTTCCTTACGATATGCTCCGGCTAAGGCACAGTCAACGACCACAACGCTAGCTGTCTGCGCCCATCCGTTGGACCTCCACTCAGGATTATATCCTTCGCCATAGAACATTGGAAAGTATATGTCGCTTTTCCCGTCGATCTCTTCAGGCATTCTTGCGTCGTCACACCTTATAACCGCGGGGTACCAACCCTGTATCGCCCTCGGATAGCACTTTAGCCCCTCCGAATATGGATAATCGTCTAACTTCCTCCCAAATACAGTGACTCCTGTGTTAACCATAAACTCGGTTCTATCTATGATCTCCTCAAAAACATTCCTCTTTGGACAGCCAATTTCCTTGACGATTACGCTTAGAAGAATTCCAACGGGAATTAAAACCAGTGTATATTTGGCGATTTCTCCAAGGCTGAACCTATATTCACTCATATTATCCCCGCACCGCCCTCATCTTAAGTGTATGACGGATCGCTGGCATATCTATCTT
>Ga0307428_1000382_pt1 | contig 30664 bp, 31 predicted proteins | sample SalMarWE160240MG_FD_202161 | JGI IMG/M metagenome (GOLD analysis project Ga0307428, IMG submission 202161) | Salt marsh sediment microbial communities from the Plum Island Ecosystem LTER, Massachusetts, United States - WE1603-240 | ecosystem: Environmental > Aquatic > Marine > Intertidal zone >...
AAATTGATTCCAAACTCTATTAAATCCTTGTGGTAATCAAAGCAAAAACTCTGCTCCAATTTTTCCTTAATTGCAGGATTTTTCTTTGCCCAGTTAAATACCATATCAATTGCTTTTGGCGGCATTTTGGATAGGAGGTTCCTGAGAGTTATACCTGCCTTTACTTGCTCACCCATCCTAATCCTCCAGAGCCTTTCATACTCCAGAAGATTATTTACACTAAAATCATCTGCCAGAGCCGCCTTCTTCAGGGTATTATGCGCAATATTTGCTCCTATTAGCCCATAATGTATGCCTCCACCAGTAGTGGTTTTTACCTGACCTGCGGCTTCTCCAACTGCAATTACTCTTTCGCTAACCATCTTCTTTGAATCCCCATAGGCAATAGGGGCATCCTCTACCCTATCCTCCCGGAACTTGAATCTTCCATTTGTTTTTTGAATCAGGCTATAAAGGGCATTTCTATCGTAATCTTTTGATAATATTCCCATCCTGGTTTTATCCCCAAGAGGGATCACCCATCCAAAGGAACCAATATCGGGATTATTAAGAAAGTATATCTCCAGAGGTCCCTCCATCTTATAATCCAGCTCAACCCTACTACCCCATAAGAATCTCTCAGGTGCTACAAGCTTTGCTTTCCCGTGTAAGGCAAAGTTGTGTCCAGTTGCAATTATAACACATCTTGCGCTTTTTTCTTTAATGCCTCCGTTTCTTAAGTATTTCAATAAAATTCTTTCTTTTTCTTTTTTTAAATCCGTCACTATATTACCAAGGAAGGAACTCACACCCTCATTAACTGCTCTTGCAAGAAGGGTTTTATCAAGTTTTTCCCTGTCAGCAATATAGGCAAATGGAGACCCATGGGAATATTGAAACTCAATGAGAGAAGGCGAAAAGAGTAAACCAGTTGAAATCTTACCAATAATTGCATCCTCTGGTAAGTCGAATTCATGGTAGGGCCCTTTGCCAATAATTCCACTGCAAACTACACCCTTTCCTACATCTTGCTTTCTGTCAAAGATTGCGACAGAGAAACCGTCTCTCGCAAGCAAGCTTGAAAGATAGGAACCTATGGGGCCAGCACCAACTACAATAAAATCAAAATCCATCGCATTAATATATGATATAGAAAGAATTTTTCAAGTGGTAACATTAAAACTCCTAATAGAATTTATTTCCCTTTCATCCAGAGGTACCAATCATAGAACAGAACGAGGAAAAATATCCCAAAAAAGAACCAATTATGACGCAGATTTATATAGAGTTCTTTTTCCTTATATCCAAAGTGCGACTGATCAAAATCATCCTCCCACTTCCCCCCTCCGCTTATACTCGCTATAGCAGAGAGCATCGTGGTATCAATATCCTTTCTATCCTCCTCCCTTGCTTCAACACTGAGAGAGCCTATGAGGGTAGTGGAAGGGAAAACTGCTTGGAAGTGATGGACACCTACCTCGGGATTTGGTATAACAATGGTATCCTTAAATATTGCTCGATGATGTCCATCCCACAAAAAAGAATCGGGTATTGTCGGGGTGAAGACCATCCTTAAGTCCTCCCCCTCAATCAATCGATCCGGATAGGTGACGCTTAAGTGGGGAGGGAGGAGAAATCTTAACAAATTGCTCATTACTTCTCCAAACATGTCCCTTTGATATACACCCTTGCCTACCAGCTGAAGCCTCCATGGGTCAAGACAGGCAAACTGTGCAACCCTTCCTTTTCCATACTCCATAATATACACAATCTTTTCATTCATAATATTAATACTCTCCGAACCCCTCCTGATTGCGCTGGGTTTCGAGTAGTAATGAATTGGCAATTCCTTGGAATGCAATTCCTTAGAATATGATGTGACCTGTGGAGCGATAAGAGGTAGGAAATCAGCGGCACGTAAGGATGAATTGACGATTATTACCCTACCTCCATTACTTACATATAAACCAAGCTTTTCCTCCACAAATCTTTTAGGATTAATTAAACACACAATTTCGAAACTGGAAAAAGAATCCTTAAGTTGTTCCTTTTTCCATGTTCCAATGACCTCATAGCCAAGAGATTTAAAAAATCGATAAAAGAATTTATAATTCCAGTCTAACTTCCCTGTATATATAAGAATCCTTGGTCTTTTTTTTACATAGAGACCCCTCTCTGTTCTCGCGATACTCTCATTCTCCCTATAGAGATTGAACTCCAGTGTGTGCATTCCTACACCAGGGCTCATAGCAAACGAAATTACACCCTCTCCCCGAACTTCCTTCTCTCTCTGAACCTCTCCCTCTGATATCCTGACTACGGAAGGATGGGGGGTCCTGTAATGCACTTTATAAACTGCCGAATCCCCTTCTTCAATACCCTCCGGCCCAAATACCGAGATGTACCCTGAAATCTCCGGAGTGAAATCCGGACATATGATATAAACAGGAATACCAACCTCTGCTCCCGCCTTGATGGGGTTTACCCCTTGCGTATTAGCACCATCTGAATAGAGCAGGATAAAACTTGCTTCTTCATAACAATCACGGGCCGTAAGTAAGCCTTCTCCTATTGCAGTTCCTGGTTTATTGCCTCCAAATTCCAATGTTTTTAGCGGTAATGGGGAATTTATATCAGGCTCGGGTGCTCCTTTCATCGACTCTGAACGGTCAAAAAGGACTATGCCAAAAGGAGATACTTTCCTATTACAGTGGAAATCAGGATAGAATATCAAAAGTAGTATAAGAATGCCAATCAACCATTGGGTGGGACGAAGCCTCATCTGATAACTTCTGCTTCTGGAAAAAGCTGGATAAGAAGGCTGCAGGTCTCTTGCGAGGAGGAAGAGATGAATCCATCGAGTAGATAGCGTTCCCACATTTCCCGTAATTGCGGAATAGTCAGATAGCTAAGACTCTTTGCCCAATTCCGAAATTTCTCCTTATTAATACCCATTTCAGCCCCCATGATCAGAAGCTGTGAGCGATTGCGATCATCTAACTCTGATTCCATCCAGTTGTATACCTGATTTATTCCTTTTTTTACTTCCTTCGCTACAGGCTTCTTGAAAATGAGCCCAACATCATTTTCATTGACGTGGATAACAAAAGGAGAAGGGGCGGTCTCAGGAGAAAATTCAACATCAAACCCCCTATCAGATATAATCTGAAGGCATACTAAAAAAGATAGGAAACCATCATCATCTGGATTGGGTGATATATTGGCGATAAAATCTTCATTGCCATAATAGATATGTTTACCCTGCAATGGTTTTAAGGTATAATAATTAGAAATATCTGAAATGACGGAATCGGGAATACTGGAGAATAGATCCATAATATAGTATTCATCCACTCTCCCTGTGATAGCCAATGTAACATTAATCACAGGAGAGGTATTCCCACCATAATCCCTGAGTGCCAGTCTGAGTAAATTCATCGGGGACTCTGTTGCTTTCGGATAAAACAGGCTATCCATGGAGAGGAGATGGACAAATCGCAAAAGGATAGGTAATGAATCTGCATTCTTTAGATAAAGATAATTATATCCTCTTTTTGTGAATAGGCCCTTTGCTTTTATCGAAAGAAAACTGTGGGGGTTAATCTCCAGTCCCAGGGATATTTGCTTTGATAGATTGGGTTCATCCCTGATTATTTTAACACCAGAGGGAAGTAATGTTTCTGATAGAGAAAAAAGGATTAGGACTATTCCCATTCAATAGTTGAGGGTGGTTTGGAACTCACGTCGTAAACTACCCTATTTATCCCTTCTACCTCATTCATTATTCGCCTTGTTATGAGGTCCAGATCCTCTTTTTTGAAATGATACCAGTCAGCTGTCATACCATCCTCACTCTCTACGGCTCTTAGGCCAATAAGATTACCATAGGTTCGTTGGTCTCCCATAATGCCAACAGTTCTAACCGGTATAAATACGGAAAATGCCTGCCATATTGAGTCGTAAATCCCTAACTTTTTAAGCGTCTCTATATAGATATAGTCCGCTTCTCTCAATATCTTCAGCCTCTCCTTTGTAATTTCTCCAAGAATTCTAACGGCAAGCCCTGGCCCCGGGAAGGGATGCCTTTTGTATACTTTCTCGGGGATATTAACAATCTTCGCTAACTTTCTTACTTCGTCCTTGAAGAAATCTTTCAAGGGCTCAACCAACTCCAGTCCAATATCCTCAGGTATTGCTCCAACATTATGATGCGTCTTTATTAAATGTGATGGGCCTACGTCACTTACACTCTCAATCCTGTCGGGATAAAGCGTTCCCTGAATTAGATACTCGGCATTTAGTTTCCTTGCTTCCTTTTCAAAGACACGAACGAATTCCCTTCCTATTATCATTCTCTTTTCTTCTGGATCACTTATCATTTTAAGGGCGTTAAGAAAACGTTTCCGGGCATCTATTACCTTTACACCAAGTCCCAGCTCTTTACTGGTCTCCCTTATCTCATCCACTTCTCCTTTTCTCATTAGACCGGTATCCACGAAAATTGGAGTGAATCTATCCCTTAGAACCTCCTTAGCAATAACAGAACATACAGTAGAATCCACACCCCCGCTGTAGGCAAGCATAGCCTTCCTGGATCCGCATTTTGAAACAATCTCGGAGCGAGCAATACGAACAAAAGATGAAGGTTTCCAATCGCCCTTAACCTTACAGATAGAATAAAGAAAATTCTTAAGAATTTTCCTGCCTTCTAATGTATGCGTAACCTCTGGATGAAACTGAAGACCGTAGATATTTTTGTATCTGATTGCTGCAAATTCTGAATTTTCGGTTCTCCCGATTACTCTAAAATCAGGTGGTAGTTCGGTTAACCTATCCCCATGGCTCATCCAGACCGTGGTAGGATGAGACAGGGCTCTAAAGAGTGGTTCGTCTTCCGGCTCGAATGCCATCTTTCCATACTCACGAGCGCTGGAATGTGCCACCTTACCACCAAACATCTTACCTATTACCTGCAGACCATAGCAAATCCCGAGTATGGGTAAGTTCAAATCAAAAATCCCGGGGTCAGGGAATGGAGCATCCTTATCATAGACACTCTGCGGACCACCTGAGAGAACAACACCCTTAGAATCAGACATTTCCTTTAGAGGAATACTATAGGGCTGTACTGCAGCGCACACCCCTAATTCCCTCATTCTTCTTGCTATGAGATGGGTATACTGGGAGCCAAAATCCAGGATAGTTACCTGTTCGGTCATTGTTTTCCGCGCAAACGCTTTATCGCATATTTCCTATCCGATGACGAGAAAATATATGAAGCAGATACAATTATATTGGCTCCTGCTTCGATTACAGAGTCTACCGTTCTATCATTTATTCCACCATCAACAGCAACATCAAGTTCTGGAGCAAGGGCCTTAACTTTTTTAATCTTTGGGATAACATCCGAAATGAACTCCTGTGCTGCAAAACCTGGATATACGCTCATCAGAAGTATGAAATCAATTTTCTTTAAATAAGGTTTAACTACCTCAACTCCCGTATCAGGATTAATCACCAATCCGGCCTTTACTCCATTTTTTTGCATTGTCTCGATAATGGAAAGCGGGTCTCCTTCAGACTCAAGATGAAAAGCAATAGCAGAGCAACCCGCCTGGATAAATTCCTCAATATACTTCCGAGGATGTGTAATCATCAGGTGGGCTGATAAGGGGAGATTGGTAATCTTTTTTAAAGCTCTTACTATTACCGGCCCGAAACTTATATTGGGAACAAAGTGTCCATCCATTACATCCAGATGGAGCTCATCAGCCCCTGCTTTTTCTACGCTTAATACATCCTCGCGAAGGCAGGTAAAATCGGCGGAAAGTATAGAGGGGGAAACCCGAATCTTTCTATTCATCTCTTCTATATACAGCAAAAGTCACAGTTCCGCCTCCGGTTTTCCACTCTGGGTCAAGACATTGGAGATACGCCTTTCCCCCATTCCCCAATCCCATATCTTCCGGCTTAATACCGTGTGAGATAGCATTATAGTATGGCAAGAGGGATGCAAGGGAATGCATACATATTGGTTTCTCACTCTTGAGTTTATATCCATCGATAAGTGAAAATGTATCTCCAACCACATAAACAGGGCAATGTCCTTCTATCTTAACAATTTCTACTACTAATTCCATATAATCATATTAGAATTAACTTATAATATGTCAAGTCAATGAAATCCCGCAAGGGAGAATAGCCACGGCAAACTCACGGTTAACTCTTAATAAAAACACACACCACCAGAAAATGAAACCGCAGATGCACGCAGATGGACGCAGATTTACACTGATATCCACTAACTAACCCCTAAACCCTAACCCCTAAAACCTAAGACCTAAAAATGCCACGGCAAACTCACGGTTAAAGAGAGAGATTTGCCACAGAGATACCCCGATACGGTCGATGCCTCCCTACGGGGCAAGCCCCGATGAAATAGTTACACATTTCATAGGGCAGGCAGAGAACACAGAGAAGAATTATTTGCAGTGGCAGAGCTTGCTCTGCGGTATTCGGATTCGATAAATCGAACCCTACAATCGGGCAAGATATATCTTGCCCCTACCAAACTCTTTTTCTCTCTCCGTTTTCTAAAAACCAAAAAATAAAGGGGAGGGGTGGGGCTTTGTGCCCTCTGTGGTGAGTTTTTTGCTATATGTAAACCGCGTGTTTTGGTTTTTACACCTTAAATTAAGAATTACTTGACAAAAGGAATTTTTTATATATATTTCATTTCAGTTTCTAAATTGTATAAAATTTTAACAAGGAGGTTTGTATGAAGAGGTTGTTATTTGTATGCGTCTTGCTTGTCTTTGGCACTTCACTACTGGCAGTAAATAACGGAAATGATGGTTTTACCCCAGGAATATACACAAATGAAAGTGAGCCTTCATGGCAAATACTTGAAAATCTTACCCCTGCTGAAAAGGACAATGCCTTAATTAAAATTGAGCTATTCGGAGAAATCACAGAAGATGCTGCCCTACATGCAAAGTCGGTTGAGGATATCTGGAACAGTGGCGAATATGATAGGGCACTTGAATTGCTCATAGGGTATAGTGACCTACAGGATGCAGCCATTGGAATCCAATGGAAGGAACCGATAAAAACAAGTGTAAGATGGGGAGATGATGTTCAGATTGGTAGTAGAGAAGACATTAGTGTAGTAGCATTGGATGTCCATAACGGAACCGGGAATTTATTCACTGCATTTCATTTTTTTAGCGGGGCTAACTATTATTGGAGCGTAAACATATCACTGGATACCGGGAAAACCTGGGCAGAGACTTATCTATGGAGTTATACAAGTAGCCCCATGGACATAGATGGTGTTGTGCTTGGAGATTACTTTTATGTAGGATACACGGAGCCATCTTCCTCAGAAGGACGCATTAGAAGATTCCTTACCAGTGATGGAACCGTTGATGCTACATATAGCTTCGTAACAGTAATCAATGAAGGAGTTGCTTTGAGGGATATAGACCTTGCAAGCAGTGTAGATTTCGTACCCACAAGGATATACTATTGGGCTATTATGGATAACGATTCCCTCAGGTACTACTGGAGCGATCAAAATGCAGTAACTTGGGGTTTAATAGACCCTGGCATAGGAAATGCAGATAGAGGGCTCGATGCAGGTTATGATGCTAATGGGGATGAGCGATGGGCTTCTTATATTGGGACCGATAACAGCCTTTATGCTGTTGAAAGGTCTCCCTGGGTAAACCATGGTCCTCTTGATTATGTAGGTACTGCTAGCTATGCTAAGACTTCTATTGCCCCATACAGGGATACAATTATGATAACCTATCCTCACTTTGGTGGTCCATATTATTCATTAAGATATAGGGTTTCCTATGACGACGGAACTAACTGGAGCTGGGGAACAATAGCTTCTCCTTCTGAATACATAGGACTTATGAACGATGTTACAGGAAGAAAGGGAGATGGATTCGGCGCTGCTTATCAAAATGAAGGTGGCTCTGCAGAAGGTTTTTATAGACATAGAGGCTATTATTCTGGATGGGCTTCGCAAGTATCTTTTGCCGACAATGTTACGCGTTTCAATGTCAAGCCATCAATTGAACGGATAGCAAGCGGTGTCTATGGAATTGTTTACGTCAATTATCCTAATGAATATGCTTACTTTGATAGAAGTGACTGGATAAGTGGAATTGATGAGGAGATTCCGGAAGACAATCTTGTAAGGCTCAAAGGCAATACACCAAATCCCTTCCACAATAATACAATCATATCGTATTACCTGCCCAACAGAATGAGAACCTCTTTAAAGATATATGATGTTACGGGAAAACTCATCAAGACACTTACAAATGGAGAAAGAGGTCCTGGCATGCATTCAATCACATGGTATGGAAAGACCAACAATGGTGGCCTTGCATCAGCTGGCGTATATTTCTACCGTTTGGTCGCAGGGAATGTTACTGAATCCGGGAAGATGTTACTTATTAAATAATAGAACGGATATTAAAAATATCTTTACTTCAGTAAAAAAGTAGGCCGCATATGCGGCCTACTTTTTATTCTTCTATGAGTTCCTATTTTTATTTATTTTTTCTCTTCTTCTTTTTCCTTTCTTTGAATTCGGGATACTCACTCAGCTTTTTTGCCATTTCTTTAAGTCGCTTATCAACGCGGTAATTTACGGTATCCTTCTCAAATGCCCCATCGGGTTTTCTCTTGCCTGCTTTCACCCCTGTTAATATCTCAATACCTTCATCAATGGATTTAACAGGATATATGTGAAATTTCCCCAGACGGGTTGCATCTACTATTTCTTCCTTCAACATCAGGTTCTGCACATTACTTAGAGGTATAATTACCCCTTGCTCCCCGGTGAGACCTTTAATTTTGCAGACTTCAAAGAAACCCTCAATCTTTTCATTCACACCTCCTATAGCCTGAACCTCCCCTTTCTGATTTACCGACCCCGTTACTGCAATAGCTGCCTTGAGGGGCAAGCCCGAAAGGGCGGAGAGTATTGCATACAGTTCTGTGCTTGATGCACTATCGCCTTCTATCTCACCATAGCTTTGTTCAAAGACAAGTCGGGCGGAAAGACTTAAGGGATTATCCTGAGCATATTTTTCTGCAAGGTATCCGCCGAGTATCATTACTCCCTTGGTGTGGATTTTCCCACCCAGTTTCGCCTCCCTTTCGATATCGATGATGCCTTCATTACCCATCCAGATACTTGCGGTAACACGGGAAGGCCTTCCAAAGGAGAAATCGCCCAGGTTTATTACAGATAAGCCATTAACCTGGCCTATAGTCCCACCCTCTGTGTCAATTAGGATGAGCCCTCGCTCCATCATCTCTCCAATCTTTTCCTGGATAAGATTCGAGCGATATATCCTTTCGTCAATGGCTTTATTTACGTGGTCGCGAGTTATGCGGTCAGATTCACCCTGACCGGCATAGAAGTTAGCTTCCCTAATTATGTCAGCTATATCTGCAAACCTTGTAGAGAGTTTCCCCCTATCTTCAGCCAGTCTCGAGCTATATTCAATTATTTTTGCCACACCCTTTAAATCGAGATGCCTCAGTTTTTCTTTCTTACACAGAGTAGAAACAAAGGAGGCATAACTTCTTATGTTCTCTTCATTTCGGTCCATTGTTGTGTCAAAATCTGCCTTAACCTTAAAGAGTTCTCTGAAATCCTTATCAAGCGAGTATGCCAGATGATAAATGAACGGACTGCCCAAAAGGACTACTTTGGCATCCAGGGGAATCGGTTCTGGTCTCAGGCCTTTTGTTGTAATAAAACCAAGACGTTCACCTGCATCTTCGATGTTAATCTCCCTATTCATCAAAGCCCTCTTCAGACCATCCCAGGAGAACATATTCCGAAGCAACTCCTCCACAGGGATTACCAGATATCCCCCATTAGCTTTGTGAAAGGACCCTGCGCGAATCATTGTAAAATCAGTGCTCAATATACCAAATTGAGTCTCTTTATCAATCCTCCCGAAGAGGTTTTGATAGGTAGGATTATGTTCTATGACCACCGGACCACCTTCAAACCTTGAATTATCTATTATTAAGTTAACTCTATACTTCCTGAATTGAATTTCCCTCGCCAGGGAAGCAGTAAGTGAAGTAGGAGTATTCTTGGCCCTTCCCATAAACTGGGATAGATTATCAAGGATATCCTCCTCTACCTCTTCAAGATATTTACCTACTAAAGGAGCATCCTTGTATTTATCTTTTAAGATATCTGCAAGATGACCAAGAGCATAGCGAGCAACTTCCCTATCTAATTTTTTAACCTCTTCCTTTATTTTTTCCTCTAATTCGCCTACCTGTCTCATTGTATTCATCAGGTTGGATTTCAATTCCTCTCTTTTCTCTTCAATTTGCTCTTTTCTATCCTTATCGAGAGACACAAATTCCTGATCACTTACTGGCTTCCCATCTACCACAGGAACAATGAAGAGGCCAATTGGTGTTTTTTGAATTACGAACCCTTCCTCCCTGGCTTTCTCATTCAGTTCGGTAACCAGTTTCTTTCTTTCAGCATCTAATCTCTCGACAGTTGTCTCTTTCCTCCTGGCATAATCCTTGCTCTCAAAGGCTTCTGGAAGCACCATCCGGGCCTCATTTATGAGTCTTTCCATGTCCTTTCTGAAGGCCTTTCCTTTCCCTGGAGGGAGTTTTATGGCTTTTGGTTCATAAGGGTCTTGAAAATTGTTTACATAGCACCAGTCGTAAGGCACATCTTTCTTTTTTGCCATATCTTCTAAGAAGTTCTTTACAGCAGTCTCTTTACCAGTGCCCGGCGCACCAGCCACATAAAGATTAAAACCATCATCTTTGATGTCGAGGCCAAAACTTAAAGCCCTGAGTGCTCTATCCTGACCAATTATGCTCTTAAGAGGTAGCATTGTCTCGGTGGTCTCGTTAGCCATAAAGCTCGGCTCACATTCCTTTCTAAGTTCTTCTGGAGAAAGTTCTTCTACCATAATTCCTCCTCTTTTAACAGAGATACAGTGTAAACCTTAAAGAAAATAAGGATGGTTAGGGTTTTAAGAATTGAGTATCTTTCACCTTGATCCTTCGAACCCCTGTACACTCAGATTGTCTCCCCTGTGATTCTTATTTAACTCATCCATATTAGAATTATTCATTCATAGAATTATTCATTTATACACTATAAAGTCAAGGTTTTTTAATTAAAATTGCGAAAAAGAAATAAAAAATGCCAAAAGAATCCTTGACTATTCTATTCAGAAGTATAAACTCCTAATAGAATAGGACAAACTTAAACAAAGAGAATCTAATGAGTAAAAGAACAATGGCAGAGGGTTTTATATTTTTGTATTTAATGAGAAATCAGAACTAAGTGAGGATTAAATGGGTAGATTTCTAAATCAACTCAACCGGAAAGCAATAGAGGAAGTAGGAAAAGTCTACGCGAATTTCGAGGGAGAAATCAAGGAAAGATTGAAAGAATTCGAGATTCAGGGTAAGGATGGAGGCAAAAAAGAAATATTTAAAGAACTCGTCTTCTGCATCCTGACCCCTCAATCAAAAGCCAGGGCTTGCTGGAGAGCCCTGGAGAACATGACGAAAAACGATATTCTTTTTAAAGGGGATTCCAAGGAAATACTGAAAAGTTTAAGGGGTGTTCGATTCAAATACAAAAAATCAGAGTATATAGTAGAAGCACGGGAACAATTCTTTAGCGAGGAAAACCCTATATTTTCCTCCCTAAAGAACTATGAAAATGTCCATTTGCTCCGAGACTATCTCGCAGGAAACATAAAAGGGATAGGACATAAAGAGGCAAGCCATTTCCTCCGAAATATTGGCCTCGGGAATGGTATTGCAATCCTTGATAGACATATCTTGAAGAACCTTTTAAAATTGGGGGTTATTAAGGAAATACCAAAATCCTTATCCAGAAAAGAATACACGGAAATAGAAAAGAAAATGGAAGAGTTTTCAAAATACATTAAAATACCCTTAAAACACCTTGATCTTACACTCTGGGCAAAGGAAACAGGGGAAGTATTTAAGTAAAATTGTATAGAATTCAATATTGAACCCTTGACAAATTTAGAATTATTATTATATTAAAAAGAACAATTAAAGGGATATGAAAAGATATGGATAAATTATGCGAATTTCTCAGGGAAAAAGGGGTAAGTCCCTCGATTCAGCGATTAAAAATTCTCAGATATCTCAAGGATAGTGAGAATCATCCTACGGCTTTAATGATATATCATGAGATCTCCCGAGACATACCCGCACTTTCAAAAACAACAATATATAACACAATGAGCCTTTTTAGTAAAAAAGGAATTGTATCTGAACTTTGTGTTGGCGAAGGTGAGGTTAGATATGATTTAAACCTCTATCCACATGCTCATTTCAGATGCACCGAATGCGGTAAGATATATGATGCTAAAATTGACCCTGAATTATTCAAAATCAAAAAAATCAATGGAAATCAAGTCATGCACACTGCTGTTTATTTTACAGGCAAATGCAGAGAATGTTTAAGAAAGGATAAGGAGGATTTATGAATGTGGAATCCCTGTATAAATTGAGTTATGGAATGTATATAGTTTCTACAAAAAGTAATGGTAGGCTTAATGCTCAGATAGCTAACACTGTTTTCCAGGTTACCGCGGAGCCTCCTAAGATAGCAGTTTGTTTAAATAAAAAGAACTTCACTCATGAGCTAATACAAAGTAGTAAAATCTTTGCAGTCTCTATACTATCTACAGAAGCAGATATGAAATTTATTGGTCCCTTTGGGTTTAAATGTGGAAGGGATATAGATAAATTCAAAGGAGTGAATTACAAAATTAATAAGACAGGCGCTCCAATAATTCTCGACAACACCATTTCATATTTGGAAGCAGAGGTTACCGAAACTTTAGATGTTGGAACACATACTCTATTTGTTGGTAAGGTCGTTGATGGTGATTTACTAAGTGAAGGCAATCCCATGACATACGAATATTATCACATGGTTATAAAGGGAAAAGCGCCTGAAAATGCACCAACATATAGAAAGAAGAAGAATAAATAATCGCTACAGAGACACCCCAGTACGGTCGTTCCTCCCTACGGGGCAAGCCCCGATGAAATAGTTACACATTTCATAGGGCAGGCAGAGAGCAAGGAGAAGAAAATTTTTATTGTAAGAAAGAGATTAACCACAGAGGCAGGAGAGGACACTAAGAGATATCATATAGTTAAAATCTTAAATAATAAAAATATATTCTATAAATACTCTGTGAACTCTGTGCCTTGGTGATAAAATTAAGGAGGTTTAAATGGCAAAGTATGAATGCACAGTCTGTGGATACATCTATGATCCTGAGAAAGGAGATCCTGATAGTGGAATAAAACCGGGGACACCTTTTGAAGATATACCGGATGATTGGGTATGTCCTATATGTGGAGCAGGTAAAGAAGACTTTGAAAAAGTAAAGGAGTAAATATGGCAGTCAGAAAAGTAGGAGAAAACATATATTCTGTAGGTGCTATCGACTGGAATAGAAGATTATTCGATGAACTCATTCCACTCCCGGAAGGGACTACCTATAATGCTTATCTCTTAAAAGGCAGTGAAAAAACAGCACTTCTTGATACTGTGGACACACCAATGGAAGGAGAACTACTTACAAACCTTAAAAAACTTAATATTGACAGGATAGACTATGTAATTTCACATCACGCAGAACAGGACCATTCTGGAACAATTCCAAAAATACTCGAAATCTATCCCGAAGCAAAACTTGTTACCGATGAAAAGTGTAAATCTATGCTTATAGACCTTCTGCACATTCCAGAAGAAAAATTTCAAGTAATGGGCGATAAAGATATTCTTTCACTTGGGGATAGAACACTTGAATTCATACTAACTCCCTGGGTTCATTGGCCAGAGACAATGGTAACTTATCTAAAGGAAGATAAAATTCTCTTTTCGTGCGACTTCTTCGGTTCCCACTATGCATCAAGTGAACTCTTCGTAGACAACGAAGTAACCATTTTAGAGGATGCAAAGCGATATTATGCAGAAATAATGATGCCTTTCAGGAATCAGATAAAGAGAAATTTAGAAAAATTAGAAGATTATGAGATTGATATGATTGCTCCGAGTCATGGTCCCGTCTATGATAAACCAAATATAATAATCAATGCATATAAAGACTGGACCTCTGATAAAGTTAAAAATGAAGTAGTCATTGCTTATGTTTCAATGCATGGAAGTACAAAAAAGATGGTTAATTACCTTGTTGATGCACTGATTGATAGAGATATTAAAGTTACTCCTTATAATCTTATAGAAACCGATATTGGTGAACTTGCAATGTCTCTTGTTGATGCTGCAACCATTGTCCTCGGAACGCCTACTGTCCTAGTAGGTCCCCACCCTGATGCAGTTTACGCAGCGGTCCTCGCAAATGCACTAAAACCTAAAACAAAAAATATTGGAATCATCGGATCATATGGATGGGGAGGGAAAGCAGTAGATACCATAAAAAATCTCATTCCAAACCTGAAAGTGGATATTCTCGAACCTGTATTATCAAAGGGATACCCGCAAGATGAAGACTATAAGGCCCTTGATGAACTAGCAGATAAAATTTTAAAAAAGCACAAAGACCTAAATTTAATATAAAAGGAGGAATTATGGCTGAAAAACTTCAGATTTATAAATGTGAGATTTGTGGTAATATAGTCGAGGTCTTACATGGAGGAAAAGGACAGCTTGTTTGTTGCGGAAAACCTATGCAACTCCTAGAAGTTAAAGAAACAGAAGAGGGAAATGAAAAACACCTTCCTGTCATTGAAAGAGTTGATACAGGGATAAATGTAAAAGTCGGCTCAATCGCTCATCCAATGGAAGAAAAACATCATATTGAATGGATTGAGGTAATTACAAAAGACGATAGAACTTACAAGAAATTCCTAAAAACTGGAGATACACCTGCAGCGGAATTTGGAATCAGGTATGAAGAGGTGAATTCAGTAAGAGAACACTGTAATATCCACGGACTATGGGAAACAAAAATTTAGGAGGAAGTATGGATCTTAGTAATTATACTTTAGAAGAACTCCTTCAAGCCGCTATAAAAAGTGAGATCGAGAGTAATGAGGTATATACAAAATTAGCTGGAAGGGTAGGAAACTTTGTATTGAAAGATAGATTGAATTTCCTCGCAGATGAGGAATTGAAACACAAAAAATTCGTTGAATCTCTACACAAGAAAAAACTCCCTGACATTGAAATTACCCTACCACGAAAAAGTCCTGTTCCTCTTCCACAAGTTAATATTGAAGATGAGAATATGGAGTTAAGTGAGTTATTCTTTCAGGCAATGGAATCCGAAAAAGCAGCGCAGGATTTTTATCTTGGATTCGCAGAGATATATCGGGATGATACTGAGGTAAAAAACACATTGATTTATCTCGCTTCAATGGAAATGAACCACTATCAAATACTGAAGACTGAGCGTAACAACATTGATATGTTCGAGGAGTATGGGACAGAATGGCCCTTTATTCATATGGGACCGTAAAAGTTTATGAGTAAATGGGTGTATGAGTACATCAGTATATGAAAGATGTAGCAAGGAAGAAGTTATTAAGAGAAGGAATGCCTTTTTTATCAAAGAAACCCATCAACACATCTACTAATATACCCATATACTCAAAAAAGGGAGGTTTAAATGGCTTCAAAAGAATTAATTGAACTCTTAAACAAAGGAGTTGCCAGGGAACTACAGGTTGCAATCCAATATATGTGGCAACATGTTCTCTGGAAAGGAATAGAAGGTTTTACAGTTAAGGATGAATTGAAGGCAATTGCCATAACTGAGATGAAGCACGCTGAAGCTATAGCAGAAAGACTATCTTATCTTGGTGGCACTCCAACTACAAAACCCGACCCCATATTTGTAGGTGAATCGCTAAAGGAAATGATTGAGAAGGATAAAAAAGATGAAGAGAGTGCAATTGAACTTTATAAGAAGATAATCAAACAAGCAAAGAAAGAAGATGATTCTACAACTGCTCGTCTCTTCCGAAAAATCCTTGAAGATGAAGAAGAACACCATGATACGTTTATAGGACTCCTGGAGGGGATGTAAAGGTTTTTACTTCACATGCTTTAGTATTACTTTCAATGAGGGGAGTGTAAGCTAAAAAGTTTCCCTCCCCTCAATTATAATAAGATGTTTTAGATTCTAATTTAAGGAGATATAATGAATACGATTCTAAAATTTTTGTTCATTTCACCACTATTTTTATCCTTTGAAGTTTTTTACTCCAATGAAAAAAACGATTTAAAAGAAATTCGAATTTTACATGACTTGTTATCACCTTCAGAATATCAACAGTATTCTTTTCAAAAAGTGTAAATCAAAAATTGTTAGAATATATGTTGGCATTCAAAGTTATGATGATACAGGATGCGACCTTTAGATAAGATGAATAAATGGAATATTTATGACTTACCATACGAAAAAGCGCGCTCATTTCCTAAAACTAAGGGAATTGCCATTTGGTTTCAAACTCACACTTGTGAAATTAAAATCTCACAAACCATGCCCGTTCGACTTCTAAGAAGCTTTTTCTTAACAGTAAGTCCTTTAAATTAAAAAGCAATATAAATTATCTATAATTATGAAAATAAAAATGGAGGTATAAATGGCAATAATTAATATTGGAGAAAGTGTACCTGACTTTGTTCTTAAGGACCATAATGGTGCAGATTTTAAACTCTCCGATTTACAAGGGAATAGGGTACTGCTTTCATTCCATCCACTTGCATGGACAAATGTATGTGCTAAACAGATGCAATCACTAGAGAATAACAAGGAAAGATTCGATGAGTTGAATACTGTTGCAGTAGGAGTAAATGTTGACCCTATTCCAAGCAAAAAGGCATGGGCTAATGAACTTGGGATAAGAAGCACGAGGTTACTCTCTGATTTCTGGCCCCATGGTGAGGTGGCAAAGATGTATAGAATCTTCAGAAATAGGGAAGGATTCTCAGAAAGGGCAAATATACTGATTGATGAGGAAGGGAAAGTGATGTTCGCAAAAAAATATCCGATTCCCGAACTCCCGGATATTGAAGAGATCATAAATCTTCTCGCTCCCTTGTCCCTGTCCTGATTTTAGAAGATATAGGCATGGCCTTATTGAAATTGAAAGGGAAAGACCAGCAAGGAAAGACATTTTAGAATTTATATGAACGAACAACCTTGAAAAGAGAAAATAGAAAGCCAAGAGCAAGAGGAATAAAATTAATTGATGGATAATATTAATAATAACTATATTGCATCTTTTCTTCTCATTGCTATAATTTATCATCCAGCGTCAGAAGGAATCTGTAAATCTTAGTTTATGTAGGTTAGGTAAGAATTAAAGGAGCAATAATATCAAAGATTACAGTTTACTCAACTCCAGGATGTCCATATTGTAGGATGCTCAAGGAATTTCTAAGAAATAAAGGTTTTGAATTTGAAGATAAGGATGTATCCAAGGACATTTCAGCAGCAAGAGAAATGGTTGAAAAAACAGGTCATATGGGAGTTCTACAGATGGAGATAAATGGAAAGATTATAATAGGTTTTGATAGAGAAGCGATAGATAAGGAATTAGAAAAATTAACCCTGTGATATGTATGATATAATCATTATTGGGGCAGGACCTGCCGGGATTACTGCAGGCGATGCAAAAAACACTCCAGAAAAATATATAATTGTTGCAGTTGGACAGGGTTGTATTGCAAGCCTTTCAGCTTTTAAATACCTTTCGAAAAAACCACTAAAAGAAAACCCATAAAAAGGAGGATAGATGAAAATCTTTGATGCAAAGGAAATATTTCAAATAGCAATAAGAATTGAAGAAAATGGTGAGAAATTTTATCACGAGGCGGTAAAATTAACAGATGATATTACTACAAAAGGTATATTCAAATTACTTGCTGAAGAAGAAAAGAAACATAAAGATGTTTTCTCCAGATTACTTTCTTCTGTGACCAAAGATATTGATTTCGATTCATATCCAGGTGAATATATTGATTATCTTCAGACCTATGTAAATAGCACAATCTTTAAATTAGATAAAGTCGAGGAAGAAATGAGCAAAATTAAAGATTTATATTCTGGTCTGGATTTTGCTATCCAGCGGGAGCTGGATTCAATCCTATATTATCAGGAAATTAAAAGGGTTGTGCCAGAAAATCAACATGCCAAGCTGGATATAATAATAGATGAAGAAAGAAAACATTATAAGGAATTAACTGAACTCAGGAACGAACTACAGGAAGGTGCATAAATTTAAAAGGAATAACTATATATATACAATTCAATAGGAGGTAAAATGAAAAGTTTAAAAGGAACAGAAACAGAAAAGAATCTTCTTACTGCTTTTTCAGGGTAATCGCAGGCAAGGAATCGATATACTTATTTTGCATCAAAAGCAAGGAAAGAAGGATTTGTCCAGATATCCAGAATATTCCAAGAGACTGCAGATAATGAAAAGGAGCATGCCGAGAGGCTTTTTAAGTTCCTTGAGGGTGGAGAGGTTGAAATCTACGGTTCCTTTCCTGCAGGTGTGATTGGAGATACAAAAGAAAATCTAAAATCAGCTGCTGCCGGGGAAAATTATGAGCATACGGAAATGTATCCTGGTTTTGCAAAAGTAGCTGAAGAAGAAGGTTTTTCGGATATTGCAAAGGTATTTATAGCTATAGCGGTTGCAGAGAAACAACACGAAAAAAGATATCTTGCTTTACGTGAAAACATAGAAAAAGGCAGGGTTTTTAAAAGGGATAATGTCGTAAGGTGGAAGTGCGGAAACTGTGGATATATACATGAGGGCATTGAACCACCAGAGAAGTGTCCTGCCTGTGCACACCTGAGCGAGAATTACTGAGGACTGAGTTTATATCTCACTTTGCGGGCTTGGCGGCCTTTGCGAGAAACTTAAAAATAGACACAGATTCCCACAGATAATCACTGATACAAATAAAGGAATTAATAATAAGTATTAATCAGTGTCGAAAAAAAGGTGGAAGTTCGAGGTTCCTCCAATCAGTAAGTATCAGTGTAAATCAGTGTAGAAAATGGTGGGAAGGGCTAAAAAATAATCTCTTTGCGTCTTTGCGAGAAATTTAATAGGGATGCAAAGCGAATTTGGAACTTGACAAGGAAGTAATGGTTTAATATAATACAAGCACTATGAATGGGGGTAACTTAAAGCTATCAAATAATTCATACAATACTAAAAGGACCGTCAAATGTTAATAATCTCTTTCATAGGAGATTCTGAAACGGGAAAAACCACCATAATAACCCGTCTTACAGAGGAGCTTAAGAAAAGAGGTTACAAAGTTGGTTGCATTAAACACTGTCCAAATGGATTTGATCTCGATTATCAGGGGAAGGATTCTTACCAATTCATGGAATCGGGAGCTTATGGTGTAGTTTTGCATAGTCCGGATAGAGTCGGGTTAGTTAAGTTCACAGATGGAACAGTTGAACTTAAAGAACTCGCTACTGACCATTTTATGGACGCCGATTTCGTACTGGCTGAAGGATTTAAAGAAGCAAAAGAAATAAAAAAGATTGAACTACTTAGAAAAGGAGTGTGCGAAAAGCCGAAATTAAAAGATGCTATAGCAATATTCGCAGACTTCGATATTAAAACTAAAAAGTTAGTATTCCATCCCGATGATCTTAAAGGGATCGTAAACTTCCTCGAAAAAATGAGAGAAAAGGAAGAAAGAATTATCAAGGTTAAGGTCAATGATGAGGACCTTCCTCTTAACCCAATCATTAGAAGTATAATCAGGAACACAATCGCTGGTCTTATAGAACCATTAAATAGAAAGGATAAAATAATAAAAAGAATAGATATAAACATGGAGGTTTAAGTATGAGTAAAAGGAATATACTCCTCATTCTCTTCTTTGGCTCTCTCTGGGGTTTTAGTGAAGCTTTTCTCGGGAAAGCTCTATATAGTTCTAATATTCATTATCCAGGTGTCATTCTCTCTATATTAGCTCTTGGTATCTTAGGAATTGCATATGCATTGATTCAAAAAGCTGGAGCGATGGTCCTGATTGCAATTGTAGCCACCGTTTTCAGGTTTGTAAATGCCGGACCCTTTTTCTGTCATTTGCTCGCGATATTCTCTCTCGGAGTGGGATTCAATATAGCAATGCAGCTTTTTAAAGAGAAAAAACTAATCTGGCTCTCCGGGGCTCTGGGTGCCTGGCTCGGTTATGCCTTGTTCGCATTTGCAATCACATATGTTTTTAGATATCATTACTGGACAGTTCCAGGCCTACCAAAGGTGATACGATACATCGGAACAGAGGGAACTCTCACTGCCCTGGGTTCAGCAGTTAGTGTCTGGCTTGGATACAGAATCGGCGAGAATACAGTCAAGTTTCTTAAAACTAAACCAAAAATGGTCTATGGCGGAATCACAGGGCTTACTTTGTCCTTCTGGATCATAGGCGCTATATAATGTGAGCGGCTTTATACTCTTTATTTTAATACTTATACCTCAGGAGGTACTACCTCAGGAAGAAAACTATTCTAAGATTTATGAGTTAGGTGGGATTACAATAACCGCGAAGAGAATTGAATTGATACCAAATCAAATAATTGAAATTAATTTAAAAGACTTACAAAACCGCGGAGTAAGCACAGTTGGGCAAGCCCTACGTTTTACTCCTTCCATCTACATGCGAATAGGAAGAAAAGGAGAGAACCGAATAGAAATCTTTGGGATAGAACAGAGAGAAATTGTAGTAATGTCGGACGGGCATCCCATTTACTGTCCCTATGAAGGTGGTAGTGACCTTGATTTGATTCCTCTCGATAATATTAGTAAGATTGAAGTTGCATTGCCACCGGTCTCGTTACTCCACGGAGCAAATAGTCTTGGTGGAGTTGTCAATATTGTTTCTAAAAAATACGCAAAATGTGCTTCTATGGGATTCAGTGAAGGTATGAGTATGAACTCTGTTGTGAACTATGGGGATAAACTCGGTGATTTGTTTTACTATCTTACCTATGGAATTTCGAAGTCTTCCGGTTATCCACTCCCGGATGGAACGATAAGGGAAAACTCCGATTATTATAAAAGAAGATATACCGGAAAGATAGGATGGGAAGTGAACTCTACCACAGAATTTGGAATCTCAGCAGCGAATTACTGGAATGAGAAAGGTATACCGCCAGGACTTACAAATCCAAAGTACTGGAGGTTTACTGATTGGAAATGGCAGTATATTGCTATACATGGGAAGACAGAACTTTCTCAGAAATTAAAATTCAAAGGGAGTGGATTTTATGATACTCATAAAAACACTTTAATCTCATATGAAGATTCTACCTATACAGATAAGGAATGGGTTAGTGATTACGATAATAATACTACAGGTGCCTATATGACAGTAAGCCTAAAGTCAGGAAAATTTAACACTTCTTTAGGGGGTTCATTTAAAATCGATAGAGTTAATATAGAGAAAAGCGAAGAATCTAAAAGAGAACACAGGGGACAAACAGTATCCCTATCTATCCAGGAGAAGATTTTAATACCTATTCTAAGAATGCATCTCCAAGGAGAGGTTGGTTATGATGGATTTAGTGGAACTGAATCTCTGATCCATTGCATAAATTATAGGGCTGGAGGGGTATTTCTTATAGACACTGAAAATACGCTCTCCTTTTCAATTGGTAAAAAAACACGGTTTCCAACTCTAAAAGAACTTTATTCCCCAAGTTCTGGAAATCCTGACCTTTTTTCTGAAGGTTCTATGTCTTACCAGTTTGGTATAAATTTAAGACCCATTAAAATGGTTTTCTTTTTAAATAATATAACAAATTTAATTGACCTGGAGAATCGATATACAAATTACGAAAATCTAAATTGGGCACGCCTACAGGGATTCAGTATCAGTGGGGAATATAAGTTCTTTACTTTGAATTACACCTATCTTGATGCATATACAGAATCTTATGAAGCCCTTAATAATAGACCAAAAAACTCACTCAATTTTGGCTTTAATTATGAATTTAATTTTGGTCTTTCAACTAATTTAAACAGTTCGTGGATTGATAGGAGAAAGGATGGAGATGATTACTTAAAACCTTATACCTTAATAGATGCCAATATTAGTCAAAAAATTGATGAATTTGTAACTATCCAATTAGGTTGTTTTAATATAACCAACGAATGGTATGAAGAAGAAATGGGTTATCCATTAGCTGGGAGGACCTTTAACGTAAAATTCCTGGTTAACTTAGAAGGAGGTAATATCTAATGAATGGATATATGGGGAAAATCTTGGAGGTAGATTTAAGCAATAGGAAAGCAGAAGCTGTAGACATAGACCCAGATATAGCGAAAAAATTCATCGGGGGAAAAGGATACGGGGCAAAGCTGCTCTGGGATAGAGCTCCTAAAGAGGTAGAGCCCTTGAGTCCTGATAATCTCCTTATGATAATGCTTGGACCTTTAACAGGCACACTGGCCCAATCTGCGGGTAGGTTTGCAGTTGTAACAAAATCACCGGAGACAGGAATTTTCACTGATGGTCATGTTGGGGGCTATTTTGGACCAAAGCTCAAATTCTCCGGATATGATGGGATTGTAATTTCCGGAAAGGCTGATAAACCGGTTTATCTTCATATCACTCAAGATAAATGTGAAATATTGGATGCAAGCGACCTATGGGGTAAGGGCGTTTTTGAAGTGGATGAGACACTAAAGAAAAAGTATCCGGGCTCATCCAGTGGAGTTATTGGAGTGGGTGGTGAGAACCTGGTGAATTTTGCCTGTATATCCTTTGATAAGGGGCGACAGGCAGGAAGGTGCGGACCTGGTGCCGTGATGGGTTCAAAAAATTTAAAGGCAATCGTAGTAGAGAAAGGTAAAAAAAGACCTACTTATGCAGAAGAGGATAAATTTAAAGGGTTGACAAAAGAATTATTTCGTATGTTGAAAACCCACCCTTCAAAGATTAAAAGACATATACTTGGAACCCTCGTTTGCATATGGGAAGGAATCGACGGGGGTACCTTACCGATAAAGAATTATACCGGGGTAGACTTTCCTGAAATTGAAAATCTTGTGCCTGAAAAGCTATGGGAGCAGGGAATATGGCAAGGGAATACAACCTGTTTTGGGTGTCCTATAGCCTGTACAAAAGTAAGTCAGTTAAAGAAAGGCGAATATAAGGGGAAAAAATATGAAGCCCCTGAGTATGAAATGACAGCGCTGTTCGGTCCAAATTGTTTGATTGATTCCTATGAATGGGTAACATATGGTCATATCCTTTGTAATGACTTGGGACTGGATGCAATATCAGCAGGGAATTGCGCTGGATTCGCTATGGAGTGCTATGAAAAAGGGCTTATCGAACCAGGATTTGAACTCAACTTCGGGAATGGAGAAGCCTTAATAAAATTTATAAAACTCGTCGCAAATAGAAAGGGAATAGGTGATTTATTCAGAGAGGGTGTAAGGGGTGCAGCAAAGAAAATCGGTAAAGATACAGAAAGATTTGCCATTCATGTTAAAGGTTTAGAACTCCCTGGTGTCGACCCTCATGGCTCTTATGGTATGGCGCTGGCATTTGCAACAGCTGATAGAGGTGCCTGCCACCAGAGGGTATGGACACCAAGGGCAGAGCTCTATGGAAAACTTAAAAGATACTCAACCGAGGGCAGGGCTGAATTTGTGAAATACAACCAGGATGAGCGCGCAGCTTGTTTCTCACTCGACTTATGTGACTTTATGCCATTCTCAGAGAAACAAAATGCTGATTTGCTAAGCTATGCAACTGGTCTTGATTTTACCCCCGATGATTATGTACACACGGGTGAAAGGATATGGAATCTTACAAGACTTATAGCAATAAGAGAGGGAATTTCAAGAAAAGACGATACTTTGCCTGCAAGGCTCTTAGAGGAACCAATGATTGCCGGACCGTCAAAAGGGCACTTTGTTTCTAAGGAAGAACTCGATATCATGCTTGACGAATACTATGCTCTTAGAGGCTGGGATAAAAATGGTATACCAACAAAGGAAAAATTAAACGAGTTAGAACTTTAGAGAAAGTAAGGTATAATACCCATCTAAAAAATTAAAAAGAGATTAAAATCCCTAAAATTAAGAGAAATGATGAAGAATTACAATAAAGAAATAGGCAATGAAATAAAACAGAACAGAAACTTTATGAAGTCTAATTTTGTAAGGATGGAAGAGATAGAAACTGACCAGGAAAAGGAACTACCCCAACCACCCCTGCAAAAACCCCACGATGAAGATTCTAAAATTACCAGTTTACCGAACGTGGACGAAAATATACTTAAAAAGAACGATATCTACAGATGCTTAAAAGAAAGGAGAAGCCGCAGGGAGTTTAGCGAAGAATACTTATCATTAGAGGAACTCTCTTTTTTGCTCTGGGCAACACAGGGTGTGGATAAGGTTACAGGGAAGGGATATGCCACACTGAGACCGGTCCCTTCGGGTGGTGCAAGGCACCCCTTTGAAACCTACCTTGCGATAAATCGGATAAAAGATATTGAAAAGGGCATCTATCGCTACCTGCCCTTATCTAATGAATTACTATTTTTGTTTACTGTGGATGATATAGAAGAAAAACTAACCCTGGCAAACTTCGGCCAGAAGTTCATCGGTGATGCACCTCTCATCTTTATATGGAGTTGCATACCATATCGAGGAGAATGGAGATACCATATAACTGCTCACAAGGTAATGCTCCTTGATGCTGGACATCTATGCCAGAATCTCTATCTTGCAGCCGAGGCAATTGGATGTGGAACCTGTGGAATAGGTGCATACAACCAGAAAGCTATGGATAAGTTTGTAAAATTAGACGGAGAAGATGAATTTGTAGTCTACCTTGCACCTGTTGGAAAATATAGACCTTAGGTCTAAAACCTTGAGCCCTTAATAGAATTATGATTATCTTCTTAAATAAACTCAATGACTACTGGCATAAAAAGATAAATGGATTAAGAGAAGAGTTTCCTGATGTAAAGTTTATTCCAGCAAGAGAAGATGAGGGAAAGGACAAATATCTACCCCTGGCATCCGGAATTGTTGCAAGTAAACTCACAACCGAAGACCTTAATAAAGCTTTAAGTCTAAAGATTCTTTTCATTCCCTTTACAGGCATTAACTTCTTTCCAACCGAAGAATTGAAAAATAGGAATATTATGGTATCCAATTCACACGGTAACAGCAGGGTTGTTGCCGAACGGGCAGTGGCACTTGCTCTTGCTCTACTCGGCAGAATCGTTGAATTTCACAATGATTTAAAACAAGGCTACTGGCATAGAGGCGAAGGGGCAGACGGACAATGGACTTCCATACAGGGTAGGCCCTGCGGAATTCTTGGAGTAGGGCATGTGGGAAGACACATCGCAAAATTGCTCAAAACATTTGATTGCAGGGTAGTTGGGTTTAAAAAGCACAGGGTAGAAGAACCACCACAACATGTAGACGAAATTACAAACGACCTTTTGGAGGTTATTGATAAGAGCGAGGTAATCTTTATATGTTTACCAGAAACAAAAGAAACAGAAGGGATTATTGATAAAGAAATTCTTTCCAGGATGAGAGGAAAATATTTAGTAAATGTGGGTAGGGCTCGCATAGTAAAGGAGGAAGCTTTATATGTAGCCTTAAAAGAAGGGGTATTGTCCGGTGCAGGACTTGATGTCTGGTATAAATATCCAAAAGCTAAGGAAAAATCAACTTATCCATCTATTTATCCATTTCACGAGCTTCCCAATGTTGTTATTACTCCTCACAATGCAGGTAATAATAAAGAAGCAAGAGAACTGAATATTGATGGAACAATTAAAAACATACAAACCTATTTAAAAACAGGAAAACCTCTGAATTTAGTTAACCTTGATTTGATGTATTAATGGGTTAGTGAGTTGGTAAGTCAGAGCCTTGGGTTAGGGATTGGGGTTTGGACCGGAGACAGAGGTAAGTCATCGTAAATCTTGATTATTCTCCAGATGATGTTTTATAATCCTCCCTTCTACCATGTATATTACATCTTCACATATATTTGTGGATAAATCGGCAATACGTTCGAGATTTTTAGTAATTCTTATTAAGTGCATAAGCCGCTCGATAGTTGCAGGGTCCTCTATCATACATTCTATAAACTTCATTAAAATCTCATCCCTTAAAGCATCCACAATATTATCCCTCTTGCAAACCCCTTTTGCCTTCTGTGTATTTTTATTTATAAAGGCATTTATACTATCATTTAACATTTTTGTTGTTTCACCTGCTAACCCCTGAAGATCTACCTCTAATCTTATGGGTTGTCTCTCTATTAAGAATAGCGAACTCTCTGCAATATTTACAGCATGGTCTCCAATTCTTTCCAGGTCATTGTTCATTTTTAATATCATTAGTACAATTCTTAAATCTTTCGCCTTTGGCTGGAACTGTGCAATAAGTTCTACACAGAGTTCCTCTATTTTTATTTCACGGCCATTTGCACTTGGTTCATCTTCCTCAATTACACTAACCAGTATTTCTTTATTTTTGTCAGTCAATCCCTCTATGCTCTTATCTATCATATTCTCAATAAGAGATGCATAATCCACAATTTCCCCTTTAAGCACTTTTAACATTTTTACCATCTTAAACCTCCTTTATTAGCTTTGTGCCAAGAGGCACAGAGTTCAGAGAGTTTAATTTTTTAATTGAAGAGAAAGAGTGCACAGAGTATTTTACTTCCGTGGATTTCCTTTCAATTTTATTTAATTTTTTATCTCTCTTGCACTCTCTCTGTGCGGTTGTGGCTATCCATATTTACTCCGTTACTTTATTTTAGCGCTGAATGTCCAGCGAAGCTGCATCATTAATTTATCAACAGGATCTAATATGTCATCTTCATACATAGTTCTTTCTCCATAAACCTGCAGGGTTATCATGGATTTATTCTCCACTTCACGGAGAATGTTCCAGTTAAATCCTGCAATTATCCTCGAATGGCCATCGTTATCAACATCTGCATTAGCATCCCAGTTATCGTATCTTCCAACTAAATCTACATCAACACCTGAGAGCTTTCCAAGCTTAACAATAGGCATAACCATGAATCCTTGACTTTTCGTCTCTTCTAAATCTTTAACTAAATACTCACCCCAGACCTCAAATGGACCAACCGCAAGATGACCAACCCCAGCATACACTAAGTTCGATATGGTTGTATCAGGGTCGAAAGAAACATCCTCATAACGAACTGAGCCACCAATAGTCACACCAGGTATCGGAATTAGCCTTACATTCGCCTGATATGCCGGGTTCAGATTTACATCACTACCTGTTTTTTTATAACCTTCACCGTTCAATACGGAAATCGCGTATTCTCCATACCCCTCTGGTAAGTAACCATAGAGTGCCATACCGTAGTCAGTGGAGGAAGTCACCTTTTCTTTATCTTCCAGGGCTCTTTGTATTGTAATGTAATTCCAATCATAGGTAGTCCCAAAGTAGTTCTTTATTAGTCCTGCGGTTACTTTGCTTTCCGGAATAGGGATAAGTTCCTTGAAATCGAGGTAGGCATACTTCAATTTGAGACCTGCACCACAGGTGGCATCATCGTCTGAGAAAAAGTCAACATTAAATCTCCCTTTTATCTTATCCGAAAACTCTGGCTCAATCCGTAAATAGCCCCTTCCGAGTGAAAAGTACCTCTCCGTAAATTCACCACTTTCTCTTTGGGCTGTAGCTCTGTTCCATAGAGTCATAGAGATTTTTGTCTCTCCGCACTTCGTAACCATTGGAGTAAGGAGCAGAAGAGAGAGCACGAATACTACCAGTAAACTTTTTAGATTCATCCTTTTTACCTCCTTGTAAGGTTTTGTTTTACTTTTTTCTTCCACCTATTCATCGTTTCCTCTAAATAATATATCTTTACTTTAACATCTTAATATCAATTTTTAATTCAGTATAAAAATTGTGTTAATTTTTCGTTAATTTTATATATTCTCTTCCTTTTATATTCTCTTCCTTTAATAATCCCGGATATAAATATGCTATTTTTTGCTATATCATTATAATTAAGGATAAAAACACCATCTCTTGTTATATACGTATGAAGAATTTATTAATTCCTTAGACGAAGAGAGACGATATCCCTACCCTTATTGTAAATAAGGGAAAACCCTTATCTCTTGTTAATTAATACCAAACTTCTACATTAAAATACAACCTTCGCAATCGTTAAGATACCAAGAAAGATTGTGAGCAGTCCGATAACTAATTTCATCTTTTTCTCAGGGATTTTCTTCACGGTAAAAGCAGCAAGAGGCGTGGAAAGAACTGCACCCAACACGAGTGGAAGAGCAAGAGTCCAGTATATTTGGCCTCTTACCAGAATATAGGTAAGGAATCCCACAAAACAAACAACACCCTCAGCCAGTGATGTGCTTCCAATAGCACTCTTGGCTGAACGCCCCGAAACAACCTGACCTCCAGTTACAAGGGGCCCGTATCCTCCACCTGAAACGCCTTTATTAAAACCGCTCAAGGCAGCAATGATACCAAAGTTCCTCCAGTTAAATACCGCGGGCTTATTTAAGCGGAACAAGATATATATACCTATTGAAAGGATCATTAATCCTATATAGAGTTTTAAAATAAATTTGGGGACAGAGACAGAAAAGAAAACAGCCGACAGGACTCCAAGAACTCCCAGGACAATAAGCATATATGTTACCTTTGCGTCAAATGAACGGGGGACATAACCCAGAAGATTCAAACGAGATTTACGGACTCTGTCGTCCCTCCTAAAATCAAATGAGACATTCCCAAACTTATGATGGAATAATCCAGCAAGAACTCCTGTCAGGAATTCCGAGAATAGAATAGCAGGGACGACCTGAAGCGGTTCAAACCCCAGTAGAAGAAGCAGGGGCGTAAGTGTAGTGCCATAACCCATACCAAGGGTCGAATCTATATATTCACAAACAAATGCCAGCAAAGCGTAAAGAAAGAAAACCATACAAAAACCTCCTTATAAGGAATTGCTCATTTCGATAATTAATACTCTAATCATACTACAATTATAGTAAGATGCATAATTTTGTCAAGGGGGAATTTTTGCCACAGAGGCAGGAGAGAACACAGGGAATTTATTTATGTAAATCATAAGCCCAATCTCGGAACCAAGAACCAACCTCTAACCCCTAATAATGCCGCAGATATACGCAGATAGGTCGAAAGGACTCAGGGGAACGGGGGTCTTAGTGTTTCAGAGGGTTGTCCTTTCACTATATTGAGTTTTTAAGAGAATTGTACTATTTTAGGAGTATTGAAATTAGAGGTACCCGAGGTTCTTCAACCGCTCTTTAATCAGTCTAACTTCATCAGCTGACAACTCTTTGTCATCTCCTTTTTGTAAGGCTGCAAGGTCACGCAGGATATATACAACAAATTCATTAACGCTACTAAAACCGGTACTATCGATTATTTGTTTCAATTTATTGTAGAGCGGTCTTGGTATTTTAAGAGTAACTTTATCCTTACCCATCAAATATACTTTAATGTAAATTCTCGTTTAGTCAACAGGCAAAAAGAAGAGATGAGCTAAAGTTCTCCAGTCAAGCATTTTCTAATAGCATTTCGCTTCTTATTAATAAACCAAGCGTTTATATTTCAATAAGTCGACCTTCTTCCTCAATGTTTTGAATAGACCTTATTTTAATATCTTGAAAAATTTGATTCTTGTCACTATAATATAAAAAATTAAAGGAGGTGTTTATGTTTCTTGTAGTTTTACTTTTAAGTATCCCATCGTATGGGACTTTCTCAATTGTTGCTATGGATCCTCTGACCTCCGAGTGGGGTGTGGCTGTTGCATCAAGGGTCCTGGATGTAGGACATGTTGTTCCATGGCTTAAAGCAGAAGTTGGGGCTGTGGCAACCCAGGCTCTTACCAACCCCTACTTTGGCCCATGGGCTTTAGAGGCATTATCTGAGGGTAAATCCGCAGATGAGGTCCTTAAAATAATCCTCAAAAAGGATACAATTCCTCTCGACAGACAGGTTGGGATTGTTGACAGGAATGGCAAATCAGCTGCCCATACAGGAAAAAGTACTCTAAACTGGGCAGGGGACAGGACCGCTCCCTATGTTTCCATCCAGGGTAATATACTCACGGGGCAGGAAGTCGTTGACTCTATGTTTGCAACTTTCCAAAATACGAAAGGCCCACTTGCTGAAAGATTACTCTCTGCGCTCGAAGCAGGAGAAGCAGCCGGTGGAGACAGAAGAGGAAAGCAATCAGCTGCGCTCTATGTGGTAAGAAAAAGAGGCGGCTATTTAGGCGCTGATGAGAGAATGGTTGAGTTAAAAGTTGTCGATAATCCTGAACCTGTAAAGGAATTAAGGCGTCAGTATGAATTGTGGCAGTTTGCTTTTCTTGCTCCTTCCTATCTTAGACTTTCCAAAGAAGAACCGGATAATGAGGATATTTTTATTAAAAGGTCTCATGCGCTTCTTATAAAAGCCTTAGAAAGCGACCTTGAAAACCCGGGTGTATATAACTCTCTTGCCTGGCAGTTTGCTCTCCTCCAGAAATATCCAGAAGAAACATTAAAAACCGCAA
>Ga0307428_1000385_pt1 | contig 30459 bp, 23 predicted proteins | sample SalMarWE160240MG_FD_202161 | JGI IMG/M metagenome (GOLD analysis project Ga0307428, IMG submission 202161) | Salt marsh sediment microbial communities from the Plum Island Ecosystem LTER, Massachusetts, United States - WE1603-240 | ecosystem: Environmental > Aquatic > Marine > Intertidal zone >...
CACCTTTGATAAAGGCAGAAATCTTGTAGCTAAACCAGCCAAAGGAATAATAGCTTTTTTTATTTCCATACTAATTATTTGCCTTTCGTCTTAAAATAGCCGGGGTTTCCCAACTCTTTTCTTTTTCTAATAATTCTTTTTCTTCTTGTTCAATAACCTTTTTTAATTGAAGAGCATTTCGTCTAACTTTCTCGCCTGCCATCGGCTTCGTCTCAAGTAAATAACGGACAGGTTCTTTAGTTTTTTTCTTTTCCTTTTTGGATTGAATTTTAGTTTTGAGAATTACTTTTTTGGGTTTAGGGATTACTTTTTTGGGTTTAATCTTTGTCTCTGTTTTAGTTCGCGCTACTTTTGAAGTAGTTTTTTTGATCAAAATTTTTTTCCGAGAAACAGTGCGAGATATCTTTTTTTCCCGCAGCTTCTTTTCAGAACTTATAATTTTTGTTTTTCCACTACGCGGCCGGGTCGCGTAGTTTTTAGTTTTTGTTTTCTCGCTACGCGGCCGGGTCGCGTAGTTTTTTAACTCCGCTACGCGGTCGGCTTCGGGTTTTTCTTTTTTGGGCCTTCTTTTTTTACTCTTTACTCTCTTAGGAAGAACGGGGCGAGGATTAGCCCTCTGGCCGGATTTTAACGAAAAACCTTTTATTCCACAACCCGTAGCTAACAAAGTTATTTTAATTTTCCCTTGATATTTTTGATCTTGATTAATACCGAAAATAATTTTTGCATTTTTATTTATGGAATCAGAAATTATCTTTGACAGCTGAGAAACTTCTGAAAGCTGAAGCATCTTCCCTCCTATTATATTATATAAAATCCTCCTGGCTCCTTTAATAGTATAAGAATAGAGAGGGCTGGAAGTTACTTTTTTAACCACATTTTCTTTGTCGGGATCTTCGATTTCTATTGTGTTTAAATAAGTCAAACGACCGCGACCACCAAGAATTGTTTTCAAATCAGCAAAATCAATATTAATAAGACCAGGCAAGTAAATCATCCCAATTAATCCCTCTAAATTCTCGGCCAATCTTTCATTAATAGCGGAAAGAGCATCTTTTAAAGGCGTATCTTTGTCAATTATTTGAAAAATTCTTTCATTAGGAATAACTGAATAAGCGTTAAGATTAGGTCTTATCTTCTCAAGAGATTCTTTGGCAATTTCCATTTTTTTCTCTCCCTCAAACTCAAAAGGTAAAGTAAAAATTCCATAAGTAAGGCAACCCGAATTCTTTGAAATCTTAGCGAAAACAGGAGTAGCGCCTGATCCGGCTCCTCCTCCCAAACAAGAAACCATAATACAAAGATCTTGCCCTTCAAAAAGCTTTTTTATTTTCTCTTTCTCATTTTGGGCAGCCAGTTCTCCCAACTCGGCATTCATCCCGGTACCCAATCCTTTGGTTAAACTCTGACCGAACTGAAATCGCCTCACTTGTCTTACTGCCTTAAGAGCTCTAATGTCAGTATTAGCTACCACAAAATCTGCCTTCTTTATTCTGGAAACAATCTCTGAAACAATTGAACCGCCTCCTCCCCCAATCCCGATTACCCTTATTTTGGTTTTGTGAATGGTATTATCGGAAACAGGGCTTTTTTTAGCAGGTTTTGAAAGTTTCTTTTTAATTTTCTTGCCTACCAAAATTTTCTTTGATAGTTTAGACATCTGAATTTTTTTTCGCCTTTTCTTAACCATATGTTTTTTCTTATCTGTTAAATTATATAAACCGTTCTTGTTCTTTTTATTTTAGCTAATCCTTTTCTGAAAAGCAATAGTTTATTACAGAAAATAATCTTTATTTAAAATTAACATATTTAGAATTTTTTTAAGAAATTTATTATTTTTTTAGCTTGAGTTTTAGAAATATTTATATGGGTTGGGAGATTTAAGGTAACTTCAGCTAATTTTTCTGCTTTAGGGCAACTGCCTATTTTATACTTTACCTTATTTAATTTTGTATCGGCAGGAGCAATTGGGGTTGTGTACCAATCCCCTATTAAAATGTTTTTCTGCCAGGCCTTTTTAATTATTTTATGAGCTGCCGGATGTTTTATGGTAAAACGCAAAAAACTATGTTTTCTTCCTCCAAAATCCAAGGATTTTGAAGACAATGTCTCCGGCATTTCAAAAGAACTAATTTTTAATTCATTATAATAAAAAGCGGCCAGCTTCCGACGATGATTTTGAAATCTCTCTAATTTTTTAAATTGATTTAAGGCAAGCAAAGCTAAAGCATTAGGCATTCTTTTTGGAAAATAAAAAGGTTTTCGTCCTTGTTTTTCTTTCCAATGGACAGCTTTTGATAAAATACGAAACCACTGGCATAAAATTAAAATAATCTTTCCCAATAAAATTTTATAAGTCGGTAAAATCAAAAAATTCATTAAAATCGGGTGTAATAACTGCTGGAAAATCCAAAAACGGGAAGGATAATCGGTTCCATCTTGAAATTTTTTAATTCCTTTAGCTAAATTATCATCATTAGTTGCTACCATACCGCCGTAAACAGAAGAAATTACTTTATCCCGGGAAAAGCTGAAAAAGGCAGCTCTGCCAAAAGTTCCAATTTTTTGATTATAATATTCAGCCCCTAAAGAATGAGCGCAATCTTCAATTAAAATTAAATTATTTTGTTTTGCGATCTCTAAAATCTTAACCATTTCAGCTGGCAGACCAAAAGTATGCTGAATTATGATTACTTTGCTCTTTGAGGTAATCTTTTTCTTTAAATCTTCTATATCAATATTAAAATTATCTTCATCGCAATCAACATAAACTGGTTTTAGACCAATCCATATAACCGGATTTACAGCAGCGTTACAAGTAAATGCCTGAAGTAAAACTTCGCTTCCCAGTTCCAAATCAAGGGCTTTCAAAATAGCCATCAAGGCAGTTCTCCCACTATTAAAACCAAAAGCATATTTTATTCCCAAATACTGTTTAAATTGATTTTCCAATTCATAGGCCGCTTTGCCCTTTTTCCATTTCCACGGACAAAAAACCAATTTCAAAACCAACCAAATATCATCTCTTTCGGTATTCGGTGATAAAGATATTGTTATTGGTTGACAAAATTTTAATATCATATTAAAATAAATAAGTAGGGTTAAAATTAGCTCGTTTTAAAATTTACAAGGAAAGAAATTACAAAAATGATTAGAATTTTTTATAGTAAAAAAGAGAGAAAGTTTTGGTTGGATCTTCTTATTTTAACGGTTGGGATAATATTGTTTTTTATCCTAATTCATTATATTTGATAATCTAATTTCCAATAATCTCTTAAAGGTGCCATTTTTAAAAACTGGCACTTTTTTATATATATGAATTTGCAACTCAACTTAATGACCCAATGACTTCCTTTGGTACCCTGCCCTCTAAAAGAATTACATCCCCATCTTTGCAAAATTCATTTAATTTAACAACAATATTTTTTGGATTCTCAATTAACAAGATATTTTTATTTTCTCCCTTCATCTCTTTGAAATAATCTTTAGTTGTAATTATTGCCAGATCGCAAACTTCACCAATTTTTCTGCAAATTCTTTTATGGATTTGTTTTGATGCTTTTCCTAATTCAATCAAACAGGGCATAACAATTACTTTTTTGCCAGAATAAATTTTTAAATAATTTAAATCAGCGATTACGCCGGCTGGATTTGCAGAATAAGAAGCGTTAAGAACGGTTAATCCATTTTTTCTCAAAAACTTTATTCCTCCCTGCTCCGGTTTAATTTTTAAGCATGCCCTTGAGGTCTCTTCTAAGCTCATTCCTAATTTTTTAGCGCAGGAAACAGCCAGTAAAATGTTCTGAATATTATGTTTGCCGAGCAAATTTACTTTAAAATCAACTAATTCAATTCTAAATAAAAGATACTCTTTTTCAATCCTAATATCCTCTGCCTGTATATCTAATTTATCTTTTATTATAACTACTCCGTTTTTTGGCAAATTTTCAATCAATTCATATTTTGCTTTTCTGATATTTTCTTGGGATCCAAAAGTAGACAAATGCTGTTCATTTATACCGGTTAAAATTCCTATTTCGGGCTTAATCATTTGAGCAATCTGCTTTATCTTTCCAATTTCATAAGCTCCTATTTCTGCAATGAAAACTTGATGTTCCGGCTTCAATTCATTTAAAATTATCTTAGCAATCCCAATTTCAGCATTAATATTCTTCTTAGTTTTTAAAACATTATACTTTTCAGAAAGAATTATTGCTAAAAATTCTTTAGTTGAACTTTTACCATAACTTCCGGTAATGCCAATAACTATTAGATTTTTAAATTCTTTTCTTTTTTGCTCTGCTTTTTTTAATATTCCTTTTATCAAAACATTAACAGGAATTTGCAATAATAATATTAGAATAGAAACAATTATTGGAACTAAAATAATTGGAATTAAAAGAAAAATATAAAATAAATAATTTGTAAAATTGAAAATAAAGAAAAGAAATAAAAATTCAAAAAGTATGCCAAAAGTTAAAATAACAAAAACTTTTTGCGTTAATTTAGGATATCTAATACCATGAAAACTAAAAAGCAACTTTTTTATTTTTTGAGTTTCAAAATGGGCTTTAAATCTACCCCAATGATATTCTTTTAACTGCCAAAGCCAAACCCAAAAAACGAGCAGTTTGGTAAAAATGAAACACCAAATTATTGCAATAAATATTTTCATCATAGAAGTTCTTGGGAGACCCGGTCTCCCAATTTTTCCGGCGCCTCCAAATGAGGACTATGACCAATATTTGGAATAATTTTTAATTCTGAGTTTCTGATTTTGGTCTTAATCAGCTTAGCTTGTTTTATTGGAGTAATTTTATCTTTTGCTCCCCAGATTATTATTGCTGGAACTTTAACTTTTTCTAAAACATCGGAAAGGTCTTCTTCAATTACTTTCAAATAAATTTCTTTCATTACGCCTTTAACAGAAAGGTAGTCGCTTTTTCGGTAAAAAAACTTTCTAAGAAAAAGTGGTTTTATTTTGAAAAACCTCGAAATAAATTTAAATAGTTTATTTTTCAAACTCTTTTTTCTAATACAAGCGGCGCTTACTAAAAATAGCTTAGCTACTTTTTCCGGATGCTGCAAACTAAATTTAACAGCTAAGCTACCTCCAAAAGAATGGCCTAAAAGATAAAATTTATCTAAATTTAAAATTTTAATAAATTCTTCAACGAAATCGCAGTATTGATCAAGATTCCATGCCTTTTGCGGTTCTTCGCTTTTCCCAAAACCGGGCAAATCAGGAATAATTACTTTTACCCCTTTTTGAACCAATAACTCCCCTATTTTCTGCCATTTTTCAGAGCTTGAACCCCAGCCATGCAAAATTAAAAGAGGTTTTCCCTCTCCTAAAGTTTTGTAATTAATTTTTAACCCCTTTATTGTCATTTACTTTATGACCTTAAATCCTACATATTTTTGAAGGGCTTCTGGAACTTCAATGCTTCCATCTTTTTGCTGGTAGTTTTCAATAATAGCAATTAACGTTCTTCCTATTGCAAAAGCAGTGCCGTTTAAAGTATAAACAAAGTTCAATTTATTATTTTTATCCCGATACCTAATATTTAACCTCCTTGCCTGAAAATCAGTGCAATTTGAGGTGGAGTGCGTTTCTCTATAACGATTTTGGGAAGGAATCCAAGATTCAATATCATAACTAGCGGATGACGGTCTTGCCAAGTCTCCTGTGCAAATTCGTAGAACTCGGTAAGGAATTTTTAAAAGCTGCATTAGTTTTTCTTCTGTTTCTAAAAAAAATTTATGTTCCTTTATTGAATTTTCGGGTTTACAAAAACTAAACATCTCCATTTTATCAAATTGATGAACTCTCAATATTCCCTTGGTATCTTTTCCATAGGAACCGGCTTCTCTGCGAAAACAAGAAGAAAAACCAAGATATCTTTTTGGAAGATTTTTTTCTTCAAAAATTTCATCTGCATGCATCGTCCCAATCGGCTGTTCGGCGGTACCCGCCAAAAATAAATCGTCTTTTGGAAGATGATACGCTTCTTCTATGCCGGCCTGTTCTAAATATCCCATTCCTCTTATCTTCTCTGATTTTATCATTACCGGAGGAATAACCGGAATAAAACTCTTTTTTATTAAGTTTTCGAAAGTAAAATTTATCAAAGCAAATTCAAGCAAGACAGCTTCATTTTTTAAATAGCCGAAACGAGTTCCGGATACTTTTGCCGCTCTTTTTACGTCAATCAAATCATATTTTTCAGCAATTTCTAAATAATCTTTTGGCTTAAAATCAAATTTTATCTTCTTCCCTATTTCTCGTACCACAACATTATCCTTTTCGTCCTTACCAACTGGCACATCATCTAAAGGTATATTTGGAACTTGATACATCAAATCTTCAAACTCTTTATCAAGTTTCTTTAAACCTTCTTTTAACTTATCCCCTTTTTTATCAATCTTTTTCATTCCTAAAATAATCTTATTCTTTGCTTTTTTGTCTTTTGCCTTACTAATTTCTTTGCTTGCTTTGTTTTTTTGAGCAAAGATTTTTTCTAACTCTGTTTGAATTCCCCTTTTTTCTTTGTCAATCTTCAAAAGCAGGTCAATATCAACCTTAACCTGCTTATTTTTACAGGTTTCTTTTACCTTTTTTGGATTTTCACGAATAAACTTAATGTCTAACATATATTTTGGAGCTGAATTATTTTGGACGCATCGTAGGGAATAATATAACTTCTCGTAGCGAATGCGAATCTGTTAGCAAAGCTGTGAGACGGTCAATTCCCATTCCGAAACCGGCAGCCGGCGGCATGCCATACTTCAGGGCTTCAATAAAATCCTTATCCATTCTCTGGGCTTCTTCAAAGCCGGCTTTAAAAATCTTCTCCTGTTCCTCAAACCTTTTCTTTTGTTCTGTGGGATCATTAAGCTCAGAAAAAGCATTAATCAATTCAATGCCAGCTGCCACTAATTGAAAATTTGCTGTTTTTATAGGATTTTTTTTAAGCGACTTTGCCAGAGGAAAAGCGCCTGCAGGATGATGGAGTATAAAAGTTGGCTGCCAGATTTTTGAACGACACACCTTTTTATAAATATCATCAGCAATTTCAGCTTTTTCACCTTTTGGCTCAATTCCTAATTTTTTAGCCTCTTTTTTAAGAGCTCGGATATGTATTTCATCTAAATTAATTTTAGTATACTTTTTGATAAGCTGGTTAAACTCAATTCTGAGCCAAGGAGGTTTAAAATTTATTTCTTTACCTTCGTATTTAATCTTTAAGCTGCCGAACAAACTCTTAATTAAAGTAGAAAACATTTTCTCGGTAAATTTCATCAATTCCTTGTAATCAGTATATGCCTGGTAAAACTCCAGCATTGTGAAATCAGGATTATGGGCTTTATCTATCCCTTCGTTTCTAAAACATTTTCCAATCTCATAGACTCTTTCAAATCCCCCGACTAAAAGCCGCTTTAAATAAAGTTCGGGAGAAATTCTTAGATATAAATCAATATCCAAGGCATTCAAATGGGTTTTAAATGGTTTAGCTTTTGCTCCTCCATAGATTGGTTGTAAAATCGGGGTTTCTACTTCTAAAAATCCTTCTTTGTCTAAAAATTCCCTAATTTCTTTAATAATCTTTGAACGAAGTTTAAATTTCTCTTTAACTTCTTTATTAAAAATTAAGTCCAGATATCTTTTGCGATATCTTTCTTCAACATCTTTTAAACCATGCCATTTCTCCGGCAAGGGCAAAAGCGATTTAGCCAAAATTTTATAATCAGCCGTTTCAAGCGTTTTTTCACCTTTTTTTGTTTTAAATAAAGTTCCTCTGATTTCAATAAAATCCCCGATATCAAAATTATTCAAGAAAAATTCATAATTTTTTTCTCCTAATCTATCCTTTTTAAATAATACCTGAATCTCGCCGAAGCCATCTTCAATATTACAAAAAACAAGACCGCCGTGCTCTCTTAAAGAAATAATCCTGCCTGCTAAAATTATTTCCTTTTTAGAACGAGAAAGTTTACTAAAATCTTCAATAGCTTGGGAGCAAGTATGACTCCTTTTTGTTTCACCGGGATAAACCAAAAACCCAGCGCTCTCAATTGCCTTAAGTTTCTTGAGCCGATTTTTCCTAATTTCATCAATAATAGCCATTATTTAATTCTACCAAATTATATATTTTAGGTCAAAAGAAAACTACCAAGAATCGCTCTCGGTAGTTATTCTCTATTTTATAAATTCAAGATTTTATGTTTACACATTAGCGAATCAAAGTTCCCCGCTAAGGCGGGGGGTTTTTAATATTACTTACTGATTTAAATAAGTTACGATATACTCGGCGATTATTTTGGCTGCTTCTGGCCGAGAAAATTCTTTTGTCCTTTCTGCCATTTCTTTTAATTTTTCTGGCTGGGAAAATAAATGTTTTATTCTTTCTAAAATAAAATGCGGTGTGAAATTTGCCTCTTCTATTACCAGGGCAGCACCGTTTTCGGCAAAAACATAAGCATTTTTTACCTGGTGATTTTGGGCAGCTTCAGGTAAAGGAACTAAAATAGCAGGTTTCCCAATAGCGGCAATTTCAAAAATACTTCCGGCTCCGGCCCTGCTAATAATTAAATCAGCTGCCTGATAAGCGTGGGGCAGTTCCTCTTCGTTCAAAAAAGGAAAAGGATGATAATATTTTTTAAAATCTTTGGTTACTATAATTTCTGCTTCGTTTTTTACCTGCTCAAAATTTCTTTGACCGGTCTGGTGAATAATTTCAAAATTTCTTAGGATTTCAGGTAGAATTGTCAACAAGATATCATTTATTCTTTGAGCGCCCTGAGAACCGCCTAAAATCAGAATAATTGGTTGCTCTTCGGTTAATTTAAATAATTTTTTTGCCTCCTCTTTAGAACCATCTAAAATTTCCTTTCTTAGGGGATTACCAACTGAAAGCATTTTCTTGACTGGAAAATATTTTGTCTTTTGGACAGGAAAAGAGATAAAAATCTCTAAAGCAAACTTGCTTACTATTCTGTTAGCCAAACCGGGTGAAATATCCGATTCATGTAAAAAGATTGGAACCATCAAAATCCAACCAGAAATAGAAGCAGCTATTGACCCATATCCCCCTTTGCTGAAAATAACATCCGGGGAAATTACAAAAATCTGATAAAAAGCCTGAAGAAATTCAATCGGAAATTTAAAAATATCAATAATATTTTTGAAAGAAAAATATCTTCTAATTTTTCCGGCTAAAATTGTCTTTACTTCAATTCCCTCTTTGGAAAAAAGATTAGCCGCAAATTTATCTTTTGGGCCAATATAATAAAACTCAAAACCTCCGTAAGGATAGTTTCTTCTTATTTCCCTGACAATAGCAATTATTGGAAAAATATGGCCAGCAGTACCCCCACCGGTAAAAAGTATTTTCATTAGTTTATTCTATCATTTTTTGCTTGATTTAGAAATATTAAGCAGTATCCCTATGCCTATCAACTCGGCAACCATATGAGAACCGCCATAACTAATAAAAGGCAAAGGGATGCCGGTTAATGGCAAAATACCAATCATCGCCCCTATATTAATAAAGGCCTGAATGCAAATCCAAGAGCTTATGCCTATAGCAAAAAGTTGAGAAAATTTATCAGGAGATCTTTTGGAAATCCTGAATCCTCGCCAAAGCAAAACTAAAAAAAGAAAAATTAAAACTAAGGAGCCGACAAAACCCGTCTCTTCAGCAAATATGGCAAAGATTGAATCTGACATTGTTTGAGGAATGAATCCAAATCGTTGAATAGACGTCCCCAGGCCCAATCCTAAAATTCCTCCTGAGCCAATAGCAATCAAAGATTGTTCTATTTGATAACCAGTTCCCATTGGGTCTTTTATAGACCCTAATAAAACTCGGAGTCTCATTATTCTATAAGGAGCAATTTTTACCAAAACTAAAAAACCCGCTGAGCTGATTAAAATTATCAAAACACTGTGCCATAACGGAGTATTTGCTGAAAAATACATTAAGGCGGCAATTAAAATGATCATCCCTAAAGTGCTAACATCCGATTGCTTGGTTAAAAGAATCGCAATAATCCCTATAATTACAAGAAAAGGAATTAGGGTAAATTTCAGTTCTTTTTTAGTTTTTTTAAATGATTTTTTTTTAGTGCGATTAGCCAGCCAAGCAGAAAGATAAAAAATAAAAGTAAGCTTTAAAAATTCAGAAGGCTGAAAAGAAACAAAGCCCAAATTCATCCAGCGAGGCGCTCCACCAGCAATAATGCCCAATCTCGGAATAAAAACCAAAGCCATAAAGATTAGATTTATTAAAATAAAGAGCCAGGCCCATTTCTTTAAAGTTGATAATTTTATCTTAAAAGCAACAAATCCTAATATAATTCCAATGGCTAATCCACAAATCATCTGATGAAAAAGGTAATAAGTTGTGCGACCGAATTTTTCCTGAGAAAAAGTAGCGGAGACGCTAGCCAAAACTAAAATCCCCAAAATTACTAAAATGGCTACCGCGATAGCTAATATATAATCAAATTTTTGCTTTTTCTTAATTCTCATTTCTTTAGAAGATTTTTTACGGCTTCCTTGAATTGTTCTCCTCTGTCAAACTCGTTTTTAAACAAATTAAAACTCGCCGCTCCCGGAGAAAGCAAAACAATATCACCTTTTTGAGCTAACCGGGCAGCTTTTTTTACTGCTTCTCTCATTGATTTAACAAGATAAATTTTATCAAATTTTTCCAATCCTTTTTTAATTTTCTTAGAAGTTGTACCCGGTAATAAAATTAGAGAATTTACATTCCTTTTAATTTCCTCTGCTAAATTTTTATAATTCAAATTTTTATCCAAACCACCAGCAATAAGAATAATTCCTGAATTAGGAAATCTCTTTTTAAATGTATTTATTGCTAATATTACCGACTGAGGAGTGGTAGCGGTGGTATCGTTAATATATTTCACTCCTTTTTTTGTAGCAATTAGTTCTTGCCTGTTGGGAACACCTTTAAAATTAGAGAGAATTTTTTTAATATCCTTTTTGGAGATTTTAAAAAGTTTAGCAACAGCAAGAGCGGCTGAAATGCAAGAATTCCTGAAAAATAAAACTTTGGAAGGAGCTTCTGAGGCGAGTTTTTTTACCTCAGGATTATCATAATTTAAAATTAAAATATCATTTTTCTTTTGATACTTGAAAATCGGCTTTTTCGCCTCAATGTATTCTCTAAAGTTTTTGTATCTATTGAGATGGTCGGGAAAAAGAGTAGTAATAACAGCTACATGAGGGCTTTGTTTTAAATCCTCTAATTCAAAGCTGGAAAGTTCTAAAATAACTTTGCTCTTTTTGGTTATTTTTGACAAAATCTCCAAGGGTGAAATTCCGATATTGCCTGCTAAAAAAGTTTTATTGTATTTCTTTTTTAATAATAAATATATTAAAGTAGCCGTGGTTGATTTTCCTTTAGTTCCTGTTATTCCAATAATTGGAGCTTGGCATAAATCAAAAAATATACTAATATCATTCTTTATAGGGATTTTATGTTTTTTGGCAATTTTAAGATAAGAGGAATCAGCCGGGACGCTAGGATTTTTAATAACCAAGTCAGTATTGATAAAATCCTCTTTTCTGTGTTTACCTAATACAAACTCAATAGACAGTCCCTTTAACTTATCAACCGACTCTTTTAACTGCTTCTTTGTCTTTAAATCTGTTACTAAAACATTAGCTCCCTGTTTACAAAAAAACTTAGCAGCGCCCACTCCCCCTTCAAGCAATCCCAATCCCATTATAGTCACTTTTTTGTTTTTAAAAAGTTTCATCATAATACTTAAAAAGGATCTTTTATTGTTAGTTTGATTTTCCTATTAAGACAAAGATGGCTTATTTTTTCCAAATTATATGGTTCGTCGCTAAAGAAAAATTGGTGGTTTTTGCCTTTTTTGATTTTAGAGGCAATTTGGAGATTATCATTCAAAAATAATTTAAGCTCTTTTGCTAAACTTTCTGCCGGATTAATAATTTTAATCTTTGCACCTATTACTTCCTTAATCGCTTTTTCCAATATTGGATAATGAGTGCAAGCTAAAATCAAAGAATCTATACCTCTTTCTTTAAATTCTTCTAAATACTCTTTAACTATTTCTTTAGTTATTTTTTTATCCACCCAGCCCTCCTCAACCAAGGATACAAGTAAAGGGCAGGACTTTGAATAAATCTTTAAATTCGGTTCTAATTCTAAAAGTTTTTTCTCCCAAGAGCCGCTTTTAATGGTTCCCGGTGTTCCTATTATCCCAATTTTTTGATTTTTAGTTGCTCTTAATACCTCTCTGGCGCCCGGAGTTATCATTTCAAAAATTGGCGTTCCTTTAAATTGTTTTTTTAAAGATTCCGAAGCCCAGGCAGAAGAAGTATGGCAAGCAACAATAATTAATTTAGCTTCTCTTTCAAGAAGCCAATTTGTAATCCTTGCTGAATATCTCCGTACAAAATCAGCTCCCTTGGTACCATAAGGAAGCCGAGCCGTATCTCCAAAATAAATTATTTGATATTCTGGGAGATATTTAAAAATTTCTTTAACAACAGTCAATCCCCCAACGCCAGAATCAAAAACTCCAATCATTTTAATATTATAACAGAAATTGACAAATTTTAAAATAAGTTTTAATATGTATTAGTATATTCAATAGTTCTTTGAAAGGGAAATAATGAAAAAAAGAAAAGAGAAACCCAAAAAACATAAAAGAAGTTTATCTATTGAGGATAAGTTTGATATTTATTGGCGACGACATAAAAATAAATTAAGTCCAGAAAAATTAATTCTTATTGTTCTCAGGGCAGATCATTTTTTGACAAGAAAAAGAGCATTAATAGAATTTTTAACAAGAAATAATCTTAATTTTGCCCATTTTTACGATATGCTTAATGCTGCTAAAGATATTTTAAAAAACAATAAGAATTTAAATTCTCAATTTTTGAAAGATTTGTTTGATATATCCACTGGAGATCAATTGCTTGAATTGTCTGAGGAAAAAATGCCAGAAGCAATAAAAGAACTTTTCAGAAAAATTGATGCAGGTTTTTTTGGCAATCGTAAATCGTTGCAAATATTGATAAGATACTTTGATGAAATTACAAACTCAGAAACAAGGACAGCTCTTTGGAAAAAAATAAAAAAGTTTGATCCAACTGAAAAAGATTTAAGATATCTTCTAGGTTTGCCGATGATGTATGCTTTGCCAAAAGTAACATCAGAAATACAAAAAATACTGAGGAAAAGCAATAAGAAAAAAGAAATAAAGATAATTGAAAGAATCAACGAATTTATCAAACAAATAAAACAAGGACAAGAATAAAAAACACACTTGTCCTTTTATTTTTGGTTTTATCCTAAAAGGCGAATGGCAACGCCGATTATTGCCATTACAATACCTATTACCCAAAATCGCATTGTGATTTTGTAATGTGGCCAGCCCTTAGCTTCAAAATGATGATGAATAGGAGCTGCCAGAAAAACTTTTTTCTGACAAAACTTCTTAGAAAGAAGTTGAAGAATCACAGAACCAGATTCAATAACAAGTAAAAAACCGATTATCGGCAAAACTAAAACAGAGTCGGTTAGAAAAGCAACTACTGTTAAGGCGCAGCAAAGGCCAAGTATTCCGGTCTCTCCCATATAAAATCTTGCAGGCGGAATATTAAACCATAAAAAAGCTAAAATTGCTCCGGCAACCACGGCGCAAAAAGCAGCTAAATCAATCTGGCCGTTAAATAAAGCAATTCCTCCAAAAGCAGCGAAGATTACAGCAAAAGCTCCTCCGGCCAAACCGTCTAAACCATCAATTACTCCCCCGCTGTAAGTTGCCAGCATTACTAAAATAAAAAGAGGAATATACCAAATCCCTATAAAAAAATCACCGTTTCCGGGAATATGAATTGTTTGAAAGCCCAGCTTATAATAAAACCACCAGCCCCAAACCAATCAAAGTTACTAAAAATAATCTATTTTTTAAGGCTAAACCGCCTCCAATATACCTGCCTTTTTTCAACACCTGAAGAACATCATCTGTAAGCCCCACAAAAGAAGCTGCAATCAAAGCAAAAAGAGGCAGCCATGTTTGAGAACGGCTTAAAAAATTCAATTTTTTAAACCACCAAATATCCGTTTTAGCCAGCAAGAAAAAAACAATAGCTAAAATTAAAACGCTTGTCCAGACAAGCAGTCCTCCGAATCTTGGAACATGAACTTCTTTTTCAGAATGAAATTTCTTAAAGAAAAAAAGCTCTTTATTGTCTATTGATTTTCTTCTAATTTCTTTTCTCCAAAGTTTGTGTTTATACAAAAAATGAGTAAGAATCGGAGTCAACCAAAAAGCCAAAATAAAACTCATTGCTCCAAGCACAAAAATCTTTATAACATTAATCGTAATTTCGTTCATAATTCTATTATTACATTCTACCAAATTTCCCTAAAATAAGAAACTCGCCTTAAGTGAGAACCTTGATTTGTTAAAATATAAAAACCTGACTTCGTCAGAACTTTGATTCGCTAAAGTATAAATATATAATCTTGAATTAAATATATAACCTTGAATTAAAAAAGGACACAGAATTTTTTGTTTTTCTATGTCCATTTACACCAATTAAAAAAAATGGTGGCAAGCCTATTTTTTAGCTGAGAACTGTATATCAGGAAAAGCTTCCTTAATCGCTATTTGCAACCAAACATGAGCATCCTTCATATCATTGTCTATTATCGCACGCAATAACCGTAAATGACGAAGTTCGTTAGCAGAACACTTAGTAAGTCGTGAATGTTCTTCTTTTGTAATATCAGAATGTTTCATTAAGACCCGATTCCAAAAAATAGTTCTGTTTATATCCCCCATAAGATTTATACGTTCTTCTGAGATAACAATCTCTGACCATTCAGAACGAACGAGATACAAATAAACTATCGCTTTTCTGTTAGCTCGATATGCTACCTCAGAATTGACCATACTTAGATCATTGATGTATGTTTTTGTTTTTTTGTGTGCTTCATTAAGCAAGTTCTTGATAATAGCTTGCATCTCTTCAGATACAATCTCAAGCTCCGAGTTAACAATTGGTTCATTCATAAATAATTCGTGATAGCTTAAAAAGTCAGCTATTGCCTTTGATGCCATCTCTATCTTTACACAAGCTTCCATTTGTTGGTCAGCTTTTTTTCATCTTCCTCTAACTTCTTTATTGCGAGTTTCAGCTCTTCCGTAATATCATTTTTTAAAACAAATACCCAATGCCTACGTCGATTCTCCATATGTTTGACATATTTACGCAACATCTCTATATGATCAGCTTTTGCTTGGATATAATCTTCGCTAGATTCAGTTGCCAGTTCAGTAAGCAGAATAAAACTATCGGTTACATTGCGTAAATTTAATGCATCAGATTCCCTTAAATACCTTGCTCCTACAAGTAAAGTAGAGCATAAAACCATAAAACACGCTGCTATAGTTATAATTGTATTTTTTTCTTTGCTACTCATTTTTTTCTCCTTTTTGAAATTCTGTTCATATTTACTTGTTAAAAAACAACTAACTTAATTTTAAATATTACCATACTTAAACAAAATAACAAGCTATTTAACTTGTTATATCTTAACCTCTATCTCAAAAGGGATTCCATATTATTTAAGTGCATCAATGAGTTTTCTCATTTCTGCGAAACGGTCTTTGGCTCCTAAAACAATATTAATATAATATTTATTATTATTAGGATTATCTAAGACCAAAAGCAGACAGCCGCTTGCTTCAACAGCCCAACCGGTTTTCCCTCCGATTATTTCTGGAATTTCTCCCAAAAGTTTATTAGTATTTTCAGGAATAAAATGATGGAGAGAACCGTCTGGTTTTAAAACTTCGTAGGATTGATTAGCTGTGATTTCAAAAATTTGAGGATAGTTTTTTAATATAAATTTTGCAAGTTTAACAAGGTCTCTGGCAGTTGAAATATTCTTTGGCTCTTGAAGATTATCCGGCTCAAGACCATTTGGATTAACAAAATAAGTTTTTTCAAGCCCTAAATTTTTAGCATAAAGATTCATTAAATCAACAAACCCCTCTTGTCCAATTAGCTGAGATAAGGCAAAAGCAGCATCATTACTTGACTCAATCAACATAGTATAAAGCAGAGCTTCAACTGATAAATTCTCCCCTACTTCTAAATCGCCGTATTTGGAACTGCCTTCCTGCTCAACTGCCTCTTTGGTTATTGTGATGATTTGGGAAGGACCGTAGGTTTCATCAAGGTCAAAAACTATTAAAGCTGTCATTAATTTAGTTAAAGAAGCGACAGCCAAGGGTTTTTGAGAGTTTTTTTCAAATAAAATTCTTTCCTTGTCCTTGCTGTCAACCTCAACTGAAATCGCGGCTCTCGCCTCAATTTCTAAATTTTCTAAACGTTCTTCCTGCAGCTTTTCCAACTCTAATTCTTTTATTTTCCTTTCCAAAATTTTTTGACTTATCGCTGCAGTCAATATTTCTGGGTTTTTAACTATCTTTTGCTGAAACCAAAAATCTTCAACATCCTTTGCCAAAATATTTATCCCCCACCAAAAAGGCAAGCTCAAAACAAGAGAAATTAATAAAATTTTAGATTTCTTTTTCATTTTATTCAGGGCTACTCACAAGGATTGTGACCATTGGAATAAATATCAGATTGATTATAGCGAGTCCAGACACAGCCATAATTATCCCTGTAAGTATTCCACATGTTTCGGACAAAAAGAGTAGGAACATATCCTGATTCCACATCCACGTATCTGTCTGTATAATCAAATAAAGCATCATGGTTCCATAAATCCCTAATATCCATGATATGAGTAGCAAGCACCATTCCTGGGAATGAAGGTCCGGCAATTGTCCTGTATGCAGTTCCCCAATACTTATTGCTATGTCCGGGTCCTACAGCATGTGTTATCCCCCATTCAGGAAGCCCTATATCTCCTGTATCATATGGAATTCGTTGAGCATCTCTTGAATCTGGATTCCAGGAACCACTATGAGTTACATCCACATCTAACTGAGCAACATAAAATGTCTGGTCATCTTCTCCAAAATGAACATAATCTGGAGGGGGGTTGCCTGGACCATAACTTCCAGAATAAAGATATTCTCCTGACACACTTCCTATATTTCTCATATTATTATCATTAAGAATCACTCCTGCAAATAAAATTGGAAGTTTATGTCCAGGTGTTTGGGCTCCGGTACCTATGAAGTTATCTCTTCCTCCATCTTGGATAATGCCATACTGATCAATTCCTGTTTGTACGTAACGAATTAGTAATGTTTCTTTTTGTTGGTTAGTATAATCAAGGTTTAACATTAAAGCACCAATACCTACTTCTGCCCCTATTCCTGTCGAATGACCTCCATAGTTAGGCATGTTATCAGTAGGATGGTGCTGGCGTCCCATTCCTCCATAAAGAGGTATATGATCAAGCCAAGGACGTTCAAACATTCTTTCAACAGAATCATAAATTCCATCTCCTTGTTGCTGTTCTAATCTTGGTGTGCTTGCTACAGGAGCAAGCCTTGCAAGAGAAGAATAATCTAACTGATTTTTATTAAACTTTATTGTTTTATCACTTCCAGAATAAGGAGGTCTGAAACTTCCTTCAGGAACTGGTGAGCTTAGTACTGTCAGTACTGCTGCTGTTTGTAATACTGTACGGCCATAAAGCTCATGGCTTGGTGAAAGACCTATTGTTGAAACTAAAGAGCCAGTTTGGATTGTTAAAGGATTGCTTGACGAAAGCTGCTGTCCATTAGGACGGGCAACATTAAGGCTTGGGGTGTAATACTGGGGGCCATAACTCCCATACATTGTACTGTCATATCCCTGCAAATATCCTGATGTTGGAGAAGGATTAATCATAGAGCCATTCACAATTCTTCCCGTACCATCATTACCAGAGGCAGGATTAATATTAATTATTGTTACAGGCCCAACAACCCAATAATCTCCATTTGCAAATTGTCCATATTCAACTGATCCAGAAAATGTCCAGGTTATTCCAAACTGGGAAACAGATGTAGTTATCGGGATAGAAGCTGGTTCACAAACCCCAGCATTCCACTGGCAACTTCCCGTAACAACGCAGTCATTGTTTTCGCATTCATTCTGAACAGTATAATCAGAACATTGAGCAATGCCTGCACAAGGGTCAGTAATGCAATTTCCAGCACCGTTGCATATGTTAGGCGACAAACACCCTTCATCATTCCCACCATAAATAACAGCTGCCTGACTGCATCCATTAATACACGTTGGCTCATAACAAACATTATCCGCGCAGCCTCCAACGTCTGTAGGGCAGTTTTCCCCCGCTTCACAAACCCCGTCTCCGCAAGAAGGCCCGGTATATTCATATTCATAAGCGCCGATGTCATATCCAGCTCCCTGGGGTCTGGATGTTCCTACAATATCTTCAATTACACCATAGATAGATGTGTTTATTCCAGCATTAATTGCGGGGCTGTTGTTCTGCAATCTGAAATCAAAGATTGCAGGATTAACAAATAAAGGATTTACACCAACTAAATCATGAGTGCCAAGGTGAGGCGTACTTCCTCCTCCATAAATAATGTTATAATCACCATTAAAATTTGCCCCCTGGCTATAATAAACTTCACCAGCTATATTATAGAATATATTATTCATGATGACTGCATTATCAGATGCGTCATTAAGCCCAACACCATACCATCTTATATTAGATATAACATTATTTACAATAACAACATCTTCGAGATTTTGTCCCATTACTCCCCATGCATTTGCTCCATTGCCTGCAAATATATTGTTCTTAATCTTCAATCCAGTTAAATAACCGGTAGTCTCTGTTCTGGCAATTACTCCCTGACCAAAAAATCCTGTACATATATTTTTTTCTATTGTTACATTATGGGCAAAACTGCCGCCAATATTATATGTCTGAAAACAATCAGTATGCGCATCACCTATTTCACTTTGCAGAGTTCCATGAAAATAATTATTGCGGATGATATTGTTGATTCCAAAAAATCTTGAGTAGTCTGCATCGTGCCCGCCTGCAGACATTAGGACAACCTGAACTAACCTTTCAATTTCATTGTTCTCAACAATCCAATTATTGCCATTAATATTCATACCAAAGCCAATATAATACATGTAATTATCTGATATGTAAATATTGTTTTTAGCACCTGAGACACTTATCCCCATATAATCAATATGGTGTATGTAATTATCTATAATCTCAATATTATCACCGTTTATAACTATTCCATTTCCATTTGTTATGCCAAGATCATTGGTTATTTCAAAACCACTTATTCTGATATAAGGAAAATTTATATTTAATCTTGTAAGAACGGCTTGTCTTCTCGGTTCAGATTTAATAGTAATTATGTTACCCGTAGTCCCACCTCTGTTCACTGAAATAATCCCTTCTGAAGAATAATCTCCAGCTCTAACAAGAATAGTATCTCCAGCTACGACAACATCGGCTGCATGTTGAATTGCGCACCAAGGATGACTAATATCATTTTGTGCTCTTGTGTATGAATTTAAGCAACTCCCTCCTAGAGAATTTTTATCAACATAAAATGTATCTCCCGAAGAAACACAAACCCCTCCAGAACAAACTTCACCACCAGCGCAATTTGTCACGCTGCTCCATTCTAAGCAAGGGTCTGCATCATAGTCGCCGCAGGTCTGGTAGCCAGCAGCTCCAGAACACTGGGTAGAGCCCGAAGGCGAACACTCATCTGTGCAAATTACGCTCTCGCAACTGTTCGTATTAAACCCAGAGCAATTAGATAAACAGAATAATGTCCCCGAATCATATCCCTGGCTAACGCAAGTTTCCCCCGCCAAATCAGTTCCATCGCATAATTCTCCTGTTTCTTTAATGTTATTACCGCAGACAGGAACGGTTGGTTCAACTTTTTGAACATCATAGATATCCGAAACTTCAGCTGCAGTTAAGGCTCTATTATAAATCATTACATCATCCATTAAACCATTAACGCAATATGTTCCAAACCCTCCAATGCCTAATGACGTATTGTTTATTCCAATATCAAAGTTAGCTGATTGGTTCGTTACGAAGTTTCCATTAATATACAGGTTTGCTGTATTTCCATTATAGGTCCCGACAATATGATACCATTGATTTAATGAGATAGTGGAGTTATGAACAAGAATTGCTGAATTTCCTCCCGGAATGCCGTCAGTTAAAATAAATCTTGGGGTATTTCCGTTTCCTCCAAGGTCTATAGTATAAAGTTCCCAGGGATCTGCATCAGCTTGATAAGGTTTTATGATTAGTTTGGACCAGCTGCTATAACTGTTTAACTTAACCCAAACAGATAAACTTATCTGATCCCCTATGTCCAAAGAACTGCTATCGGCAACTCCAACATAATCTCCGTTTCCGTCTAAACTTAAAATATTTCCTTTTTCTGAATCAATGCCTATGCCTGCGTTTCCCGTTAATGTTCCGTTGTTTACTCCTTTTTCATCATTAGCATTTCCTTCAAACTTCCAATAAGAGACATAGTCCTGGGGCAGCGGAGAACATTCCCCGCAATCTTGAGGACAAGTGGAACAAGTTTCAGCGCCATTGCAGGAACCGTCGCCGCATATAGGAGCAGCTGGGTTTACGGTAATAGTCACTGTATCTTGAACAGGAATAGCCACATTTCTCTCTACCATTACTTTAGCCGTGTAAGTGCCTGGATTAAGGTAAGAGCATCCGTTGGTGAATTCTTTGGTTGTTTGGGTTATTCCTTTGTATTCTGAGTTGTCCGGTGAATCCCAAACGCCATCGTTATTGCAGTCAAAAGAATAATTAATAGTGCCTGTTGCTGTTCCAGAGATAACTGCTCTTAAATCTACGCCTGTTAAAGGAGCTGTTCCGCTTAAAGAATTCTGCCACGTAGAAGAGTTAGTGGAGACCGTGAGGTCTACGGAGAGGGTCATCTGACCAAGAGAAACTGTAATAGTTATCGTTTCCGTGTCTGTTAATGCTCCATCTGAAACAATAAAGGTTGAAGTATATGTTCCTGTGCTTGCTGAAGCCCAGGAGAAAGTTTTAGTTGAAGTATTAAATGTTGCTCCTGATGGCAAGTTTGAAGCAGAATAGGTTAATATATTATTATCTGGATCTGTAGCTGATACGGTAAAGGTTAAAGAGGTTCCGGTTGTTGCTGTCTTGTCGCCTATTGAAGTTAATACAGGAGCTCTGTTTATGTTGCTTACAGTAATGGTTATTGTTTCCTGGTCTGTATATTCTGCGTCTGAAACAATAAATGTTACATCGTATGTTCCTGATTGGTCGTAAGAAGGAGTCCAAGTAAATGCTCCTGTTACAGCGTTAAAAGATGCTCCTGAAGGCCTGTTCTGGATAGAATAGAATAGAGGATCGTTGTCTGGATCTGCAGCTGATATTGTAAAGGATAGAGTTCCATTCTCGTTAATAGATTTATTACCTATTGAGGATAGAATTGGAGCTCTGTTAACATCATAAACAATTATGGTTATTGTTTCCGTGTCTGTAAGTTTAGAATCAGAAACAATAAAGGTTACATTGTAAGTTCCTGATTGGTCGTAAGAAGGAGTCCAAGAAAAGGTTTGATTGACATAGGTTGAGCCTAATGGTCTATTTTGAACAGAATAATTCAGAACATCTCCGTCTGGATCTGTAGCTGATATTGTAAAACTTAAGGTCTGACGTTCATTTATATTCTTATTGCCTATTGTATTTAAAACAGGTGGATTGTTGACAGAAGGACACTCTCCACAATCTTGAGGACAACTGGAGCAATTCTCTGAACCATTACATTGTCCGTCTCCGCAATAAGGAGCGGATTCCACGGTTATGGTTATTGTTTCAGAATCACTAAGAGAACCATCTGACACTCTGAAGGTTAGATTATAGCTACCTGCCTGGTTTAAAGAAGGGGTCCAGCTAAAGGTTCTTGTTAAAGAATTAAATGCTGCTCCAGAAGGTAGGTTCTGGCTAGAATAGGTTAAAGTATCTCCATCCTGGTCTGTGGCAGAAACCGTGAATTGTAAGTTATTACCTGCTGTTACTATTTTTGAACCTATAGAAGTAAGGGTCGGCGCTCTGTTCACGTTGATTACAGTTATGGTTATTGTTTCTGTGTCTGTAAGTTTAGAATCTGAAACAATAAAAGTTACATTGTACGTTCCTGATTGCGCGTATGACGGTGTCCAGCTAAAGGTTCTTGTTGCAGCGTTAAAAGATGCTCCCGAAGGCCTATTCTGAACCGAATAAGTAAGAGGATCGTTGTTTGGATCTGTGGCTGATATGGTAAAAGTTATTGCCTGGTTCTCATTTGTTGATTTGCTGCTTATGGTATTAAGTATTGGAGCATAATTTGTTGGAGACGTAAGAGATGTGCAGCTTGCAGTATTAAACGTTAAGCAATTAGAAGAGCATTGTAATGTTCCTCCTATAAATCCTTTAGTAATACAGGTCTCACTGTTTAACCGATTATTATCACATACTTCTAATATACCTTCGTTATTGGGTCTCTGCAGTATGTTGTCTCCGCAATAAGTACAATCTGTATCTTGAGCATGAGTGCATCCAGAAGGGCAGGTATTATCTGTATTGTCTCCGCATTGAGGACCTGGCTCAGGCTCAGGTTCAATCGGTGAAACTCCTCCTCCGCCACTACAATTTGCAGTATTATACGTTATACAATCAGAAGAACAAGATAAAGTTCCTGATGCATATCCTAATCCATAGCACGTCTGGCTTTTAAGATTGGTTGAATCACAAACCTCATAGATTCCTTTGCCATTAGGCGTCTGGATTATTCCGTCTCCACAATATGTTAGTGTTTCTCCCGGAGCAATGCCTGAACGATACTGTTCTAAGAGTTGATTAATCTTATCTCTGGTTGTCTGTCCTACAAAGCCAGTTCCTTTTGATAACTTCCAGGGAGTTAGTATTTCTGAAGCATACTTCTCTTGGAACTTGATTACTGCCTGTTTGGTCTTGGAACCAAAATACATTGATTCCTGGCCAGGTGAGCCCCATCCCGTATTAGATACTCTTGTGTCTGGGTCTGCATTAAGGAATATCTGGAGATAGATTACTTCTGTTGATGATGTTCCATACTTTAGATTAGCGCTGAATGAATAACTGCTTGGGATGTTAGATATTCCTGAACCTTGCTGAAGAGCTTGAGCCAGGATTGTTTGTAATTGCTGGATTGCTGTCATTATCTCTTGAATCTTGACTTGTAATTCCGGCTTAGTCATCTGATTAATTGGCTTTGTTATGGTTGGAATAGAAGGAAGCTCTATTCCAGACAAATCTAATTCCTGGGCTTTTACTGGAATAACAAAAGATGCCATTAATATGACGACTGATGATATTGTGATTAATATTTTGTTTTTCATATTTTAGAAATAGGTTTCTGCGTAGATGAGTAAGCGAATTTATACAAATCCTCTGCGTTTTTCTATATTATTATATTTTATAACAAAATTTCGCATAAATATAATATTACAAGCTTAGGTCTTATTTTTTGAGATATTCCAAGAGCTTAATCAAAGGATTAGTATTAATTATGTCTTTTTTTTCTGCCCAGCCGCGGCGTGCTTGGGCAATTCCAAATCTAATAAATTTCAATTGGTCTCTATGATGAGAATCGGTGTTAATTACCATTTTCACTCCCATGTTTTTTGCTTTCTTAATATTCACATCTTTTAGGTCTAACCTGCTAGGCGATGAATTAATTTCTAAAATTGTATTTGTTTGTTTAGCAATTTTTAGAATTTTCTCAAAATCAATTTGATATTCATCTCTTTGTTTAAGTATTCTTCCGGTTGGATGGGAAATAATATCAATATTAGGATTTTTCATCGCTTTAATTATCCTTTCTGTCATTTTCTCTTTATCCATCTTCATGCTTGAATGAATTCCGGCAATAACATAATCTAATTTTTTCAAAGCTTCATCTTTAATATCAATTGAGCCATCATTTAAAATATTTGTTTCTGCGCCGTGTAAGATACGAAAGTTTTTCAGTTTAGAATTCAGTTTATCAATCTCTTTTCTTTGTTGAGCTAATTGTTGTTCGTTCAACCCGTGTTCAATTCTTAAAAACTTAGTGTGATCTGAAATACCAAGATATTGATATCCCATTTCCTGAGCAACTTTTACCATTTCTTTAATTGAATTTGCTCCGCCGTCCCAATTAGAATGGCAATGCAAATCACCTTTTATATCATTATATTCAATAATCTTAGGTAATTTCTTTTTGCGAGCAAGCTCTATTTCTCCCTGATTTTCTCTCATCTCCGGAGGAATTAAATCAAGACCAATTGCCTTATAAACTTCTTTTTCAGTCCTGCCAGCTATCATTTTAGAGCCTTTGAAAACTCCGTATTCATTCAACTTCAAACCTTTAGCTATAGCAATCCTACGAGTAGTAATATTATGCTCTTTGGAGCCGGTAAAATATTGAAGAGCTGAACCATAGCTTTCAGCAGGAACTATTCTTAAATCCATATCAAAGCCATTTTTCATCTTAACAGAAGACTTTGTCGGCCCCTTGCTCCAAATTTTAATAACACCTTGCCGAGAAACAAAAAAATCCATAACTTTCTTTGGATTTTTTGAAATTACTAAAATATCAACATCGCCAATCGTCTCTTTCATCCGCCTCACCGAGCCAGCTACGCTTATTTCTTTAACTTCTTTTAAACCCCTCAATTCTTCTAAAACTTCTCTAACGGTTGGCATTATATCTCCCAGAAGAAACCTTCCTTTGCTCCTTTTCAAAAAAGCGATTCCTTCTAAAATATTCTTTTCTGTTTTTTCTCCAAAGCCAAACAAAGGAGCAATTTTATGTGACTTAGCTACTTTTTCTAAATCCTTTAAATTCTTAACTCTTAATTTTTGATAAAGAATCTTTGCCTTTTTTACTCCCATTCCTTCCACGCTAATTAATTCTCCTAAATTGACCGGCGTTTTCTTTTTCAGTTTTTCATAGGTTTTAATTTTTCCTGTTTTGAGATACTCTTCAATTTTCAGAGCAATGTTTTTTCCTACCCCGGGAATCTCTTCAAGAGCTTTTAATCTCCCCCGTTTGTAAACTTTCTCAACATCCTCCTCTAAGGTTTCCAAAGTAATGGCTACTTTTTGATAAGCATAGGGCTTAAAAGCAACCTCCTCCATCTCAAGATAATTCGCTATTTCGTAAAATATCTTAGCTATTTCTAAGTTCTTCATTTTAGAAAAATTTTACTCGCCCCGTTCAAAATTAGTGAGATTTGGGCATAGGAAATACTCTGTTTTTTGGCACTTTCGGCAACAGTTGTTTTTTAATCAACAAAAGCAAAGAGGCAGCTGTTATCCCCAAAACACTTACTCCAACAAAAAGAGGGATAAAACCGAAGATTTCAGCTATTGCTCCGCCTAAAATTGCAGCTACCCCTGCTCCAAACCCGATAGAAGAGCTATCTAAACTCCAACAGAAAGCTTCTTTTTCTTTTTCAATATGACGAGTAAAAATAGCTGACCAAGAAGGAATAGCCATAGCCATTCCTAAGGCATGAACTCCCTGAAGAATATAAATATGCCAGGGCAAAGCAGCAAAAATAAAACCAATCGGAACAAGACTGGCTAAAAAAGTTCCTACGACTAAAGCATAGTAATCATCTTTTTCTCCGTGATTTTCATCTAAATAATGAGCGATTGGCATTTGAAGAATTGATTTTCCCAACCAATAAACTCCCATAGCAATTCCAGCCACTTTAACGTTTCCTCCTTGAATGTTTCCTACAATATAAATAGCTAAAATTGGGCCAATCAAGCCCCAGCCAGAACTCAAAACCAAATCAGAAAAAACCATCACTTTTACAACTTTGTTGATAGATTTAAGCATAAAAAAATAAGATTTTAATTACTTTTTTCATTGGATATTCGTTAGTTCTTATGTTTTATTAATGAAAACTGTTTGGGTTGGATAAGCAAATTCAACTTTCTCTTTTTCAAATTCTTGTTTAATTGCTAAGTTTATTTGTTGCTGGACATCCATATATTCGTTATAATCGCTAGAATTTAAATAATAAACTACTTCAAAATTTAGACTAGAATCACCAAATTTATTAAAGTGGACTCTATCTGTTTCTGCAAGATTAACACTATTTATAATATTTTTAACAATATCGGGTATTTTTCTGACCTTTTCGGTAGGGGTTTTATATACAACACCGAAAGTAAAAACAATCCTTCTTTTTTCCATCTTCTTGTAATTATGTATTCTGATTTCCGTTAATTCTTTATTTGAAATAACTAATTCTTCTCCTTGTAAGGTTTGAATTCTTGTAGATTTTATGCCTATTTTTTTAACCGTTCCCATATCACTTCCTACTATAATAAAATCTCCGATCTGAAATGGTCTATCAAAATAAATAGAGAAAGAAGCAAAAATATCTCCTAAAATATTTTGAATTGCAAAAGCAATCGCTAAACCACCAATTCCTAATCCAGCAGCTAAGGTTGAAATATTATATCCTAAATTCTGCAAAATAATAATTATAGCAATTACCCATAGAACAATCTTGGTTATTTTGCTTAAAAGATTTACAACTGCAGTGTCCTGTTTTTTTTCAATTATTTTATGAAATCCATAATCAATTATTTTTTGAATACCCCTAACAACATAATAAATACCAATAATCAGAAGAAGATAAAAAACAATTTTTTCTAATATTCCTGGTATTATAATAAATTTAAAAGCAAAATATAATGAGAAAAATAAATAAAAGGGCCAACCAATAGAATCAACAGTTTTTATTAATAAATTATCAAATTCTGTTTTAGTATGGTCGGCGAGTTTCTTTATTTTTACAATAATAATCTGTTTAAAAATTTTCAAGACAATAATTGCTAATACAAAAAACCCCAAAGCAATTAAATATCCTTTTATAGAATTATCCAAAAAATAATAATTTAGAATTTGATTAAAATCTATCGCCATATTCAATTATTATACCAAAAGATTGGAAAAACGCCAAAAATAAGTTAAAATTAAATAAAGCATATGAAAAATTCTATAGGGGTTGATATTGGGGCAACAAAAATTATTTTTGGATTATTAAAGAATCAAAAAATTATAAAAAAGAAAAAAATTCTTACCCCAAAAACCAAAAAAAATTTAATAAAAGAATTAAAAGAAAACTTAAGAGATTTAAAAGATTTCTCGGGGTTAAAAATTGATAGAATTGGAATTGGAGTACCAGGGATTTTAGATATTAAAAAAGGTTTAATTTTAAAATGTCCCAACCTAAGGTATTTGGACAATTTACCTTTAGTCAAAATTTTAGAAAAAGAATTAAAAATCAAAACCTCAATAGAAAATGACACTAACTGCTTTACTCTCGCTGAAGCTCTCTTGGGAGCCGGAAAGAATGAAAATATAGTTTTTGGAATAACATTAGGAAGTGGAGTTGGGGGTGGATTAGTAATAAAAACCATGCCTCGCTTCGCTCGGCAGAACCTTGATTCGCTAAGATATAAATCAAATAATCTTGAATTAAAAGATAAAAACAAAATAAAAATTTATCGAGGAGCTTTTGGAACAGCCGGAGAAATTGGACATCAAACAATTAAATTTGACGGGCAAAAATGCTCTTGTGGAAATTTAGGATGTTTTGAATGTTATTGTTCAGCTAAGTTTTTTAAGAGAAAAGGATATTCTGTCAAAGAGTTGGCAGAAAGAGCAAAAAGAGATGATAGGAACGCTCTGAAAATTTTTAAAGAATATGGAAAATATTTAGGTATTGGTCTAAGTAATGTGATTAATCTAATTGATCCTAACATTATAGTAATTGGGGGCGGAATTTCAAAAACCTGGCCATATTTTTTAGTTGAAACAAAAAAAGAGATTAAAAAAAGAATAATTTCTCTTGTCTCAAAAAAATATATTAAAATAGAAATTTCTAAATTAGGAGACCTTGCCGGAGTAACCGGCGCTGGATTAATTAACGGCCACTAATTACTTCCTGAAACAATTTCAGGTAATCTCTTACTAAACGAGGTATTAAAAATTTCTTTTGGACGGTAGTTTTCGCTCTCTTTCCTATCTTTTTTGCAAGCTGAGGATCTCTAATCAGCTCAACAACTCTCTCGGCTGCCTGTTCGGAGCTTGAAACTAAAAAACCATTTTGGCCATCTTTAATCTGAAGTTTTATCCCTCCAACATTTCCACCAATTACAGGTTTTTGCTTCCACATGGCCTCAGCCACGGTTAAACCAAAACCTTCTTTAATAGATTTTTGCAAAATAATATCAGACCCCTGCTGAAAAGCATTAACGAATCTATCCACTTCTAAACTACCCAATTGGTCAGGGTTGGAAAAAAGAAAAATATCTTCATCGCCCTTGGTTTCTTTTTTTACTATATCAAAAACTCTCATTGCCTCTGGATCATCGTGAGCTAAAAAAAGTCCTGCTAATGCTAGCTGCAAAGCTGGTATTTTCTTTTTAGCTAATCTATACGCTTTAATTACTCCTATCGGATCTTTCCAGGGATCAAAACGGGAAATTTGAGAAATTAAAGGCTTTTTAGTGTTAATCCCAAAACTTTCTAAGATTTCTTTGGCGGAAGACAAAGAAATAGGCATATTCTTCTCAACCAAAGGATCAATAGCTGGAGGGAAAATTACTGCTTTTTCTTTAAAGATGTCTTTGTGAACAAACTCTTTAGTAGAGAAAATTATCTTATCGTACTTTGCTAAAAATCTTTTAAAAAAATCCCAGGCTTCTAAATTAGGGCTGGAAGTGTCAATATGGATACGCGATATTATAGGATGAAAACCGTAATCAGGTAAAAATTGAATAATTCCTGCTGGCTGGGGATCATGAAAAATCCAAACATCGGCTTTCATATCTAGCATCAGCTTTGCAAATCTCTTCGTATAGCGCTGGTAGGACTTCTGAAAATCAGGACTTAAAAAAACTTTTTTACCTTGAAGGGCATTATGAATCTCTTTCGTTAACCCAAAAAATTTCCTTCCCGGAGGCACAATATACCACTCTGCTTTAATCGCTACTCCTTTCATTATAGGAACTAAACTTTTCAAAACCTCGGCCACTCCCCCCCCCCGAGGAGTGGAATTTATATGAACTACCTTCAAATCCTTAAGATCTTTAGCTAAATCATTTATTTCTCTATAAAGAGAATCAGAAATAATACCTTTGTATTTTTCTAATTTTTGAATTGGTGTTTTAACTAAAATCAACATTTAATTTTTTTATTTAATTCTACTCCATTAAAGGTCATAGAGCAACTTTTTTAACTTGCTTTTGAAGAAAAAATTTTACTCCCAGTTTTACTAAAAATATAAAACCGAATAGGGCAATTAAAATTTCTGCCCCCCTTAAAATAAAACTAAAAGTGACTCCAGCGGCAGCTCCTAATCCCAAAGAACTAAAAACAAATACTTGAGCTGCTTCTAAACTCCCCATCTTAGCCGGAAAAGGAAAAACATAAGCTAAATAAATAAAAATTAATACTGCCAGAGCAATTAAAATATTTATTTCTCCTTTTAAAAAGAGAATCAGGAACCAACAACGAATAAGAGCTAAAAAATATTTTAAAAAAGAAATCCCTAAACCTTTCCATATTAATTTTTTTCTAAAATCAAAAAAACGAAAAACTTCCTTTTCAATCTCTCCGGCTAAATGGTTCTTTCCGCTTTTTACTCCAAAAAATCTAAAAAACCATTTTAAAATGCTTTCTTTCTTAAAACTTCTAAAATAAAAAATAGTCAGCCCGACGGCTAAACCTCCGATAAGAACTAAAGCTATTATCCCGAAATTCTTTAAGGGAAAATTATTTAATGAAAGAAAGGAAACTGCTCCGGCAACTAAAAATAAAAAAATAACGCTCGCGCTAAGCAATTTTTCAATAGCAATTATAGTGAGACTAATTTTCCAAGATAGAAAAAATTTTTTCTTAATAGCGTAAGCTTTAAAAGCTTCTCCTCCAAAATAAGCAGTTGGAAATAAATAAGCAACAGCGAAGCTAGCAAATAAAATTTCTCCTAAACTCCAAACTGAAAAATTATATCCCTGAGATTTAAAAATAAATTTATACTTCCAAATATTAATTAACCAAATCAGCAATGTTATTCCTAAAATTACCGATCCCTTCCAACCAGAAAAAGCAAAAAGAATTTCTTTTATTTCTTTCCACCCCACCCACTCAACAACCAAGAAAAAAAAACCTAATCCAATTACAAAAGAAAACAAAAAAACTAAAACCTTTTTCACCCTCACACCAAACGAGTTTATGCCTCAAAACAACCTTAAATTCTATTCTTTAGTTGTTTTAATGCTCTACCTCGTAGTTTAAGATTATGTTCTCTTTTTATAGCATTTTGTTTTGAGGCATACGACTCATAATACACCA